>Ga0209597_1001592_pt1 | contig 14771 bp, 5 predicted proteins | sample M_140625_MF_Meta_FD_187316 | JGI IMG/M metagenome (GOLD analysis project Ga0209597, IMG submission 187316) | Freshwater microbial communities from Lake Montjoie, Canada to study carbon cycling - M_140625_MF_MetaG (SPAdes) (version 2) | ecosystem: Environmental > Aquatic > Freshwater > Lake...
AGCACTGCGAACTCATACACTGGGGGAACGACTCTTTCCGCAGGGACCTTAAATGTTAACAATGGCTCCGCTCTTGGCTCTGGCAGCCTCACCGTCTCAGGCGGTGTTCTAGGCAACACGAGCGGTGGGAGCCTCGTCCTGAGTGGTGTCAACTCCATTACCGCCGGGAGCTTTGGTTTCACTGGGAGCAACCCCCTAACGTTAAGCGCTTCGACAGTCACGTTAAGCTCTAATGTGCTTTGGACGGTTGACTCTAGCACGTTGAGCCTAAGTGGGATTATTGGCGGATCTTACAGCCTAACTAAAGCTGGCGCGGGCAGACTGCTTTTGAGTGGCTCCAATGAATTCACTGGCGGTTTTAGTCTCATTAACGGAACACTCGCCATAACTCAAGTTGCGGCAGCTGGCACTGGTGGGCTCACGACGCAAACGGGTAGTACTCTCGAGTTGCTGAATGAGGGATATTATCTGTTTCCAACCCTAACCTTGGGCGGGTCGGTTATCGGTATAGGAACCCTGTATGTTACTGGAACAATCACGGCACCTGCTGGGACCCAGAGTGCACAGTTTTATGGCCCTGCCAAGTTTGTTAAATCCGACTCCAGTGAGACTATTTTAAATAAAGTTAATTACAACACCGGTGGCTATGCTTTGAGTGCAGGAACTTTAACTCTGAATAATAATGGTGCCGCCAGTAGTGGTTCGTTGATCATTTCTGGAGGCTCAATCGATACAGGAACCAATGGCATCGTGCTATCAGTGAGTTCGCAAGTATGGGCTGATAGTTTTGCATTCAAGGGATCCAATGACTTGAACACAGGGACTGGGGCCGTCAATTTGACGAAATCTGTTGTTTTGAATACCGTCGCAGGCACCTTGACCGTGGATGGCTCGGTATCGGGTGGAACCAACGGACTTACCAAAACGGGTCTTGGCACGCTCAAGTTAGCAAGTAGTACCTTTAGCGGGACGACCGCGGTCAGCGCTGGCACTTTGGAATATAAGGCTAACGGGACGGTTTCTGGACCTCTGGTAGTAAGTTCTGGGGCCGCAACGAAACTGGACGGCAGTTTTAGCGGAGGATTGGTCGATGTGGGTTCATCAAGCTCGATGATTTTGGGCGGCGGTACTCTGAGCGTGGGTACCTTCAGCTTTGGCTCGAGCAAGTCACAATCGGGTGGTACTTTGAACGCTTCGGGAACAACAACGAACTTCGTTGGGACTCTCAAAGGCTCAGGCACTATCAGTGGACCAGGCGCGGTGGTGTTTCGTGCCGGTTCGACGCTGGATGTGGGTTACTCGCCTGGGGTGCTCGTGGTGGGTGGCGGTGCGACGATGGTGATCGCCAGTTCGGGTGTCACGGTGAAATACGAGTATGATCCTACACTTCCCCCTCAGGATTACGGAAATATTACCGCTACGGGTACTTTGGCCAGTGACCGTATTGTGGTGAGTAGTGGGGGGAGCCTGACCTTTCAGAATCTTGCCACCATGACGCTGACTCCGACCTATATTTCAGGGAAGGTTCCGAATTCAGGTGTGCCCTATAAATTCCCTGTGGTCATCGTCAACGGAGGAACGATCAACGCTTTGGGAATAGGGGATGTTCCTGTTATGGTATCTGGAACCAACCTAGACACCTATTTTAAGGTGGGTTCTAGTTCTGTGGTTTCCGGTTCATTCGATCAACTGGCAGGAGGAACCGTGGCTGTCACTTTAACCCGTAAATCTTACTCGTCAGTAATTTCCAGTTCGGGGAATTTACGGCAAACCGCCTCTCTCTTGGACTCGATTATGCTGTCTGGGGGAACCGCTGCGATAGCCTCTATTGCGCCGCTCTTCTCGATTGTTGACTCGAAAGCTACCCCCACCGAAATCGATACAATCCTTGCTGCCATCAACCCTGCACCGTACACGGAACTCGGCAATGTGGGGATGAACCGGATGATGGATTTGCAGGCCGCAATCCAAGGGCATCTCGACACCTTGGCGATCGGTGTGCTCTCAGACGTGGAACCTAGTCCCGGCGAGGCGCGTGAAAGTAGTGCGTGGACGAGCGTTTACAGCGGTTGGGCGAATCGTGGTGGGAGCAGTTCTCAGGGGCTTGCAGGGTATTCTTCGCGCAATTTCGGGAGCATTTCTGGGGTCGAACATCGTTTCGGCGACCTGACCCTCGGCGTGACTGGCGCCGTCGGCAGCACTTCGGCGACCTTTAAGCAGACCAGTTCCAGCCTCTCTACTGATTCCTGGCACGCCGGTTTGTATGGCAGCGCTCCGATAGACCTAGAGGACTTCGGTATCGTTTTTGACGCAGGCTTGGTCTACGGCGAAGGCGATTCCACGGTGAAGCGCTCTCTTTCTGGTGCTGGTTTAGGGTTGGGTACATTCACCGGCAAGGTGGCCTCCACGGAATGGATGGCGCAAATCGGGGCCTCTTTCCCCTCGGTGCTGCCGGATGATACGTACACTGTCACCCCGTCCCTGCACTTGCTTTACGGCTCGTATCGTCAGGGGGCGATCAATGAAATTACCGATGGCACCTTGGCAGCCTTGGGCGCAAGAGTGGGTGCTTTCTCGCAATCTTCTGTGGCGACAAGACTCGGTCTTCAGGGGGCAAAGTTGCTGCGTGTGGGACAAATGCCGGCTCGTTTGACAGCCTCTGCTAATTGGTTGCACAGCTTCGATGCCGCTGGCAGGCAGGTGGATATTTCCTTTTCTACTCCGGGTGCAACAGCTCAGAAGTTTGGCAGTTCCCGAACTGGGACGGATGCGTTCCGTATCGGTCTCGGCGGTGAAATCGCTATCACAGACCGGACGCGCTTCCAGCTCACCATCGATCACCAGTTGCAGAAGGGGCAGTCTAACACCTCGGGCAACGCGTCCATCGGCGTACAGTTCTAGGATTCGTTCTCTCCGCGCTGGGACGGTCACCGCTCTTCCGTTCCCGGAAAGGGGACAGGCACTGTTCTTTTTCCTTCTCGTTTTGGCGTTGGGAGATTGTCTGTCCCTCGTTGAGGGCGGTTGATGCAACCCTTGCAGTGCGTTGGGAGAGTGTCTGTCCCCGTTGAGAGTGTTGCCCTTTTGTGGGCGTGACCCCGGGGTAGCCCGCTGCGGGCAACCCGGGGCTGGATGATTAAACACCTTTGGTGTTCTCTCCTCGCAGTTGCATTTGGATTGCCAACGCCAAGTGGCGTTGAATCTTCCAGCCTAGGGTTTGGCCGACGCAGGAGGACCTACCCTGGGTAACCCCAAGAAGCAGTCAACCCTGAATGGGTTGCCTCAGTCCGACGCCCCTTGTTCTTGCAGGGTTTACGATTCGTGCGTTGCGTTGAGAGAGTGTCTGTCACCAGTTGGGCGTCCCCGTTGAGTGTTGCCTACGTGATGCTCCTCCGTTCCTTTCCGCCCGACCGTGCGTGACTGACTTTCTCCGTTGACAGGAGCGCGACTACATGATGGCCTCGGAACCTAGTGAATCTGACTTCCGAAAGTAGATTTTCTCAACCCCCAACCCGCCCCCTAAAAACTAGCAGTAGCATCAAAAATACAGGACTGACGGCACCGATAAAGGAGGCACGCAGCTTCAGCTACATGCCATTAAGAAGTTGCCCCGCCTTGAATTCGTTTGCTAAAAATTGTGGCTTCTTCCCCAGCCATCCCCCAACCCAAGTACAAGTACAAATGAGTTTACAAACAGAAAAACACCACAGCTCAGCGGTATCAGCACCCGACATGTCCCTTTTCTGGGGATGTTTTATTGCACTGATTACAACCGCCTTCGCGTTTATCACCCGCGCCTTTCTTGTGAACGATCCAAGCCTTTGGCCAAAGGCATTCAGTCTCGATGGAGTTCAGGCACAAGAACTCTTCGGAGCTGGCATTTGGCCCTTTGCAATATCCATCATTATCTTTTCTCTCATCATTGACCGCATTGGATACAAGACGGCAATGTGGTTTTCCTTCCTGTGTTATGGTGGATATGCATTGATGGCGCTCAAAGCTCATGGCCTAATCTCAACCCACCCAGAAGCCAAAAAAGATGCTTACGACCTTCTTTATTGGGGATCTGTGATTCTCGGACTGGGAAACGGAACAGTTGAAGCGTACATCAACCCAGTCGTAGCCACGATGTTCAACAAGGATAAAACGAAGTGGCTCAACATGCTACACGCGGGTTGGCCAGGTGGACTTGTCATCGGAGGTCTCATCACGCTAGGTCTTGGTGCGCAAGCGCACAACGACTGGCGAATTTTGGTGTATCTCATTGCAGGTCCGGCACTAGTCTACGCAGCGATGCTGTCCCGCGCCACTTTTCCTCCTAACGAGCGTGTTGCTGCAGGTACCACCTACCGAGAAATGCTCGCAGAATTCGGGATTCTCGGTGCTGCCATTGCAAGTTATCTTATAACTAGCCAGCTTGCACAGGTTTTCCACTGGGGCAGCACCCTGCAATGGTCTGTTTTTGCTGTCGCAGTAGCTGCCTTCGGGATTTATTCCCGCTCCTTGGGTAGTGGTATTTTAATTTTTCTTTGCCTCGTCATGATCCCGCTTGCCACCACGGAGTTGGGGACTGACGGCGCTATCTCGGGGATTATGGAAAAGCCTATGGCGGCCATTGGCGGAAATGGGCTTTGGGTTCTGATTTATACGTCCGCCATTATGATGGTACTACGCTTTATCGCTGGTGCGATCGTTAGTCGGATCTCTCCGCTCGGTTTGCTTGCTCTTTCCGCGACACTTGCGGTCGCTGGCCTCACGTTCCTCTCGCACGCTTCCAGCTTGGCTGCAATCTTCATTGCAGCTACAATTTATGCTTTTGGGAAAACCTTCTTCTGGCCAACAACTCTCGCTGTTGTCTCTGAACAGACTCCTAAAGGTGGCGCATTGACTCTTAACGCTATTGGCGGCATCGGGATGCTTGCCGTTGGAATTCTTGGTGGCCCAGTGATTGGAGCCATTACAGAAAAAACTGCCCAAAGTGCTATCGAAAAGCAGGTTTCTCCTGAGGCTTATGAAAAAGTTAAGAAGGAAGGGGTCTACGTGCTTGGAACCTATAATGCGGTGGATGCTGAGAAGGTTGCGGAACTCGCAAAAACTGACAAAGCGACTGCTGATCAAATCTCGGCTGCTCGTGAAGGAGCAAATCAAGGCGCTCTTTCAACTGTCGCCATGTTCCCTGCTTTCATGCTCGCATGCTACGCTGGCTTGATTCTCTGGTTTAAAGCCCGCGGTGGATACAAGGCTGTCAGCCTTAATTCGGCTCACTAGTGTTCTAACCCTTTCTTCTTCAAGTCCATCGGCGGCTACCGCACGGTGAAATTAGAGGAAGTAAGCCATGCAAAGGACCTTGCTGCGAAGGCGTAAGGCTTTCGTTGTGTCACTTCAAAAGGCCGCAGTCTCCGCAAGGGGGCTGCGGCCTTTTTGCCTTTCACACCACAATGCGCCCGCGCCTGAGAACCAACTCCCGCGCCCCTCAATTCATTTCCAGCACCAACCCATCGTAGGCCACACGCACCGTTTCCGGCAGATTCACTTCGATGTCGCTATGCCGGTGTTCGTGACACAAATGCGTCAACCAGCCCTTCCCAGGGCGCACCCTCTCTATCACTTCAATCGCTTCACCGATGCTCAAATGCGTCGGATGCGGCCGTGCCCTCAGCGCGTCAATCACGAGATGCCGCACACCGGTCACCGCCTTTTCCACCTCTTCAGGAACCGTCTTGCAATCCGTTAAATACGCAAAGAACGCTTCACCCTGATAGCGCAGTAAATAGCCCGTTGAAACGGTACGCCCATGAGGCAGTTCTAGAGGCGTGATCTCAAAGCCGCCCAGCGAAAACTCGCCATTCACTGGCCTTGCCTCGGGGTGCACATAGCCTGAAATCCGTGCAGCAGGGCGAAACGCGAAGGAGAAAACATCAGCCAACTGCGCCAAGGTGGTCTCGGAACCGTACACCGGCAGGACGTTTCCTGAGCGGCAAAAAGGCCGTAAATCGTCGAAGCCCATGACGTGATCCGCGTGTGTGTGTGTGTAAAGAACAGCATCCACACGGCGCACTTTTTCGCGCAAGCATTGGGTGCGGAAATCGGCGCCAGTATCGACCACCCAACAAGCTTGGGGTGTTTCGAGGTAAATGGAACAACGCGTCCGAGTATCGCGCGGGTCCGTGGATGTGCAAACCTCGCAGTCACACCCGATGCGTGGAACGCCCTGCGAAGTGCCTGTGCCTAAAAAGGTGACGCGTAATTTTGGAATCATCGAATTTTCAAAACGATAGCATAGTTCGACAACTGCCTCTTAGACTTACATTACAACACTGCCAAAATATTGGCGCAAATCCTTGTTCACAAATCTAAATCGTCGATTTAGTTTCATTCAGTATTTGTTATATTCGACGCATTGAGCCCATGGCGAAAAGTATAGGCTAGCGACTGTCAATTTGGAGCACCTTCTTTTCCGACAGGTGCGAGGTGGCCGAGCTTATTTTTCCCAGTTGTAGGATCGAGTCCGAAAAGCACGGAGCAATGAAAGGCTTGATGTTCTGCTAAAATCCGGGCCAAGGGCGCGAGCCTCTCCGCTGATTTGTAATCACGGTTATATGATACACCCTAACAATCACGGTTATGATGCACCCTAACAAACACAGCTGATCGGAGGTCATTCTCAGCGTAGTTACCCCCAATGATCGCTCTAGCCCAAAATCTGCGATCGCTCCTCGCGACCTCTGCTCTTCTCCTTTCGACGACTTCGCTCACTCTTGCTGCGATAGCCTCGCCCGCGCCCGCTTACGAAACACAGGTGCGTCCGATCCTTAAAACGCATTGTACGCATTGCCACGGGGAGGAAGACAAGCCGGGAGGCGGAGTGGATCTGAGGCTGCGCCGGTTTTTAAATGGGCACACCAAAGACGGGGAGCCACTCTTGGTTCCAGGTGAGCCTGCCGCAGGGGAAATCATGAGAGTGATCCGCGAAGGCGAGATGCCCAAAAAGGGCAAAAAGCTTTCCGCCGATGAAGTTGCTATTCTGGAAGCATGGATACGTGCGGGAGCAAAAAGTAGCGAAATTGAGCCCGAGACACTGCCGCCCGGCCCCTTTATCACAGAGGAAGACCGTAAGTTTTGGGCCTACCAACCGGTGCAATCGCACTCAATCCCTCAATTTGCTGGTTCCGAAAAAAGTAGAGCGCTGGACGCCTTTGTGCGGGAAAAGTTGAACCAGCAAGGTCTCGACTTCGCGGTGGACGCCACCCGCCCAGAGCTTTTGCGCCGACTTTGTCTGGATCTCACAGGGATTCCGCCCACGCCCGAGGCAATATTGGCGTTTGTCTCCGATCAGAGCGCTTCCGCTTATGAGGCCCAAGTCGAGCAGTTCCTTTCCTCCAAAGCCTATGGAGAGCGCTGGGCTCGGCATTGGCTGGACGTGGCAGGGTACTCCGATAGCAACGGATACGCTGATGCTGACTCTGTACGCCCTCACGCATGGCGCTATCGTGACTACGTCATACGCTCGATGAATGCGGACAAGCCTTGGGACCGGTTCATTCAGGAACAACTTGCAGGCGACGAACTGGTAGGCGTGTCACATGGAAAGGTCGGCGATTCCATACAAGACCCTGCGAAGTTTGACGCGCTCGCGGCTACCGGATTTTTGAGGCAGGCTCCGGACGGTTCCGGTGATGCTGTGGCAGATGCAAATCTCGCTAAAAATCAAAATATCGCTGACACTGTTCGCATCGTCTCCACTTCACTTCTTGGCCTAACTGTGGCGTGTGCGCAATGTCACGACCATCGCTACGACCCGATTACGCAGATCGATTATTACCGATTCCGCGCCATTTTTGAACCTGCTCTTAACTGGCAGAAATGGCGTCCCCCCGCGCAGCGTCTAGTGTCTCTTTATTCCCCGCAAGACCGAGATAAAGCGGCGGAAATCGAAAAGCAGGCCGTCGCAATCGATGCGGAAGCCAAACGTATGGACAGAGCATTTTTGGATGGCATTTTCGAAAAAAAGATTCTCGATATTCCAGAGGTTGAACGAGATCCATACCGCGCTGCCAGAGCCACGGAAAAAGCCGCTCGGACGCCCGAGCAAGCTGCACTGCTTAAAAAATACCCATCCGCGCTCACCTTATTTAATTTGAACCTTTACGACGCGAAGGCCGAGAAACAAGTTCAAGAAAAACGAAGCGAAGCGACAAAACTCCGGGCCACAAAAACTCCGGAAGGCTTCCTGACCGTCACAACCGAGGTTGCGGGAGAGATCCCCAAAAGTCAGCTGCATCACCGCGGGGACCACGAGCAACTTAAAGATGAAGTCACCCCCGGGGAACTGTCGGTTTTGCGAGGCCCAGAGCTTGCAAAGACCGACGCCGCTCTCCCCACCACGGGACGCCGTCTGGCCTACGCCAAGTGGCTGACCTCTGGGAAACATCCGCTCGTCGCCCGTGTTTTGATGAACCGCGTTTGGATGCATCATTTTGGACGCGGCATTGTCAGCTCTGCAGGTGATTTCGGAAAGCTTGGCGAATTACCAACGCATCCAGAGCTACTGGACTATTTAGCGGAAAGATTTGTCGCCTCGGGTTGGAGCCTCAAAACCATGCACCGTGAAATGGTGCTGAGCCGCACGTATCGCCAGTCCTCGCGAAACGACTTATCCATGACCAAGGACCCTGACAATATGTGGTATGGTCGTTTTCGGATTCGGCGACTTGAAGCGGAAACAGTCCGGGATTCGATGCTCTCTACCGCCGGATTGTTAAACCCGGAAATGTTCGGTCCGGCGGTCACTGCGGGACGCACCACTGAAGGGCGTATCGTCGCTGGAATCGAGGTGCTGAATTTAAATGGAGACGTCGTGAAGGTGGATACGACGGCACCAGCCGTAAACCGGCGTTCGATCTACCTTCAGATGCGACGGAAAATGCCGATGACAGTGCTCGACACCTTCGATCTTCCGGTGATGGATCCCAATTGCGAAAGCCGCGCGTCCTCGACGGTGGCGCCACAGGCGTTGTTCCTGCTCAACGATGATTTTGTGGTCCAAAGTGGGCGCTCCCTCGCGGAACGTGTTCGCAAAGAGAAGCCTGGAGATGCTCGTGCGCAGGTGCGGCGTGCATGGCTTCTCACGCAGGGACGCGAACCTTCACCCGCTGATGAAGACCGCTTTCTCGTTTTACTCTCAGAACAAACGGAACACTTACGCGAATATGCCGCCTCGCATCCCCCTGCAAAAGAGGCTCCTGCCGCAGATCCTCAGCGAGATGCCTTCGGCTCTCTGTGCCAGTCACTCCTTTCCTCCAACCGTTTTCTCTACCTTGAATGACGCGCGCGCGTCTCCTTACACATTGCCATGCATTCTCCCTCCACCCTTTGCTCGCGTAGACATTTTTTACACACGGGTAGTTTCGGTTTGAGCGGTCTGGCTCTCGCAACCCTTTTACGAGACGAGCGTGCGCTTGGCGCCCCCGTTAAACCGCTGCTGGGTGGCGAAAGCTTTGATCTCAAACCAAAATTCGCCCCAGCACTCGGTAAGGCGCGGGCGATGATTTCGCTCTTCATGATGGGCGGGCCTTCTCAAATGGATCTTTTTGATCCAAAGCCCATGCTGTCCAAATATCACGGGGAGAAATTTCCCGGAGAGATCCTCTATGACAACGTCGCAGAGGCTTCCTCAAAGGTTTTTGGTAGCCCCTGGAAATTTGTGAAGTCGGGACAGTGCGGCATGGAACTGAGCGAGCTTTTACCAAATCTCCAACAGGTGGCCGACGAGATCACGCTCATCAGGTCGATGAAATCAGGGGTGAGCAATCATCTTCAGGGCATGCTGGCGATGCAGACTGGCAAAGGGACTGTAGGGCGGCCGACGGTCGGCTCTTGGGTTGCCTATGCTCTCGGAAGTGAGACGCAGAACCTTCCAGCCTATGTCGTGCTAGCTCATCCAGCCGGTCTACCCACTTTTCAACATCAGCACTGGACCAATGGATGGCTTCCCTCTGCTTATCAAGGGACTTTAGTTCGCGCCAAGGAACCCTATATTTTGAACCTCGATCCACCCGCGGCACTTGCAGGTGTACCACAATCCCGGCAGATGGATTTGCTACGCACCCTGAATGAAGGTCATGCGGCCGAACATCCCGGAGAGCACGAGTTAAGAGCTCGAATAGCCAGCTACGAACTTGCGGGCAGAATGCAGACCGCGGCGAAAGAGGCGCTCGATATTTCAGGCGAACCCAAACACGTCCTAAGCCTTTACGGCGTAGATAATCCCATCACAGCCGATTACGCGCGCCGGTGCCTGATCGCACGACGTCTGATCGAACGAGGTGTCCGTTATGTGCAGGTACTCAACAATGGACAAAGTTGGGATCACCACAGTTCGCTTATCAAGGCGTTGCCGGATCGCTGTGCTGAAAGTGACCGGCCAAGTGCGGCGCTTGTTCTCGATCTGAAGCAACGCGGCCTCCTAGACACTACCGTTGTCCACTGGGGTGGCGAGATGGGACGACTTCCCGTGCTTCAAAACGATGCTGGCCGCGAGAAATGGGGGCGCGACCACAATACACATGGTTTTAGCCAATGGATTGCAGGCGGCGGTTTCAAAGCCGGCTTGGTGTACGGCGAGACGGATGAATGGGGGCACCATGCGATCAAAGATGTGGTCAATCACTACGACTGGCACGCCACTCTCTTGCATTGCTTCGGGTTCGACCATGCGAAGCTCGGCTTTATTCGCAACGCTGCAAATATGACCCTCACCGACGGCCAGAACGCGCGGGTTATTGGGGAGCTTTTATCGTAAATCCAAGGACACCAGACGAGCACGGTCCGAGGAGGTAGTCCCGTAAAAGAGAATTTTTGTTATCTGGAAACGATGCACGACACAGGGAATGCCACAGTGGCGGTGGTTTCCTGTTTGTGTAAAAACTTGATGAGTCAGGAAAGCCAGGCGAGTAGTGATCCCGTCTCTTTCAGGTTTATGGATGATTCAAAAGAGCTCAGCACCTGGGAGCGCGGAGCCCCAGCTCCGCAATGACTTCTTGAGTGTTTAGAGCGTCAAAGCGGAGCTGGGGCTCCGCGGTCCCAGGAAAGACGGAGCAGTTTTATTCAAGATTTGGTATGGTCGGTGAATGCAGCTCAATGGCAGAATTCTTTAAAGTTGCGAAAGAAGGGTGCTGACACAGAGGACCACGCTGCCGGCGACTTGAAGCGGCCCCATTGTCTCGCCTCAACAACGGGCTCTCGCTACTGGGCCGGAACTGAATGCGCGAGGGTTAGGCCATGATTTCCTTCACCACCTCGCCATACACATCGGTGAGGCGGAAATCTCTGCCCAGATGTCGGCGCGTGAGCTTGGTGTGGTCCACGCCCAGTTGATGCAGCATGGTCGCGTGCAGGTCGTGGATGTGCACCTTGCCCGACACGACGCGGTAGCCCATGTCGTCGGTCTCTCCGAAGGTCATCCCGCCTTTGATTCCGCCGCCGGCCATCCAGCTACAGAAGCTCTCGGGCTGGTGTTCGCGGCCGTGCTTGTCGATCGGAGCCGTACCGCTGAGATCTTGGCTCCATGGCGTGCGGCCAAATTCACCGCTCCACAGAACCAGCGTGTCCTCCAGCAGGCCCCGAGACTTCAGGTCCTTTAGCAGGGCTGCGACGGGCTGGTCCGTTTGGGTACACAGTTTTGGAAGGTTGCCGCGGATATCACCGTGGTGGTCCCAGCCGCCCATGGTGACTTGGACAAACCGCACGCCAGCCTCGCTCAGTTTGCGGGCAAGGAGACAGGCACGGCCGTTCTTGTCCGTGTCCTTTCCGTCCACACCGTAGAGTTTCCGGGTGGCCTCGGTCTCCTTGGAGATGTCGACAATGCCGGGCGTCGTGGTTTGCATGCGAAAGGCCAACTCCAGGTTCTGGATCATCCCCTCCATGCTCGCCTCTCCATTGAGATCCCCAACGAGCCTGCGGTTCATTTTTTGCATCAACTCGATGCGCTCGCGCTGAACCTCGTCGCTCGGGGAGACGTTCTGAAGATTTTCGATGGGCGACATCTTGTCGTTCAATGGTACTTTGAGTGCCGTGCCCTGATGAATCGCGGGGAGGAATGCGGAGCCGTATTCACGGACGCCGCCGGGCTGGATGGATACAAAGCTTGGAAGGTCCCGGTTTTCCGTTCCCAAACCGTAGCTTACCCAGGCGCCCATCGAGGGGCGGACTTCAGCAAAGGTGCCCGTGTGAAACTGCAGGGTTGCGCCGGCATGCTGCGGATTGTCCGCATTCATGCCTCGGAGGAGGCAGATATCGTCGGCGACGCTTGCGAGATGCGGCATCAAGTCTGAAATCATCATGCCTGACTGGCCGCGTGGGCGCACCGGCGCCATTTCGCCAAGAGCCAGATATTTATCAGTTCCGACCTGGGTAAGTTCAGGCCGCAGCGGCGAGTCGATGGTCTGGCCGTGTTTGGAAGTGATGAACGGCTTGGGATCGAAGAGGTCCATTTGCGAGGGACCGCCGGCCATAAAAAGAAAGATGACCCGTTTGGCCTTGGGAATCATTCCGGGAATCTGGACAGCAAGCGGGTTTGTTGCAGCTTGGAGAATATCGCTGAGGGCGAGGGCACCGAAGCCGCATGCGGTGCGCTGGAGCCATTGGCGTCGGTTGAGCGGAAGCACTGTTTTCATGGTTTCTAGTGGTTGCTTAAATGCGGTAGATAAATTGGTTAGAGGCCAGCAGGCTGTGGCAAAGCTCGACCCATGCCAGCAATTCGGCGGAGGGGCGTCCCGTAAGAAGAGGCTCGATTTTTTCCAAGAAACGCGTGGCGTCGCTGTGTTCCTCAGCAGTGATCGGCCTGCCTAGTGTTCGGAGCCAGAGGTCGTCCAAACGGGCGTCGCGTTCAGACAGTTTCTTGGTGATGTTTTTGGCGAGGGCCCCAGCGCGTTTGCGCAACAAATCGTTGTTCAACAGAAAGAGCGCTTGGGTCGGCACAACCGTCTGCGGCCTCTGACCCGCGATCTGCGCCGGATCGATAAAGTCGAAGAAACTGCGCACCCGGTCCGGTCCGGCGAAGCCCCCACGCATTACTGGAAGATACACGGTCCGTTCAAACTCTTGGGAGGGACGCGGAACCTTGTGTGCATAGCTCGGTGGGTTCACCCCTTTTGCGACGAGAGAACCCGTATTGTCTGGATTTTCCATGACAAGGGCGGAACCGCCGGAATCCGTCGTGAGCTCCTCGCTCACAGCTAGCATGGCGTCGCGAATGATTTCAGCGTCGAGACGCTGCCGGTTCATCCTCCAAAGGAGTCGGTTGTCGGGATCGACTTTAAGGGCAAGCGAATCATTGGCCGTGCTCATTCTGTAGGCGCGGCTCAGCACAAGGGACCGGATCAACTTCTTCTGCGACCAACCTGCCTGCATGAAGCGCGAGGCCAGATGGTCGAGTAGTTCCGGATGAGAGGGCAGCTCTCCGCGCACGCCAAAGTAGTCAACACTCCGCACGAGTCCCTCGCCAAACAGCTTTTGCCAGATGCGGTTCACCGCCACTCGGGCCGTTAGCGGATTGCGTGTGTCCGCGAGCCACTCGGCGAGCTGCAAGCGGCCGCTCTGATCTTGAGGAATCTGCGGAAAAGCCGACCAGGACGCCACTCGCACCGTGCCGCGTGGAATCATCGGACCGGGCGCGTAGGGGTTGCCGCGGATATATACGGGCATGTCCTGCGGCTTTTCTCCATCCCGCATGGCAAAGGCTTTTGGAACCTTAGACCGGAAAAACTCAGCGTGTTGAATCTCTGCGGCCAGCTTCTTTAAGCTTTCCGTAAGCGCATCCCGTTTTTTGGCGATCGCCTCCTTATCGGAGCTGAGATCCTGCTTGGCATCGGCAGGCTTGACACTCTGCGGTCCCTTGGCTTCGCCGGCAGTTGCGGGCACTACGACGAGGCCAGTGCCACTGGCCGTTTCTGTGGGAGCGGCTTTCTCAAGTTTTTCAATGCGTGCGATCTCCGCTGTGAGAGCGTTTTTTTCGGCAGTGAGGCGGGTTTGGTCCGCCTTCAATGCAATGATCTTCTCAGCGTGCTCGGCCTCCTGCTTCTCTCGTAATGCAAGCTGTTCGGGTGTCTCTGGAAGGTCAGTGGTGTTGAGTCGGCTCCAGACTCCGAACGGTATCTTGTGCGTGGAAGGGGAACTGCGAAGCATCCCGGCGATGCCGTAATAATCCTCGACCCCAATCGGGTCGAACTTGTGGTCGTGACAGCGAACACAGCCCATCGTCATTCCCATGAACACCGTGCCGAGTTTACTGATTTGAGAGTCGATGTGGTCCGCCTCCATTTTGCCCTTGTCGGGATTCACAATTTCAACATCGCCGACCATGAGGAAGCCGGTGGCGATGATGTTTTCCGCGCGGTCTTCAACTGACTTGGCGGGCATCAAATCGCCCGCAATCTGCTCCCTCACAAACTCATCAAAAGGCTTGTCGTTATTGAACGCATTGATGAGGTAATCGCGGTAGCGCCAGGCATGCTCCGCGAAGACTCCGTTGGAGGTTCCCATCATGTCGGAGTAACCCGTAAGATCTTGCCAATGGCGCGCCCAGCGTTCTCCAAAAGCCCGAGAACTCAGAAGACGGTCGACCACCTTTTCACAAGCGTTTGGAGCGTTGTCTTTAACGAACTCCCGTATCTCCTCGGGGTTCGGGGGAAGACCTGTCAGGTCAAGGCTCACCCTGCGCAGCCAGACAAAGCGGTCGGCATCCACCACTGGCTTCAGAGAAGCCTGCTCAAGCT
>Ga0209597_1001595_pt1 | contig 14741 bp, 10 predicted proteins | sample M_140625_MF_Meta_FD_187316 | JGI IMG/M metagenome (GOLD analysis project Ga0209597, IMG submission 187316) | Freshwater microbial communities from Lake Montjoie, Canada to study carbon cycling - M_140625_MF_MetaG (SPAdes) (version 2) | ecosystem: Environmental > Aquatic > Freshwater > Lake...
CAACCTGTGACGGTCCAACCTGTGACGGTCCAACCTGTGACGGTCCAACCTGTGACGGTCCAACCTGTGACGGTCCAACCTGTGACGGTCCAACCTGTGACGGTCCAACCTGTGACGGTCCAACCGGAGATAGTCCAACCGGAGATAGTTCAGCCTGTGATAGTCCAGCCGGAGATAGTCCAACCGGAAACGGTCCAGCCGGAGACAGTTGAGCCATCAAGAGATGTGTCAGACTCATTGATCCCTGAAGACTCTGCTGGGCCAGTTCAGGAGGAATGCATAATCGATCTTTCGGGGACAGATCGGATAATTGAGAAGATTGACATAATTCTAAGTGAAAATCCTGCAAGTTCTGCTGAAAACGCCATCGCAAAACTGTGGCTCCCACCGTACAGACCAGCGGCGGCGCATGGACCTCCGATGTCACGTACCACAACGAGGGGCTAACAAGCTTCCAGGCCATCCAGATCTGTGCCGTATCATCCCATTCACCATAATGACCGGGCCATAGATAAGGTGTAATTCTTTTACAAACTGCATCTACTGGAATTGAAAAGGGCAGCCGCCCTTTATTATAGTGTATTGTCTCCATTCATCTAATAAAGGAAAGAGGCCTTAGACCTAAACTTGACTTTGTAGCATTCTGACTCTCCATGAAGCAGAATGGTTCAAATTGTAGTCTTACTACCATCCGGTGACCACAAGGTTATGAAGACCGCTGCCGTTCCTGCAGAAAATGTAACGGGTGCGCATGTAGCTGCGGCTATGCGCAAAAAGAAGGATGCGGTCCAGATAGCAACCTATAAATGGGCATCCAAGGCCATTTTTACAATATGGTCATTTCCTGGCAGCAAGGGGGCCACGAATACACATCAGCTACCGCCACCGCATGAAGATATGGAAGCTGTGGGGGATCTTGTTGTTACCGCTACAGGAACAGAGACCGCTGATAAGTGGATTGACTATTACTCAGAAGTAATTTCTGGAGGTGGAGGTGGAGATCCAGATGCAGAAGAGAGTGAGGAAGAGAGTGATGAGGAGAGTGAAGAAGAGGAGGAAGAGATCAAAGAAGAGGATGAAGTTGAGGAAGATATTGAGGAAGATGAAGCGGATGAAGATGATAGTGAAGAAGAAAAGGAGGAAGAGGAAGATGAAGAGGAGGTAGAAGAGGAAGATGATGAGGAAGAAGAGGAAGAGGAGGAAGAAGAGGAAGATGACGGCTGCTATGATGATGGAGATGAGGCAGGAGGCGGCTCCAAGCGAAGAGCCCCTCGGCGGAGAACCGTACAGGCCCCCGAGTATCGCCGCTTAGATATGGGGCTCAAGTCAAAACTGGCTATGCCTATCCCCATTGGAAAACGTGCACCGCGGTGGCAAACAGCCCCTGAGCTGGAACCCGAAGCGTATGCGTAGTAAAGTTGACCCTTCGAGGAGTTGAATTACTCCTATCATAATGCTCCGAACTAATGTACATGAAATTCTGGTCAGCCGCCTTGGGCCCCATCTGACATCTGACCAGCAAATGGATCTGGAAAGAGGGATCTACAATGCATCACTGATAGAAGCCGATGCAAAGGGCATTCGCAAACACTGGGAGAACCCAGCCTTTGCAACTATTTATAAGGGATTTGCCAGACGATGCATTGCGAATCTAGATCCCGCAGCCTATGTTGCCAACAGTCGTCTCTTGACACGGCTTAAGGAAGGCGAATTTCCTGCACACCAAGTTCCTTTCATGACAGCGCGGGAACTCTATCCCGAGCATTGGCAGCATCTTGCAGATGAACACATGAAGAGGGAGACTCTTATGTTAGAAGGGCCCCAGGAGGAAGGATCAACCATGTTCACCTGTAAGCGGTGTCATAAGTCAAAGACCCGGTATTGGGAAATGCAAACCCGGTCTGCTGATGAGCCGATGACAATATTCATCCGGTGTTTGAATTGTGGTAAGGAATGGCGACAGTAGTTATGAACAGAGCATGAAAGGAAGCGATAGGAACGAAAGTGACTATCCAGCTTCCTGAAGGGCGAAGGAATAACTACGTCAGTCATGACGTATGTAAAGGAATGGCGACAGTAGCCTACAGCCATACAGTTTCGTCGTTGCACTCCTCACTGAATGGCGACAGTAGTTATGAAATGAAAGGAAGCGATAGAAAGCTATGGGAACGGGCGTAACAGCAGGAATAACTACGTCAGCCATTACGACTGTAAAGGAATGGCGTCAATAGCCATACAGTTTTGTCATTACTTACTTTTAGCAACACGGCAAAATAGCCATCAATCTATATTGTTACAATAGAGGATATGTCCGCCGAAGTAAGAGCTATGGTACCAAGGGCAACAGTAGTGAAAGTACTTGCTGCTGCAAAGGGAGATAAAACACCTGCCGCAGCTGTACTAGGCGCTCTTGCAGCCCGGTCCACATGGCAGACTAGGACTGGTAAAACAATGAGCCAACGGCGATTCATTGCGGAAATAAAATCGCGTGAACGGAATAAAAACTATCAAATTCCCAGAAATCTTTTGCATCTGATACTATCAGACAAAGCCCGATTAGTCCCATTACCAGATGCACAATTCCAACCTGTAGCGGATGCAGCACTTCCCATCAGTATAACAACACAGTCGGAAGGTGCAGCGGCTGCAGCAGCAGCGGCCCCTATTACAATTACACCCGCCGGTGGACCTGCAGCATCATCATTAACAGAGCCTCAACAGGCTATTTTAGTAGATAGTACGGTTACAATTGGAGGCCGCCCTACCATTGATAATCTGGATCCAAGAATTGCTGCATTAACATTAGGACCCGAAGTAGCGCGATTAGAAAGTAATACCTTTTGGTCAAAACTGGTATTAATCGCGGGATTCGATCCAAATGCCGCCTATCGTATTTTATGCGACGGGGCCCATGATTATGGCGGCTTAATTAAAGGATACTATATAGAATTCCTAGTTTCTGTGTTTGAAACATTAAATGGATTAGCCACTGCAAAACGGATCCCTCCCATAACGGTTCAATTTGTGGAAGATACGATCCTTACATCATCCAGTGATAGAGGTGGTTATAATGCCCGTCCGGATGTAATTGCGCGAGAACTTGAGAATATGAATCGACTGCCTGATGGAGACCCTCTTCAATTAGAACAATGTTTAATTGGCTCAGGTATGCGAAATGGGCCACCAAATAATAGCTGTGTAAGTGTCTGTTCATTGGCCTGTTCATTTGGTTCCAGTGGACTTCTTCCTGATTCAATTACATTCAATATCATCCCCCATTATGTCCAGGCGGCAGATCAGAACTCGGTCCGTGCATTATGGGGTCAATCAATACCCTCCTTTATGGATGCTGCGGGGACTCCTACTGCAGATGGAGTTTCCTTAAACGGTGCTAAATTTGTTGATCTTAATTGGGGTACACTCTTGTCTGATTTTAAATGCGATGGTTCAACTCTCCGCGAATATGTCCCTTCTGCTGCAGCTGCAGCTGCAGAAATTCCTGCCCCAGATTCATTCATTGTTCATAATTTTTATGGAAATAGCCGCCATATTTTTACACGGAATCACCCTATTCCTGCAGAGTTTCGCCGAACAGTAGGTCCTGTGGGAACAAAGTTGGAAATATTTAACGGCGCAGCGTGGGTCGCAACGGTATGGGCGAAACAGTCGATTTCATTAAATGGACTTTCAAATAAAGTGAAAGAAATATCTGGCCGAGGCAAAGCAAAGAAAACAAAGGATCCAATTGAAATACAATATGCACGGGGGGATGCTGCGACCGATGCAGATAGAGCGCAGGTGATGATTGTAAAGCAATTACTCGATTGGGCTCAAGCCTATTTTATTGCAATGTTATGGCATAATTATGGTCTCATTTTTACACTGGTCACGAATGACACTTTTTTGCTGCGTACCGCCAAATGGCTGCGTGTTCCCTTTGTGTTGCTCATGTCAAAGAATGGGGCAAAATTATATTGCTTTGATTCCCGTGCTATGGTGTTGACGCCCGAAGAAAAAGACCAGATTTTTGCAAATATTACAAAATTCACTGCCGCTGCACAGGCATCATTACTTGCAGAGATTGATGCAATTATAGGTCAGAACTTTACTAAAGAAATAACGGCAGTTCCCATAGTCGGTGGCTTATTTAAAAAAGTTCAGCAGTTAAAAGAAAAAATTGTAATAACTGCAGAAACTATACGAGGAACATGCGATAGTTTGTTGGCTGCAGGTATACCTGCAGCTGAAAAGGAAAGGGTGGCCCAGTCATTCCGCTATTTAATGAAACAGGACCCCAATACCTATTTAGTATCCAAATTTAGAGATGATATTGAAACACAAGTTGCATCTGCCATAAGTGTTACACGGAGTATAAATTCTTTTATAGGAGCTTATGCCAAACAGGAACCGCCCGTTACATTAACCGAAACATTATCATCAATTATTAATCTTATGAAGACATTTTTACCAAATATAACTCCTAGTGAAATCGGCTTATGGATAACAAAACTACCATTTCCTATAACTACATCTCGATATGGTTTACAGTTATACATAGTAGCGGCACTTATTACCCGTACTATGAAGGTCGCAGACATAGCTGCAACAGAATTGGATATCATGCAAAGAATAAAACGGTATGAGGATGGATTTACTATTGGCTTGTTAAAAATAGATTATTTGGCAGATCACCTTGATGAAAAGATAGCAACGGATGCTGCAGCGATGACGCTGGGCGGTGCAATTGATGCTGCACTGGAAGCCGTCGCAGTTGATGCTGTAGTAGTCCCACTTGCTGTAGATTCAATTCCCTCTATGGATGATGCGGTGGCTATTGCAGAAGCATATCGCACCTATGCCGCTATAGATTGGATGACTAATATATCAGGGAATCCTTCCTATCCCTATTATTTCTTACCTGGTCTCTATCCAGAAGAGCCGGAACTCATCGAATCACGGTGGGATACACTAAGTTATAAACAGCAGCAGCGTGTTATAGCCCTTGGGTTTACATCCAGCTCTCGTCTACAACTTCCAGGAGGAGCCCTTCCTGAGCCAGATCCGCCGCAAAAAATATTGAAACAAATATCATCAAAGTGTTCTTCTGCAGTTAACAGTCCTGTTGGGGCCAGAGGCGGATCAAGGAAACGCCATACGCGAAAACTATATAAACAGCGAGGAGGAGTGCGCAATGGTAATTTTATCTCCCTTACAACGTGGGATATTAAAAACTATGAGTATGGGCAACGTTTCTCAAAGATATATGAGGAGATAATTGATAATGAACTAAGTGAAGTACATCGCGCGGCAGCATCGGCCATTGGTAGACCTCAGAGAGCGGCAGGAATTCCCATAACTATTTCAGAAGTCTCTGTATCATTGAATCCTCCGCGTACTGATTGGTTGGCATCTTCTACATTATTTCCTTTTCATAATATTAGTCCTCCAGCCTACCTATTTTATTACATTGTTGCATATTTAACCAACTGTTTTGATTATGTTGATGAAAATAACAATGATATAATTATTGCAGATTATGCAAATATGTTAACGACTCTATCGGAGTTACGACGACAATGCTTTGAAGGCAACTTATCAGAGGAAAATCTAATCATTGAACTTGCCTGTATCCTACTCTTAGAGGATGATGAATTTCCTTCTGTTAATTCAACAATTCTAAATAATCGCGGATTTGATAAAAATTTTATTTTTAAGAACTTAAGAAAATTCCTTCCTCGCGGGGGCGAACACGCTGAGCATTTAGGTGCTTTACACCATGAAATTGATAATATAATTGGCCCTTCTGCAGAAGCTGGAGGTGCGTCTGCATCAGCATCAGCATCAGCAGCACCGGTTGATGATACATACAATATTACAGAAATGATTTTGGAACAAATCACTTTATCAGGACTCTATAACTATGGCACTGTGGTGGAACAACTCACGGCCATCGCGACGCATGAAGCCAGTGAATATGCAGAGAAACTAAGGATTCATATTGCAGAAATTCGTGAATCTGGTGGAGCTGCAGCAGCTGCAACCGCAACCGCAACCGCAACCGCAACCGCAATCGCAGCCCCTGTAGAAGGAGGAGCAGCAGCTGCAGCACCCGTAGAGAAGAAGGGAACAGTAGCAGATGATGCGATTATTGCTACACCTACAGTAGGGAAAGTAAAGGCAGCTGCAGTAGTCGCCACATTAACATCCACAACGAATCAAATGGCCCAGATGGCTGCCGCAAAGGTGGATAAGGGCCCTGATGAACGCGAGAGGCGTTTAAAAGACTTACTTAATAGATATACCGAAGCAGAAAATGCATTAATGGATGCAGAAACACCGTTGCCTGGTTGGGAAACACCGTTAAAATCAGCAATTGAAGAACGACGAGTCCGCATTGCAAAAGCCAGAGCTGCTAAAGAAGCAGCATATGAAGCCTATAATACGCTACATCAGGCAGTTATGGTAGAAGAAGAAGAATTCTATAGAGCGAAGGGAGTTATAGGAAAGGCAGGAGGGGCAGGAGGAAAAGCAGGTGCCGGTGCCCGTGCCCCATTCCACCCAGGAGGCGGTAGCCGCCGAACTAGAAAACAGAGTGCGTCTGCAAAAGGTCGAAAGACTCGCCGTCGCAAGTAATGGACCTGCGACTTGCGTCGTATAATGTTCGCTGTTTTCCATATCCAATAAGCAATACAGATATTTCCGGTATAGTCACATGGATCATACGCAATGCAGATATAGTAGCACTTCAGGAAGTCTGGTGTAGGGTACCCGAGTGGTCCGCAGCCTTCAAATCCCACGGCTGGAGCTTTCTCCGGCCACCTCGAGAAAATCATATTATTTCTCTGCTGGGCTCCGGCTTGGCAGTGGCTTTCCGAACAAAGGACTGGACCCTTGCAGAGTCGAGGCACTATCCATTTCTATCAGCTGTGGGGCTCGACGCCCTTGCAACAAAGGGCTGGTTTCGTGTTGAACTCCGTTCCGCACGATCCGGTAAACCCTTTCGACTTATTACAACTCATATGCAGTCAGACTACGAGTTCTTCGATGAGCTCTGGAGACCCATTGCAGAACCGGTTCGAATGGCACAGGCCGTTCAACTTGCAGAAACAGAGCGTAGACTTCCCACTATTCCTACACTTCTTTTGGGGGATTGGAACACCGAAATGTGTTGGCTTCCCGAAGGGCGATGGCTAACGAAACACAGCGGCGCTACTTTTTCTGCCACTAACCAGGTTCTTGATCATTGTGCCACCTGGACTGATCAGCCATGGGTTCTTAAAGATCATCGTGTCTTCCGAATTGGATTCAGCGACCACTGGCCCGTTGTATGGACATTTTAGGCCAGAATTCAGGGATATAGATCTACATGTATAACGTGTAGATCTTGATGCCAAAAATACACGATAGCAGCAGGGGGATGATACAACATATCCTATTTTTAGCGATTATTGGCCTAGCAGCGGCCCATCTGTACAAGAGCTGGACAGAAGTAGAGGGATTTGATTCCTTTGATTCAGTCGATGGGCTTCTAGATGCACAGACAGCCGACATCACGACAGCAACAGGGAAGGATATATTCAATCGATCACCGGATCGCATCGCCAATGTCCGCTACAAAACAGCGGGTAACCACGGGGATCCACCCATGGCCCCGGATCATGATGATCCTCGGGATCTGCCCTGGATAGCATCTTGGACACCAGCCGACCGTGCAGCCCGGCAAGGCCATACCTGCATCCCCAAACACGAGGGATCCGGGATCGCAGGAACTACAATCATTACAACCTCCCACTCCTGTGAAGCCGGAATGCCCCATACCCGACCCGGGGATCGAATTATAATACCCGATTCCACTCTGCCAACTGATCGACAGGATATAATCAACCACGAATTGATTCATATTTTCCAGGCCAGAAATGCAGATGCCTGGAAACGCTTTTATCGCCAAAATTGGTCATTCGAAGTATTTCTGGAGCCTCCTTCCTCCCTCCCTGCAGAACTCCGTGCAGCAAAACGATCTAATCCCGATACATGGAATCCGGCCGCCGGGGGGGCCTGGTCCTGTTGGAAAGGGCGTTGGTGGCCCTTGGCCGTCTATACGGACCCACAGTATCCGACACTCCGTGAGGCAAAGACTGTTTGGTGGGATACCTGGAAACAAACAGTACTCGGGGATCCTCCCGAGGGCTGGGCGGACTTTTTTGGCGCGGTCAGCCAGGATGAACATCCCCATGAACTCGCGGCTGTCTACATTGCAACGGAGGATCAGCGGTCTGAAGCCGGGCGTCGTCTCCATCAATGGTGGATCTCTCAGGGCCAAGTTTTGTTTCATTCACTTAAACGGTAAACTTTTCCTCTGTCCTGTTTAGGGACCCCTCGTCATGGACACCATAATTCTTGCAATCGACCCAACCATTCGTCTTTTAGGTCGGCGTTCCATCACACAGTTGCGCTGTATTCCGTTTGTCACGTCACCGCTGGATTCTCATCGTCGATCGTCGTCATCCAAAAAAACAGAAGGAGGCAGTAGGGGGGCCACATGCGAGGTCGAAAAACGCGAAAATTCCGGATCAAGTCACAGTCAAAAACGGTAATTGACCGAGAGACTGTAAAGAAACATGCCGACAACTTCTTCGGAGTTGTGAATAAGGAATGGCTCGATAGAATCAAGATTCCTGCAACAGAAACAAGGATTACCGAGGCCTATTTTATTAGTGAAGATATTAATAAGGAACTTAATACAATAATTGATGAGCAGATACGCGATGCCCGGCTTAATCCGATCCAAACATTGATGACCTCCCTCGAAGCCATTGAAGAGATTCCCCGTGGTCTTTCCCCTCTTCTTCAAACAGTCATGTCACTCTCCACACCTTCTGATATTTCCGCCCGTATTGGATGGATGACTAGAGCAGGTATCCCTGCGCCGATTGATATCTATGTGCAGGGCGATCCCCATGAGCAGACCCGCTGCCTCGTCTTTATTGAAGAAGGATCACCCCAAATTGGACCTTCTTTCTACTGGACAGAACGTGCCCATGTCAAGAAACGTCTGGCCTATGAACAATATTGTCAGAAGTTGGCACGGATCGTGGGGCTGCCGGAACTCGAGCACGGCTACACGGCCGAACGCGAAATTGCACATCAATATTCTACACGCGATGAGAAATCCGATGCCCGGCGATCAACCAACACCCTCTCCTGGTCGGCACTTCAAAAGACCTACACAACCATCGATTGGACTCGTCTTTTCACATCCCTAGGTCTCCCAGAACGTATGCTACCGGATCTCCACTATAATGTCCTGTCTCCCTCCTACATTCATCACCTGCAGAGTCGGATGCGTTCATGGACACCAGGTCGCTGGGCTGGATGGTTCGGTCTCTTGGCGACCCAGTGGGCGGCAGGGCGGATTCCAGCAGGTCCTCTCCGTGATGCCTGGTTCGATTACAACTATCGCTTCATGCAAGGGATGGCTGCGGATGATACGCGGCCCAATCTTCATCGGGCAATGATTCGTCTCCTCATGCCAACTACACTTGGTCGTCTATGGATCTCCAAGCACTATCAACCCTGCTTCCGACAACGGATTGTAGCAATGGTTAATTCTATTCAGGCCGCAGCAGCAACCTGCTTGGAGACCACGGAATGGATGGCCCCCAGTACTCGGAAGGCTGCGATCAAGAAATTGAAGTCCATGGAGATCTTTGCCTGTTGGCCCCTCCTCTCTACCTGGTCGGCCAACATCGCGGAGCCCACCTGTGGTCTTTCCACGGATTTCCTGGATAATATCCTGTTCTTGGCTGCTACGCGTATGGATAGGAATCTAAGTCAGCTGGTCAAGGGTGTCTGCGGCGGCAAAAGTGTAGATAACAATGAATGGACACGATCCGTATTTGAAGTGAATGCATTTTACTATCCAGATCTCAATCGATTTGTGATGCCAGCAGGAATTCTCCGGAAACCCTTCTATGATCACGAGGCCTCTCTGGTGACCAACTACGGGGCTATCGGCGCGACGATCGGTCATGAATTCTGCCATGCCTTTGATGCAGAAGGCCGAACCTATGATGCGGAAGGGAATCAGCGGGATTGGTGGTCGGAGAAAGATGACAGGGAGTATAAGCGCAAGGCAGCGGCGGTAGTGCGACTCTATGAATCAGTGGAGTACAGAGATCTCCCAGTTGATGGTGAACTGACCCTCGTGGAAAACATTGCGGATATTGGGGGACTCGAATTCGCCCTGGAGGGACTCCAATTGGCTCTGAAGCGCAAGGCGACCAATGAGGAACTCCGGGAGTTCTTTACCTCCTTTGCCATCAGTTGGCGTTCAAAAGATCGACTGAAACGAGCAGCCCAGCTTTTGGATGCGGATCCCCATGCTCCTCCGATGTTGCGGGTGAATCATGCGGTACGACAATTTGATGAATGGTATCAGGCGTTTGGGATTGAAAAGGATGATCCCGGCTTTATTCCACCCGAAAAGAGAATTCATTTTTTCAGAGTCTCACGAGACTCTGCCTGAGGAGCCCAGCGACTGTTTCAGAGTCTCACGAGAGTCTGCCTGAGGAGCTTAGCGACTGATGGCTCTGCTTTTACTAAATCAACATGAGGTCCGCCAGGCGCCAATATTCATACTGACCATCCGGCATCTGTCGCTTCAGGATAAGAGGAATCCGCTTGGCTTCCAGTTCCGCTTTTGCAATTTCATAGACATCCGTGAGATACTCGGGGACGTCGATGAAGGGCGGTGATCCATGAGCTAATTGAGAGGCTCGGAGACAGAGGATCTTGGTCCGTTCATAGAGAGTTAGAAAGGGGCTCGAGGTGTGGGTGCTTCGACCTTTGCCACTCACTGGAGGATAGGCCTCTGTTATCACGAGCTTTTCCATAACCGTGTCTTCATAGTCCGGGCTAATCTCGGGATGATTCTCCAGGAGAGCCTGTGTCTTCTGACTGGGCGGCCCGGCTAATTGGAGGGCCTCGGCTGGATTAAGCTGGGGGCCACCAACATCCTCAAAGACAGGGTTGTCATCTCCGGCGTCCACATTTGCATCGAGCGCGGCACTGTAGGCTTCAAGGTCTTGCTCTGCCATCTGATGTACTTGATGATTTTGTTAGGAGAACAACTGCGGCAGTCACCTTTGGCTCCTTTTCTGTTACTAGAGTAGGGAGAATGTTTACCACCGTTCGAAAGACACGGTCGAGTCGAGCATCGAAAGAGAGGCAAACCCGTAGAGTCCAGCGGGGCGGCGATTTTTCATATTTGGCTGTGGGCGCCCCTGGTCAGCCACCTATTATTGATCCGAATGATCAAGCAATATGGGCGGCAGGTATCGATGCGGCAGGACTAGGAACGGCACCTCTTGATTTAAAAATTCTATTTATAAATACAAACCCAGCGCTTACAGATTTGACCCCTGCCAGTCAGGCTGGCCGAATTAACACCTATTTTAAACTGCTTGGCGAACAAGATAAGGTCGCTCGTATTCCTATTATTCATGTCCAGAAGGACTTCCTACAAGGGCTTCTTGTCGGGCGATCGGGCCCTGCAATAACCCCTATCACGGATGGAACTAATAATTATACTGCAGCTGCGCAGATAAATACATTATCAGATGATCAGCTACACAAACTAACTATAAAATATGCAGAACGTATTAAAGCTGATTATGCGAATTTAAGTCCGGTATTAAACAGACTTGCACAGCAATTTGATGCTGTCATGAATATGGGCGCATTGGGCGATCACTTTCCTGTTGGGTTGAGACAAGGTACTGTATTTTCTGGATTAGCAGTAAACATCGCAGTACCGACAAATAAATTTGAAAATATGTTTATGAGTGATCAGACTGATCTTTATGGCCCTATTTTTGGCCCATATCAGGTTCAATTTTATAAAATAGTCAAGGAATTTGAAGGTACCTTGATAAATCCTCAGCGAATTGAAAATGTGTTATTACAAGAAATTATTAAATTATTAAAATATTATAAGAATAATTTACCTAAGCTAAGGGCTGATCTTGATACGATCCGAACTCCTCCTAATCCCTTCCCACCGATCGGGAATATTGCAGGAGCGGACGAAAGGGTCACAAATTTTTTAATAATTGTGGATAAAATGACGAGAAGTATATTTTCTAATGTAATGCTTCGCACAAATAAACTAGTAGAAGATTCTTGGCAGCATGGAGATAAACCAGTATGGGTTGAAGGAATTGCGCCACAACCTCTTAGACGGCCGCCCTATTATAATTATTATACATTAGAACAATTTTTTCATGATTTTTATGAAACAATGAAGCAAAGTTATGCGGCCCCTCCTAATTTTGCAGTATTACCATTTAATCCAGCTATAAACGAAGATAAAGAAAATAGACCTTATCCGGCTACTCCTAATCCTGCGGGTGCGCCAATTCCACCTGGATTTATAGACATTCCATGTTATGGTACATTAGCTGCAAAAATATTAATTGCTGTTATAAATAATCAATATGTAGAAAATCTTATCCCAGGGGCACCAACACCAGCCTGTTATCCTCCAATTATCCCAAGCCCCCCGGGTGCAGGTACAACCGGTTTACCGCAAGTGCTCTACCATAATGCACCTTATAAAGGCACAACTACACTTCAAGATTTATGTAGATGGGTGGATCCGGAATTTGCGCTTCAATTCGTGAAACATTTGGAATATCAGCTATTGCAACCCTAAGAAGGCTACAAAAACTACAAAGCCAGGGCACAACACGCCGCAAACACACGCAGTGGTTCACAACTGACCGGATCCACTTCCGGTCGTCGCAAGAATTCATAGATGCCTGTATCATAACAGACAGACCCACTGGCGGGTCGCCCCTCCTTCGTAAATCCTTTGAGCGCGTTCGCTACACCGCCACTCCAAGGAATCTGCAACCACGACCGAATCTCAGCACAGAGCTCCGCTGTAATATAATCTTCCAGCGGGAAATAGCAATGTATGCAAAAAAGGAGTTGCGCTAGATCCCGCCCCTTCTTGCAACAGATATCCCGCATGGGAAACCAGGATCCCGCCTGAAACGCCGTAGTCGGCTGCATAGGAGGTGGACACCCCACACATGCAAATCCGAAATCGATAAGGGTCAGTTCGGTCGAGGCCATCATGACTGAGCCACTCAAATCCAGTCGCAATGGCTCATGAGAAGATCGGGAGCGGATCATGATGTTATTGATCTTTACATCCCGATGATTGAGCCGCAGACCCTCCTGAAGATGATGTAAAATAAACGCAAGTTGGCCCAACAGTTCCACCAAAAAACGACTATTGGCTTCCTTGGTCTCTTTCTTCCATGACCGCTGCATATAGGAATACAGAGTCCGCCCATGGACGTAAGACATACACATAGACATGGTCAGCCATCCCTTCAAATCAGTACTGTAATCCCCAAAGACTTCATAGGGCCGCGGAATGGCCCACGGGGTAACAGTCCGTTGCATAGTCTGCCATGAAAGGACATGGAGAAGTGCCTCTGATGTATGAGCTGTAACATCTTCTGCCGGGAGGATTGTGGAGCCCGAGGGAGGGCTCGTTTGTTTCACAATCACTTCAACAGGAGACTCTATCACATCAAAGCGACCATCGGTTCTTCGGGAGACAACCATACGATCAGCCTTGTAGATTTTCCCATAGGATCCTTCACGGTAGAGTCCAATCATATGCCATCCCACGTAGCTGCCAGGAGTCACTAGGCTGCGGTCAAGGAAGCGCCAGGTTTCCCCCTGAATGGTCTGCGACCGTCCTAGCCTGGCAATCTCCCGTGCCTGTGGAAGTACTTCGCAAATATTGGCTAGATCCTCATCTAGATCAATAGATAAAAATCCATAGCTGCGGATAGACATCCCCTTGTTGTCTCTTTTCAAAATAAGCCAACAAATAAATCTTAACGGATAATAGATAATGGCTGCACCTTGGGAAAATATGCGCGGGTTCAAGAATGTAAAGTGGGGTAACAATGATTATGAGGTCAATGAGTTACCAAAGATTAGAAAGATTCAATCTGAAAAAGCTGAGCTACAGAAACGTATTGCATCACTGGATGCCAGACTTCGGGCACTTGGCGAAAGTGAGGGGTTTCTGATAGATCGTCACGCTTCCCCGCACCGCGCCTCCTCCGGCCAGAGCAACACAATGTCTAAGGCAGAGCGCAAGGCCCATTATGTTCGCAAGGGTATTCTTGAAGCAGAGAAAGAGAGGACACGCAGGGCGGCTGCTTCTTTATCGGAGCATTTTCTATCTCGTGAGGGTAGACGCAAGACCTACAAACAGGCAGTGCGGAATATTCGGCGCTCTGTGAAGGCGGGGCATAGGAAGGGAGAAGGGGCAGGTGCTGCAGGGGGTGCTGAACCTCATACCGCCTAAACTTGACGTCCTACATATCCTAGATAATCATGAGTATTCATCATGCTTGTCTACGGTATTCGTTGCAGTCCTAATGATCTCTTTAGTCTCGCAGTTCAGACAAACGCGGACTATTATACGGACTATAGTCTATTGGTCTTCCCGGGTTACAGCAAGGGCCTCTGCCTGGATGCAAAGGGTCGACTTACGCCTGAGTTCTGGGATCAAACGCGCAGAATCATTGAAAATCCTAAGCGCGTTCGTGTGTTGGACTATGAGCAGCCCTACATTACGGAAGCCGAGGCAAAGATTGTAGCAACACTGCAGGAGGCCTATCCAGATCTCCAGCCCGATTGGTATTATGTGC
>Ga0209597_1001596_pt1 | contig 14738 bp, 13 predicted proteins | sample M_140625_MF_Meta_FD_187316 | JGI IMG/M metagenome (GOLD analysis project Ga0209597, IMG submission 187316) | Freshwater microbial communities from Lake Montjoie, Canada to study carbon cycling - M_140625_MF_MetaG (SPAdes) (version 2) | ecosystem: Environmental > Aquatic > Freshwater > Lake...
ACCTTGAGACTACTCGCGGCATTTTGCCTCGTGGTGGAACCATCCTTGGCTCTTCTCGCACCAACCCATTTAAAATTGAAAACGGCGTAGAGCGCATCAAGCAGAACCTTGCAGATCAGGGAATCGATGCCCTCATCGCAATCGGTGGCGAAGATACTCTCGGAGTTGCAACAAAGCTTGATGCACTCGGCGTTAAGGTCATCGGGGTTCCAAAGACAATTGATAACGATCTCAACAATACCGATTACACATTTGGTTTTGATACATCAGTAAATATTGCAGTCGAAGCAATCGATCGCCTCCACACCACCGCAGAGTCACACCACCGCGCGCTGATCGTTGAAGTGATGGGTCGCCATGCTGGTTGGATCGCTCTCCATTCAGGTATCGCCGGCGGCGCTGCCTGTATCTTGATTCCAGAAGTTAAGTTCTCTGTCGACAAGGTATGCGAGTGGGTTGAATCTCGCTTCAAATCTTCTTACGCACCAATCATCGTGATCGCAGAAGGTGCGATCCCACAAGATGGCGACATGATTACAAAAGATGCAGAACTTGATGCATTTGACCACGTAAAGCTTTCAGGAATTGGCGAGTGGTTAGCTAAAGAGATTGAAAGAAAGACCGGTAAGGAAGCGCGTACCTCTGTTCTCGGTCATATTCAGCGCGGTGGAACACCGTCTGCATTTGACCGCGTTCTTGCTACTCGCTTTGGTCTTCAGGCGATCACTGCAGCCTCCGAGGGCGACTGGGGCAAGATGGTTGCACTCCACGGCACAGATATCGTTCGAGTTCCGTTGGCAACAGCTACCGAAAAGCTCAAGACAGTCCCTATCGAGCGCTACAAAGAGTCTGAAATTTTCTTCGGATAATTCCGGTACGAGAACTCGCTCACACCTTCTATCCTTAGGACATGATGACTTCACTTGGCTCACTCTTTGACGAAAGCCTTGTGGCTGCCCAGCAACCACAGTGGCCCGGCGGAAAAGATGGAGAGCCTGTAAAGGCGGCAGTCACACGTTTGAAAACGTTGCCACCTCTGGTATTTGCCGGTGAGTGCGATGATCTCAAAACAAAGATTGCAGCAGCTGCTGCTGGAAAAGCATTCTGGCTTCAAGGTGGAGATTGTGCAGAAACATTTGCTGCTGCAACAGCTGATTCAATCCGCAATCGCATTAAGACGATTCTGCAGATGGCAGCTGTTTTGCAGTACTACTCCAGCCTTCCTGTTGTAAAAGTTGGTCGTATGGCTGGACAATTTGCAAAGCCACGTTCGAATGATTTAGAGACTCGTGGCGATGTCACACTTCCTGCCTACCGTGGCGATGCGGTTAATGATCTTGAATTTACTTTAGAGGCACGCACTCCTAATCCACAGCGTCTAGTTGATGTCTACAACACATCTGCTGCAACACTCAACCTTGTTCGCGCATTTACTCAAGGTGGTTTTGCAGATATTCGTCGCGTTCACGAATGGAACAAGGGCTTTATCCGCGATTCAAGCGTTGGAGTTCGTTACGAAGAGATGGCGAAAGAAATTGATCGCGCTCTCAGTTTTATGAAATCAGCTGGCGTTGATCCTGAATCATTTAAGAGCGTGGATTTCTATTCCAGCCATGAAGCTCTCATCCTGGAATATGAGAAGGCGCTTACTCGTATCGATTCACGCACTGGAGATCCCTACGATGTCTCAGCGCATTTCGTATGGATCGGTGAGCGCACTCGTCAACTAGATGGTGCACATATCGATTTCGCTTCAAAGATTCGCAATCCAATCGGTGTCAAGCTTGGACCGAAATCAACAGTTGATGATGCACTTCGTTTGATCGATCGCCTCGATCCGAACCGTGAACCTGGTCGTCTTACATTTATTACACGTATGGGTGCTGGCAAGATTCGCGAAGCACTTCCTGCTCTTGTCGATGGTGTTACCAAATCAGGTGCACAAGTCTTGTGGGTCTGTGATCCTATGCATGGAAATACCTTTGAATCAGCGACTGGATATAAAACCCGTCAATTCGATGATGTCATGGATGAAGTAAAGGGATTCTTCGAAGTGCATAAGGCTCTTGGTACACACCCAGGTGGCATTCATATCGAACTCACCGGTGATGATGTCACTGAGTGTCTTGGCGGCGGAGAGAAGATTTCAGAGACTGATCTTGCTTCACGCTATGAGACAGCTTGCGATCCACGCCTTAATCACTCACAGTCACTCGAGCTGGCATTTCTTGTCGCTGAGATGTTGCGCGATCGCTAAAGCGCAGTACTCATGGTCCTACTGATTTCTTCAACACCAACTCCAGTAGGAACGCTTAATCTCATCGCAGATGGTGAGCTATTACTCGGTGCAAACTTGAGTTCGATCCGAGCACTTAAAGAAGGCTTAGATTCGATTTATCGAGGTTCTGACTTTAAGGAAGTAAAGAAGATTCCAGTGATCTCAACTCTCATTGCAGATTATTTTGACGGAGATCTCTCTGCAATCAACGGGATTAAAGTCAGTCAGCCTGGCGGATCATTTTCACAAGCGGCGTGGAAGGCGATGCGACGCATTCATGCTGGCAAAGTACTTTCATATGCAGATCTTGCCAAGAATTCAGGAAGCCCAAAGGCGGTGCGAGCTGCTGGTAGCGCATGTGCCAAGAATGCGATCATGCTCGTGGTTCCATGCCATCGCATTGTTAAAACTGGGGGAGCGCTCGGAAATTATGCCTACGGGGTCAATAAGAAAGAGTGGCTCTTACGCCACGAGGGTCTTGCGTAAAATTTCAATAGCCTGATCACATTGCGCATCATCAAAATCGCGATGTGTCACCAGGCGTGCAAAGTGTGGGCCGAGAGCACCGATAAGTAAGCCAGCATCTTTTGTTCGTTGTGCAAGTTCTGCAGCAGTAATTCCCAAAGCTTTGAGATTAAGGCCGACAATGTTTGTAGCAACTGATGTGGGATCTATAAGTGATGAATCAACCTGAGATATTGCTGTTGCCAGAGCCTTTGCTCGGCGATGATCGTGGCTGAGATCGCTCATGTGATGTGTAATGGCGTAGTCAGCGGCTGCGGCCAAGATTCCGACCTGGCGCATTCCAGCGCCGTATCGCTTGCGCCATACGCGAGCCGAAGCAATTCGTTCGCTCGTTGAGAGCGCCATTGAACCAATTGGCGCACCTAAACCTTTAGAGAAACAGACGCTGATCGTGTCAGCATATTTACCGTAGTCAGCAAGTGATACGCCACTTGCTATATGAGCATTCCAGATACGCGCACCATCAAGGTGAATAGCAATACCTCTTGCATGTGCCTGCTCGTAGAGTGATTTCATCTGATCAAGTGGCTGAACTGTGCCGCCACCAAAGTTATGAGTATTTTCAATTGCGATAGCTGCAGTCGAAACTAGATATGGTCCAGCATTGGGTGCCGCGATTGCTAGCGGATCGGCCGCGTGCAATAACCCCGAAGGTGCCAGCCATGTGCGAGTAGTAATACCTGAAAATGTTGCTGCTGCACCAAGCTCGGCGCGTACAACATGAGAGTTCGTCTCAGCCAAAATTTCCTGACCAGGTTGCACAAGAGTGCGCATCATTAATTGATTAGCTAGCGAGCCTGTAGGTGTAAAGAGGCCAGCTTCTTTGCCAAAGAGTGCGGCAACTCGCTCTTCGAGTGCATTAACTGTGGGGTCATCACCGTAGACATCATCCCCAACTGGAGCGCTGGCAATGACTTCACGCATCGCCGCAGATGGTGCAGTGACAGTATCTGAACGAAGATCAATCATTAGCAGGATCCTTTATGACGATGAGGTACATCGCAGTGAGCAGAATAATTCCACCAAGTGCAACTTGAGGAGTCATTGTCTCGCGTCCGATGGTGATTGCAAAGAGAGCGGCAAAGACAACTTCCAGCGTCAAAATAACCGCTACCTTTGTTGGTTCAATATGCGCCTGCGCCCAGGTCTGGACAATAAAGCCAAAAGCTGTGCAGACGATCGCGGTAAAGATAACTACCGCCCATACACCGTAATCAGGTGGTGCTTGATAACCCTCGGCAAACGCGAATCCTCCAGTAAGAACTGTCACAGCAAAGAGTTGCACGGTGGTCATGGCATAGACATCACGCCCAGCACTCCATTGGCCGAGAGCGACAATATGTGCGCCAAATGCGATCGCGCAGAGAAGAACGAGCAATTCGCCAAAGCCCATTGACCAACCACGAAGAGAAAGAAGGGCTAAGCCAACAGTGGCAAGTGCCACACATCCCCAGGTAAATAACGAGATTTTCTTCTTCAAAAGAAGAGCTGAAATAAGTGGTGTTGCAACGACATAGAGCCCTGTAACAAAGCCGGTAATCGCAGCGCCAGTTCTAGCTAGGCCCTCTGTCTGCAGTATGTAGCCCGCACCAAGAAGGAGCCCAGCTGCGAAGGCCTTGATAAAGAGATCTTTTGTAATCTTCCGAAAAACCGTTGGTCGGAATGCAACGAGAAAAAGGACAGCGCAGAGAAATCTAGTAAAGAGAAAGCTGTTAACGCTCTGTCGCTCAATCGAATCTTTCATGATCACAAATGCCAGACCCCAAGAGGCTGCCAACAAGATGAGGGCGATGGGGGCAAGACGCATTCGCCCAGCATGAGTTTTCATCATGGTGACGCCTTAGCCCTTTCGCAACTTCTTCAGGAGTGCAATCTCTTTTCCATGTTCTGGTTCCATACCCGGAGTTTCAAGAATAAGTGGAGCGTTGACTACAGCAGGGTGCGACAACAACTCTTTAAATGGATCGGTACCGATAAAGCCCTCGCCAATATTCTGATGGCGATCTTTGAGCGCACCACAGACATCCATCGAATCATTTGCGTGAATTAATTGGATGCGTTCAGCACCTGCAACCTCTACGAGTAGATCGAGGGTCTCTTTCATTCCACCTTTTTTGGCAATGTCATGACCTGCAGCAAAAACATGACAGGTATCAAGACAGATACCAACTTTAGGATGATATTCAAGTGCTTTGAGGTAGTGCTCCAAATCTTCCAAACGTTTGACCAGGGATTGGCCTTGGCCAGCTGTGGGTTCAAGGAGTAAATAAGGAGCATCACTTGATAGCGCATTGAGAATTGGCATCATTCCTTCGTGAATTTGCTTCCAAGCACTCTCTATGAAGTCTTCGTTTACTGCAGATCCTGTGTGTACGACAACACCCAACGCGCCAATTTCTTGGCCACGCTTAAGTGAGTAGGCAGTTGATGCTAAAGAATTCTTATATGTGCCTTCAGTGGGAGAACCCAAATTAATGAGGAAGGGAGCGTGTACATAAACTTCGAGATCTAACTCATCTGCTCGCTGACGAAAGAGTGCATCTGCCTCATGATTTGTCTCAGGCATTGCCCATCCACGTGGATTAGATGTAAAGACTTGAATTGCTTCGGCCTCAGTGATGCGTGCATATTCAATAGAGCGCTTAGCCATGCCACCGCTTGTAGGTGTGTGGGCTCCGATACGAGGCAATGCAGCTTTTGGCATTCGCCTACCCTACTGTGAGAGTTACCGTACTTCCACGTTTGACCTTGGCGTCGACCTTAGGATCTATTCCAATCACCAATTTGGCACTCTTTGTTACCTTCTTAACTACAACCTTTAAACCTAAATCTTCAAGAAGTGCGGTTGCGCGTGCTTGCGTGAAGCGCATCACGTTAGGGATATATACGAAGGCTGAACCTTTAGAGACAAATATTTCTACTGCAGCACCCTTAGGAAGCGCTGCGCCTGCCGCCGGATTTTGCGAAATCACTTCACCAGGCATGACTTTCTCATCAAATGCATATGTCACCGTTACGTTAAATCCAGCTTCAGTCAATTCATTAAGAGCTTGCTCACCATTTGTCCCAACGAGAGAAGCAAGGCTAAAAGTTTCTACACCTTTGCTGACGACCATATCAACTATGGTTTCGCGCTTGACTCGTGTTCCCGGTGCAGGATTGGATGAGATAACAAATCCCTTTGGAATTTTAGCGTTGAAGACTTCAGTGATCTCGCCAACCTTAAGTGGAGACTTTGCTAAGAGGTTGACGGCTGCTTCAGGAGTAAGACTAATAAGAGAAGGGATGGTGTATCGCTCAGCGCCCTTTGATACAACAAGATTGACTATTCCTCCAGCGGCTATCGAATCTCCGGCAAATGGATCGGTAGAAATCACGCGACCTTTTGCAATATCTTCATCAAATCGCTCTTCAACAATTGCCGTAGTTAATCCAAGAGCGACGAGCGTGGAATTAGCTTGTGCTGTTGTAGCCCCAACAACAGAAGGGAATTTTACTGATGCCCCTGGGCCGATAAGAACCCACCACGTTATAATTCCTAGAAGAACTGCAAGTCCCGCAGCGATCCAGCGATTACGACGAACTCGTTTACTCACCTTCTTACGCTCACGCACCTGCACGGTGGTCTCCTTTGCCGCAGCAGCAGAAGGAAGGGTGAGTGAAATTTTCTCTGTGATCTGAGTAAATTTCCCACGAGATTTCTTCTTTGTTTTCTCTCTCATTGGCGCGATCGGAATATCTAGTTCAAGACTCATTTGAGGAGCCGATGGGTTGAGCGCTTGCGAAATTGCAAGAAGTTGGCTGTGGAAAATCTGACAATCGCGGGGACGCTCATCCGGATCGACACTTGTCGCAGCAAAGATGAGATCATCCAGTGCCTTCGGAATATCTGGGATAAGCGAGCTGATTCGAGGTACACGTGAATTCACATGCATAAAGGCAATCTGGATGGGCTCATCGCCTTCAAAAGGTTTAGTTCCTGTAAAAATCTCAAATGCAGTTATTGCCGCCGAATAAACATCGCTCCGTGAATCTGCAACTCCTCGTGAAACTTGTTCGGGGGATAGATAGGAGACGCTTCCTAAAATGACACTTGATTCGGCCGTCATTGTGCTGCCGATCATCGCACCCTTTGCGAGACCGAAATCTGTAATCTTGATACGACCTTCTTTAGAAACGAGGATATTTTCTGGTTTTACATCTCTATGAACTATTCCTAATCGGTGTGCTGCACCGAGAGCGCTAAGAACTGGAAGTAAAAATTTAATTCCATCTGCAGCTGGAATCTTGCCACGCTCATTGAGGTACTCACGCAAGGTGTGTCCATCGACTAACTCCATCACGATGAAGACGGCAGGAATTCCACTCTGGTTCCAGCCCTGATCTTGCACAGCGACGATATTGGGATGGCTCAGCGCTGCTGCAGCTTTTGCTTCGCGGATGAAACGTTCAACAAATTGCTCGTCCTGAGCAAGATGTGCGTGCATAATTTTGACTGCCACTCGTCGATCAAGGCGGGTATCTATCGCCTCATAGATTGTCGCCATTCCTCCAGCATCCATCTGGCGCAAGAGTTGATAGCGACCATCGATGAGGTTGCCAGTGAGATCGGACATAGGTGAATTTTAGGTTGAAAGAAGGAATTCGCAGCGCTCTTTCGTCCTATCTGCTGCAAAGTGTTGCTCTTGCATGACTAGCCATTGCGTCATCTCTCGGGAAATTTTCTCACCATCTCGATCGATCACTCGTTGATATCCGATGAGTGGATCTAGATCGAGCCAGATTGAGGTGGCCAAACTTTCTTCGATTGCAATCTGTGTGCTGGCAACACCCTCGAGAATAAGTAAGTGGGTGGATGGGTGAGACTGTGGCTCGTGGAAATCATTGGTAGCCCAGTTAAATGCTGAATAGAGCAGAGGTTTCTTAGCTTTATGGCATGAAGTAAGCCAGGTTAGCGACTGTGTTAATTCATCCCCGATTGCATTTTCCCAACCGGGATAGTGCTCATCCATATGAATAACCGTGGTGCTGATGTGCGGTGAGAGCGCTAAGAAAATTGTTGATGCAAGAGTGGTCTTGCCAGCTCCTGCCGGTCCATCAATTGCGATGATGGGTTGGTCAACACCTTGTGCAATCTCAGCCAGTGCGTCGATAAGTTGCATACCAACTCCTCCAACCCACAGCTGCCACGACGGTAAATACAAGATATAGCACCGAAGTGAGATAAAGCTCTTGGCTGAAGTAAAGCGCGGTATATCCGAGATCCACCACAAGCCAGAGAATCCAGGTTTCATATTTTTCGTAGACCATCAGCAATTGCGCTGCAATTGATCCAAAGAGAAGGATGGCATCGGCATATGTTGAGGCTGCACCCAATCGATCAAGGATGGGAGCCAACGCAAGAGTGGCGAGAATAATCGCAACCGCTGTATAGATTCGGAAACTATTTTTAAGTGGACCAGGGATTGCACCTTTCTTGCCCCAACCAAACCACCCTGCAATCGCCGCGGCGATAAAGACAAGTTGTAACGCTGCGCTGGCAAAGAGATCCCACTGAATAAAAAGAATTCCGTATAGGGCACTGCTCAACGCCCACCAAGGCCAGGTGATTCTCTTTCCTGTAATGCCGAGTGCGACACCGATAAATGAAATTATGGCTGCAATGATTTCAAGAGTAGACATCACTAATTCCTTTCCACATCCGCATTACCGGACGGGTCAAGCGGTCGATCTCACGTTGAGATCCTCTCAGCAGCGTTACAAGTAACGCATGTGCTCCCGCGTTTTTAGTCTAGCGCACGCCTTGCAGAAAGTGCCTGAATGTAAGCCTTGCCTGCAACGCGAAGTCTGCGTGCAGTAGAAGTTTTTGCGCGCTTGTTAAAGATGTCGTAACCAATCGCTTCGACCTCATCGACGATCCCGCAATACAGTTCGCTCGCTGCACGGATGCAAGGCCGGCTTGTTGGATGGAGTAGATCAATACCGGGAGCAGCTTCTACCTGTAATTGTCGAACACGGGCGATCTGAAATTTAAGTGCCTGAATAATCTCTGGGGTCAAAAATCTGGCATAGAGCATCTTCTCGTCGACCCCATGAGCTGCAAGTTCATCAAGTGGAAGATAGATGCGTCCACGATCAAGATCTTCACCAACATCTCGGATGAAGTTGGCAAGCTGAAAGGCAATTCCTAACTTCTTTGCACTCTCGTACGCTTCATCGGAAAGCGCGCCAAGAATCGGAACCATTTCAAGGCCTATCACTGCAGCAGATCCATGCACATAGTCACTTAACGCTTCATAGCTTGCATAGGTCGATACGGTCAGGTCCATCTCCATTGAGCGCAAGAAATCAACGAAGTGTTGGTGAGGGATATCAAAACGAGAGACGGTATCTACAAGTGCTGCTCCCACCGCATCATTACTTTTACCAGCAGAGAGATCAGAGAGCACGCCAGAGCTCCAGGTTCGTAATACATCCGCTTTTTCCTGTGGCGTGAGTGTTGATGAAAGGTCATCGACAATCTCATCGGCATAACGCGCAAAGCCATAGAGCGCATGAACAAATGGACGCTTAGCAGGTGGAAGTAGAAGTGTTGCTAAGTAATACGTTTTTCCGTGCAGCGAATTTAAGCGCTTGCACTCGGCATATGATGCGCGCAGTGCAGGATCAGTAATCCCGGCTGCATCAAGTTCGTTCATTACTTCACAGGTCCAACAATTCGTTCTGCAGCAAGACGACCTGAGATAAGAACCATCGGAACACCAACGCCAGGTTGAGTACCAGAACCAGCAAAGACGATGTTTTCAAATCCCGCGGCAATATTGCGAGGTCTAAATGGACCTGTCTGGAAGAAGGTGTGTGCGCTAGCAAATGGTGCACCGCGCATCATTCCTTGATTCTCCCAGTCAAGAGGAGTTGTCATCACTTCAGTTTCAATACTGGCTTCGAAATCTGTATATCCGCGCTCTTCTAGTGTTTTGACCATGTGATCACGGTAAGGACCAGCCTGCTTCTTCCAATCAATATCTGCATCCAAGTTAGGAGTTGGGTAGAGAATGTAATACGACTCTTTTCCTGCAGGAGCTAAAGATGGATCATCCTTACTTTGAATCGTCACCAGAATCGATGGGTCTGTCATCAAAACTTTCTTTTTGATTAATTCATCAAAGACCCCATCCCAGGACTCACCAAAGTGAATATTGTGATGTGCGGCGTGCTCATATTTCTTCGATGAACCGACAAGCAAGGTCACGCAGGAAGGGGAATATTTCAGTCGCTTAATGTTCAGCGGAGTCTTTCCCAGAAGGTCGCGCCAGACAACAGGTAGATCTGGATTCATAACTAGGGCATCGCACTCATAGCGCTCACCGTTTGCCGTTGTCACGGCGCGGGCACGTGAATTAACAACCTCAACACCGGTGACCTCTGTGTTGTACTTAAAGGTCACACCATGTTTCTCGGCAGCGGCAGCCATGGCACGGGGGACCGCGTGCATTCCACCCTTAGGAAAGAAGACACCATTGACTGAATCCATATACGCAATGACTGCATAGATAGCAAGTGCTTGCTGAGGACTAACGCCGGCATACATAGCTTGGAATGAGTAGACCTTCTGCAAGCGAGGATCCTTCAAGAATTGATTGACCTTTGGAGCAAGTTTTCTAAATCCACCGAGTGCTATAAGTCGAGCAAGATTCGGTGTCAGCAAATTCAAGGGTGAATCTATATTTCGATCAATAAAGTCGTTCATCTCATACTTATAGAGCTTGGTGACAAATTCCACGTAGCGTCGGTACCCCAGTGCTTCTTCAGCGCTGACTGTTTGTCGAATCTCCTCTTCCATCTCTGCAGTGTTTGCATGAACATTGATCACGCTTCCATCATGATAGAAAGCGCGATACAGAGGCTTTACTGGAGTGAGTTCTAGCCAATCTTTCATATCTTCGCCCACGCAGGAAAATGCATCTTGAATCAGTGATGGCATCGTGAGAACAGATGGGCCGGTGTCGAAAGAGTATCCATCTTTATTAAGAACGCCATTGCGACCACCAGGAACACTCTCACGTTCAAGAACTGTCACTTTACGTCCAGCGCCAGCAAGGCGTAGAGCAGCACTTAAGCCGGCAAGACCTGCGCCAACAATAACAACGTGATCTGTCGGACCCTTAATGCGTGCAACCATGATTGCTCCTAGCTCTTTCGCGCAGTTGCACTAGCGGCAAGTGCTGATAATAAGTCGTGTGCATCGGGTGCTATCTCATGAGACTGTGATGCCTGGAGGGCGTCGTAGGTTAATTTCTCAATTAGTCCTTCAACACTTTCCACAGCGCCACTATCAATAATGATGCCCCGAAGTACTTCAATGATCTCATGAGAGAGATCTGGCCGCCCGAGATAGGAAATCAGCTCGGTACGTCCTGCATCGGTCGTGCGCTCCATTGCCATAGCCATCAGGACTGTGCGTTTTCCTTCGCGGAGATCATCTCCTGCGGGCTTTCCAGTGATACCTGGATCACCAAAAATTCCTAAGAGATCATCGCGTAATTGAAAAGCCTCGCCGAGGGGGAGTCCGTATTCAGATAGCTTCCAGTTGAGTGGATTATCTTTGCTCGGGCTACCGAGAGCGATCGCAACACCTAGGTGGAGTGGGCGTTCAATGCTGTATTTTCCAGATTTAAAGCGAGCAATACGCAGTGATCGCTCCACACTAAAACTCTTCTCACCCGCCTCGCGCACATCGAGGTACTGCCCGGCCATTAACTCAATTCTCATCTCATCATGTATCTCTAGCGCGGCTAGTAACTGTGTCGATGAAATTCCAGATGTATGAAGCATGTGGTCTGATTGCACGAGTGCAAGATCGCCTAATAAAATTGCAGCAGCGGTACCAAATTGTTCTGATAATCCAGCAAGTACCTGCTCTTGGTGAAGGTTTTCAAATCGTCGATGAATTGCAGGTTTGCCTCGGCGAGTATCAGATGCATCCATAAGGTCATCATGAATAAGAGCGCAGGCCTGTAAAAATTCCAGACTTGCAAAGGCTTTTATCTCGTTCGGCCCCACCTCTTTGCCGGCAGCTCTATGGCCAGCGTATGCAAAGAGAGGACGTAATCGCTTTCCACCATCAAGGATGAATTCTTCAAGCCCATCACAGACCGGGGCTAACTGCGAGCCGATGGTTGTCAGATGCACCCGCGCATCGGCGAGATATAAAGCTAGCGCTGCCTGAACTTGCTCGCGCACTGATGCAAGTTCATCCATAACCTGACTATTCACGGGGGCAACGGTACCCTGACGCAGTGAGGATGCGACCTGAAAAGACTATGTACTCTTTTGAGTTTTTTCCTCCGAAAGATCTCGCTGGCGAAGATCGACTCTGGCAGGCTTTGGAAACTCTGGCACTTCATGCCCCTGACTTTGTAGCTGTTACCTATGGCGCTGGAGGCGGCACACGTGATCGAACAATTCGCATCACCTCTGAAATAACAGCGCGCACCAAGATTCCAACTCTCGCCCACCTCACCTGCGTCGGTTCAACCCGTGTCGAACTTATTGAGATTTTAGATCGCTATAGAGATGCTGGTATTAAAAGCATCCTGGCACTACGAGGAGATCCGGTTGGTGGACCACGAGCACCTTGGACACCAGTTGATGGTGGTCTGACTCATGCTGATGAACTGATCACTTTAGCGCGCGAACATGGTGACTTTACGATTGGAGTTGCCGCATTCCCTGATGGTCACCCAAACTCGGAGGGAGACTTTGGCAAAGATATTGATGTTCTCCTGCGTAAAGAATCACTCGGCGCTTCATTTGCAACAACACAATTCTTCTTTGAAGTTGATAAGTGGAAACGCTTAGTGGATTCACTAGCCGCTCGAGGATCGAGCATGCCCATCATTGCTGGCGTACTTCCTGTTACTAATGTGAAGCTATTGACCAAGATGGCAGAACTCGGTGGCACGCCAATTCCAGCTTCCATAGCAGCACGTTTTGCCGAAGTTGAAGATAATCCAGAAGACGTACGTAAACTAGGTGTTGAGATCGCACTCAATCTCTGCAACGACTTGATCGATGCGGGAGTCCCGGGCATTCACTTCTACACAATGAATAGTTCGACTGCAACAAGTGAGATCTTTGAATCTTTGCAAGATCGGCGCTAAGTGATGAAACGCGAAGAATTCTTTGCAACCTGGAGCAAGCTTCATCTTGATGCTGACATCAAGGGAATTGTTAAGGGTTGGTTGAGCATCTCTTACGTTATCGCTCGAGGATTGAGCGCTTTGAGGATTACCCCCAATATGCTGACTCTCTTGGGCGTACTCAGCGGTGTCGCGCTGCTCTTCTACCCAGTATCGATACTAGGACTTATTTTCCTTGTGCTTTCGCTAATCTGTGATGGCGTTGATGGAAGCGTTGCCATAGTTTCAGGCAAGGTAAGTAAATTTGGCGCAACCCTTGACGCAATCGCAGACCGCATCGCAGAAGCACTGTGGTTCTTTGCTCTCTATCAATGGGGGATTGCGCCTGAAATTTGCTTGGCGCTATTTGCTCTCGCACTTACACAGGAATATGCCCGAGCACGTATGGCTTCACTTGGTTTTCATGAAATTGGCGTGGTTACTATCGCTGAGCGGCCAGTACGTGCCAGTGCGATTGCAATCTTTATGGTCCTGGAGCTACTTAACATTTCTTTCGCGCCTGTTGCGATCTATATTTTTACAGCGATGGCAACGTTTAGTGTCTATCAAGTGATGAGAGCTGCCCGCCGCCATCTTCAGCAATAATTGCTTGAGCAACAATCTCAGCGCTTAGCCCAACGAGAGGCAAACCTCCACCCGGGTGCGCACTTCCTCCTACGCAGTACAGACCTTTCAGCGGACTGCGATTCTTTGCACGTTTAAACGCACTCTGTGAACTATTGCTGGATGTGCCATAGATCGAACCGCCAGGAGCTAAGACGCTCGCCTCTAAATCTGCGGGAGTGCGAATCTCTAGAAGTTCAAGGCGGCTACGAATCTGAATACCGCGAGATTCGATGCGATCAATAATCTTCTGCGCATACTGATCTGCAAACTTTCGATCGCTCCAATCAAAGGCATCGACTCCGTGGCGAGGCGCGTTAACCAGAACAAACCACGCCTCATGCCCCTTCTTTTCAACCATAGTTTCATCGTGTGGAGCACAGATATAGATAGTTGGATCATCAACTGGAGACTTCTTGCTGAAGATAGATTCGAACTCTTGATCATAATTTTCTGGAAACAGAACGGTGTGATGTTCCAGCTTTGGTTCATCCGATGGTCGAAGTCCCAGCAATAAAGAGAAACCAGCAAGTGACGGTTCCATCTTTGCTATCGAGCGAGCTGCCCTACGAACTGATGCTGGTGGATTCCTGATCAGGCTTGAGTAAATCATTCCCGCATCTGCATTTGCGACAACTGTTGTGGCAGGGATGATGCGGCCATCTTTCAGTGCAACTCCTGTAACAACTCCCTTATCGTGAGTGATTTCTGAAACTCTTGTATTAAACTCAAAGATCACTCCTCGCTCCAAACAACGTTGATAGAGAGCATCGCCAAGTTTTCCGATTCCACCGGTGATATGCCAAGCACCGAATGCCTCTTCGACAAATGCGATGGATGATAGAACTGCAGGGGCAACACGAGGATCAGATCCGCTATAGGTGGCATAGCGATCAAGAATCTTGCGTAGGTGTGGACTCTTAATTGCTAGCCCACGAATTGATTTCCATGGAGCGATAACGAAAACATCTTTAATCAGCGATCTGCGCTTGAGAAGAGAAGCAACAGATTTCAACTCTGATTCGATAAACGGTTCGCGCGAGACATCCCACATTGCCTCTGCACGGCGCATGATCTGATCCCATTCCTTGGATGCATCTTCGCCATAGGAATCGGAAATCGCTTCTAAA
>Ga0209597_1001599_pt1 | contig 14715 bp, 10 predicted proteins | sample M_140625_MF_Meta_FD_187316 | JGI IMG/M metagenome (GOLD analysis project Ga0209597, IMG submission 187316) | Freshwater microbial communities from Lake Montjoie, Canada to study carbon cycling - M_140625_MF_MetaG (SPAdes) (version 2) | ecosystem: Environmental > Aquatic > Freshwater > Lake...
TCGAACCGATGGGGCAGGCGAGCGTGGGGCTCGCATGCGGCGTCGTCGCCGACGACGCCAACAGAACCGTACCTCATGATTGCGGCGCGGCATGCCGACAGCACGATTTTTCCCGCGGCGGCCGCGGGGTGGTGCCGTGGTTGCCGGTGATGCCGGTCGCAACACCCTGAGTTGAGTTTGACGACTGCGAAAGATGGTGCGGTAAACGATGCTAGAGTTGCATCGCACAGGCTGGCGGCAACACACATGATGACGATGAAGAAACCAAACGCCGACGCTCGACTCACCGCCATGAACCTCTCAACGATCCTCCGTGACGCCCGCGCCATCCTGGCGTTGGCTGTCCTCTCCCTCGGCATGGCCGCGACGACGACGGCCGAGTGCCCGGACGAGGACGTGTGGGTCGTGAGCACGCGAAGGCTGCCGGGCATCTGTGGCCTGCCCACGCACGCCGAGTTCGACGTGGAGCAGAGGATCGCCGGCCGCTGGGAGCGGTCCGACGTCGCCGCCCTGCTCGCAGATCCTTCACGGCCGCTGGTGATCTTCATCCACGGCAACCGCTACGAGCCCCACGATGCCAAGGCCCAGGGTGTGTCGGTGGCGCGGCGGCTCGAGGCCCAGGGTCCGTTCTCGGCACCGCCGCGGACCGTGGTCTTCTCATGGCCGAGCCAGCAGCAGGGGCGGTTGATCGCCTCCAGCCGCGACAACTATCGACGGTCGTATGCCGACGGCCACTATCTTGCCCGGCTCCTCAGCGACGTGAGCCCGGAGCAGCCCGTGGCCATCATCGGCTACAGCTTTGGCTGCACGATCGCCGTCGGTGCGATCGAAGATCTGGTCGAGACGCAAACCGATCCCGCCCGGGGCTTCGCTCCGTGGGTGGGCCGACCCGGCCGGACGCATCTCGTGCTCGTTGCCCCAGCGATCCGCCACGACGCGCTGGCGCCCCGCGGCCCATTCGCGGCGGCCGCGTCGGGAATCGACCGGCTGACACTCGTCATGAACTCCAGTGACCTGGCACTCAAGATGTTTCCACATCTCGATCCGCAGATGGGCGGCGACGCGCTCGGCTCGGTGGGCATGCCGCGACGCTGGCTGCCTGGCTCGGTGGAGTTTGCGGCAACCGATGCGGCGAACATTATCGGGAGGAAGCACGCGTTTCCGCTCTATCTGGAGTCAACGCCGCTGGCCCGGCGGATCTCCGCCGGTGCGGTCGCAGGTCTCGAGGCCGAGTGATCGCGGTCGCGGCTTTAGGCCGCGCGGCGGGTGGCGGGCTGCTCGGAGACCCGGGCCTCGACCATCATCTGCACCACGTCGGGCATCGCGTGGCGGGCGGTCCAGCCGAGCCGCTCGGTGGCCCGACGGGTATCGGCGCGGCCCCGCTCGATCTCGGTCGGCCGCACGAGCTTCGGGTCGCGGACGACATGTCGTCGCCAGTCGAGGCCGACCGCCGCGAAGGCCGCCGCCACGAAATCCTCGAGCGAATGCGTCTGGCCCGTGGCGATCACGAAGTCTTCGAGCGCGTCGAGCTGGAGCATGCGGTGCATCGCCACCACGTACTCGGGTGCCCAGCCCCAGTCGCGGTGGACGGAGAGGTCGCCGAGCGAGAGCGACTGCTGCTCGCCACGGGCGATGCGGCAGGCGGCAGCCACGATCTTCTGCGTGACGAACCGCTCCGGCCGCAGCGGGCTCTCGTGGTTGAAGAGGATGCCGGTGGCGGCGCGGATGCCATAGGCTTCGCGGTACTGTGCGATCTGCCAGAACGATGTCGCCTTGGCGATGCCGTAGGGGCTTCGCGGCTTGAGGACCGTGTGCTCGCCCGCCGGCTCGTCGCCGGCGTTACCGAACATCTCCGAACTCCCGGCGTTGTAGAGGCGGATCGGTGTGCCGAGCATCCGGATCGCCTCGAGCAGGTTGATCGTGCCGACCACGATGCTCTCGAAAGTCTCCACCGGTTGGTCGAATGACAGCCCCACCGACGACTGGCCGGCGAGGTTGTAGATCTCGTCGGGGTTCGATCGCTTGAGCACCTGGAAGGTCGAGCGGAAATCGACCAGCGACATCGACATCAGCGTGACGCGGTCGCGAATGCCGAGGCGTTCGAGGCCGGTGAACCGGCTGGCCTGCGCATCGCGGCTGGTGCCGACGACGGTGTAACCGAGGTCAACGAGATGCTTCGCGAGGTAGGCGCCGTCCTGGCCGCCGATCCCGCAGATCAGCGCGGTGCGGTCGGTGGGATTGGGGACTGTCATAGGCGGGGACGGTAGCAGCCCACCCCCCCCGGCGAAACGCCGCTTTCCCGCCGGGACACTCGTCATTTTCACTGAAAGCAGAGCCCGACCTGAGACGGTTCACACGTGATTCTCGCGCTTGCGAGTCGCTCGGGGCTGCCCATGCCCGTCGCCGGACGCTCACTTCGGCCCTCCAGGCCTTCGCTCGCTCGATGCTTCCTCCGCTTCGCCATCCTGGCTGCGCGTCGGAAGCAACGCCGGCTCCCGGGCACGGGCAGCCCCTCGCTGCTCTCCCCCGTAGCACAGGTTGTCAACCTGTGTGTATTCCTTCCGTAGCACAGGTTTTCAACCTGTGTGTATTCCCGGGTCGCATTGGGCTCGCATGTGATTCCGGCTGCGGAGGCCCTCCGACGGGCGAGGATCACGTGCGACGCGACTTAGCGAGCGGCGAACCACTCGGCGGTGAGGGCGATGCCGGCGTCGAGTGGCACGGTGGGCTGCCAGCCGAGGACGGTCTTGGCAAGCGCGGCATCGACGAGGTTGCTTCGCAGGTCGCCAGGGCGGGCCGGGCCGTGGAGCGGCGCGGGCGTGGCGATCGTGCGGCCGCGGGCTTTGGCAGCTGCCGCGATGGCGGGGCGAATCAACGCCTCGAGTTCGACCACGTCGGTGCCGATCCCCGTGCCGATGTTCAGGCTCGTGAGCGTCCCGGGCGTGCAGCGGTCGGTCGCCGAGAGCGCCAAGACATTGGCCCGCGCCACGTCGGGGCCGTAGACGTAGTCGCGGATGTAGCGGCCGTCACCGTTGATCGTGCCCGGTTCGCCGGCGAGGAGCTTCTTGCAGAAAATCGCCACCACGCCCGCCTCGCCGTGCGGGTTTTGCCGCGGGCCGTAGACGTTCGAGTAGCGGAGAGCCACCGCCGTGAGGCCGTGCTCGGCGGCGTAGAAAGAAAGATAGCGCTCGCCGACCCACTTCGTGATCCCGTAGGGGCTCACCGGGTTGGCGGGAGTCGATTCGGGCGCCGGCGCAGTGACGTCGCCGTAGAGCACCCCGCCGCTCGACGCAAACACGACCCGCTTGCAGCCCCCCGCGACGGCGGCATCGAGGACGTTGATCAGGCCGATGCAGTTGACCCTTGCGTCGAAGAGCGGCTCGCGGACCGAACGACTCACCGACATCTGGGCCGCCTGGTGGCAGACCGCAGCGGGCTTCTCGATGGCGAACACGCGGCCCACCGCCTCTGGATCGACGATGTCGGCGACGTGCAGTGGCACGCCCGCGGGCAGGTTGTCGCGGGAGCCGCTGGAAAGGTCGTCGAGCACCGCGACGGCATGCCCTTCCCGGAGGAGCGCGTCGACGATGTGGCTGCCGATGAATCCGGCACCGCCGGTGACCAGAATCTTCATGTGAGTCGTCTTCTCCTGCTCTGGCTCGCGGAAACGTGACGCGAGCCGCCGTATGGGCGGGGTAGCATACCCGTCGGCCACGGCGGCCGCGATTTTGAGCCATACTGGAGGCCTCGGGCGGGCCGGCCGAAAGAGGCCGACCGCTCGTTCCACCCCGGAGGCCCGTATGGCGACCGCGCCCCTCGACCAATCCCGCGACCTCGGCGCCGACGACGTCGCCGCCCTTGATCGTCTCCGCGGCGTCTACGGACGGCTGCGGCAGGAACTTGCCCGGGTGATCATCGGCCAGGAGGAGACGATCGAACGGCTCACGATCTGTCTCTTCGCCCGCGGGCATGCGCTGCTCATGGGCGTGCCCGGCCTCGCCAAGACGCTCCTCGTCAGCAAGCTCGCCGAATGCGTGTCGCTGAAGTTCAGCCGGATCCAGTTCACGCCAGATCTCATGCCGATGGACATCACCGGCACCGACATCCTCCAGGAGACGGCCGACGGCCGCCGCGAGTTTCACTTCGTGCCGGGCCCCGTGTTCGCCAACATCGTGCTCGCCGACGAGATCAATCGCGCTCCGCCGAAGACGCAGGCAGCAATGCTCGAGGCGATGCAGGAGCACAAGGTGACGGTGGTCGGCAAGACCTCCCACCTCGATCCGCCGTTCTTCGTGCTCGCGACGCAAAACCCCGTCGAGCAGGAGGGCACCTATCCGCTGCCCGAGGCGCAGCTCGACCGCTTCATGTTCCTCGTCGAACTCGATTACCCGAACGAAGAAGAGGAAGTGGCGATCGCGCGGACGACGACGGGCGACGCCCCGCCCATACTCGGCGAGGTGATGACGGCCGCCGAGATCATCGACTACCAGCACCTCGTCCGCCGCGTGCCGGTGCCCGATCACATCTATCGGTTCGCCGCCAAGCTCGTCCGCAAGACGCGGCCGAGGGGCGATTCGGCCCCGGCGTGGCTCAAGCCGCTGGTCTCGTGGGGCGCCGGGCCCCGGGCCGTGCAGAACCTCGTGCTCGGCGCCAAGTCGCGGGCCGCGCTCTCCGGCAGTTACATGGTGCGGCTGGAGGACATCGAGGCGGTGGCCGCCCCGGTGCTCACCCACCGGATCATCACCACGTTTGCCGCGCAGGCCGAAGGGATCGACGCCAAGCAGATCGTAGGCCGGCTGGTGAAGGAAACCGTCGCCGAACAGACGACGTAGGCGGACCGCGCCGCGCAGGGGCAGCCGCATGCTCACCGACCGACAGCCACGCTCGTTTCTCGACCCCGCCGTGCTCGCACGGCTGGCGGCGGTGCCGCTGCTCGCGCGACGGCCGATGGTGGGCACCGTGTCGGGCCGCCATGCCAGCCCGCATCGCGGGTCGAGTGTGGAGTTCGCCGAGTACCGCAAGTACGTGCCCGGCGACGACCTCCGGCGGCTCGACTGGCGGGCCTTCGGCCGCTCCGACCGCCACTACGTGAAGGAATACGAGGCCGACACCAACCTCCGGCTCTGCCTCGTGCTCGACACCTCGGGCTCGATGGAGTTCACCTCCGGCGGCGTCACGAAGATCGAGTACGCGCGGCGAATCTGCGGGGCGCTCGGTTACCTCGCCAGCCAGCAGGGTGACGCGGTTGGCATCACCTGCGTGGCCGGCGGCATCGTGCGGACGCTCCCACCGCGGCGAAGCCCGGCCCACCTGCGGCTGGTGTTCGACGTGCTCGAGGAGGCGAAGCCGGCCGGCCCCACGCGGCTGCCCGAGGTGCTGCACGAGATCGCCGAGACGACGCGGCAGCGGGCGGTGGTGGTTATCGTCTCGGATCTCTTCTGCGAACCGGAGGCGCTCGCGACGGCATTCAGCCATCTTCGTTTTCGCCGGCACGACGTCGCCGCCTTCCACCTCCTCGACCCGCAGGAGCTCGCCTTCCAGTTCCAGCGGCCCACGCGGTTCTTCGACATGGAGGGAGGCGGGGCGATCTTCGCCGACCCCATCGACATCACCGACCGCTATCACGCGGCGCTCGAGGCCTACCTCAACGATCTCCGCCGAGTCGTGCTCGAGTCGGCGGTCGACTATCACCGCGTGGTTACCGACCAGCCCTATGAGCAGGTGCTCGCGAGGTTTCTCGTGGGCCGGGCTGCCGGGAGGGGGCTGCGATGACGTTCCTCCAGCCGTGGGTGCTGGTGGCGCTGCCGCTGGTGGCCCTGCCGCTGATCATTCACCTCATCAACCAGCGGCGGTTCCAGACGGTGCGGTGGGCGGCGATGCAGTTTCTGCTCGCGGCCAAGGCGCTCTCGCGAGGCTATTCCAGACTCCGGCACTGGCTGATCATGGCACTGCGCATGGCGGCCGTGGCGGCGGTGATCCTCGCCGTCGGCCGGCCCCTGTCCCGCGGTTGGCTCGCCCTCGCCGGTGGCGGCCGTTCCGACTCGGCAATCGTGGTGCTCGATCGCTCCCCGAGCATGCAGGCCGTCGCGGCGGCCGGTGGCGAGTCGAAGCTCGACACGGGACGCCGGCAGCTTGCCGACTCGCTGGCCACACTTCGGGCTGGTCGCGTGCTGGTGGTGAGCGATCCGGCGAAGGGGCCCGAGGAGGTGTCGTCGCCTGCGGCGCTGGTGGAACTCGCCACGGCCGGACCGATCGCGGCGGCGGCTGACCTGCCAGCCCTGCTCCAGAGCGCCTACGACTTCATTCGAGAGAATGCGGCAGGGACGACCGAGATCTGGATCTGTTCCGATCAGCGGGCCAATGACTGGAAGCCCGACGACGGCGCCTGGGGCGGGATCCGCGACGCCTTCGCGAAACTGCCGCAGCAGGTCCGGATCCAGTTGCTTGCCTATGCCGCCCCGGCGAAGGGCAACGTGGCGGTCCGTGCGGCGAACGTCCGGCTCGAGTCGCTCGGCCGCGACCGCCGGCTCGTGGTCACCGTGGCCGTGTCGCGGCAGGACGACGGCGGCCGGCTCACGCTGCCGGTGAAGTTCGAGATCGGCGGCATCTCGACCGCCGTGGACGTGGAGCTCACCGGTCGCGAGGCGGTGCTCAAGAACCACGTGATTCCGCTCGAGCGCTCGGCGGCCTCGCGGGGCTGGGGCAGGGTGTCGATTCCCGCTGACGCCGACGTGGCCGACAACGAGTTTTTCTTCGCCTACGACGAGCCGCCGCCGCGGCGGTCGCTCGTCGTCGCCGAAGACCCCGCCGCAGCGCGCGTGCTCGAACTCGTCGCCGGCATCGCGCCCGACAAGGCTGCCACGCCGGTGGACCTCGTGCCGCCCGGCGGGCTCGCGGCGGCGGCCTGGAATGAGGCCGCCGCACTCTTCTGGCAGGGGCCGCTCCCGGAAGGCCGCGACGCCCAACTCGTGCAGGCGTTTCTCGATCGCGGCGGGCAGGCGGTGTTCTTCGCGCCGGACCGGCCCACGACGGCCGAGTTCGCCGGCTGCTCGTGGACCGAGTGGACGGCGCTGGCCAAACCGATCGCGGCGGAGTCGTGGCGGACTGATCAGGATCTGCTCGCCAACACCATGGCGGGCTCGGCGCTGCCGCTCGGCGACGTCGAGGTGCGACGTTCCTGCGGGCTCGCGGGCGAGCTCGTGCCGCTGGCCTCGCTCCCGGGCGGCGCGGCCTTGGTCGCGCGATCGAGCCGTGCCGAGGGCGTCACGTTTGTGGCCACCACGCCCGCCCCGCGGGACTCGTCACTCGCCGCCGAAGGGGTCGTCCTCTACGCCCTTGCGCAGCGGTCGATCGATCGCGGGCTCGCGGTGCTTGGCGGCGCGCGGCAGGCCGACGCGGGGCCGACTGCCGCGGAGATCGCCAAGGCGTGCGGCGACTGGATGCGACTTGCCGGCGACGCCGGCTCTCCTTCGACCGAGGTCGGGCTCCATGCGGGCGTGTTCTCCTGCGGTGATCGTCTCGTGGCCGTGAACCGGCCCGCAGCCGAAGACACCGCCTTGGCGGTCGCCGACGACCGGATCGATGGCCTCTTTCGCGGCCTGTCGTTCCAGCGGATCACCGGCACTGCCGGCGATACCGACAGCCTGGTGCAAGAGATCTGGCGAGCCTTTTTGATCGCGATGCTGCTGGCGCTCGTCGCCGAAGGCCTGCTCAGCTTGCCACGGGCCGCCGCCGCCGATCGTGCCGCGAAGACAGCGCGGCCGCTGGAGGCTGCGGCATGAGCGACTCGGCCCTCCGGTTCTTTACCACGCCCTGGACGATCGGCATCTCGATCGCACTCGTGCTGGCGGTGGTGATCGTCGCCTTCCTCACCTGGAAGCGGAGCGGATTCGCCATCGGCACCGGCCTCGTCGAGCTGCTCCGCGTGCTGATCGCGGGCGTCGTGGCGATGCTCCTCAACCAGCCGGAGTGGGTTGAGGAGTATCGGCCCGACGAGAAGCCGACGGTGGTCGTGCTCCACGACGCCTCACGGAGCATGGATACGAAAGACGTGGTCGCGACCGACGGGAGCAATGCCACCGGTCCGCGGACGCGGCGCGAGGTGGTGGCTCCGCTCGCGGAGAGCGGCTTCTGGAAGTCGCTCGAGGAGCGGTTCCAGGTGGTGGTCGAGCCGGTGGCCCCCGCGCCGCCTGGCACGGCGACCGATCTCGCCGAGCCGCTGGCCCAGGTGGCCGAGCGGTTCGCCGCCCTCCGCGCGGTGGTGCTCGCCAGCGACGGCGACTGGAACAAGGGTCGCCCGCCGCTCGATGCGGCGCAGATGCTCAGGCTCGCACAGGTGCCGGTCTATGCCGTGCCTGCCGGCAGCCCCACGAAACTGCCCGACCTCGACCTCACGAGCCTCGACTGCCCCACGATGGGCGTGGCGGGCAAGCCCGTTCGCGTGCCCTTCACCGTGGTGTCGTCGCTGCCGACCGAGCGGGTGGTGGTGGCCACGCTCGCCACGAGCACCGGCGAGAAACTCGTCAAGGAAGTCCGCATTCCGCCAATGGCCACCGTCACCGACTGGATCTACTGGACCCCCCCGGCGGTCGGCGACTACACGGTCACGCTCACGATCCCGGTCGAGCAGGGCGAGGTTCTCGCCGACAACAACGAGCGGACGGCGCCGATCGCCATCCGCCAGGAGAACCTCAAGGTGCTGGTCGTCGAGACGGTGCCGAGGTGGGAATACCGTTACCTCCGTAACGCGCTCTCCCGCGATCCCGGCGTCGAGGTCTCGTGCCTGCTCTTTCAGCCGGGGCTCACCAAGCGGGGCGGCGGCACGAAGGACTACATCCAGAAGTTTCCTTCAGGCCTCGATGAGCTTTCGAAATACGACGTCGTGTTCCTCGGCGACGTCGGCGTGGGTGAGGGCCAACTCACCGAGGAGGACTGCCGGCTCCTGAAGGGCCTCGTCGAGTATCAGGCAAGCGGCCTCGTCTTCATGCCGGGCTGGCGGGGCGAACAGGCATCGCTCGCGGGCACGGCGCTCGAGGAGCTCTGCCCGGTGGTGATCGATCCGGCCCGTCCTGACGGCACCGCGAGCGACGGCCCGCGGCGGCTTGTGCTCACCGAGGCGGGCCGCAAGAGCCTGCTCACGAAGCTCGCCGACGGCGGCGCCGAGAACATCGCCGTCTGGGAGAGCCTCCCGGGCGGCCAGTGGTATGGACCCGTGCTCCGGGCGAAGGCGGGCAGCGAGGTGCTCGCCGTGCACGAAGACGCCGCCAATGAATACGGCCGGATCCCCCTGCTCGTGACACGGACATTCGGTGCCGGCAAGGTGCTCTACATGGCCACCGACGGTGCCTGGCGGTGGCGGAAGGGCGTGGAAGACAAATACCACTACCGGTTCTGGGGCCAGGTGGTCCGCTGGATGGCCTACCGCCGCAACATGGCGAGAGGCGAGCGAATGAGCCTCTCCTTTGCACCGGAGCAGCCGCAGCTCGGACAGACGATCGCGCTGGATGCCCGCGTGGCCGAGGCAAGCGGCGAGCCCCTCTCCCGCGGCGAGGTGACAGCGCGGATCACGGCGCCCTCTGGTGGCGTGGAGACGGTGCGGTTCTCGCCCCCCGGTGGCGACGGCGAGTGGGGTGTGTTTGCATCGACGTTCATGCCGACGGAGCCGGGGAAGCACGACCTCGTGCTCGCCTGCAAGGAGACGGGCGACACTCTCGAGGCCTCGGTGTTCGTGCAGGGCTCGGCCGAGGAGGGGATCGGCAAGGCGGCGCGGCCGGAGGTGCTCGCCGAGATCGCGCAGGTGACGCGTGGCAAGCTGGTGCGGCCGGACGAGATTGCGGGGCTCGTCGAGTCGCTCGCCGCGCTGCCCGACCCGCCGCCGGCGGTGCGGCGGCTGCAGCTCTGGAGCCATCCGCTCGTGGCCTTGTCGCTCGTCACGCTCCTGGGCCTCTTCTGGATCGGCCGCAAGCGTCAGGGCCTCGTCTGATCCCCGCGCCCAGGAAGCCCAATCGCGTAAGCGATGGGGACCTGCCGGTGGCGCCGCCCCGCTCGGGGCTGCCCATGCCCGTCGCCGGACGCTCGCTGCGGGCATCCTGCCCTGCGCTCGCTCGATGCTTTCTCCGCTCCGCCATCCTGGCTTCACGGAGAAAGCAACGCCGGCTCCCGGGCACGGGCAGCCCCGAGCTCGTTCCGCATTCAGGAAGCCCAATCGCGTAAGCGATGGGGACTTGCCGTTGAGTGGCTTAGGTTTTCAACCTGGATGCGATGGAGTGGCCCGAGTTTTCTGAAGTGGCCGCAGGTTTTCAACCTACGGGTCCTCCCGGTCTGAGAGTCGAACCCGAACGCGCGCATGGAACCGCCCTCGTGAACGCGGTACGCTCTCCTGCGATTCGTCGCTGTGCCACTCGTGGGTTCCGAGGGCGCGCGACCTGGAGACGACTGCCATGCAAGGGCCGACTCGATTGGGCGTGCTCGTGGTGCTACTGACGGCGGGCGCCGCCGCGGCCCGTGGGGATTGGCCGCACTGGCGGGGTGATGGTGGCAACGGGGTGTCGCTCACCGCGCGGCCGCCCGTGGCGTTCGGCCCCGACAAGCAGTTGGCCTGGAGCGTCGAGATTCCCGGGAAGGGGTCGTCGTCGCCGGTCATCGTGGGCGACATGGTGTTCGTCACCACCGCCGTGCCGGTCGAAGGCGCGGATGGGATGCTCGACTTCCGGCTCCTCTGCCTCGATCGCGCGACGGGCCGCGAACGCTGGTCGCGGTCGGCCGTGAAGGCGGTGCCGCACGAGCGGACGCACGAGACCAACGGCTTCGCCTCCGCCTCCCCCTGCACCGACGGCACGCGGGTGTATGCCCACTTCGGCTCCCGCGGGCTCCACGCCTACACGGTCGATGGCACGCACCTCTGGAGCCGCGACTTTGGCGACATGACCATCCGCAACGGCTTCGGCGAAGGCTCGTCGCCGACGCTCGCCGGCGACGTCGTGCTCGTGCCCTGGGATCACGAACAAGGGTCGATGCTGTTTGCGGTGGACGGGAAGACCGGCGGCATCGTCTGGCAGACGCCGCGAGACGAGCCCACCTGCTGGGCGACGCCGCTGATCGTCGACGATCCGCAGGGCGTCCGCCAGGTCGTGATGAACGGGCAGCACGCGGCCCGGGGCTACGACCTCGCCACCGGCAAAGAGCTCTGGCGGTGCGGCGGCCAGACCGAACGGCCGGTCGCGTCGGCCGTCGCCGCCGACGGCGTCGCGTACCTCGCGAGCGGCTTTCGCGGTGCGTTCGCGGGCGCGTTCGATCTGGCCGGCCGCGGCGACCTCGCGGGCACCGACCGCGTCCGCTGGAGCAAGGATCACGACACGCCCGACATCGCCACGCCGCTGCTGTCCGAGGGCCGTCTCTACTACTACAAGGAGAAGACCGGCTTGCTCACCTGCGTTGATGCCCGCACGGGCCGGCCGCACTTCGAGACGGTCCGGATTCCCGGCGTGGGCCGCACGTATGCCTCGCCCGTGGCCGCGGCCGGGCATGTGTATCTCACCGACCGCAGCGGCCGGATCACCGTGATCCGCGATGCCGACGCCCTCGAGGTCGTGGCGGAGAACGACGTCGGCGAGGGCGTCGATGCCACGCCGGCCCCGTCGGGCGATTCGCTCTTCGTCCGCGGCGAACGGCGGCTGTTTCGCTTCGCCGCGCCCTGAACCCGCCGCCCGGCGGCCTCTGACCACGCGGCCCGCCGTCTTGACCGCCGCTTGAGCCTAGTGTATTAGTGTAGTAATACACAAGATTCTTGGGCCTCATGGCTTCGCGTGCATGTCCCGTTCCGAGCCGCTCTTCATCGTCCACGCCTCGTCCGGGGTGCCGATCTACCGGCAGCTCGTCGATCAGGTGGAGGCGCTCGTGGCCGGGGGACGGCTGCGGCCGGGCGACGTCGTGCCGAGCGTGCGGCAGGTGGCCGCTGCCTTGGGCGTCAACCCGATGACCGTGTCAAAGGCCTGGAGCCGACTCGAGGCCGACGGCGTGCTCGACCGCGATCGCGGCCGTGGCATGGTGGTGGCGGCGCGCCGCGAGGCCGTGTCGCTCGCCGACCGCCGCGTCGAGGTGCAGCCGCTCGTCGATCGCGCGGTCACCCACGCCCTCCATCTCGGCCTCGCGCCCGCGCAACTGCTGGCCATGGTGCGGGAGTCACTCAAGGAACATCGGTCATGCATGATTCGCCCTTCGTGATCGAAACGACTGGCCTTGTGAAGCGGTTCGGTCTCCGGGCCGTGCTCGATCGCGTGACCCTGCGGGTGCCACACGGGCAGGTGATCGGCCTCCTGGGCCTGAATGGCTCCGGGAAGAGCACGCTCATCAAGTGCCTGCTCGGGCTCCTTCGGCCCGACGCCGGCCGAGCCGCCCTCCTCGGCACCGATTCGTGGCAGCTGGCCGCGCGGGAGAAGGCCCTGATCGGCTACGTGCCCCAGGAGACCACGCTCTATCCCTGGCTCACGGTGGGGCAGACGGTGGCCTACGTGTCGAGCTTTTATCCCGGTTGGGACCGGGCGTGGGGCGAGGAGCTCGTCCGCCGGTGGGACCTTCCGCTTGGCCACCGCGTGGGGCCGCTCTCGGTGGGCCAGAAGCAGAAGCTCGCGCTCGTCTTGGCCCTCGGCCACCGGCCGGAGGTGCTGATCCTCGACGAACCCGTGGCGAGCCTCGATCCGGTCGCCCGGCGGTGGTTTCTGGAGACGGTGCTCGAGACCGTCGCCGACGGCGTGGGCACCGTGCTCTTCTCGACCCACATCACCTCCGACCTGGAACGGATCGCCTCGCACGTGGCGCTCGTGCGGGACGGCCGGCTCGAGTTTCACGACGAGATCGACACCCTCAAGGACCGGATCAAGCGGCTACGGATCACGGCGCCGGCCGACCTGCCCCGCGACCTCCGCCTGCCGGGCACGCTGCGGTCGGTCGTGAGCGGCAGCCAGGCGATCGTGACGGTCGACGGGGTGAGCGAGCCGCTCCTCGCCGGCATTCGCGAACGGCTCTCGGCCGACGTCGTGGTGGACGACCTGAACCTCGAGGAGATTTTTCTCGAGCTTCACGACGCTGAGCCGGCCGCGGCAGCCGTTGGGAGATGAATGCGATGGCATCCCTGCGACGGCTCCTGCTCGTGCTCCTGGCCATCCTCGCGCGGCCGTGGATCTGGCTCATGCTCGCGTGGGTTCTGTGGCCGGTTCTCTCAGCGCTGTCGAACGTCATGTCGCCGCCGGCCCAGTTGATGCCCGTTGCCGTCGTGTCGGGACCCGCGGTGCCGCCCAACGGCGGGGCCGACGTCCGCGAGGACCGCCTGGCGACGATCACCGACTGGCATGCCCTGTGGGTTCGCGTGTTCGTGCGGGCTCCGGGCGGAGGGTCGAGGCTCGTCGAAGCCGACGGAGATCGCAGCGAACGACTCGGCCACTGGGACATTCTCGATCGGCTCCTGGCACTCGAACGACTCTGGATGACCGCGCCCGACGTGCTTTCGGAACAGGGCTGGCGGCGGGTTGGCGACCGCGCAAAGCTCGAACTCCTCTCACTGCAGAACGTGGGCACATGCTACGCCGTGGGCGACGACGGCTTCGCCAGCGATGGCCGCGACGCACTCGCGCGGCTGACCCGCCTCCAGCATCTCGAACTCCGCGGCACGGGCCCCGACGTAGGAGTTCTCCTGCCGCCGCTGCCCGCACTCGAGGCGTGCGGTATCGGCTGGAGACATCTCGAGGAGAATCTGAGGGTGCTCGCCGCGGGCTCGCCCCGGCTGCACTCGCTCGCGCTCGACACGTATCCGGAGTTTAAGTTCACGCCCGGCATGCTCGCCGCCCTGCGGCAGATGCCGGCGCTCCGCACGGTCTTCGTCGACGCGGCAGCTCGGCCCGAGGACGAGCCGGCGATGGCCCGCCAGGTCGCCGAAGTCGGGCGGGCGGTGCCGCAGGTTCGCGTCCGACCGGGCACGTATTCCGCGCAGCGTGTGACGGCCGTGGGGTCTGCCACCCTTGCGTTCGCCGGCATCTGCTGGGTGTTGTGGTTTCAGGCGGCCACGCTGCTCGCCACACCGCTGGCCTGGATGCTGCCCCGCCGGTTGCCGCCGCACGCGGTCTGGCCGACGGCCGTAACTGCTGCCGGCACCGCGGCGTTTTTTATCCTCTGCCAGAGCTTCGGCGTCGCCTGGCTGCCCGCGCTGGGGCTGGCCCTGTTTGCCTGCGGCGTCGGGATGTATGGGCCGGTCTTCGACGACATGCCCGGATGGCCCGCTCGGCTCACACGGCTCGCGATCGCAGCCGACTATGCAGGTTGTCTGCTGATCGGCGGCTGTTTTCTGGGGGCGGCGGCGATGGCCGATCGCTGGCTGAGGGGGTACGAACCAGTGGCCGCCCTTGCGCTCGTCGTCGGGGCGGCCGCGTCGCTCGGCTGGAAGATCGCCCGCGTTGCTCGGCTGCCGCGGATCCTGGCGGAAGGGGGGCGGGAGGCCGCACTCATGTGGCGCATGGCCGGCGGGCAGGCCGCGGCATGGGCACCTGCGGCGCGTACGGGCCACGCCGACCGTAGATGGTGGCGGCCTGACGTCGCGATCGACAGGCAGCTGGCTCGGCCGCTGCCGATAGCGACTTCTGCGGCGGCCGCGTTCGCCGACATGCTCCGGCGGCCGCAGTCGCGGCTGCAGATCCTGCTGATGGTCGGGTTCATGGTCGGCGCTGG
>Ga0209597_1001602_pt1 | contig 14703 bp, 13 predicted proteins | sample M_140625_MF_Meta_FD_187316 | JGI IMG/M metagenome (GOLD analysis project Ga0209597, IMG submission 187316) | Freshwater microbial communities from Lake Montjoie, Canada to study carbon cycling - M_140625_MF_MetaG (SPAdes) (version 2) | ecosystem: Environmental > Aquatic > Freshwater > Lake...
GTCCTGTCGGCTGATGGTCGCACTCTGCGTGATGCGGGGGAACGGCGGGGAGTCGGGGAAGATGTTCACGCGGCCGTTGGGATTGGTATAGACCTCAAAGCGCTCCGTGCGGGCGGCGACCTGAAATTCCAAGGCGCGGATGAAGGGTTTCTCGTTGGCCCCGGAGACCACGGGGATGCTGAGCTCGGCGTGACCGGCGTAGGTGGAGATGCGCTGGCCGACGAAGTAGGAGTGTTGATTGGTGGAGTTAGCGGTCGCGGGCGGGAGGGGTGGAAACGTGCCGCCGACGTAGGCCTGCGGGAGACGCTCGGTGTAGGCTTCAAGACCGACCGTCAGGACGGGCTGGCCGCCAGGAAGATTGAACAACGGACCGGACGCGCGGACGTTGGTGTTGAGCATCGTGTCCTTATTAAAACCGGTCCACTCGCCGTAGTAGCGCTCGATCGCCGGAGGGTTTGCGATCGTATCGACGAACGGGTTGATCACGCCCGTCCAGAGCAGCGGGGCGTTGCCGCCGAAGACGGTGTTGTTGGCGAGGTTCATCAGGCCGTAACTGACTTTCTGCGACGTGACGGAATAGTTGGCGTCGGCGGCGAGGCGCCACTCGCCGGGGAGCTTGACCAAGGCGCCGACGACTCCGCCGGACACCTGATTGCCCACGTTGTTATCCGTCGCTTGGTCGTAGGAGATCGGCAGAGAGACGAGGACGTTTTCGCGAAACGGATTGGTCGGCGCGTTGCCGGGGACGGCAAATTGATAGGCTCCGTTGCCGAGCGGCACCCATTTGGCCTCGAGGGTCGCGCTGCGGTTGAAGGCAAAGTCGGCAAAAAAACTGACCCTCGCGTTGAGTTGGTGGTCGATACGGGCCATGAGGGCCTCTTTGCGAGAGACGTGGGCGAGCGTGCTTTCGTAGCCGCGCCAGACGCTGGGGGCGAAGTCGAGATTGTAGCGGCCGGCGTTGGCGAGGAGGCCGGCGTCGCGCGCTGTCGTGGGCGTCGACGCCGACGTGCCAGAGGGAATGGACGTGAGGCGGGAGTTCAGCGGCTGGCCGGTCGACTTGAGCGTGAGCGTGACGGTCTGCGCGTTGGCAAAGCCGTTTACGGCGCCGTTGTTCAGTACGATGTTGGGGGTGGCCCCGCTGTTGAAGGTCGTGGTGGTGGAGTAGAATGTGGTGGGGCTGTTGGCGACGGCGCGCTTGAAATTCTGCTCGAGAAACGGGCGGTCTTTCAGGCGGAGCGGTTTGCCGTCGCTGTAGCTGCCGCTGACGGTGACGTGCGTGCGGCGGCCGAGCGAGAAGCCGTAGATGGCGCTGACGGTGCGAATCGGCGCATCGGTGTCGAAGGTGTTTTGATACGTGGTGCTGACCTGGCCGCCGGTGTAGTTGCGCTTGAGGATGACGTTGACGACACCGCCGACGGCGGAGCCACCGTAGATGGCGGACGCGCTGCCGGGGAGCACCTCGACGCGATCGATCGCGGCCAACGGGATACCGTTAACGTCGGGCTGAAACGTCGCACCGCGATTCGCGAAATTGGACGTGCGCATGCCATTGATGAGAATCAGCGTCTGCGCGGAACCGAGCCCGCGGAGGTTGATCGAGCTGGTGGAACCGAGCTGGTTGCTGAGCGCGCTGGGGTCGATCTGGGCGTTGGTTTCGACGACGGAGTTTTGCGTGAGGCTATCGCGGAGGACGTCGTCGAGATCGGTTTTGCCGGAATTTTCGATCTCCTCGCGCCCGATGATGTAATAGGCTTGGACGTCGTTTATCCCGCGCGGGATGTCCATGTTGGCATCGGTGAACGGCACAGACTTTTTGTCGAAGATCTTGAATTCGGACATGACGGTGACGGCGTCCTTGTTGGCGGTGCCAGGCGCGGTGCTGGAAGGCGGGGTTTGTGCGAGTGCAGGGAGCGCTAAGAAGGCTAAGGGCAAAAGCGTGGACGTGCGGCGGGGAATTTTCATGGGGAGGGGCAATTGCGATTTCGGGTGGGTGGGCAGATCGGGAAAATGCCGGTTGGGGATGGAAGTAGCGAAGTGAAGATACCTTTTTTGTTCGCTTGGCGCCATGAGAGTTGGCGCAAAAAGAATGAGTTTTTTCACCGGCGGGCCGGTGGGGGGCGGCGCAACGGGGCTGTGGCTTGATCTTTTGCGAAGAACGGCAACGGTGGCGGACATGTCCGTGCTTCGCCCCGCCCGTCGCCGAGAAGTGGCGTTGTTGATTGAGACTTCGAACGCGTATGCGCGTGGGCTCCTGCAGGGCGTGGTGCATTACATCCGAGAGCATCAGCCGTGGTCGTTTCATCTGATGGAGCAAGGGCGGGGCGACGATCCGCCGGCGTGGCTGGCGGGTTGGAAGGGCGACGGGATTATTGCGCGCATCGAGACGCCGAACATTGCGGCGGCGGTGATCAAGGCGGGCTTGCCTGCGGTGGATCTGAGCGCGGCGCGGCTGGTGCCCGGACTGCCGTGGGTCGAGACGGACGACGCGGAAATCGCGCGGCTGGCGGCGGAGCATCTGCTCGAACGCGGGTTTCGGCATTTTGCGTTTTGCGGTGTGGCGCGGTTCAACTGGTCGGTGTGGCGCGAGGAACACTTTGCGGCGCGGGTGCGGGCGGCGGGGCACGATTGCCATGCGTTTCGACCCAAGACGAAAGGCGCGGCGGCGGAGCAAGTGGCGGAGATCGGGCGATGGATCGCGACGTTGCCAAAACCGGTGGGCATCATGGCGTGCTACGACAGCCGGGGTCAGCAGGTGCTCGATGCGTGCCGGAGCGCGGGGCTGGCGGTGCCGGACGAAGTGGCGGTGATCGGAGTGGATAACGACCAGCTGTTGTGCGAACTGGCCTCGCCGCCGCTTTCGAGTGTGGTGCCGAACGCGCACCGCGCGGGCTACGTGGCGGCGGCACGGTTGGACCGGTTGATGGCGGGAAAAAAAGTGACGCCGATGGCCGAGCTGATCCCGCCGCTCGGAGTGGCCAACCGGCATTCCACGGATGCGTTTGCGCTGGACGACCGAGCGATCGTGCGGGCGGTTCGAATGATCCGCGAACACGCGTGCGAAGGGATCAACGTGAGCGACGTGTTGAAGACGGTGCCGTTGTCCCGACGGGTGTTGGAGCAGCGCTTTCAAAAACTGCTGGGGCGGACGCCGCGCGAGGAGATTTTGCAGGTGCGGCTGGCGCGGGTGAAACAATTACTCGGCGAGACGGAACTAGCGCTTTACCAGATCGCGGAGCGCACGGGTTTTGAGCACGTCGAGTATCTGAGCGTGGTGTTCAAACGGGAGACGGGGGTGACGCCGAGTGCGTGGCGGGCGGACGCGCGGCGGTGAGGGGGAGGCGAGGCTGGCGGACAGGGCGCTGGGGAAAGCGCCCCTCCGTGCGGAGTGACGGTGGGAAAATCACAGGGCACTTTACGGGTAGACGGTTTGGTGCATGGTGGGGGGATGAAGAGTCGCAAATACCTCTGTTGCGCGGCTGGTGTGGGAATCGTTGCCGCGATTTTTTTCGGCGGATGCGCGTCGGGCCAGATGTCGCGCATCGATGCGAATCGGGATATCTATGAGACGTGGCCGGTCGAGACCAAGCAAGCGGTGCTCGATGGGAAAGTGGAAGTGGGGATGTTGCCGGAAATGGTCAAGGTGGCCTGGGGCACGCCGAGTGAAGTGGTGGCGAGTCCCGGCGGTGGGCCGGGTGATGAAATTTGGGTTTACAAAAAAGGCGGCCAAGATCCGTCGATGATGGGCTATCCGGGGGCTAGCTATCCGGGTGGTGGGTATCCGAGCGGTGGGTATCCGGGCGGCGGATATCCCAGCGGAGGCGGTTCGACGATTGGGATTACCACGGGTCGGGGCGGCACAGGGATTATCACGGGCGGTGGCGGCGGAATTGGAATCGGCGGCGGGACGGGAATCAGCGGCGGAATGGGTGGCATCGGCATCGGTGGCGGCGGCATGGGCGGACCGATGCGCTCGCGGCCGAGTGCGGAGGACGTGAAGGAAGTGGTGTTCCGCAATGGCGTCGTGTTCCGCGCGGATTTGCCGACGGAGCCGAAGTGATCCGCTTGGGAGCAAGGCGGCACCGCGCCGCGACGGCGCGCTATTGCCCGAGTTTTTTGTAGTCCAAGACCGTATGACTGATAAAGCCGGTTGCGAGCGCGGCGCGGTCGGTGAGCGGTTCGGCGGGCGAGAGGTCATCACCGAGGCGGAAAATCAGGCGGTGAGTGCCATCATCGGCAGCGGGGCTGAAGAGACCGGGCACGACGACGCGAGCGGGGACGGTGCGGCGGACTTCGGTGTGGGCGCTGCAGGGAAGCGGGAAATTGAGGTTGTGCACGATGAACGCGCGCGGCGGGGTGGCGGCGAGGAAAGTCGGCACGAGGTGCGCGGCGTGACGAGCAGAGATTTTCAGGATCGCGTGAAGCTCGGCATCGGGGATGTCGCCGGCAGCCTTGAGACGTTCGTAGATCTCGCTGGTGAGGTCCTGCGAAAGTGCGACAGCGGGCAGGCCGTGCAGGGCGCCTTCCCACGCGCCGCCGATGGTGCCGCTGGCGATTATGAAACCGAGGCTGGCGTTGAGTCCGATGTTGATGCCACTGACGACGCCGTCGGGTTTTAGTGCGGGCGGAAGGAGATGATCCAGCGCGATGTTGACGCAATCGCTGGGGGTGCCGTCGACGACCCACGTGGCGCAACCGAGGCCATGATCGGCAGCGACGGCGTGGACCGGGCGGCTGCGAGATTTGGCGGCGCCAATCCAGCTCTGTTCGGTTTTGGGCGCGACGACGGCGACCGTGTGGCCGGCGGCGAGGAGGGCGAAAACGAGTTCGTGGAGGAAGACGCTGTGGATGCCGTCGTCGTTGGTGACGAGAAATTTCATGAGGGAGTAACGAAACACGAAACGGTCGAAAGGGAACACTCGAGAAACCCTAGAAATGCTCGCGGCGTGCGCTGACGTTCGGTGGCTGATGGCGTCATGGATTGATGGATGCGTGCGGGCGAGCGGGGCGCGTCGGTGAAGGAGCGGTGCAGCCGAAACGCGGGAGTGGTCGCAGCCAAGGATTGCCATCCGGTGGTCGGATTTGTTTTTTCGACGGCCATGACCTTGCGCAATTTTCTCCCCCTGCTCCCCCTGGTCGGCGTCTTGGCCCTGGGTGGCTGCGCCAGCGTCTCGACTGAAAACAGCGAGTCGTCGTCCGGTTCATCCGGGGCCGCGATCTCTTCGGGCGCAGAGGTGAGTGCGTCCCGCTCCGCGACGGCCACGGGGAAAGTCGATAGTCTGGCGGAGAAACCTGCGGTCGCCGCCGCGGGAGCGGACACCCCTCGCAGCACCTTCCGAGCGGAACGGGAGGCCCGTGCGGCCACCGCCGCGAATGCCGGGAGTGCAACCAATCAGGCAGCCTCCAGCAGTGACCCACGAGCGTCCACGACGGGGGAGACGGCGAAGTTGATTCAGCAACTCGGTGACGCATCGAAGGAGTTGGCGACCTTGCGCGCCGCGAATGCCAAATTTCGCGCTGAACGCGCGCAACCGGCGAAGGCGGCGCCCGCCGCTGCAGCGATCGATCCGGCGGACGAAAAACTTTCGGCTAGCCTCAAGTCTTACGCGGCCTTCAAGCAGGAGGTCGGGAATATTTTTTCCGAGGTGGAGCGAGTGCGGCAGGAGAATACGGGCCTGAGCAGTCAGTTGAAAACGGCGGTGGAGCAGTCTGACCGGGCTCGCGCCGCGACGGCGCGCCTCGAAGCGGACTTGCGTGCTGAGCAGAAATCGCGCGCCGAGGCGGAAAAGACCGTGATGCAATTACGCGATCAATTGCGCGCGGTGGCCCGGGCAGTATCGGCAGCGGGGCTGAGCGTGGAAAAGTTGTCGGGCGCGGCGGAGTTGCCTGCGAAGCGGTGAGCGGCGCGGGCGATTGAACATGGCCTGACGGTCCCTGCTCTCACGAGCAGGGCTACGCGGAGCGGTAGACGCGGAGCGAACTGCCACGCGGAGGAAGTCGCTACGCGGAGGTAGCGGTGGGGAGGGCACAAAAAAGCCGGAGCGCTTGAGGCGGCTCCGGCTGAGAGAACGCGAACGATCGGTTAGGCTTGCGGCGCGGGCGCAGCGGGCGCGGCTTGGCCCCCACCTTGATTCTGGCCTTCCATTTCCTTCATCGCAGCTTTGCGCGAGAGGCGGACTTTGCCGGAGCGCTCGTCGATGCCGATGCACTTCACCCAGATCATCTCGCCCATCTTCACGACGTCTTCGGTGCGACGCACGCGGAAGTCGGCGAGTTCGGAGATGTGGCAAAGACCTTCTTTGCCCGGGGTGCATTCGACGAAGGCGCCGAAGTCTTTGATGCCGGTGATGCGGCCATTGTAGAGCTTCCCGTTTTCGATCGGGGCGCCGCCACCACCACCGCCGCCGCCAGGACCACCGCCGCCGCCGCAGAGACCGTCGATCTCGGCGAGGGCGCGGTTCATGGCTTCGCCATTATTCGAATAGACGAAGATCTTGCCGGAGTCGTCGTCGGCGATGTCGATCTGCGCGCCGGTGGTCTCGGTGATGCGACGGATCGTCTTGCCGCCGGGCCCGATGAGGAGGCCGATCTTCTCGGGATCGATCTGGATTGTTTGGATACGGGGGGCGTATTGGCTGAGGCCGGCGCGGGGCGCGGGCAGCGAACCGAGCATGACCTTGAGGATCTCGATGCGGGCGTCGCGGGCTTGGAAGATCGCGGTCTTGGCGATTTCGAAGGGCAGGCCGTTGATCTTCAGATCGAGCTGGAAGCCGGTGATACCCTTGGTGGTGCCAGCGACCTTGAAGTCCATATCACCGAAGTGATCTTCCTCACCGAGGATGTCGGTGATGGTGGTCCACTTCGTGATGGCGCCTTGGGCGTCCATCTCGGTCATCAGACCGCAGGAAATTCCGGCAACGGGAGCGATGATGGGCACGCCGGCGTCCATGAGGGCCAAGCAGCCGCCGCAGATCGAGGCCATCGAAGTGGAGCCGTTGGAGGCCATGATCTCGGAGACGACGCGGATGGAGTAGGGGAACGCGTCCTCGGGCGGGAGAATGGGAACGAGGGAGCGCTCGGCGAGCGCGCCGTGGCCGATTTCGCGGCGGCCGGGGCCGATGAAACGGCCGGCTTCACCGACGGAGAATGGCGGGAAGTTGTAGTGGAGAATGAAGCTCTTGGACTTCGCGCCGCCGGTGAGGCCGTCCATATCCTGGGCTTCCTTGGTGGGCCCGAGGGTGACGATAGCGATGTTCTGGGTGTCGCCGCGTTGGAACATGGCGGAACCGTGAACGCGGGGGAGGACGCCGACCTGCGCTTCGAGCGGGCGGAGGGCCTTCGCGTCGCGGTGGTCGGAGCGGACGCCCTTGGCGAGCACGGTGGCGCGGTAGGCTTTGTATTGGAGATCTTCGAAGACGACGTTGAGGTCGACATCGGTGAACTTGCCTTCGCCGAGCTCCTTGAGGAGGGCGGCCTTCGCTTCGTCCTTGAGGAGCTTAACGTTGGCGGAGCGGACGTTTTTCTCGAAGCCGAAGATGGCGGCGGAAACGCGCTCGGCGGGGACGACGCGCTCGATGATGGCGCGGGCCTCGGGGGTGGCGCCCACGAGCTTGAAGGTGGCCTTGGGTTTGCCGGCGAGGACGGTGAGTTCCTTGATGGCGGTGATGATTGGCTGGATGGACTCGTGACCGAACGCGAGGGCCTCGATGAATTTCTCCTCGGTGATTTGATCGGCGGAGCCTTCGATCATCAGCATGTCTTTCGCGTTGCCGACGTAGATGAGGTCGAGCGACGAAGAATACATCTGCTCGATGGTGGGGTTCGCGACGAACTTGTCTTCGATGAGCGCGACGCGGACGCAGCCGATGGGCCCGTTCCACGGAATGTCGGAGATGGCGAGGGCGGCGGAAGCGCCGTTGACCATCGCGATGTCGGAGTCGTTGACCAAGTCGGCTGACAGCAGCGTGCCGATGATCTGGACTTCATTGAGAAACCCCTCGGGGAAGAGCGGGCGGCAAGGACGGTCGCAGAGGCGGGAGATCAAAATCTCGCGTTCGGACGGACGACCCTCGCGTTTGAAGTAGCCACCGGGGAAACGGCCGGCGGCGGCGTATTTATCGCGGTAGTCGCAGGTGAGTGGGAAGAAGTCCTGACCGGGACGCATGGTGGTCGCGGCGCAGGCGGTGACGAGGACGTTGGTCTCGCCGACGTTGACGTTGACGGCGCCGCCAGCGAGCTGGGCGATGGAGCCGGTGGAGAACGTGAGGTTCAGCCCGGCGACGGTGACATTATGTTTCTGTTTCATTTTCGGATTCGATGCGGATACGGACAATAACGGACGGTGTGTCGCGGATGGGACGGGACGGTCAGCGACACGGCTGAGGGCGGCCCGGTGGCTTCCGATTTACGGAAGCAGCGGCGGCGCAGGAAAGCGCTGCCGCGGGTGGTGGGGTTCGGTTTTGACGAACCCGTTTCAATCTCCTCGCGCCTTACGCGAGAGATTTCCGTTTGGCGCCGGCGAGGGGGAGCGCCTGCGAGCAGGCGGAGTCCTTGGCGGCAAACGGAAATGTCCCGGCTTGGAATCGAGTGTCGGTAAAGACAACAGGCGACCCGCGGATCGGGTCGCCTGCGTGACGAAAGCGTTATTTGCGAAGGCTCAGCTTCTGCAACAACTCGTTATACGTGGGAAGATCGTGCTTCTTGGTATAGTCGAGGAGCTTGCGACGGCGGGAAGCCATCTGCAGGAGGCCGCGGCGGCTGTGGAAGTCTTTACGATGGGTGCGCAAGTGCTCGGTCAAGTGATTGATACGAGCGGTCAAGAGCGCGATTTGGACTTCGGACGAACCGGTATCCTTCTCGTGGGTTTTGTAGGCTGCGATGATTTCTGGTTTAACAACTGTGGTGGACATGGTTTTGTGGTTTGGTTCACGACTGTAGGGCCCCTTTGCAGGGACCGTGCCGCCCGCTCCGTTGCGACCGAAGTCGCGCCTGAGCCGGCGTCACCGTTTCAATCTGGCGGAGTGCCAGACCAGTCATGGTGGAGGCCCGCAACCGACGGACTTCCACTCACGCAAGTCGCGAAACTCCCGTAGAGGGAGGGGGGGAGCAAGCGCAAATTTGGGGCCAGAAATTTCGCGGCGGGCGTAAATCTGGGCCCAAATCAGGGAGTGACTAAACAGTGATCCGGAGTTGAAACGTGGCGGCGACGCCCAACCTGAGCCACGGCAGCGATGTCCACAAAAAGCGCGGTAAGGCACAAAAATTAAGACCGCCGGAGGTCCGATTTTTTGTATGAGTGCGCAATTTGGGCCGCGTCGGGGGAGGGAATGATCTGAAGGCCGACAGGGGCTGGAAACCCCGTGGCCCGTACCCGACGGCGGCTGGACCGTCCAGAGCACTCACCCGGCGCGGATGTTGAGGGACTTGATGGCTTCGCAGCCGGGGAGCTTGCGGATCCGGGCGCCGAGAGCAGGGCTCAGGGGGTGAAGCCGCCGGGCACCCACAAATCGGACGGCAGCCAAGTTTCGGCGCCGTCAATATGGCGGCAAACGACGACACTGCCTGTTTGGCCGAGGGAAAACGCTTTTACCGGCGCCTGGGATTCGAAGTCGTCATTCGGGATGCACGAAAAATCGATCGAACTGACAAACTCACCAGCCTGAACGCAGAGGCGCGAGGTGGTGGCATCGAACCAGACACGTTCAATCCGGAGGTCCTCAGGTGTAAAAACCACGTTCATTGAGATCAGCGATGAACTGCTTGAGCGCATCCTGCAATTCTTTGTTCCAATGGCGGTCGAGGCCCCGGATGGGACCATCGAGGCGATCATAAACGCCAATCGAGTGGTCGTCCTTGAAGACGTGGATGTGCCGGCCCTCGTGATCCGCGCTGGTAAACTGAAGGATGAAACCCCGGTATTTCTTCCGCATAATAAAATTCACCCGGCGCGGATGTTGAGGGACTTGATGGCTTCGCAGCCGGGGAGCTTGCGGATGCGGGCCACGATTTCTTCGCGATGGTGGAAGATCTCGTTGCGGACGACGGAGTGGGCGGCGAGTACGATCAGGCGTCCGCGTTCGATGCGGGCGGCGTGGGAGTAGGTGGCGTTGGCGGTGCCGACGAGGGCGGGCCACTGGTCGCGGATCGACTGCTCGGCGGAGGGGCGGCCGATCTGGTTTTTGACCATCAACTCCTCGATGATCGCGCTGAGATTTTTCGTCGGACGCTTGATCGCGCGGCGCGGTTCCTCGTTGGCGATATTGCGGAAGTCGCCGACGAGCTCCTCGGCGAGTTTGCTGAAGCTGTGGGTTTGGGTGGGCACGGAATTTTTAACCACGGATGAACACGGCGGGACCCGGATAATCAGAGCGCAGCGGTGGACTAGAGACGCGGAGCGCGGTGGTTTTCCTCCTCGTAGAGGCGGCTGTAGCGGACGAAGGCGGCGAAGGCGGTGGCGTGTGCGATGTAGAAACCGGGGTAGCCGTCGAGGAAGCCGCGTTTGATGATGTAAGCGCGGAAAAAACGCCAGCAGGGGCGAAGGATCGCAGCGACGGTGGAAAATTGAGTGCCACGGGCTTGGTGCTGTTGGAGGAAGAGGTCGGCGAAGGGATTTATTTTGGCGACGTGCGCGGAGAGCGTCGGGAACGAGTAGTGATGGAGATCGCCGCGGAGACGGGCGACTGGGCCGGTGCAATCGATCTTCTCGTGTACGAACTTGTCGCCGCCCCAGCGGGCGCGGTCGCGGCGGAAAAGGCGGAGGCTGAGGTCAGGATACCAGTCGCCGTGGGTGATCCAGCGGCCGAGGAACCAGACTTTGCGGGGGAAGCGGGCAGCGGCGTAGCGAGTGTGGTCGCCGCGGGCGAAGAAGGCGACGAGGTCGGCGCGGAGCGCGGGGGAAACTTCTTCGTCCGCGTCGAGCGACAAGACCCAGTCGTGTTGGGCGAGAGCGAGGGCGGCGTTCTTGGTGTCGCGGTAGCCTTGCCACGGGAGGTGGGTGACGCGGGCGCCGTTCGCGAGGGCGATCGACTCTGAGGCATCGGTGGTGTCGTTGAGCACGACGAGGATGTCCGCGGACCAGCGGCGCACGCTGTCTAGGCAGCGGGCGAGGGTGAGGGCTTCGTTTTTGGCGACGACGACGACGGAAAGGGGAAGAGGTTCGTCCACGGTGCGAATGAAGACTCAAATTTTCCCGACGAGCGAGCGCGGGATTTGGTAGAGGTAGCCGCACGAACGCCAGGAGCGGACGAGGGCTTTTTTCGCGGCGCCGGTGCGGAGGATGAGGGTGTTGACGAGAGCGATCGCGGCAAAACCGAGGGCCTTGAAGATATTGCCGATGAAGCGGCCGGCGAGATAGCCGGTGGCACCGGGTTGGCCGACGCGGTCGATCACGCGCGAGCGGGCGGAGTCGAAGGCGTGGCGCGAGGCGTAGCGGAAGGTCGTGCGGCTCGCCGGCATCTGATGCTGCACGGCGGCGCCGGGGGCGAACCAGACTTCGAGGCCGGCGGCGCGCACGCGGCGGATCATCTCGCTGTCACCGCCAGAAAAATAGTTGCCGGCGGCACGGTCGAGAGCGGTGTGAAAGAGGCCGAGCTGGGCGAAGATGCGGCGGGGAAAGGCGAGGTTGGCGCCCATGGGCGAGTGGCGGGCCTCGAGGGGGCCGAGGTCGTGGCGGAAGGCGAGGGGCGCGTGCCACTCGGCGACCCAAGGAGGGAGGCCGTCGGGGAAAACGGGGATGACCTCGCCGCCGACGGCGCCGATGCGTTGGGAGGAATCGGCCAGGAGTGGGGCGGTCATTCGCGCGAGCCAGTGGGGTGGGACGAGGATGTCATCGTCGCCGAAGACGATGATATCGCCGCGGGCTTCGGCGATGGCGCGGTTGCGGGCGTAGTCCAAGCCCTGCTGAGTTTCGAGGAAGTAGCGGGGGGCGGGATGGGCGGAGGCGAATTCGGCGACGACGGCGCGGGTGTGGTCGGTGGAATTGTTATCGAGGACGATAATTTCGTAGTGATCGCGGGGGAATTGTTGGGCGACGAGACCGGTCAAGGTTTGGCGCAGAAAATCGGCGCGATTATAGGTGGGAATCGCGACGGTGACTGTGAGAGTGGGTGTGGGCGGCATGCGGCGGGTCCTGCCGGCCGGTGACTCGAATCGCCCGCAAGCAGGCTGCGACAAGAGGCGAGCCGAAACGTCGCGGCAAAGAAAAAGCTTCCCGCGCGGCAGGGCGTGGTGTGAATGGGTGGATGGCGTTCAAGCACTGGCCCCTGGTTCGGGATGTTCGTTTCGCGCAAAAATGCGGGCGGTTTCTGCGCGGGGCACGGAAGCGGCGGCCGGATTTGCGGTGGGGTGAATTTTTGCGGATTGCGCGTCACTTCAAGACGGACGACATGGGGAGTTTTCCGGAGCGTGGTTATCTGTTTCAGCTCGCGAGTGATTTGCCGGCTGGCGCGACGGTGATCGAAGTGGGCTCGTGGATGGGGGCTTCGACGTGTTTTATCGCGGGCGGATTGAAGGGTGCGGCGAAGATTTACGCGGTGGATAATTTTCAGGGGCTCTCGACGTGCGGTGAGGATGCGGCGTGGTATCACCGGCACTTTCAGTCGCTGGGGAAGGCGAGCACGCTGGAGATTTTCCAGCGGAATTTCTCGGAGTTGGGTTTCGCGGAGCGGGCGGAGCCGGTGGTGAGTGATTCACTCGCGGCGGCGAAGACGCTGGCGGCGCCGGGCGCGGGAGGGACGCACGGGACCAAGGGGTTGATGGGTGAGGTCGATTTTATTTTCATCGACGGGGACCATTCGTATGACGCCTGCAAGGCGGACATCGCCGCGTGGGCGCCCTTTGTGAAGCGAGGCGGAGTGATCGCATTTCACGACTTTGGGAGTCGAGCGGATGGAGTGACGCGGGCGATTTTCGAAGCGACGAAGGCGGGGCGGTTCGCGGAGATCGTGGGCGTGGCCAATACGATTATTGCGTTTCGGATGTGAGGATTGGGATTCGCGGTGGTGAGAGACCGGAATTTTTTAACCACGGATGGACACGGATGATCGGCCCACGGAACACACGGAATACACGGAACGAAGCTGAGGAGATTTGAGGCGGGGGCGCAGGGACTGGGGCGGGTGGAAGCCGGCTGTAGGCGGGCGCGCCTCGACGGCGGTAGGAAACCGCCGTTCCGTTCGGAGTCAGACAACGGTGCGCAGTGCGGCGCGGGTGGCGGCGTAAACTTGGTCGGTCGTGAGTTGGCGGACGCAGTAGCTCTGGTAGGAGTCGCCGGGGGTGCACGGCCTGGGAAGTTGGGCGGCGGGGAAGCAGGCGCACGGGAGCGAGGTTTGGAGGACGGTGTGGCGCTCGCCGAGGGGGCGCCAGATGGTGGCGTTCTGCGAGCTGAAGAGTGCGACGACGGGTGTGCCGACCGCGGCGGCGACGTGCATGGGGCCGCTGTCGTGGCAGAGGAAGAGATCGAATTGCGCGAGGAGCGCGGCGAATTGGCCGACGGTGAGTGCGCGGTCGAGGGCTACGAGGTGGGTCTTGGCGTGTACGCGGATTTCTTGGACGAGCGCCTGTTCCGCAGGGCCGGCGACGACGAAGACCTGGGCGTTAAGTTCGTCTTGGAGACGGTCGCAGACGGCGGCGAAGCGGGCGGCGGGCCAGATGCGGTGGGTGCTGCGACTGCCGGGATGGAGCAGAATTCGCCGGGGTCGGGGGGATGCGGTCTGGTGTCGGGGGGGGAGGGTCTGGGGTGTGGGTCCGAGGAGCGGAGCAATCGTGGCGAGGTCGGCGGCGAGCGGGACGAGGCGGACTTCGCGAGTGACGACGGGCACGCCGAGAGGCCGGAGGAGTTCGAGGTAGGTGTCGGTGATGTGATGCGAGTCGTAGAACGCGTTGGTGACGTCCGCGGAGTGGGTGTAGAACGAACGGTAGCGGAAGGTAATGAATTCGCGGTTGAAGCAGACGCGCTGGAGGGCACCGGTGAAGCGGGTGAGGAGTGCGGTCTTGTCCGTGTTGTCGAAGTCGAGGACGTGCGTGAAGCGGGCGCGGCGGAGGGCTGCGAGGAACGGGGGCCAGGCGAGGGCAGAGCGGGGAAAGGCGCTGGCCGTCGTGACGTCGGGGTTGAGTGCGAGGATGGCGGCGTAGGCGGGTTCTGTGAGAACAGTGAGCTGTGCGTCGGGCCAGTGAAGGCGCAGGTTGCGGAGGACGCTGCCGAGTAAAACGATGTCGCCGAGGTAGCGGCGGCGGATGATGAGGACGCGCGGGGCGTCGGCGGGCGGGTGGGCGGGCATCGGAGGTGAAACAGAAAACGAGTTAAGCACGGATTACACGGATTAACACGGATGGACGAGATCGGCTTGCTGGCGCTCGCCGCTACGGGGCGGGGTCGAGTCGGCTTGCTGGCGCTCGCCGCTACGGGGCGGATCGGGACGGCTTGCTGGCGCTCGCCGCTACGGGGAGGGGTCGGGTCGGCTTGCTGGCGCTCGCCGCTACGGGGCGGGGTCGGGACGGCTTGCTGGCGCTCGCCGCTACGGGGCGGGGTCGGGTCGGCACGGATGGACGAGGACGGCTTGCTGGCGCTCGCCGCTACGGGGAGGGTCGGCTTGCTGGCGCTCGCCGCTACGGGTGGGAATTAGGTGAGGCCCTGTTGGCGGTCGTAGAGGGAGCGGTAGAGGGGATTCGCGGCGTAGAGGTGGGTGTGTGGGCCGGTCGCGACGATGT
>Ga0209597_1001603_pt1 | contig 14700 bp, 21 predicted proteins | sample M_140625_MF_Meta_FD_187316 | JGI IMG/M metagenome (GOLD analysis project Ga0209597, IMG submission 187316) | Freshwater microbial communities from Lake Montjoie, Canada to study carbon cycling - M_140625_MF_MetaG (SPAdes) (version 2) | ecosystem: Environmental > Aquatic > Freshwater > Lake...
ATCGTGTTTTTTTAGCTGCTTCAATGGGTAAGTAACCAATGACTTTGTAGTCAGGGGCAGTGCCAGTGCATAGGATTGCAACATCATCATCACGATCACTAGGCTGAATGATCAAATGACCAGCCAGCCATGATGTGAACTTGATTTCAATGTTTCGACCTAAGTCAGCGCGCTCTTTGAATGTGTTGATTGTGGGATCAAAATCAGTGAATCCCAACGCCCGTGCCACGGCTATCTCTGCACCGACTGCAATGATGTTTGCTGCAATCTTCTCAAAGTAGGTTTTGTAGTTTCCTGAGTAGTCATACCCAGGGCGATTGATAGCCCCGCTGACTTTGCAGGATTCTGCCCGTGCTAAACCAACCCTGGCAGATGTGATCTCCTCTGCCTGGGTCAGTGTTATTGGAATCATTTACTGATGTGTTTTAGATAGCAAACACGGCAAATGGATAACCGATCATCAACGATCCTGATCAGGTCAATCCGATTGAATGGCTCAAAACATGAATCACATTGTTGAGCCTGTTTGTCATTTAGGAATTCACCATCAGCGGTGATGTGTGCGGTTACGCCTTCGCGTGAGAATGAGATGCCGCCCATTATCAATTCCAAATCGGCTTGCATTGATTGGTTTTTGATCCGCACACATACCCTGAATACGGCTTGCCAGTTTTCCCGACCCCAGCCTTTTCAAGCATGTAGCCATGTGAACACTGAGGTTTCTCTGAATGAGTAACACCCTCATAAATTTCTTTGACCATTACATCCATTGATGCACCAACGGTTGCAAATTCAGGATCAGGCACAATGCTTAGATTCACCCGATCCATGCGGTCAGCTGATTCACGGGCAATTCCCTCACTAAATTTGCTTAGCCCGCCAGTGTGTAATGCTCTGCCAATTGAGGATGTGGCTGCATTTTCTAATGGAAACCGATTGTTGCTTGATCTGATTTCCTCAGCAAAATCGGTTGCGTAGGGGAGCAGGTCATTAGAATCTTTGAATAAATCAGTTTGCACAATGTAACGCGTGCCATCCTGATGAATGATGCTTTGATCTATTCGCCCGCTCGGATAGCGCATCCAAAACTTTTCAATGCGCTCAGATACCGTTTCATAGTTTTCAAGCGGCATGATTCACCTGGCTTACAATTTGGCGGGATACCTGGATGCCCCGTGCAAATCCTCTGCGGCTACCTTGATGATCTCCGCGTTTGTATCCGATCTTTAAACCTGCAATGAAACTGATTGCAGTTAATGAAGTAATGAGTGCTAGCACTCCGAAATGTGCCATATAGATTCTCCCGATCTGATATGGTCAGACCACGGGATAGACCCAAATAAATGTTTTGATATTACGCTTAGATTATGTAAATCTAACTTTACATAATGTAGATAAGCGGATTATCAAATCATCTCAGTATTTGGAATGTATCCCTTGTCTAACTGTTTACTCAATGCCTACCATTGAGTGGAAAAAGGGTAAGTGCTAGCACTGACAAAGGTCAAGCACTGACACGGCAGTGGACATGAATCAACGGGGATTTATGAACTCATCAGGTCGAATTCGGGCAACCACCGAAGTTAATTTTAAATCCCGTATGCGTGCCTTTGTATTCGGTGAGGATGCAAGGGTAATTAACCCAGGGGATTTGCTGATTGAAATGTCTGCATCTGAACCAGGGGATAGGTCACAATCGAATATCCGCAAATTTGAGATATACATCAACGGTGATCAGATGTCCGCTTTACTTGGGCAGGTTACTAGGGCATCAAATCTCTTTGATGAAAATCTTGAATGGCTGAAACAACCATCATCAACCCCAGTTAAGGCATTAACCCCTGAATTGTTGATTGAGCAGGATGCAAATCGCCTGGCTATTCATTTAAAACACTTAGACGGTTATGTGCCCAGTTTGAAACTTTTACCTGCTGCCCCTATCGCTCAGGATGCTGTAAATCTCATCCACGCGCTTGGATAAAACTCTAATTTCATCACGCATTGATTTGCCTGAATTTGGCAATAATTCTTGCATGATTGATTTTGTTACAAATCGGATGACTGAATAGATTGCGGCTAGTAACCCAATCCCGCAGCTGATAACCGCAACCCATTCATTTGTGTTCATTTTTTAGCGTTTGTTCCAAATGCTTTGTCATCAGGATTAAGCCAGCGCAAAATGACTGGGGCAATTGCTGCCACGCCACCCATTGCGATTGCTTTTAAATCTCCACCTGCCATGAATACTGCCAGGGCAGCGGCTAAGTATGACCTCAACCAACTTGCCAGCAATAGTTTTGCCTGTTTCATTTCAACCTGCCTTCTCTAGGTTTAACTTTTCAATCAATGCAGCGCATTGCGCTTCATTTACTGAAACCTCAAAATGCATTTCATCTTTTCTACGCCAGGATGGTGAGCCACCCCAGGTCAATCCATATTTTTTACATAACGCCAAAATCAAAACTGATTGCATTGGCAAAAATGTTCCTGCATGACCCAATGGATGCTTTGTTGCATTTAGATCAATTGCAGTGCCGCTTGCATGGTTGCTGAGTTTGTCAGTTGAACCGCGCACATTCCTAAAGTTGTAACCCCAATCATCCAACGCCCCTTGATCAATTGGCTCAATGTGTTGGTGAAACTCTGATGCAAATGTGACCAAAAGCGGCGCAACCTTTTTGGCACACCGCAATTTGATCTTTGTGCCAGGCACTTGGAATGAACCAATGCCAATCTCTTTAGGATCAGCGGATGCAGTCCAGCCATTTTGACTGATCATTAGCCCAGCAATAGTTTGGCTTCATCAGCTGTCAATCCTAGTTTTTCCAAAATTGCCAGGCGTGCTGATTTTAGGGCTTCCCATTCTGAGTTATCAATTATTGGCTCAACGGGCAAATCTTGCAATTCCCAATTATTACCATTAAAAACAACCATTTTTCCTTTAGTTGCTTTAGGTGGTGCAATTTCAGTTGCTAGTGCTGGAATTAAAAACTTGCCAGGCTCTAATGGAGATTCATCAGCAATTGATTCTCCTACATAAATACCATTAACATCATAATTGTAAATTTTCATTTTTTCTCCTTAATACTTAATGCAAGCAAGGAATGCAACATTGTATGGTCGCACCCTTCCAAATTGTAATGTTTCAATGTTTCCTGATGTTCCACTGCCACCGCTTCCATTAAAAGTTGAATCAAAATCTTGACCACCTGAAATTGGAAAATTTGATGCGCCTGATCTGTTATATGCCAAACTTGAGGCAGTTTGAGTTGAACCAAATGCACGACCTGAATCAATTGAACCATCATCAACCCAACCACGCGCAAAATAACCCCTCATGTCGGGAACATTAAAAGTTGTTGATCCATCACCAACACCAAAAGTTGTTCCAATTGCACTAAATAAACTTGCATAAGTTGATCGTGAAATTGCCGCACCATTTGATTTTAAAAATCCAGTTGGTGCTGAATTTGCGCCATAAAAAATAATTGCACCAACGGGAATTCCAGCGGGTGTCGCCCATGATGGTAATCCCGCTGCAACGGTTAAAACTTGACCAGTTGTGCCAATTCCTAATCTTGCAGGTGTTGAACCACTTGATGAATAAATTGTGTCACCCGTTGTAGTCATTGGGTTAGTCATGCCAGCATTGTCTGATGACCACACAAAATCCATGTCAGCATTTGTGTTTTTCTTTAACACCTGACCAGTTGTGCCGCCTAATAAATCAGCCATTGATGTGGCAACCGCTTGACCAAAAACCTCAAAATCAGCGGGCAGATCAGTGACTAAATCTGTGTTTGTTGGCATTTGCCAGCCAAATGGTGTTGTTGGATTACTCATTTTTTCTCCTTGTCTATGAAACTACTGTGGCAAATTGCCACTCTAATGTTGGATTGACTGTTTGCCATTGTTCAGCAATTGGCACATTTATCCATCTAAATGCTTGCAATGAATAAGCCAATGGTGAAACCGTTAATGTTATTGATAATTCATTGTAAGCAGCTGAAAATGTCCAGCCCTCAACAAATCCCAAAAACTCACCTGCATTCATGTTTAATGGCAAATCTGAAATCTGCAATGGTTGCCCCATAAATGTTTTGATTAAGTTATCCCGATCAGAATCATCAATTTCAGGGTTAGTTAATGAGTATGAAATCTCTTTAAATTGCGCTGATGGATACGCCCTTAATTCCAAATAGAATGCTGCTTGATCCTCAGCATCCGCCAAATTGTGCAGGGTTGTTTGAATGCGCTGGGATAAGTTGCCATAAAGCGCGATTGATGCAGGATCAGAATCACTAACCGTGTTGGCTGAATTTGCGCCATAACCCAGGGTGATTGCGTTGCGCACATCTCCAGTGCGGGTGCGTATTGTTAAGCCGCGACCATCCGCATCATTGGCAGATAATGCAACATAACCATTTGCTGCTAAGTATTGGCTGCGGTGTGTGGCATCAGCATAAGAAATTTGCCCCTGCGGATTTTCATACAAATAACCTAAACCGCTGGTTGCAAGTCCTGCCACCAATGTGTAAATGTCAATTGGCTCAGATGTGCGGGCTGCTAAATCGTAATCACCAGGTTGATCAATTTCACCCAGTCCATTATTTTCGGCATTGATCCATTGCTGAGTTGGATCATAAGTTGCCCAGGTTAATGCCGCTGGCACTTGTTGCCATTGTGCAAATAAAACTTCACTTAATACTGAATAAATCTGATCACCATCATAATCATGAGCCAAAATGCCATCAGTGATGATTTTTGGCAAACGGCTCAATGCTCCCAGCGCAATGATTGTGTATGTCTGAGCAAATGCCACTGATCCAATATCTGAAACACTCAAAGTCAAATCTGAAATAGTGCCGCCAAATATCGGCACAAATGTGTTGGTTGAATCTTTAACTGAGATTGTCACCGATTGATTGATTTCAAATTGATAATTGGTTTGATCCAAATTGATCAATTCAATGTTGCAATAGCCCGCTTGGGCTTGACTATAAATGTCAGTGCGCCCACTAGTTATTGTTAGATTGCTTAGGATTAAATTCGTGTAATCAACACCGTCAATTTTTAGCTGCCAAATTGGCTTCCAGACTGTCATCCGAATTTACTATACGATCCAGTAGTGTTGAAATTGTTTGCACCGCCAGTGCCACGATCATAAGAATCATTTAGCACGGTTGTTATTGTGCGGGCAGTTCCCTCAGCATCAATTGCACCATTCACGGTTAGATTGATGATTGGGGCATCACGACCAGTTTCTCCAGCGAATGTGCCACTCAATGGATTAAAGGTTTTTGGTGGCATTGCAATGTTTTCTAATCCCAGCGCGGCATCCGCTTGCTTGGTCAAAACATCAAATTGTTTTTGTAATCCATCTAAAGTTTTTTGGGCACTCTTTGAACTGATTGCATCTGTGGCTAGCAAAAATGTTGTGTCAGCAATTTTGTTTGATATACCTTGCAACTTATTAACTAAATCAGGTAAATTCACTGCCGCCGCAGCGTTGCCAATTGCTCCACCCGAACCTGAGCCACCTGCTCCGCCACTTACTCCACCGCCTGATGATCCACCACCACTGCTTGAACCTGATGATCCACCTGATCCTGATCCACTTGGAATTCCACTATAACCGCCCATGTTGGTTGCTGCGGGTGCGCCAATTTGATTTAGGTATGCAATGTCTTGTCCTGGCTTAATTAAGTTGAGTCCACGGATCACACGGTTTATGTTGTCAATAATTCCATTCACAATTGGGGTGACAATGCCAGCGATTGTGCCAAATACATCAATTATGAATGCCACTGCATTCCCTGCAAATTCTGTGATTTTGCTAAACACTGTGCCTAATATAGGCAACACATAGGTTTGCAATAATGAAATAAACTCTGAAAACTTGTCTTTGTTTCGATCAATTGCATCAGCCACAACATCCCAGGCATCCTTAAATTTGTTAAATATAGGCACACCGTATTCAAAAATGTATCCGATCATTTTCTCCAGGATTGGGAGCAGGGCAACGCCAATTGATTCCTTGCCTTCATCAAATGCTTGTTTTAACCGATCAATGCGCCCCTGGAATGTTTCAGCATTGCGTGCGGCTGCGCCACCGTATAAGTCTGACAATGCTTCGGTTGTGCCTTTGAAATCCATTGTTTTCAATTGTGTTGCGGTCAAACCAATTCCCAGTTTAGCTAGTTTTGCATCATTGCCCTCATAGGCTTTTGCCAGGGCTTCGGTGACAACTGATAAATCCTTCCCAGTGCCTTTTGAAACATCAATGGCAAGGTTTAAAATGTCTTGGCTCTTGGCGGTGTCTTTTGTCGTTACCGCTAATCGCTGGAATGATGCACGCAAATCATTATCTGTAATTCCAGTAGCCAATTGGGTCTTTGTTATGTAATCCTCGGTTGCTTTGATTTGCACATCAGTTGCACCCGTTGCAGTCCTCAACGCGCTTGCCAATCTTAATTGTGCGGCTTCATCCTCAATTGCAGACTTAACGCCATCAATGCCAATTTTTACCGCGTAGGCTGCGGCTGCGGCTGCGGCTGCGGCAAATGCCAATCCAACTTTTTTTCCAACGCCTTCAATCTTGTCACCGAATGATTGGGTGTCATTTTCGGCAGATTTTAATCCATCAACTAGTTGCTTTGTTTCTGCAAGGATTGATAGTTTGAGCGTGCGTGATCCCGTTGCCATCAGTTCCATTCCTTAACTATGCGATCAAACGCGTTTTCCCATTTGTCAATGATGTATGGCTGCTCTTGTCTTAATGTTGGATAAATAAACCAACCGCGTGAGCCTTTACCAAATTTACCTGACCAACTTGGAAATTGCTTGAATTTATTTGATCCGAATTCATAGCCGCCCCATAGTTGTTGCGTAGTTGCGCCACCACTGAATTTTTGTGATGCAAAACCAAAACTGATCTCACCAATCTTTGAGGATTTGCTAACCCGTGAACCTGCCGCAATGCGATCATCAGCACGATTGTTTGTCAGGCTACTTGCACCAATAATTTTCTTTTGCAGATATTCAGCTAGTGCGGATGATTCCTTTTTTGCTTCCTTGATGGCTTCTTCGCTCATGGCTTTGTATGACTTAATAATCAAGCGCATTTGTTGCTTGTCATAAGTCAAAACATCACTTGCCATTGCGTTGCTCCAATATCTCGACTGCGGTCAAAACCTGCTCCGCGGTTTTCCACTCACTCATTGGAATTGATGTGGCAATTGCCAATTCAATCAATAAGTAATTTATGCTCCCGCGTTTGTAACTTTTGGGTCATCTTCTCCCACCTGCACATCCACGGCAGTTTCCATCCAGGCATCAAATGGTTTGACTGGCTTGCCACCTGCTTCACGCTTCATGGCGTGGTATGCAAGGAATAACAAATCAGATACACCGATTTTGTCCTGGGCTTGACTGATGATGTTTCCAGTTTTCTGCTCCCACTTTGCCCACTCAGTTACCTGCGCGGTGTAGGTTTCAGATGACCCATTTACATATTCAATTGTGATTGGTAGTTTCATTATTTTGCTCCCGATTCTTTTTTGTGATTAGTCGTTTAGTAGTGGTGTTGTCACACATGTGAATGACAATGAAACTGTTTGTGCATCAGGTGCAGTGCCGCCCGCTGATGGCAGGATCGGTTGAACATCAAATGTGAACACTGCGCCAGTATCGGCAGTTAGTGAAACCGCCAATGGTGTCTGCGGTGCAGATGTTGCTGCTGTCCATAATGATTCACATAATCCAGCAGGTGAAACACCCCAATCAGCCAACATTTCAACTGCAAATGTTCCCTGTGTATCGGTTGTGTAATACGCCTTGCCATCTAATGTTTGATAAGTGTTGATTGTTGATGCAACTGTTAATTGTGCTGATGTTGCCTGGGCATCAAAACTATCACCTGCAATTGTGAAGGTGACATCTCTGCCCGTTATGATAGTTGTTGGCATTTATTTTCTCCTTATATGTCTTGGTTGTAATAAGTGCTAACCGCTAGGTCAGCAATTAAGAGTGATGATGTGTTTGTGTTTGTAATCGTTGGTCGTTGCACATCTCCGACAACATAACCATCAGGCATAACGCCTAAAATTTGAATGACTAATTTTTCTAAGTTATCTAATGCACCTGGGTTTGAGTTGTATGCCACCGCAGCTGAAATGGTGAAATTGATCCTGACATTCACCGCTGCCTTACTAATCAAGGTGGATTCCAAATAAGGTGAATCAGGGATAATCACACATGCGGGTGGGATAACGGCTTCGGGAACAAATGAATAAACGGTTGCACCGATTGATTCCAGGGCGGTTGCCAATTCTCCGCGAACCTCAGCAATGGATGCACTCATTGGGCAATCGTTGCTGTGTCAATGTAAGGGTATAACAATCCCATTTGGCGATTGACCATTGCGCGACCAGTGCGGAAAATAGTCTGGGCGAAATCAACACCCTCAGCGGTTGATCCTGGGGCAATGACTGCCTGGAATATGTCAGTGCTTAATCCCAATAATGCGTTTTTAATTGCATCATTGTTTGCATAAATCTCTGCCGCACTCGACCCATCAAGCACGGCAAGCCCAGCGGGGATGACTGGGGTGATTACGGTGTCGGCTGCATCTACGCTGGCAGCAAACATATACACATCTGATGTTCGGGCATCAACCGTGTATGACGCATCATAATCACCACAACCAGTCACAATGACTGATTGACCCTGCACAAAAAGATTTGCTCGCGTAGTTACAAAATAAATTTTATTGTCTTTAATTTCATAAGTGTCAATTGCTGATGTATATGCGGTAAGTAATGGCAGCAAAACATCCTCAGCACTAGCAATTATCTGCTCCAAATATTCGTTTGAATACATGGATTCAGACACGCCAATCACCTGGCGTAGATCATTAGCAGTAATGATTGGCATGTCTAATCCTTCCTATTTATTCGGCTGGGTCATGTTCGGGAGCGACCACAACCCATGATTTATGATTTAGGTGAAATTGAATTTTCTAGCACCTGCACCAATTTTGGTTGCAATCGCGCCAAATGAATTCACTGAGATTTCAACTGTGCCATCTGATGGTTTATTTACATCAAGGCGATATGTTGGCGATTCATACCATGTGTATGAATTAGGCTCAACAACAACCATTGAACCATCACCTGTTCCAGTGATAACACCTGAATTGTCCACATAGAAATTCAAGCCAGCAACAACGCCAACCTGTGATTGACCAGTTACTAAACCAGCCTGATTTTGTGGTTGATATGCATTGAACAATGGTTGTCCATTGTTGTTGTAAGACATGATGTTTGACCATTGGTCAGGGGATACGATCAGTGAGCGTGCAAATCTTTGTGTTGATCCATAGATTGCAGCGTTTGATCGTGATGTAAATGCAAGCAAGCCAGCGGCAGTGTTTGCAGTTGGTGTGCCATCTGCGGTTGCTCCAGCTAATAATGCAGTGCCAACGGCTTTAGTTTGTGACAATGCCATTGCCGCTGCCATAATTGAAATTAACTCATTGAAGAAATCAGGGGAACTGCGCTCAATGATTTCTGTTGTCAGAATATTGCGACCTGCATAGCGGCTGATGTCCACATTTAGATAACTGCTCGCAATATTTGTGTTAGTTACTGCGCCACCCTCTGCAACTGCCTCAACCTCAGCCACCTGGGTAATTTTTGGAATTTGGAATTGAAGCCCTGAGTCAGGCAAAATTCCACGGCTTATCGCATCTATATTTCCTCTAGTTGAATTGCTGATGCCATTGATAACTTCATTTAACTGGCGTGTTGGATTAAATGCTGGGTTAGTTGATCCCAGGTCATCATTTGTTGCGCGAACATAAAGTGCTGAATCTGAATTTGGATTCAGGTGCGCTTTGATTGTGTGTTCAGCCCATGATCCCAAATTTACAATTGGGTTTCTTGGCTTCGCATAAAACATTGGTGTGTGTGATGTTGCTTTGATTGATTGTGTTGCCTCTACTGATTCAGCAGATGCAGCAGGTGTTTCAACGGTAGTGTCTGCCACTTCGTTTGCTCCTTCGGTTGGTGTTGTTTGATCTGCATCCGATTTAGTTTCGGTTTCAGAATCCTCTGTTGCAGCCACGCTTGAAACGCGGGCTGATCTAATTGCTGGCTCACTAGTAAGTGCAACGCCAGTCAAATCGCCTGATAAAACCTTCATAGTGCCATCCTTTGCCATCTCGTAATCATTCACTGCCAATTCGACACTGAATCCATCACGCAATCCATCCATTGCTTCAACTAGCGCATCTGTGCCAGCAGTGGTGTTTGCGATTTTAAATGTGGCATCAATTGATTTGTCGCCATTCATAGTCATTGACAATGTTTTGCCAATTCTGCGGGTGCGGTCATGCTCTAAATTTAAAAACACATCTTTAGGTGCAATTGAACCTTTAGCAAAAATAACTTTTCCAGTTGATGCATTTGCTGCTTCATTAAATGCAACAATTCGCCCACTGATTGTTCTTGATTCAGAATCAGCTGCGGTGATCTGCATTGGTGTTGTTAGTTTCATAACGCCATGTCCTCTTTTCTCATAATTTCATCAGCGGTCATCACGCCAATGCGGTTGTAGATTTCGTAAATTTGCGCGCGCTCATAGGCTGAACCGCGTAGATACACATCAAAATCATGTCGAACAACTTGTGATGATGGTGTGAAATCGGGCATTGATAATCTTTGTGAAATTGCATCACAAATTGGAATCAAACTAAAATCCAATAATGTTTGGCGTGCGGTTACTGCGTTTGAATAAGTCATTGATGATCCACTTGGGGCATCAGTAAAATATGCGGGGATGCCGCAAGCCCTGGAAATTTCGGTGGCAATGTGTTCACGCGCGGTATTCAAACCTAACTCATCAGGTGAGAATCCAACTTTTTCCAAATTGATGTCAGCATTGAGATAGGCTGTGGTGCGATTTCTTCGCGCAACGCCCCATTGCTCTAATAGTTTTGCAATGCGATCTGCGGGCAATGCTGATCCATTTGATTTTAAAACCATTGATGGAATTGGCTCGCGTGCATAATTCATTGCTGCGCGTTCTAATTCTGCGCCAGTGCGAATTGTTCGACCTGCGCGATTTAAAACACCAACATCACCTGGATTGTAAAACACAACTAGACTGCCAATGCCTGAATCAGGCACTCTTATGGAATCAACTGTGTATCCTGTGACCTCTGTGGCATTGGCATTAGTTTCAATTCCTACACGATCAGGAGCAATGCGCTCAACTGATCTAACTCTAAATGTGTCTTGGTATAATTCTTTAATTTGCCAGTATGCAAATCCATAAAGCAAAATGTCACTGGCTGTCCAGCCATAAGTCGCTTGACCTGGGAGTCTTGGATCGGGTGTATTTATCACACGCGGTGAATCTAATCTCACGCCAGTATCACGATCACGCAAAACTAATGGGATGCTCGCAATTGATGATGCAATTATTCCTTTAGCGCGTGATGCGCTTGGGATACTGATGAACTCTGAATAAGTAGCTGAAATGGGTGTGTTAATAAATGTGTAAAGTGAATTTAAATTGTTTAATGGTGCAAGGTCAGTTGCGGCAACATCAGGGGATGCCACTGGAGCATCAGACTTTATTGATCTAAATCTATCCAGGATCGCCATGCGGTAATTTTTTCAGGCGAATACCATTAACCGACTACAATGTCCACATCCGTGCTTGGGCGTGTCGCAAAATGTGAAACCAATGCTCCAGCCACGGCAGCGCAAATTGCTGACTGACTGGCACGCCTACCAAATACCACACCGCCATCACCGCGATTTAGTTTCACCGCTGATAGCACCTGAATGTTTAAAGATTCCTGATTTAGATGGCGCAACCTGCCACTGTTAATTGCTGACAAAAATTCATCAACGCTTTGCGGATAGTAGCCATCTGCTTCCTGCACTGGGATTCCTGCATGGCGCAACCGATCCGCAACTGCACCGCTTGTCTTACGGCTAAACAACAAATGCTCAATTGGGTATTTGCGGCAATAGGCGGATGCATCATTTGCAATCGCTTTGTCATCTAGGGTCAATTCATTTGTCCAGGTGTGCAATAGTTTGATAACAAATTTGTCATTATCTAATTGCTGGGCGGCAACCAATGCAGCATGGCGGCGATCAGGTGAGTGATCTAATGCCATCCAGGTGATTTTTTCAGGGTTTAAATCCAACTCAGGGGATTGGCAAGCACGCCACTCAATTTCACCCACGGCTGAGGTTATTGTTGCCACCCATCTGCTCAACACCTCGGTTTGAACAACCGCTGGGGGATCGTTTAACAATTGTTCAATATTGTCTAACTGAATCGTGTGACCTAATGCTGGCACGGCAGCAATTATGTTTGCGGGGTCGCGTGGATCATCAGTTGGAGCAGACCATTCAAAATAGGCAATGTTGTCATCAGCACCCGCTGAGGCTGCAATCCCGCGATCTCTTAATTGATTCAACACCAATGAATGCTGATCACCCGCTGATGAATAAGCCATGATCATGGGATTTTTAGCTGCTAAGAGTGAATACCGCAATGATGCAAATGATTCTAAATCATGCTGCTCGCGCAATTCATCTAAATGCACCGTTGTTGGTGATGTGCCACGGGCTGCACTGCCACCCGCTTTGATTGCAAATCTACTAATGCCATTTTTGTTTTGCACCGTGATTTCCTCATTGCCATGTGACCATTTAATCCTCTGAACCTTTTTTGATAATTCTGCATTGCCTTCAATCAATCCAACTAATGTTCTAAATTGCTCCAGGGATGTGGTCAATCTATGTGCTGATGAGATTTGCAGCGGCTCATCAAAAATAAACATTCCAGCTAAAATGCGCAGCAACATCATTGTGGATTTTCCTGACTGGCGACTAACAATCGTGCAGACCAGGGGGGTGGCATATTTTCCATCAGGTTTAATTTTGTGTGAATGCTCCAACACAAATTTTTGCCAGGGCATGAGATCAATCTTCAACATTGATGCAAAATCTATGATTTCAAACCCGCGTGAGGGTAAATCATTCAACGGTGAGTGAATTCGGGGGGTCGCTGAGCCAAATGCCCCTGCTAATGACTGGGCAAAATCCGATTCAATCCGATCACGACTGATCACGACTTGATCATCACTATTCACAACCTGATCATCCTTAGTCATGACTTATGCTCACATTTGTGGGGGTAAATGAGCCCTGGAGAGTCGGGGGTGTTGGCGCACGCTCAAAAAATGATGCCCCCTTCCTCAAATTGCATGATTGACACAACAATCTCAGATTCAAATCCATATCTGACCCGCCCCTGGATTTTGGGATTATATGATCAATGTGCATTTGTCCTTCATCTTGACCACACAACTGGCACACCTGATCTCTTTGAATGATGCGCTTGCGTATCTCACGCCATCTATAAGTTGATCCATTGCGCCATTGCTTAGACATTGCGCACCAATGTTTCTACCTCATCCCACTGCTCACGCTTGATGATCTGCTTAGCAGACTGCATCCTCACATGGTGTTTGCGTAACACCTGTATTGGACATGGATGCTCACGCCTTGCATTACCTGCAATCAACAATGGCAATGATGTATCAAACACTATAAGCCTTGTCTGTATATCTAGCCTATCGGCTAACCTCAACCAAAACGATCTGTGTTGTGTGATTGTATGAGTGCCATCAGCAATGATGTCTTTACCAAATTCAGCTGCTCGAACCGCTTTGACTCTTATTGCATTCATGTAATAGTCCACATCAATCTGACGATCTATCCTCACCAATTCAGTTGAATAGACATGTTCATTTGATTTGTTTGATTTAAGCCAGGTTGTTTTCCCTGCACCTGGCGCACCCATTAACACCGTAATCATCAGTAATGTTTGTTTTTCTGCCAATAAGCCCAGGCATTGCATGGCGTTTTATGCCTGTGTTTGATGTATTTGATCCCTAAATTGATCTGCTCTATTGGGTCATTTGTCTTTAATTTGAGCAGTTGGGGGATGCCCTTAGCACTTGATATCTTTGATTTTGCTTTGTAATTCCAATTTGATTCTCTAGTCCAGAGTAATTCTAAACATCTATATTCTTTAGCATCAACAACTAATGAGTGTGCATATAGTTTGAAATGATCAATAGCAGTAACGGAATATGTTTTTTCCACGCTGGTCAATTGCAATAGCAATAGACATAGAATTCCCGTTAGTGAGCCGCGCGTGGAGATTTTATGCTCCGCATCTCCAGCGGGCATTGGCGATCGTAGTCGGTCAGTCAAGGGATATGCCATCATTTGGGTTGGGCGTTTCGCCCACAAATTCAACACCCAGGTTTCCACACCCTGTGCATTCCAGCACCTCAATGCCAGGTGGCAAGGTGTCACCAACTATGCGAACAATGCCCTGGGATTTGATTTTGCAGATACGACAATCAAATGGATACATTGGCATAGATGCTCTTTGTTAGGGTTTCAATAGGTCGCAGGTTTATTTGGCTTACCCAATACGATCCTGATTTGTGCAGGAATCGTGTTTTTTTAGCTGCTGCAATGGGTAAGTAACCAATGACTTTGTAGTCAGGGGCAGTGCCAGTGCATAGGATTGCAACATCATCATCACGATCACTAGGCTGAATGATCAAATGACCAGCCAGCCATGATGTGAACTTGATTT
>Ga0209597_1001605_pt1 | contig 14675 bp, 16 predicted proteins | sample M_140625_MF_Meta_FD_187316 | JGI IMG/M metagenome (GOLD analysis project Ga0209597, IMG submission 187316) | Freshwater microbial communities from Lake Montjoie, Canada to study carbon cycling - M_140625_MF_MetaG (SPAdes) (version 2) | ecosystem: Environmental > Aquatic > Freshwater > Lake...
CACAGGGGGTAGCCTTGCTATCACTATGATAATAAGTATATGTAATAAGTATATTATTTATTTTTTAGAAAGTTTTATAAAGTCTAAAAGATTATAGAAATAGTTAAGAGCCTTCTATAACATTTCGAAGTTCTCTAACAATTCCTGTGATGCTCGACGCCGCTTCGCAGTTTCACTGCTTCGCTGCTTCGCTGCTTCGCTTCGGCTTACTTTTTTAGAGAAAATAAAGCATATTCATATTACCACTCTGATAACAAAATATTACTACACATATCCTAAAAGTCGGCAGATACGCTACTTCGTAGCGGTGTTTAGGCATATACTTTGGGATGTTAGATTTCTTTTTATAAAGTCTAAAAGTTTCTGGAAAGTCTAAAAGTTTCTGGAAAGTCTAAAAGTTTCTGGAAAGTCTAAAAGTTTCTGGAAAGTCTAAAAGATTATAGAAAGACTAAAAGTTTTATAAAGTCTAAAAGATTATAGAAAGTCTTAAAAATAAATAAAAAGAAATATCGCAGGGCGTAGCCTTGCTTTTATATATTTATACACGGTAGCCCGGGCTATTTGCTGTCATCCCTTGTGCGACATAAGGGTTCGTTCTTAGATTTGACGTGCCACTCGAATAAGACGACTGTGAAGACTGCGACGATGACGACGAGATTAAATTGAAACTTTTAAGGATGAAAAATACACATAGAAAGAACGCTGTGAATATCACAAATATCGTGATACCGAATAGGAGCGTGTAAGATAACGCGTCATAATTGTTTTTATTGATGACTACGATGGCGATGATGATGATAGCATAAAATAGCACAAAGAGCGATAATACCGATATAAACATATATTGGTTTTTATCCGAATTGTAATACGCCCATAACAACGTTCCGAATACTATAAGCGTAAGCATAGAATATCCCAATATCATAAATATACTCTCTACAATCTTGTCGTTCTCAGAGTTTGAAACAAAGTCCTCATACATTATTTTTAATAATCTTTCTTAATAATAATCTATATTTTTAATTCGCGAAGCCACTGCGAAGCGGCTTCTTCGCTGCTTGGCTTCTTCGCTATCTAAATTATTTCAAATGAAAGAGAACCTAAATATGCGTTTGTTGTATCATAACCACGGACGTGCAAGTGCTTCGTATCTAACCCTTGCGACCCATACACGTTGTCGCTATGCTGTTCCATATTATATTCGTCAGGATTGACAATGTTCGATTGAGCGGCTAATAAGTTCTCTTCGGTGATATAAGGAACGCTACCGTCGCTACCACTGCTACCGCTGCTACCGCTGCTACCGCCCGTGGCTATCGTTCTTTTTTCTTCGAGATGTGCCATATTCATCTCGCATTTCCCGTCGCTACAACCCTTGTGTTTGCTTTCGACTTTCTCTGTCGTCGCTGCGTTCGCGACGTCTTTGTTTTTGAGTTCGCTTGTATATATTCTAAAATAGAGCGTCAATACACAGATGGATAGTATGAAACCGATAATATTATCCACGAGTAATAGAATTGCCATACACGCTACCGCCAAATAAAACTGAATCATCGCGTCTTTAAATAGTTTTTTAAAAGGGACGTCTTTGATGATTAATATCGATACCAATAATATTATAGCCAACCCTCTAAATGAATTGAGTATCATTCGCTTCGCTCTCTATTATTATAATCCATATAAAAAATTGATACTTATACCCTATATCCTATATCCGATAAAATACGTGATGTATTCGATATTATCCAAGAATGGCTATGGTATTTTGAAGTCCGCTTTGTCCGCGAAGGAAATCGAGCATATAAAGAAGGATTTGACGATGACGCCCAAGGTTAATTTTGATGCGGGAGGCAAAGGCGGAGCGTCGCTCGAAGATTTGACGTTTGAGTTATATAGCGAGAATGAGCAACGGATATACATTCCCAGATATTACGGGTTGCAAAAGTATGGCTTACCGACGCTATGTAAATTGACGCGTGGTGCGGATATTCAGATTAATTTTATTGGTTCTCTCAGAGACGCACAGCAAGAGCCAATCAGCAACTTTTTAAAAGCCGCGAACGACCCTCTTAAAATGGGTGGTATTATATCCGTTCCTTGTGGTTTTGGCAAAACGATTATGAGCCTGTATATTGCGTGTTGCTTGAAAAAGAAGACGATATTCATAAGTCATAAGGATTTCCTGAATCAGCAATTTTTAGATACCATCGCACAGTTTGCCCCTGATGCGAAAGTCGGGATAATTAAACAGAAGAAAGTCGATGTCGTCGGCAAGGACTTTATCATCGCTTCGCTACAATCACTGGCGATGCGAGATTATGACGACGCCATATTTGACGACATTGGGTTTGTAATCATCGACGAGGTTCATCATACAGGTGCGCAAGTTTTCTGTAAGGCATTTCGAAAACTGAATAATCCTATCATTCTCGGGTTGTCGGCGACACTAAATCGCAAGGATGGTATGCGAAAGGTGTTTGAGAATTATATCGGGAAATCGGTATATACCCTGAAAAACAAGGAGTTTTGCGATGTGAATGTTCAGGTTCATAAATACTTTGAGACGCACGTTGATTATTCGACGGTGAAACTTATGTGGAACGGCAAAGAGAATGGTGCGGGGATGATTAACAATGTATGTACGTTTAAACCACGAACTGAGTTTATAATCTCGCTATTAAAGGATATTTTGAGCAAAGAACCCGATAGACGTGTGCTTATACTGAGCGAACGCCGAAATCAACTGAAAGACATTGAGAATTACATCATAGAGCATAAAATCGCCAATGACGGCGGCGGTAGCAGTTATGGATATTACGTGGGTGGAATGAAACAAGCAGACCTCGCGATATCCTCGGAAAAGCAAATTATCCTCGCGACATATCAACTCGCATCAGAGGGGTTTAATGTCCCTTCCTTAAATACAATCATATTCGCGAGTCCAATCTCGGATATCCAGCAATCCATAGGGCGTATTCTTCGAGAAGTTCCTGAGAAGCGAAAATACACACCGCTATGTATCGATATACTCGATGACTTTTCGATATTCAAGCGAAAAGGTGCGGCAAGATTAAAGTTCTATACGAACAATAAATACAAGGTATCGTTTTATATGGATAATGTAAAGATAGAAAGCGAAGCCACGGAAGCGACGGATGCGGCAGATGCGGATGAGGATACAGACAGTATTATTAAAAAGAAACCGATGTTTATTGAAGACGATTAACGAAGGCGAAGGAACGAAGGAACGAAGGCGAAGGAACGAAGGAACGAGATGAATGATAATAAATATATTAGTATTATAGTAAGTTATGAAGAACGAAGAAGTATATTATATTCTATTTTTTATATGTGTAGTAGGATTATTGATATTCTTATTTTATTATAACCAACAGCAACAAACGACGCAAACGATGCAGCCTCGATATATTCAACCACAACCTCGGCAACAGTCGATACATCAGTATCATACACAGGAACACCAACAAATGAATAAAAAAACAAAAACAAATAATATGGATATGGATTATACATATAATATAGAAAACATAGATATACGCAAGGATAATCTTAGCGAGAAAGACAAGGAGAATAAACTTGGAATCGCGAACGCCGCGAACAGCAAGTATGAACCAGAGTTAGACGAAGTATTTGGGGCAACTTTGCGAGGCAGTGGCAACCATAGCAACGAACCAGACGAAATGTTTAATTACTGTATAAAACCTAATAAATCAGACTTGCCGATTGTAAATCCTCCATTACAATTACTGCTAAACAACGCACCACTTCGATTATCGGAGCGACATTCAATGGAGCGACACTCAATGTAATTATGAACCATTAACCTTACCATTAACCACGCGAAGATAATTCTCGTAGTTTGCGACAATCTCCGCCTCAATCGCGGGAGGAGGCATATTATACTTTATGAAACTGTCGAAACTCTTGATGAAACCATTTATGTTTTTTTGCGTATCCGCATTATACGAGTATGTGAATGGGTTGATACTGAAATAACAGTTGAAATAAGCATACGACTTCGAAACTCTTAGATTTTTCCAGACTGTATCGCAACTCATACACCACTGCTTCAACGGTAAGCCCAACGGTTTCGATGCTTTCGCCGCTTCTTTTGTTGCTTCGCTATCGTCGCAGTCTTCGCTATCGTCGCAGTCTTCGCTATCGTCGCAGTCTTCGTGGTCGTCGCTATCCGTGTCGTATGTTTGTACCAGTTGCTTTATCGACATACCAGATTTATCATAATAGATTGTCTTGTCCGTATTCACCATCATCAGGGACAAATCATACATCTTTTTGAGATTTTCGTTCTTCTCCAAGACATCAAAGGGCATCACGATATTATCGATAATCTTGTGCCTACGCGTATATTCATTCATCATCTCGATGTATATATTCGAACCATCCTTCGAGCCGTCCTTCGAGCCGTCCTTTATAAACATAATATAGAACGGGTTTCTGTTGCTATGATAGTGATATGCCGAAAACTCCAACGAACCGACGGGATACTCTTCAAACTCATACCCATTGTCATCGGCGATTGTCTTGATACCGTTGTCAGACACTGAAACGATAGTGAAAGACATTGAAACGGTCGGTTGAAAGGTCTTTGAAAGGTCTTTGAAACGGTCTTGTAAGGTCTTTGAAACGGTCTTTGAAAGGTCTCTTTGTATCGATACAAGAAGACGTACAACAGTGGTTGGCACGTGATTATATAGTATAATTATTTTAGTCATTTTTTATTATATAAGGAGCAATTTAGAACATATTATCCACAAGAGCCGTGTATCCCGCGATTCTATCTTCAAAGTCTGTTTCGATACACCCATATTTCGTATCGTAATTTGTGAGAAACTTCGCGATATTGGGTTCGAGTGCTACCTTAATCTCTTTCATTTTTTTAAGGTTAAACAGATGCGAACATTTGCCAATCTTCGCTATCTTCGCTTCCTTCGCGTCCTTCGCATTTGTCAAACTGTCCTCAATAATATATATCGTGTCGGCATCGCAGCCAACCGTCTTCGCCCTGAGCGACAAGTCGTAATACGCCTTTAAGTGCTTGTGTTTCATAAGCATTTCGAAAGGCATAACGATATCCATAATACCCATATCTAACCCGTCTGCGACATCTTCCATATCTACACCGCAAGTAATCTCGATATATACCTTTTTGCCACACTTGACAAATATAATCTCCTTGAAATACAAGGGTTCGTCATTCTCGACATCCTTGGCGATGTAAGTGAATACGGAAAGTTCCATTGTTGCTATATAATATATAACGTCAATAAATCAGTTTTTAAATCTAAAAAATAGATATACATACAACAGTAATTTCATTTCATCATTACAATTCCAATTCATCCACGAGAGCCGTGTAGATTGCGATTCTCTCGTCAAAGTCTTCATCCGCATCACGGTCATATAAATATCGTTCCTTGAAGATTGCGTTAAACTCCATTATCTCATCAACTGTTGCTACCTCCGCGTTCCTCATTTTTTCCAGATTAAACGAGCGATAACTGTTGCCCTTCTTTGCTTCTATCGTGTTTGTCGCGACATCTTCTATAATATACATCGTATCTACAAAGACATAGGTGATGTCCGAGTTCGCATTTGCTTTACACTTTTCAGGGTCTTCACTTCCATAATAATCGGCATCCAGATTCGGCTTTCCGATTGCTTTGCGAGATAACTCATAATAGTGTTTTAGATACCTGTGTCTCATAAGCAGGTCATACGGCATATAGATAGTATTGCCACCTCCCACACCTACAATTGTAGCCTCGATATATACCTTGCCGCTATCGCAGCCACCGTCGTCGTCGTCAAACTTGATGAATACAATATCCTTGAAACGCGAAGGCATATTGAAGGGTATGGATTTTGAAGTCTTGTATGTAAAAACGGAAAGTTCCATCGATTCCCTGTTATATAAGGAAATATGAAGGATATCATATCAATTTTTAGAAAAGAAAAATAAAAATATAAAATATATACACACATATACAGACTACGTTCCGACTACGTCTCATACTGACTACGTCTCATACTTCCTAACATTTACAATTTATCTACGAGAGCCTTGTAGATTGCGATTCTCTCGTCAAAGTTGGACTCGTCAAACTTCACATCGTATGTCGCGTTAAACTCGGCGAGTTCGGCATCCGTCGCTACCGCTACGTCCTTCGTCGCTCCATCTTCTTCGTCGCTCAAATCGTCATCGCTCAAATCTTCGTAATACTCGCGAGAATAACAAGTGTAAGGAGGAGAATGATAACTTTCGCCTTTAATTGCTACCTTTTCCTTTGTCAAAATATCTTCGACAATATACATCGCATCTATCGCATCTGCTTCTTTTGCTCCCAAGACTCCATATTCGGAATCCAGACTGGGTTTTCCAATTGCTTTGAGCGACAACTCATAATACGCCTTCAAATACTTGTGCGTCATAAGTTGGTCGTAAGACATCACCACATCTATCCACATCCCCTTTCCGGGGCTTGAAGCCTTCACAAAGACTTTGTTGTCGTCCAGTTTGACGAATAGAAGCAGTTTGACAGTCGTTGAACCATTACGTTTGTAATCCTTGGTAATATAAGTGAAAACGGAAGCAGCGACTGCGGATTCCATTTTTTGCGGATTTGTTGTTCGTTGGCTGGGTTGTTCGTTTGCTTTGTTTGTGAAACAGCGAAGTGATACTTCGTGACTTCGTGACTTCGTGGTTTGTCTCTGGTATATAAGTTTCAGGACATCCTATCATTTTTTATATAAGAATAAGAAGAATGAAACAAATGTGTCTAAAAGTCTTTTACGAGCAACGAGGATTTACGAGTAGAAGCGAGGTCGCACAATGTCGCCTGAGTCGGCAATCGAAAACCCGTGAAAACGCGAGTTGTATTCGAACCAGTTGCGTAAGTCAATAATATCATTCATATATTCCAAGTCGTATTCAGGGTATAGGTGGTTATACATAAACAGGATATCAAATATATTTGTCATAAAATTATATGCCTCCAAGATATTATTATAAATATCAATCGTGTTTGTAAATACATAACCGTCTTTATATTCGATGCGTATCCTGTCGTTCAATAGATGAACCCCTTGAATCATCGTATATTCGTTCTTTGCGGTCGTCGCATCATTACAAAGGTAAATCCCCGCATATTCTTCTAATATCTTTTTAACGCATATAAAACTCGCCTCAGACACTCGGATATCAAGCGGGTAGATTGAGTAATCGATATATCGTATCGTCGAATAGCGGTTGTTATTACGCGTCATCTTCATCTTATTCAATCGCACCACATTCGTCGCATCGTAGGTGTCTGCGAAATATTCGAAATATTTCGAATAAGGGTCGCCAACATCTCGGCGACTACTCAGTAATATATTCCATATCGCACGATTTTTATATGAATTAATATTCGTCTTCTTATTGTTATTCTGGATATACACAAACAACTTGTTGTAATTATCGAGAGCCTCACGGGTATCGCCTATCACACGTAGCGTATCCTTAAATAGTTTTCGGTATATAAGGGATTGAAGTTCGTCTGGCAAGTCGTAAAAATAATTTACGCGAAACGGCGAAGCCGATGACATCGTCATTGTCATATCTATTTAATCTCTATCTCTATCATCATTTTTTTATGCGTTATCCATTCCCACAGTTCCCTCGACGGCTAATTTTAATTTTTTAAAGATGAAGTTTTCTCTGCCTCGCGATGAACGGATTTGCGAAGGAAACCCGAAAATCTCTAATTGATTGAAGCACGTATGAGATTCAGGGATTCTTTTAACATCATACGTCTTGCCATTCAAATCTCGTCCATATTTATAATAAATTGTATAGTTGCTGTTTTTATTATAAATGGGTAAAGCCGTCCAAAAGCGTAGTAGCCTTCGAATAAAAATATAGTGGTCTTCGTCGCTCTCTCTCTTCTCTTTATTATTTGTAATAATATTTGTAATATATCTTCGCATCCCTTTCAGTTTCGTTTCTATTTCATCGGCTTGTAAAGGATGCGTTCCTTCAATGCTTATCCTAATTTTCTTTGCCAACTCTTTAAAAATCTTTTTATCTAACCGCTCATTTGTAATCAACTGATTCAATTGTTCGACGCTCACCTTATTATCCGCGAGGAATACCCTCAACCTATTATCAAATCCAGCAAATCCAGAGAACAAACTGTCATATCTCATTTTCATACTTTTATTCGAATGATGCTCTCCTTTGTTTAAAAAGTTTTTCGTTATTATATGCTTCGCCAACTGTAAAAGAAACTTGACACAATTCTCTTTCGTGATTTCGTGTCCTGTTTTGCTAATAACATAGTTATCGTTGAAAGTAAGTCCCACATAATCTATCCCATCTATTTGTGAGTTGCTAATCATATTGATATAAATAAGCGTATTGTCAAACTCGCATATATAAAAATACAACAAGTCATACAATGTGATGTCCTTCGGTTGCTTTATTAACCCCGCTACTATATATGTGGAAAATTGCATTGGTAGCCCAATATCTTCATTCACGACCGCAGTGGATAGAACCTTCCCAATGATATTATATATATGACAATAATCCTTCTCTGTGTTAAATTGTTGCTGCATCTTTCCGTAATCCTTTTCATACGCCGCGATTACCTTTTTAAATTTTTCATCGGGTTCGAAGTTCGGGTTTATATAGTATTTGGATTCTTTATTATCGAGTGGTTGTATGAACGGACGCTTAGGATGCTCGTCATCGCAAAAGAGTTCTTCGTAAAACGTTGTAAAAAATTCACGAACGGGTCCTCCTGCGTCGATGGCTTTTGAACGGGAAATAGATAAATCGTCTGCGACTTCAAATATAGACACGTCAAATACTGTATAATTATTTGTAAATATATCATGTGTGTGATTATATAATTGGTCTTTAATGTTATAAAAATATATGACGACAGATGCGAGTGCTGAATCTTTGTAGAAGTCAAAATACTGTTTTTCGTAATACTCAAACTCAGGGTATTTTTCTTTTATAGACGCAGTTATCACATTCAAGCATACCTCAGGGGGCTTATGATATTGCTCACAACACCCAATCATCCTATCTCTGAAATATTTATACCCACGAGAGCCGCGAGAGCCGCTATCGCCACTATATATCTTCTGAATCGCATCGCAAACATCGCTATGAATATCTTTGATATCTTTGCCTTTGCCGATAGGGTGTTTTGAACTTTTTTCAATCCCGAAAAACTTTCTTTTCTTTTCTAATATGGCTCTTCTATACTTCATTCCTAACGTGGTAATATTCAATGGACGCATACTCGAATCATATAGCAACGCCTTCTCAAATATCGCATTATATTCTTTGCCATCTGTTATGATGAGTTCATCGGTCTTCGGGTTTTTGTTGGGTTGCCGAACCCATCGCAAACAATCGCCTATATCATAGTAATTGGGTATAGTCTTCAATACAGACTTTTTAAACTTAATTCCTTTGCGGCTAATATTGTGAGGCTCTATATTCGAATTGTATATCAATGCTTGTTCAAATATCCTATTATATTCAGGGGAATCTTGGTATATTTTTTGTCGTGTTATCGGGTCTATGTCAACTTCTTGCATCCATCTTTCACATTCACTAATAGAATAAATAATATCGAACTTCGAATAATCGGTTCTCTTTACAATCACAATCGGTGTATTTATAATCTCGCGGCTCACGCGGCTCTCGCGGCACGTATTTACAATCGCATAGTAATAGGGGCGTCCTTCGATGTCTTCGATTTTAATATAGGAGTCCTTCGCAATCTCTGTGGTTATGCCAAACTCACGCAAATTTTCCTTGGTAAGAAAAACATTAAAAGGCAATTGCCCGTTCGAACTCGATAATTCGATGAATGCGATTCTCATTTTTTTATTGATTATTTCTCTACCGCCTTTTGGTTGTGTCGTGCCAACGATTTTAAACTTCACATCAAACTTCGAAGTCTCTCGAATATATTCCTCCAACTCTTCCCTCGTTTGTGGGGGGTCTCTCGTCTTCTTCAACATCGTTTTTATAGTGTCGTATAATGCAAAAAGAAGTTCCTTCCCTTTCGATGTTATCATACGCGGTATTAAGTTATTATCATACTGATAACTCATACATAGTAGCCTGTTGTAGATAGGCGAATCGATTAAAATCGGCTTGAAGGTTCGTGGATTCACGATGGGTATCGACACCCAATCTCTACATTCGTCGTATGTGAAATTATTCTGAGGGTTTCCATCTATCGCGAAGTCCAACTTTACATTGGTTACAAACCCCATCCCCTTCGGTAATCTCATCTCGCCTGACTGCCTTATTTTAAGGTTGTCTGAATATAATAACATATAATATTCGTTATTATATTCTTCGTATGATTCGTCTTTCATTTCTAACGATAATTTCGCTACATCTCGTACGTCGATAATATCATCTATAATATCTACTAAATATTTTTTAATCACATTGTCTAATATCGGTTTATATTCATTGATATAACTCAATAAGTAGTATGATATTTTTACGGACAAATTTGTTCCTTTGAAATGGCTTTTTAAATTTGCGTAGGAGAGATACTCAATATAGGATGCCGTTTTTATAGAAGGGGTTAGAAGTTGCGAGTAAATATTGCGAATATAATGCTGAACTAAATTCGCAATATCCATAATACCATCGAAATAATTCTTTTTGTCTTTATCGGATACCTTGCTCTCGTCAAAATATCTCTGGATAGCATTGGTGATTGCCTTTATATCATCGGAGGTATATGATTCAACAATCTTCGTAATTAATGTGCCATTCTCTACATTCTCTACTTCGTTCGATAGAGTAGAAAAAAAGGTTCGAAGACTCGTGAAGACGTTCTTATTGCGGTTATGTTTGGTAAGTTGTCTTTGCGAACGATATTCCGCTACTAATTTTTCTTCCTCCATTTTCTCTAACGTCATATCCATCAGTTTTTTCTTTTTCGCAGGACTCAAACTTTTATTCGAAGGGGATGATACATCAAACGACGATACGTCAAATGTATTCTTTTTTGCGTTTGACATTTTCGGCAAATCGATAGTCCCTATCGGTTGATGTAAAAAGAGGTTATCTATCTTTTCCATTAACGCCAAGCGTTTTTTCACACTTATAATTATTTTATTTATATACTCGAAATCTTCTTCTTTGGGTTCATCGTTTAAAATCTGCGGTGTAGGCAATCCATATTGTAGCGTGGTATATAATAATTCCATATATACCCGCATATTATTGCGAATGCTATACCTTGTTCGTGGATTTACGAAATGGTCTTTTGCCCAGTCTTTACATTGCTCCCTTGTAAAAGGAGGGTCTGAATATGTAAAATTATTGTCAATTGGGTATAAACGAAGTGTGTCATTCTGTTTATATTCTGTAATCTGTTTAACAATTTGTTGCCTTAACGCAGAATTATAAAAACATTTTCTTTTTATCTTGTCCAAGATATACATTGGATTATTTTGACTTTCTTGATTTAATATATCTCTTCTTCTAAATGGAGCAAAACTTGGGTATTTTCTTCCAAATGGAGAAAAACTTGGGTCTTTTATCCATAATAAACACTCTTCGTCTTTCACTTCGAATTGTCTTCTTGACGACTCCATAATTCTATTATATAGATATAAAAATAAAACACATATACCCATATAGAATACATAAATGTTCCAGACGATTACGAAACTGTTCGAGAAGGAAAAGGGTAAATATATCTATTTTGGGGCTTCCATCATTTACTGTGATGAGAAGAATGTATGCTTTGTATATTACCCTGATACGAGCGTTCTACCCGTCGCAACAGCGACAGATACCAAGACTGTTGTTGCGACGGCATAAATGCTGGGGCATAAATGCTGGGGCATAAATGCTGGGGCATAAATGTCCCAGACATAAATGTCCTGATTTATTTTTTATAATGTAAAAATTGATTACTATTTTTATAATATTGTAGCAGAGACAAACGAAGAAGCAAATCGCAAACGAAGCAAATCGCAAAGCAAACGAAGCAAAGCACAATGAACAGTTATTTCAACACCGATGGTAGCGTCTTGTATCACAAATTCACAAACGTCGAGTTCAGTGGCGTTTTTGGTAGCAGTGGCGATTATCACCTTTTCATCAAATACGGAGACAAGGTTTATATGGAGGTGAAGGGAGTCGGTGAAATAGTGATACCCTTTGCCGAACTCCAAAAGCACAAGTATTGGAAGCAGTATTACGACTTGTCGCTTCTGCTTACACCCAACAAATATTCACTGGCAGAAGACATCATATATAGTAGCAAAAACACAAATTACTCCATCGCTTATAGCGATGCGAGATACTGGTCGATTCATACAGCGTTTATGAATACCGATGCCATTGATGAGGGATATGTTTGCTATTACAAGATTAACCCATTCGACTTGGAGAATATGGGATATACCTCCCAGAAAAATATAGATTTATTTCAAGAGAATTATGCGAATACGAGAGACGATTTCATAAACGTAGAGTTGGAGATTTACAATTCACTCGCGACGGAATACCAAGCCGTCGCCCAAGCAAATCAAGAAGAATGAATGAAAATGAATGTAAATGAATATATATGATGTATATCTCTATGTATCTATTTTTATATTTTTGTTTTTTCAAAAAACTGATTGCGTCTGTTAATATTGAAACACAACCGTTTCGCAACCGCTTCGCAGACTTCGCAACCGCTTCGCGGACTTCGCAACCGCTTCGCGACTTCGCGACTCGAAATGAACTATACCGCAAGTGGCAACGATTTGTATTCTTATCACGATGTGTCAAACGTCGAGTTCTCAGGCGTTCTTGATAAGTATCACATAATATATGGGGCGACAATGAATATCAGTTCTATATACGACTATCACCTTTTCATCAAATACGGAGACAAAGTCTATATGGAGGTGAAGGGAGTCGGTGAAATAGTGATACCCTTTGCCGAACTTCAAAAAAACAAGTATTGGAAGCATTATTACGACTTGTCGCTTCTCCTCACAAACAATAAGCATAGGGTAATCAAAGACTTGGTATATAACAGCAACTATTACGACCCTAACATATACGAAGATATTCGAGTCTGGTCTATCGATACTGCTTTCATAGATGGAAGTTATGACAGTAAAACAAAGAAGGTTGTAGAAAGCGAATACAATTGCTATTATAAGATTAACCCATTTGACTTGGAGAATATGAATTACACGTCGCAAAAGCATTTGGATACATTCAAAAAAAATTATATGTCAAGATACGAGGTTAGAAGCCGAACCTTTGATAAAAAGAGAGTATATTACGATACCTTTGTGATTGACTATCAGGCAAGTTTGATGGAGGCGGAACTCGACGAACTCTCGGCAATCTTTGAAGATAAAAAGAATGTTATCAATCTTGTTGCCCTCAATGACATAGAGGGTATGAATGGCGACGTGCTAAGGGTTATCTATAATCTTGTTGTTAGCGTCGAAGGACACAAGAGATATTCGGGGATTATTGATACAATCGATAACTGTAAAAACAAGTTAGAAAGAAAGACTCAGATAATAGAAGCATAAATATTCTAAAAAATGATTACAACGCTACATTCGGCATTGAATATTAGAAACATAGACAGAGACATACCGATTTGACGAAGCCGCGAACCCAACACAAGCAACTCCAAAACACACCAGAGAATGTGCGACAATTTCCGTTCTTCTGCCGAAGACAACGAATGCAGCGAAAGCGAAGGCAACGAATGCCAATGCGAATGCCAATGCGAATGCTCTGGTGTGTTTTGGCAGCGAATACAAGAAATGCAACCCTATCATAACGCACCTAACTATATGTCGTGTCGTGGCGACTATCACCTCTTCGCCAAACACGGAGATAAAGTCTATATGGAAGTTAGAAATGCTGGTGAAATTGTGATTTCGTTTGCTGAACTACAAAAAAACAAGTATTGGAAATACTACTATGACCTTTCGCTTCTCCTCGCGAATGACAAGCATAAACTGATAAAGAACAAAGCGTTCAACACGTTATATAAAAATGTATATGATTACAAGGGTGATAGGACGTTGTCGTTTGAAACTGCCTATATCGACCAAAGCGAATATAAAAACGTCAAGATAATTCCAAGCGGGAATGTCTGCTATTTCAAAATCAATCCCGCAGACGTGGAGGGTATGAAATACTCCACACAGCAAGAACTTGAACGCTTTGAACTGGGATATATGAACGAACTTGAACGGGTGAAGTATTTTCTAAGTAGGTCGGTGATTTACAGGAATATCGCGATAGAGTATCAAGTGTCGAAGATGGAGAAGGAACTTGACGAACTCTCGGCGTTCTTTGAGAACAAGAAGCATATCGCGAATATCACGGCGATTAAAGATAAACTCGATATGAATATCGACGTGCTTATGATTATCTATAAACATCTTGTCGATAATGACAAAGTCGATAACCCCGAAGTGATAGAGAAAGCAATGGAAGCAAACACCGCTTTGAAACTCATTTCGCATATTCTCGCTACTTAAAGGAATATGTGAGTATGTAATTAATGTATTTTATTTATTTTTATATTCTAAAAAATGATTACGACTGTTGAATATTAGAAACAGAAACA
>Ga0209597_1001608_pt1 | contig 14654 bp, 12 predicted proteins | sample M_140625_MF_Meta_FD_187316 | JGI IMG/M metagenome (GOLD analysis project Ga0209597, IMG submission 187316) | Freshwater microbial communities from Lake Montjoie, Canada to study carbon cycling - M_140625_MF_MetaG (SPAdes) (version 2) | ecosystem: Environmental > Aquatic > Freshwater > Lake...
GCAAAAAATGTAGGTTTGCGATGTTAAATAAGTGATTAATATCTATGGAGGTTTATAGCGACGAGTATTTCATGACGAGGGCCTTAGATTTGGCGATGCAAGCGTTTGAAGAGCAAGAAGTTCCAATAGGGGCGGTTGTGGTTCACAACAATAAAATTATTGGCAAGGGCTATAATCAAACGGAGAAGTTACAAGATGTAACTGCGCATGCCGAAATGTTGGCGATTACGGCGGCTAGCAATGCGGTAAATGGTAAATATTTAGATGAGTGTACTCTGTACGTCACCATCGAGCCTTGTTTGATGTGCGCTGGAGCCATTCAGTGGTCGAGGTTTTCGCGGATCGTATTTGGTGCGGGTGAACCCAAATTTGGCTTTGAAAGAATTGACAAAGGCATGTTGGGTAAGACAGAAGTTGTAGGTGGGGTGCTGTCTGAAGAGTGTAGCGAAGTGATGAAGCGGTTTTTTCGTGAACGGCGTAAGAAAAATAATTAGGGGAGTTTTTCGTAGCAACCCAAATCAGGCTGGGATTTTCGGGTTTTTCCAAGTAGATCAATGATTACTGGAGAGCCGAAAGTTCCAGCTTTTTTGTATCCAAAGGCGGTGGAATCCGTTTGGTAATTTCCTCTTTGCACATCAACAAAGCCTGTGGTCTTATTAAAGAAATTGGGGTATGTGATGATTGATTTGGGGTTGAGCGATTTTAGCATGTTGTTTTCGAGACGGATATTGAAAACGTTTAGAGTGGTTTGGTCGAACTGTAATTCTTCTTTGAGCGGACCGTCTACGATACAGTTATAAACGGATAAATTTAATGGTGCGTGGTTGAGTAATTTGCCATTGCCGTCTCGCAGTGTATTGGTTGCGGCAAAGTGACCATCGGTGCGTGAAGAGAAACCCGAGTATTCTGTAAATGTGCAGTGATTAAACGCATAATTTCCTCCAAGGAGGGCTAGAAAGCTATAGCTGCCTGCATCTGCAAACAGACAGTTTGTTGCTTGGATATCGGCTGTGATTCCGGCCAAGCTTGCTTGGCCGGAATATTGAATGCGCGTATTTGAAATTTTTAGTCCGGTACTTCCATTCACAGGCAAAGAATCAACGCGTACACCGATTGTAGCATTGGTAATATCTGCATATTGGATGCTGTTATTAACACTACCCACAAGGATATGAATACCACCCCATTGGTTGGGAAGAAACTGCGGGTCCCAAACGGGTTTGTCGCCCCGAATTGAAACGCGTTGTGCAGCAGTCCCCTGAATATCTAGCGTTCCGGCAATATAAATTTTAGTTTGAGCCGATGCAAAAAGTTGAACACCAGGTTTGATAGTTAGCGTTGCCCCTTGATCCACTCCCATGTAACCCAAAATTACCGTGGGTTTTTGATTGTCTGAAAGGGTAATATTACTTTCAAAAATCGTGTCCCTAAAATAATGCGCATCCCATCCGTAAGCCGCCAATTTAACATTGCTTCGATGTCCTCCCACACTTGAAATAATTGAGTCCATCACCAATATAGGTTGGGTATTGTTATTGGCTTCTAGTTTGCATTGCACAAAAACAAATACCGAATCCGATGCACCAATTTCTATGTCGTTGATTTGGGTGCCAGAAACTCCATCAATACTCATTCGATAAGCGGAATTGGCACCTCCACCCAATTGGAAATTTGCGTTAACAGCCAGTTTTTCGGGGTTTTTGATGCTAAAAATCTGTGTCACTGAAATGGGATAGGTCGACCCCGGAACCCTCGTAAAAACTGTATCGAACCAAACTGTATCAGCGGAATATTTAAGGCTGTTTTTCGCCGTGAAAAAGTCATTGTTGTTTCTGCAACCCGATAAAAACGCCATCGCTAAAACAAGCATCAACGCAGCTACCATGCCGCTGAGTTTCCCCATAATTTGATATGTTGCGTTTTTGTTTTGCATTCGTTTATTCGAAGATATCCTCGTTGTTTAGAATACCCAAATAACTTTGATAGCGCTCATCGGCTATGTCGCCCTTTTCCAAGGCTTCAAGCACAGCGCATTCAGGTTCATGGGTATGAAGGCAATCGTTGAATTTGCATTTGGATAAATAAGGACGCATTTCGGGGAAATACTGGGAAATTTCTGTGGGTTCAAAATCCACGACACCAAAATCTCTAATACCTGGCGTATCAATAATCTGCGTATTGTCGGCAAGGGTAAACATCTCAGCAAACGTCGTTGTATGTCGGCCCTTGGCATGATGGTCTGAAATTCTACCTACTTTGGCATTTGCTCCGGGAAACACGGCATTGAGCAAAGTGCTTTTACCCACTCCAGAATGCCCTGCGAGCAACCATCGCTTTCCCTTGAGCATCGCGGAAAATGCCTCTAGTGCTTTGCCTTCCGTGGCCGAACCCAAGAGCACGCTGACATTGGCATTGCGGTAAATGTGCTTGATATCGTCTACTACCTCTTCGCCCCGTTCGCCCAACAAATCCATTTTATTAAAAAAGACCATCGCGGGCACGTGATAGGCCTCACAGGTAAGGATGAATCGATCAATAAAACCCAAACTCGTTCTTGGCGATGTTAGGCTTGCAATAAGAGCGGCCCCATCTAAGTTAGTTGCCAAAATTTGGCGGCGGGAGCTTAATTTATTCGCCCGTCGGATTAGGTAATTGTTGCGATGATATACTTTTGAGATTGATCCGGTATTGGCGTAGTTTTGATCTTCCATGAGTTCAACCCGATCTCCAACTGCCACAGGATTACTTGTATCTAGGTCGTTCAAACGCATCTTGCCGCGCGTTCTCGCCATCCAGACCTTTCCATCGTCTGTAAGTACTTGATACCAGCTGCCAGTGGATTTGGTGACCGTTCCCTCCATTAGAAAATGGCTTCGCAGATTTTTTTGGTTTGGGTGCTTTTACCCATTGTATAAAAATGCAGCACGGGGGCGCCTTTCTCTACCAATTCTTTGCATTGTTCGATGGCCCAAGCCACACCAATATCGGCGATATTCTTATCATCTTTACATTGGTCGATTTCATTGGTCAACTCAAAAGGAATATCCATGTGAAATAACTTGGGAAGGATGGAAAGTTGTTTTCTGGTTGTGATGGGTTTGATACCCGGGATGATGGGGACGGTGATACCGGCGGAACGACAGCTATCGACAAAATTGAAGTAATGTTGATTGTTGAAGAACATTTGGGTAACCAAGAATTTTGCTCCGGCATCCACTTTTCTCTTAAGGTATTTCAGGTCCGACTCCATATTGGGTGCATCGGCGTGTTTTTCTGGATAACAGGCGGCACCGGTACAGAAATTAGACTCATTTGAATTGCTAATTTCTTCATCCAAGTAAATTCCGGCGTTCATATTTTGAATCTGATGAATCAAATCCAAAGCGTTTTTACTTCCGTTGATTTCAGGCTCAAAGTGGGTATCGCCTTTGCGATTGTCGCCTCGCAACGCCAAAATATTATCGATGCCCAAAAAGCTCAACTCAATCAGCGCGTTTTCAGTATCTTCTTTGCTAAAGCCGCCACAAATCAGGTGGGGTACGGCATCAATTTTATAGTGGTTTTGTAATGCCGCACAAATGGCAACGGTACCAGGGCGCTTTTTGGTTGAAATACGATCATAACTGCCATCGGCGCGTTTTTTTAGTACGTAATCTTCACGGTGATAGGTAACATCAATAAAAGATGGCTGAAACTCCATCAACGGGTCTATGCTGGCAAACAGTTCTTTGATGCTTGCACCTTTCAATGGAGGCAAGATTTCGAATGAAAAGAGCGTTTTGTCGGCGCCGGAGATATGTTCGGTAATTTTCATGACTTATTGGAATGTAATTGGAAGGGTTAGGGTTTCGGTGCCACGGAGGACAACCACTTTGGAAGGATTTTCTGGGTTGATTTTACCCAAACCCACCATATAATCTTCGATGCCATTTACTGGCATATCGCCAAGCATCATAATGATATCGCCTTTTTGAAGACCGGCTTTCTGAGCAGGTTTACCATCGGTTACGCCATCGATTCGCATGCCTTTTCCACTGTAACTGTAATCTGGCATCACTCCCAATGTTACTTTGAATTTGGTTCTTCCCGCCGTTGCGTCTTGGGTTTTAGTGAAGGGCAACTTGCCGCGTTTGTTGTTGAGAGAGACAAGCTGTTCCATTACGTTTAGGCTGTTTGACATGCCAACATAATTGATGAGATTCTCATCGTCGCTAGGCTTGTGATAATCCTCATGCTGTCCGCTGAAGAAGTGTACCACGGGAATATTTTCGATATAGAACGATGCGTGATCACTTGGACCTAGACCACTCTTCGTTGTGATAATTCTGATTTGATTGGTATCGGTTTTGATCATTGCGATTGCCTTTTCGAACTGCGGAGAAGTCCCAACTCCGTTGAGCGTGAGCACTTTCTTGGTCGTATCGATTCTTCCTAGCATGTCGATGTTAATCACATAGTTGATCTTACCCAATTTGCCATTGTTATTTCCTGTAAGATTTTCGGGAGGGTTTTGCGTAAAGAACTTAGAGCCTAGCAGTCCTAATTCTTCACCACTAAATGCGATAAATAGGTAGTTATTTTTCTTGTATTTCCGGCCTTTTAAGGTTCTTGCCATCTCTAACATGGCAGCCACACCTGAAGCGTTGTCATCGGCACCATTGTGAATTTCTGCTTTGCCGGTATATCTGCTGTTTTCGTATTCGTTGATTCCGATGTGATCGTGGTGTGCACAAACTACGATGGTGTTTTTCTTGTGATTATTGCGGAATGCATATACGTTGTGTCCTTGGGCTTTCAATACATAAATATTACTTATCAATGTTATCGGTGCAACTGGAAATCCTCCGGTTTGATTGCAACAGAATACAGGGATTGACAGGGTTTTTTCATCGCGTTTTAGGTTACCACTGGGGGCGATAAAACTGCTATAAGGCTTTATGAAAACGATGCCAACGGCACCGCGTTTGGTGGCTTCTGCGATTTTATTTGGAATTTCTGCGACCTCTGAAAGTTCATCTTTGGGGTTTTCTTGCATCCCTGGGAAACCCAATCGAATCAAAGCAATTTTCCCTTTGATATCAAAAACGTAATCGTCTCTTTTCGTTTTTTCGTGAACCAATCCATAACCGCAATCGACCCATGGGGCGGTGACGCTATCGAGGTTTGCACTTTGCGACAAAGGATAATATTCACTGAATAGGGTTAGTTTTCTGATGACGGTGTCGATGCCTGGCGCACGAACACCAAACAAACATTTATTGCTTGCCAAACGCAATTTAACGATATCGAATTCTTGGGTTTGGGGCTGAAGCTTGGCTGCGATGAATTGTTGCTTAATATATTCCGCACTCATCATCTCACCCGGTGAACCCGTTTGTCTACCTTGAAGTTCATCACTTGCCAGGTAACTAATGTCCTTTTTTAATCGCTCTGCTCTTGTCGCTGGGACTTGCTGGGCATGGGCTATGGTTGTACTGCAAAGAGCAATAATGGATAATGATATTAATCTCATGAATATAGTTCTAATAGGGTTTTGACTAAAATGAAAGCAGAAAGTAGTGCAAATATAACACGGAGCCAAACAACGGGTACTTTGGTCGCGATTTTCTGTCCTAAAGATGAGAAGAAAACAACACCCAATAACATGGGAATAAGCATAATCCACAAAAGATAGCCGGATTGATAATCTGAAATCTGATGGGTGGGGGTGATACTCACATATTTTATCAAGGCGGAGATGGATAGGATTGGCACAATGGAAAGCGATAATGCAGTGGCGCTGTGCATAGATTTCTTTAAGATGATTAAGAATAGTGGCACCATAATAATTCCCCCACCTAGGCCACTCAGGGCGACAATGGTTCCGGCGAAAATACCCACCAGCATAGAAGGCCAGTCGTTAACTAAGCTAAAGTGATAGGGTATGCTTGTGTCGGCAATTGTTTCATTGTTTTTGAGGGTGATATCTTCTTTACGGGATGATTTCGACTTCCCAAAAATCATATTGAGAATACTAAGCACTAAAAATCCCAAAAATACGCCTTGAAACACGTCCTTTTGATACCAATTTCCTTGCTGTATGCCTTGGGTCATAAAGAAATTGCTGATGGCTCCGGGGATGCCAATGGTGAGGCTTTGTTTCCATTGCCAAGTACCCATTTTGATTTGACGAAAGGTTCCAGAAACGCCGGACATGAATACCAAAGCGATAGAATTTGCCAGCGTAAATTTAACCATTTCGGCACTGCTGATATCGTATTGATGCAGGTAAGATGTGATCACTGGGATAAACAACATTCCACCGCCTACGCCCAAAAGTCCGGCGAGTAATCCTCCAAAAGAACCCAATAATAAAAGCCAAAGAAAGCCCGCGGTCAGCCAATCGGTGGAGATATTAATCAATGTCCACGAAAATTCAGTTGAGGTGATTAACATTGCGATGCGTTCGTGACGGGGTTATTTTAATAAGGATTGATATCGGTCCAACTGGTGTAACAAGGCCGCAGCTTCTTTGGACTCAAGGTCTAACAACAACCATTCTTGGTGAAAACGATTTTTCTTTAACTTTCTTTCCATCAATGCGTGATTCATCTGCAAAATGATGCTTGATTTTTGGGTGGTTAAATCCGTTTTTACTTTGTTTGCAACATGATCCGCATTGATTTTTAGTCCAGAAATTTGTTTGATAAACAAGGTGTCGGAGTACATCGATGTCATTGCATTGTGCAATTTTTCCTGAAGAGTAACCTGGCTTTTTTTGATTGCAAATTGAGAGAATTGAGCAAACTGTTGTTCGGTAATTGGATGAAAGATGCTATCGGGTTGAAGGTTATATTGCTGATTGGCCCAATCGAATACGATATTTTCTTGTTCCAGCCATTTCAATATTTCCAATCCTTGATAGGGTTTAAGTGCGACATCGGGATCTATGCCACCGCCTTCATAAACGGTTCTTCCACCTTGGGTTTTGAAGGCCTTTTTTTGCGCGGTCGACATCGTTTTGGCAACGCCATTTTCATCGCGATCACCATATTGAAGTCGTTGAATACATCTCCCACTAGGAGTGTAGTACTTGGCAACGGTGAGTTTCATTTGGGTTCTATAAGGCAAACTCGCGTAATTCTGCACCAACCCTTTTCCGAAACTCGTTTGGCCCATAATCACTGCGCGATCCATGTCTTGTAGGCTGCCACTAACGACTTCAGATGCGGAGGCGGAATGTTCATTGACTAAAACAACAAGGGGAGTATTTGGCAAAAGGGCTTTGTTGGGTGTGATCCAGTTTTTTGGGCCGGTTACGTTTTGACCTCTGAGTGTAACGATGGATCGATTTTCACCAACAAAAAGTCCGACGATTTCAACGGCTTCATTTAGGAGTCCACCGCCATTGTCGCGAAGATCTAAAATCACCCCTTTTAACTCCGTTTTCTCCATCATCTTTTTGAGTGATGCTTCAATTTCGTCTGAGGCGTGTTGACCAAATTCTTCGAGTTTTACGTAGGCAATATCGCCTTGGTATAGACCGCTGAATGATACACTGGCAGTTTTGATTGCCATGCGGGTGATTTGCTTTTTGATGCTTTTGCCTTCGCGATCGATTTCTATGGAAAAGGAGGTATTAGGGGCGCCTCTTACCATGCTCAGCAGTTGGTCGGTTGACTTGTCTTTTAATGAAATGCCGTTGATGCTGCTAATGATATCACCGAGTCTTACATCGGCGATGTTAAACGCATAGCCTTCTTCGATAAAATTGACAACGGGGTAATGATTTCGAATCATGATTCTACAACCCACGCCGCCATATTGTCCTTGTTTTTCTATGAGGGCTTCCTCCGCTTGGTATTCTGTAAAAAAATTGGTGTAGGGATCTAGTGATTTAAGCATCGCATCGATGCCTGTTTTCATGAGTTTTCCCGGTTCGATTTCATCGACGTAGTTGGTGCCTAATTCCTTATAAAGGGCTGTGAAAATCTCTATGTTTTTGGAATATTCAAACAGGTTGTCGACGACTTTATTTCCCTGGCTTAAGAAGAAAGCGCAGAGGCAAAGTAAAAACCATTTGGGCAGACGAATGACCATGAATCAAAGATACAAAAATCGCGGTGAGGAATGGGGTAAATTGGAACGTGAAATTTTCACGCAATCAACTTTCTTTGCCAGAAGGGGACTCGAAAATTTCCAAATCAAAATTGGGAACAACGGCCAACACATGGTCAAAAATGTCGGCAGCGATATTTTCGTGGTCGATCCATTGTTTGTCGCGGGTGAAGCAGTACAATTCCAGAGGCAGACCTTTTTCGCTCGGAGATAGCTGTCGCACTATTGCCACTAATTTCTTGTTGACCTTAGGATGTTGATCGACGTAGCGATACATGTATTCCCTAAAAATTCCTACATTAGTTAAATTCCTACCATTGGCAAGGGTGGATTTATCGATCTTATTTTTTTCGTTATAGGCATCAATTTCCACTTGCTTTTTATCGATGTAGTCTTTAATTAGTTCAATTTTTTTGAAGCGTTCCAGCATTTCAGGGGTACAGAATTGGATGGTAGAAATTTTGATGTTGATGGCGCGTTTCATTCGGCGGCCTTGGCTTTCTTCCATGCCTCTCCAGTTTTTGAACGCATCGTTAATTAGGCCATGGGTAGGAATGGTGGTGATGGTGTTGTCCCAGTTTTTTACTTTGATATTGGTAAGATTTATTTCTACTACATGACCATCTGCGCCGTATTTGGGTACTTCAATCCAATCATCCATTCTAACGATATCGTTTCCGGAAATTTGAATGGAAGCCACCAATCCCAAAATGGTATCGCGGAAGGTTAGAATTACCAAGGCTGAAAGTGCACCAAAAGCGGTAAGTAATGTCCACAGGGGTTTATCAGTGATGTTGCTAATGATAAACAGAATGCCTACTGCATAATTGATGATATTGAGCAGTTGGGTATAGGATCCAATGGGTTTGTCTTTGAAATCTTCGGAATTGAGTAAAAAGATTTTTATGGCCCGGAGCACAGCTTGTACAAAACGGATGATGGCGATGATGATATAAGCATCGATTAGATGTTGTAATATGTTAATCCAATCCGAGTTTTCATTGAAGATAAAAATGATTCCTTTTTTTGCAACTAAGGCGGGAACAACATGTGCGAGATAAATAAAAACCCGCATTTCAACCAAAATATCGTCGTATGTGTTATTTGATTTTTTTGCATAACGGGCCACCAAAGTGAGGATGACTTTTCTAGAGAAAAAATCGGCGATAGCGATGAGTGCGAGGAGGCCCATCGACAAGACGAGGGGATGTAAGATTTCGCAAGATTGTTCACTGGCTCCGTTATGTTGGAGCTGTTGCATAAACCATTGAGAAAACTGAATTTTATAACTCATTGTAGCAAAGATAAATGAGCGCATTTGGTTTGTTCAGCAATTCGCAGAACTTTTTGATGGAGTTGGGGAAATTATCGTTTGCGGGTAGTTCGATGAAAAATTGCTGCTTGCGATAGAAATCTAAACCAGACGAAGCCAGTTACTTTGATATTGTTCTGATTTATTGGAGTGATATAAGCAGAATAGGTTTGATTTTCTCTTGGATGAAATATGGTTCCGTGAGACCATTCATTATTTTGCCAAATAAAATCTTTCATCAAGATCATACCAATCCAGTGTTGTTCCTCTTTAATTAAGGGTTGTCCTGGATTTGAAAGATTCTGAATCCAAATGGCTTTGCCGAAGTATTTGTTGTTGACTTTGTAAATGTTTACAAGGACTTCGTTTTTGTCATCCATCCAATTTCCGATTATCATATCAGCGGAAAATGCGGAAAATGCGGGCAATTTTTGGGGCAATTTTGACGCACCAACCAACAGTGTGATTGCCATGGCAAAACCCATAAATTTGATGGTAGACTTTTTAAATTTTCGTGTTAATTTCTCAATTCCTCTCCTCACAATCTGATGGTCTCTCTTTTGTTAATTTCTTATTTCTATTGATGATAATTCCTCATGCTCTTGATTCTCCAAAATCTCATGTGCGGTCTGTTTGAGATGTAAAATGTGTGATCTCATGCCTTCCCAAAAAGTAAACGACTTATACCAGTGGCCCACGTTATTTTCCTCGAGGGTTTTTTTTACGATTTGGGTAAGTGTTGGGTAATGGATATGACAAATTTCCGGAAAAATGTGATGGGCAATATGTGTATTAAATCCACCGAACAGAAAATGAGCAATATAGCTTGTGGGATGAAAATCTATTGTTGTATTGATTTGATGGCTGAGCCATGAATTTTCGATGATATTGGTTTCTTCATTAGCCCTTACATATCTAATTTCTTGAATGTGATGCGAAATGAAAAAAGTGAATGTCAAGAAGAAGGAAACAATAAAGTGCATGATTAAAAATGCTCCAACTACCTGGAATAAACTAAAATCCGCAATTAGCGTAGGTAATACAATAAAGTTGAAGATATAAATGAGTTTGATAGCTACAATTTTGATCCATTCAATGGTAGGGATTTTTTTGATCCGCGAATTCGCAGAATCCTTGCGAATCAGAATGATAAAATCTTCGGCAAAGATCCAAAACAGGGTCACGATTAAATACAAAAACGGGGCGTAAATGTGTTGGTATTTGTGAATGGGCTTTGATTTTTGTTTGGGATTCAAAAGAATCAACGGCGACATTTCAAGGTCGGAATCACGGTCATAAACATTAGGGAAAATATGGTGAGCAGAGTTATGTCGAATTTGCCACATGTAACCACCCAAACCTTGCATGGCATAAATGATTTGAAATAAGGTCCCGTCGAATCTTTTATTGCCAGTAAGACAACCATGAGCACCGTCGTGGCCAAAATTGATGCCCAATAAAAGCATGGAAAATCCAACGGATAGGTAGGCCAAACATAAGGTTAAGAAACTATTAGCATGGAAAACCCAGTATGCTGAAACGATAACCAAGGTCAACTGCACGATAAATTTAAGCGCCAAATTTCCATTCCCATTTTTAGTGTAGTCATTGTCCAAAAAGTAATTATCTACTTTTACTTTGATCTGTTTTAGGATAAGATCCGGACTGTCTTTTGAGAGGTATTTAAACGACATTATCTAAAAAAAGGCAATTTAGTCTAAAAAAATTGCAATGTTTGTTCAAACAAGAATTTTACGTGTTGTCTTCCAATTTTCTTAATGCATTGCTAGTTTGGCGGCTGCCATCGTGACTATAACCAGGAGGTCCAAAAACATATAGCAGACGATGTTTTAGAGAAATATTTGGTTGGAAAACATCTCGCCAAATTTGTTGCCATTCGGAAAAAACCAGATTAACGGGATTGGGGTTTTCAATATTTTTGGTCAGGCCGTATTGGATTGGTTGATAATCATTTGCTGGAAGTTCTTTTTGGAAGGTTCCAAATAATTTGTCCCAGATAATCAATAACATACCCATGTTTTTATCGAGGTATTTTGGGTTGCTTGCGTGGTGTACTCTGTGGTGAGATGGGGTCACAAGAACTTTTTCCAACCAACCTAAATTCTGAATGAGTTCGGTGTGGACCAAAATGCCCCATATTTGGGTCGCAGTATACATGAACATAATGTCGAGTGGTTCAAATCCCATTAAAGCAATAGGAAAGAAATAAATGAATCTATACAAGGGTTGGAAAACGGAAGAGCGGAAACCTACAGTAATATTCATCAAAGTTGATGAGTGGTGGGTGACATGAGTTGCCCAGAAAAATCTGATTTCATGGTCAAATCGATGCAACCAATAATAGAGGAAATCCTCCGCTATGATTAATGCTACCCAATAACTAATTCCAGTTTGCCATTGTATAATTCGATGGTCAAATCCCCATTGAAAAACTATGCCAACATAAATGATGCGAAAGGCTAAATCGATACCGGAATTAAGCAACATGAGGTAGATATTACTCAGTGTATTTTTTATGGAATAGAGATGGAGTTTCTGGTAGTTAGAAACGAGAATTTCTCCCAAAATGAGGAGGATGTACAAAGGGGTTGTGCAGAGGATTAGAAAATTCTCTCTAACGGATTCCATGTGGTCCCGACAGGAATCGAACCTGTATCTAATGCTCCGGAGGCATTCGTAGTATCCATTCTACTACGGGACCATATTGTTATTTGGTTTGGATGCCGGATTGCAAAGATAAACAAAGGGGAGGCCAATGCATTGGCCTCCCCTTTGTTTTCTGATAGAATTTCCTCTTTTGTATAGTGTGAAGGTAATTGCTGGGCTTAATGAAGCTGTGTTTCTTATTTCTGAATCAAGGCGTTACCGGTTGCATTGATCCATACTGTTTTCTCACCTTGCAAGGCATACCAATAACCGGGATATTCAGTGTCGGTAATGGCATCGTAAATAATAGGTACAATCACATCGCCGAAGCTGTTTACCACACCCCATTTCTCATTGGTTTTTACCATGTAATGGGAGGGTTTTTGCGAAACGATGATTTCTTGGTATTTGGGTTTCAGACTCCATTGCATCGAAGGCAGACAGAGTAAACCTGTACCGGACGACTTACTTGCCAACCATTCATGGTCGTTTAGCTTGCTAAGGCTGGTAAGGCTATCCGACAATAGTACTTTGCCGTTGGCATGGGTGATAAACCAACTATTGCCGATAGGTTCTAGGAGCAAGGTGTCTGTAAGTTGCTGTAAATCAGTTGTTTTTACTTTTCTTACGATTTTGGTATAGGCGTGGTATAGGATCCAATTTTTCTTTTGTCGTGCAAAGACCATCCCATCGCCATGCATCCGAAAATCGTCGATGGCGCCTTTGATGGGCAAATTGAATTCCCCGCGAGAGTAATAATAATTCCATTTTTTGTTCTTCAGCAGCGCCACTGTGCTGCCTACGAGTAGGGCTTTTTCATAGATCGGAGGCACCAAAATTCTTCCTAAGGTATCGATGATTCCCCAGCCTTTTTGTTGCACTAGTGTGTAAGGTTTCCCGAAATCAACGGCTTCGGAGTATTCCGCGCTGCATTGAATGGTATCGCGCCAAAGGCAGTAGCCATCGTTGATTTTACCCATGAAACGACCAAAAGGCAGAGAGGTCATGCTTTCGTATGCGAAGGGGGTTAACGAATTTCCAAGTGTATCAATCAACGCCCAGTTTCCATTGATTTGGGCGGCGCAACGATTTTTGACCCATAGTTTAGCTGGGGATTCGGTGGGTTCATTTTCCCAAGTTTCAAAACCGATTGCATCGTATTTGGGCGGGGTAATCAGCTTTCCTGATTCGTTGAAGAGGGCCCATTTTTTGTTCGTTTTTAATGCTCCTCGATGGGCTGCGGTATCGTATCGTAGATTTTCGAATTTGCAGGGCAACAGTTCTTTGCCTCGGTAATTGAGAATGCCCCATCGCCCGCCGCGTTGCACAAAGGCCATGCTGCTGCTGAACTGATAAATGGTTTCGTAATTGTTTTTGGTAAAGGGTTTTCCGTCTTTGGTTATGTAGCTGTATTCGATTAGGCCAAAGGTATCGGTACGCATGACCAAGGCACATCCTGGTATAAGAGTGGAACCGTTTTCAACGAACTGAGATTTGTTGTTATTTAGGGCAAAAGGGTAGGCCATTTTATAGTCCAATTCCATCCAGGGTTGACCCGTAGATGAATCGGCGAAGTAAAAACCTTCTTTATTGGAATAGGCGAATGGGATAGGAATCACTGTGAGGGCACGAAGCAGGAACTGGGCACGCATGGTAAGTACCTGCAGACCTATTGGAGGTTCGGGTTGATTTTTGAGGTAATTTTCGTAGGCCTCAACGGTATTGATTTGCTGGGCACGTTCAAAGGCCATCGCATCCAATTTTTGAAGGATCGAATTCTTTTGAGGTGCTTTTGGATACATTTTTAAGAATCTGAGATAACTAAATTCTTGGTCCTCGCTACAAGCCAATTCGTATTCCCATTGCACAAGTGTGTCCTCCGCTTGCTGAATCATCAATTTCACCTGTTTGGTGGGCTTTTTGATTTTTAATAGTTGGGCTCGTCTTGTTGATAGGGCCTGGATATCGCGTGAATGCATCAAGGAATCAAATTCGAGACGTTCGATGTATTCCTTTTGAAATTCTATGAGTTTGTGGTGAGATTTAAGGGCGATGGATTCAAATTTTGGTGCGTGGAATGCTGTGTCGGGTGGTGTTTTTAGTTTCGCGACCGCTTGTTTAAAAGACTCATCTTCGATGCGTTGAATTGCGATTTGATAGTTAGAAATTCGTTCGTGGTTGAACTCAATTTCTTCTAATAATTTTCTCGCATGCTCCAAGTTGTAATTCGGCTTTTGCGTCCACCAGATTTGGGTAAGATCGAACAACAATGAATCTGTGTTCCTATAGTTTAAGCCATATTTGTTTTCGTACTTTTTCCAAATGTCCCCAGATTTATCTTTTCCGGCTTTGCTAATCATTGGTTTCCCCCAATATTGTAAAGCGGTTAGGGCGAGGTGCAACTGTGCGTCCGATTCTTTGTTATTAGGTAATAGGGCCAAGGCGTGATAAAGGACAGGATTGACGCTGTCTTTGGTGAATTGCCTTTTCGATAAAATGAGTGCCGCTTCTTGTCGGTTTAGTTGTGCGATATCTGCAGTAACGCGATTTGTGTCCTTTGGTACTGAAGTTTTTCGCA
>Ga0209597_1001611_pt1 | contig 14638 bp, 8 predicted proteins | sample M_140625_MF_Meta_FD_187316 | JGI IMG/M metagenome (GOLD analysis project Ga0209597, IMG submission 187316) | Freshwater microbial communities from Lake Montjoie, Canada to study carbon cycling - M_140625_MF_MetaG (SPAdes) (version 2) | ecosystem: Environmental > Aquatic > Freshwater > Lake...
GAGCCTGCACGCGCATCTCGTCTGGGTTTACGATGGTGCGGTGTCGCCCCAAGGGAGAAGCGGGCGCGTGTCGGCGTTCGATCTCACGGCGTGGCTGATCCGCGAGGGGCGCGTGGTGGTCAAGCTCGGCGAACGCACGTGGCGAGCCGGGCCCCACGAGTGGTTGTTTCCCCCGCCGGGCGAACGCTGGCAGGATTTTTCCGCTGATGCCCGCATTCTCTCCGTGCGTTTCCGCGCGAAATGGCCGACCGGCGAAGATCTGCTGCCGGCCAATGTCGGAGTGAAGATTCCGGCTGCGTGCTGTCCGGAACTGTTGCGGACCGCGACCTCGCTCGCGTGCTTCGTGCGGCAGCAGTTTCCGCGCGCGGAAACCGACTTGATGCAGGCGCCGGCCACGCTCGCGGACTACCTGCGGCTGCAGACCTTGTTCTCCGGCTGGTTGGAGGCTGTGATGGGGGTGCTGACCGACGAAGGTCTGGTGCCGGCCCACATGGGAAAGATTGATGCCCGGTTGCGCGCGGCGATTCGCCGACTGGACTGCCAACCCCTGGCCATGTCGTTCAACGAATCCACGCTCGCCCGCGCGGTCGGCCTGAGTGTGAGCCAGTTGAACCGGCTTTTTCTCCGCCAATTCGGGCTGAGTTCACGGGGCTACTTCGATCGTCGGCGTTATCAGCACGCGCTCACGGTGCTCGAGGAATCGACGCGCGTGGTGAAGGAGATCGCCAGCGATCTGGGCTTTTCCTCGCTGCCGCATTTTTCCGCCTGGTTCCGGCGCAAACACGGCGTGTCACCGCGGGAGTTCCGAACCGGTCGGAGTGGACTCTAAATCATCTCATCGATGGGTGCCGGCGAGACCGCGTTCGCATCTGCGCGGGAGAGGGGAGTTTCACGATGGGGGTTTCTGGGCGTTTTTATTCGCGTTCGTTTTGCGACGGGCGGCTCGGGCTTGGCGTGCCGAGCGGCGACCGTGTCGGCGCGCTGGTTGTCGATACAGTCGGCGAAGAGGAAGAGGATGTTGGGCTTGTGGGCGGCGGCGACGGCGCCAGGGACGGTGGCGAAGGGGGACAGCAGGAGAGACGGGGGAGGGTCGGCGGGCGAGACGGGGGAGGGTCGGCGGGCGAGACGTCGTGAATGACTACTTTGCTTTCTTCTTCGGCGTGGCGGCGGAGTTCACGGGATAGCGCTTCACTTCGACGTCGTTTTGCTGCGGCGCACCGGGCGTGCTGCGACCGGCGGTGATGAGTTTTTCCAACAAGGTTTTCATCTCGGCGACTTTTTCGGGCTGAGCGGCGGCGAGGTTTTTGGTTTCACCGAGGTCGTCCGCGAGGTTGTAGAGTTGCACGGGCTGCGCCTGGTCGCCGCCTTTGCCCCAACCGCCGGAGCCCGGTGCGGGAATGTATTTCCAAGAACCGCTGCGGACCGCCGGCGTGCCTTGGATGGACGCGCTGACGGCATTTTCGCGCACGGGGCGGTCGCCGCCGCGGAGCAAAGGCAGGAGACTCACGCTGTCTTCGCCGGCGTTGGCCGGGAGCTTGGTGCCGAGCGCGGCGGCGAAGGTGGCCATGAGATCGGACTGCTGCACGAGTTGGTCGCACACGCTGCCCGGCTTCACGTGTCCGGGCCAGCGCACGATGAACGGCACACGATGGCCGCCTTCCCACGCATCGGCCTTGTAGCCGCGCAAGGGCCCGCTCGGGTAGTGGCCCATCACTTCGAGACCGGCGACGTCGATGTAAGGCGCACAGCCGTTGTCGGACGTGAAGATGACGAGCGTGTTGGCCGCCGCGCCGCTCTTCTCCAGCGCCGCGAGGACGCGACCCACGACGGCGTCCGTCTCCATCACGAAGTCCGCGTAGAGATTGAGGCGGCTCTTATCTTGCCATTCCGCGTTTACCGCGAGCGGCGTGTGCGGCGACGTGAGCGGAAGATAGAGCAAAAAGGGTTCGGGCCGCGTGGCGGCGTCGGTGATGAAGGCGGAGGCGCGGTCGCCCAGCGCGGGTAAAATGCCTTCGAGCTTCCAGTCCTTGAGGGCGGGACCGGGAAGGCTGGCTTGGTTTTTGATCAGGCCTTTTGCGGGGAGAAACTCGGAGGGGATGCCGAGCGTGCGGTCATTTTCGATGAAACAAAACGGCGGCCAGTTGGGAATGTCGGTGCCGAAGTAGGTGTCGAAGCCGCGCGTGGTCGGCCCGCCCGCGATCGGTTTGGCAAACACTTCGCGCCATGCGGCTAGATGTGCGGGGCTGGCGGTGACGGAAGCGATGCTCGGCGTGGCCTCGTCGTTTTTGCCCGCTGGGCGGGGAACTTGGAAGAGCTTGCGCTGTTCGGGGGCGATGGGCCAATCCCAGCCGAGATGCCACTTGCCGATCGCCGCGGTGCGATAGCCGTGCTGTTTTGCAAGGGTGCCGATCGTCATCCGATCCGGCGCGATCAACGGCTCGCCAAACACGCCGACAATCCCGCTCTGCAATTTCGTGCGCCAGTGATAGCGCCCGGTGAGCAGCGTGTAGCGGGTCGGCGAGCACACCCCGGACGAAGAATGTCCGTCGGTGAAGCGCATGCCTTGCGCCGCGAGCCGGTCGATGTGCGGCGTGGGAATCTTCCCGCGCCGAGGGTTGTAGCACTGGACATCGCCGTAACCGAGGTCGTCGGCGAGGATGACGAGGATGTTGGGCTTGGCGGAGTTCGGCGCGGTGGCGGCTGATGCTGAGAGGGAGAGAAGGAGGGAAAGAGCGAGGGAGAGAAGGGAGCGGAAGAGCGGCGTGGGGAGACGGTTCATGGGTTGGCGGGGGCTTTGGTTTTCAGGAGATCGATGGGGACGTCGTTGGTTTGGCGAGGGCCGGGGGTGCTGCGGCCGTCCGCGACATAACGTTGGAGGAGTGCGGTGAGACGAGCCACGACGGCGGGATTTTCGACGTGGACGTTTTTTGTTTCGGCGGGATCGGCGGTGAGGTTGTAGAGCTGGATTTCGGGGAGGCCAGCTTTCCGCGCGGCGGCATCGAGCGGTGCGGCCCAACCGCCGGAGCCGGGGCATAACTCGAGTTTCCAGGGACCTTGGCGGAGGGAGAACATCCCTTGGATCGAGTGGTGGACGACGGCTTCGTGGAGCGGAGCGCGGTCGGTGCCGAGGAGTGCGGGGAAAATGCTCACGCTGTCTTCGCCGGCGTTAGCGGGGAGCTTCGTGCCGAGGAGATCAGCGCAGGTGGCGAGGAGATCGACGTGGCAGATTGTCTGGGCGCTCGTGGAGGCGGCTTTTATTTTTCCCGGCCAGCGGGCGAGGAAAGGCACGCGGTGGCCGCCGTCCCAGATGTCGGCCTTGTAGCCGCGGAATTGCGCGCTGGCGAAGTGGCCCTGTTTTTCGAGGCCGGGCGTGTCGGCTTGCGGCGAGCAGCCGTTGTCGGCGGTGAAGATCACGAGCGTGTTGGTGGCGAGGCCGTGTTCGTCGAGGGCGGCGAGGATTTTTCCGACGACGGCGTCGGTCTGCATGACGAAATCACCGTAGGCGCCGAGGCCGCTTTTGCCCTGCCACTCGGGCGTCGGGAGAATCGGCGTGTGCGGCGACGTGAGCGGGACGTAGAGGAAAAAAGGCTTCCCGGCTTTCGCGGCGGCGGCGTGTTCGGCGACGTAGCTGACGGCCTGACGCTCGAGGCGCGGGAGCATCTGGATGGGGGGGAGACTTTCGATGACGCGGTCGTTTTCGATGAGGCCGGACATCGTGCGGGCGTTGGAGCAGCCCCAGAAATAATCGAAGCCGCGCGTGATGGGGCCGCCGATGATGCGGGAGCCGACCGGGAGACCGGCGTCGCCCATCTTCGATTTTTTCGTGGCTGCGGCGGGTGCCGCTGTAGTTGGAGAGGCAGGACGCTCGGAGAGAAAGCCGAGGTGCCACTTGCCGATGGCGGCAGTGGTGTAGCCATTTTTCTTCAGCAAGGCTGGCACGGTGAGACGATCCTCGGCGATGAGTGGCGGATCGTCGGTGCCGTCGAGCACGCCTTTTTGGAGCCGGCTGCGCCACGCGTAACGACCGGTGAGCAGGCCGTAGCGCGTGGGCGTGCAGACGGAGGAGCCGCTGTGGGCGTCGGTGAACGTCATGCCCTGCGCGGCGAGGCGGTCGAGGTGGGGCGTCTTGATTTTTCCCCGCGTCGGATTGAGAGCCTGCACGTCGCCGTAGCCGAGATCGTCGGCGAGGATGTAGACGATATTGGGTCGGGTGCTCTCGGCAGCCGACATCACTCGCGTTGCTGGTAAACAAAGGATCGTCAGCGCGAAGGTGAACGCGGGGCGCAGGCGCAGGGTGAGGTGGGGCGATATCATGGAGTGGGGCTGTTTCGGCCGATGCGGCGGCTGGAGAAACGGCGAGGGGTGATACGGGATGAAGTTCGGTGAGACAAACCTTCGTTTCGGGCCTGTATTCGTGCGATCAGCACGCGGGCATGGTCATGGCGAAGCGAAGATGGCGAAGCCGGCGGCGCAGCAGCGCGAGCAAATCTAGCCGGTGTTCACCGTAGCGGGGATAGCCACAACCGTCCAAGACGTAGCGGTCCGTGACCGCAGATGCGCGCCAGCGGCGGCGGTTAGCATCATTATTTTTTGACGCGAGCGGGTGGCGGTGACCACGCTGCCGGGCGGGGGGATGCGACGGTGAGCTCCGCGGGATCGTCGACGCGTTTCATCTCGACGGCGAGAGCGGCCGTCATCGCGGTGATGCGTGCGGCGTGCTCGGGACGGGCGGAGAGGTCGGTGCGTTCAGCGGGGTCGGCGACGAGGTCGAAGAGTTGCGTGCGGTCGACCTGCGGGTAGCGGATGAGTTTGTAGCGCTCGTCGCGGAGACTGCGTTGGACTTTCTGGTAGGCGAACATGAGCGAGGTGCGGGCGGGCGTGGCGGGGTTGCGCAGCGTGGCGCTGAGGTCGAGGCCCTCGCTGGTTTTGGGGCCGGCGACGCCGCTGAGTGCACCGAGCGTGGGGATGACGTCGAAGAGGTAGCACATCGCGTCGGTGCGCTGGTTTGCGGGAATGCCGGGGCCGGCGATGATGAGCGGGACGCGCATGGAGTGTTCGTAGAGGTTTTGTTTGCCGATGAGCCCATGGCTGCCGCGCGCGACGCCGGAGTCGGCGGAGAACACGACGATGGTGTTTTTCGCAGCGGGCGAAGCGTCGAGCGTATCGAGCACGCGGCCGATGAGCAAATCGAGATACGAAATGTAGCGGTAGTAGTCGGCGAGCATCGCGCGGACGTCGGCCGAAGTGCGCGGCCACGGGAGCAGTTGCTCGTCGCGGATGGTCATCTCGCCGTTGTCGAACGGATGTTGGGCGAGGAAATTGGGGGGAAGTGGAATCTTCGCCGGGTCGTAGCGGACGGGATAGTCATCGGGCACGATGTGAGGATCGTGGGGGCCGTCGAAGGCGAGGTAGGCGAAGAACGGTGTGGTGTGTTTTTCCTTTAGAAACGTGATGGTTTCGTCGGCGAAGGCGGCGCAGGCGTGTTGCGGGCTCACCTTGGCCGGGCCCATCTTGCCGTTTTCCAAATCGGCAAGCGGGGCTTTCATCGGGTTGGTCATGCCGCCCGTGAACAACTGGCGGGCGCGCTGAAAACTCAATGGGACGGAGGCGGGGGTGTTGTGCCATTTGCCGCTGATGAAAGTGGTGTAGCCGGCGCGGCCGAAAGCGGCGGGCCACGTCTCGTCGCGGGTGAGGGCTTGGTCGATATGAAACAATGAGCGACCGGAAAGCAGCATTGCGCGCGAAGGGACGCAGGTCGCGCCGTTCATCCCGCCCATCATGTAGGCGCGGTTGAAGGAGACGCCGCGGCGCACGAGACGGTCGAGGTTCGGCGTCTGGATATGCGCATTGCCGAGGGCGGCGATGGTATCGGCGCGTTGGTCATCGGCGAAGATGAAGAGGATGTTGGGCGGCGTGGCGTTTGCGGCGAAGGCGGCGGGGGCGGCGAGCAGGAGAGCGAGTATGACGTGGGAAGTGCGAAGGCGCATGGATAGAAGGAGATCAGGGGTTCACGGGCTCGACAAAGTTTCGCATGCGGTCGGGGGTGTAACCGGGGAATGGCGGCGTCGCAGCTTGAGCAGGGATGGCGGCGAGCGCGGCAGTCAGTGCGCGGTGCGCGGTGGCGGTGGCGGGATCGCGCGTCGGTGAAAGGCGATGCTTTTGATCTGGGTCGACGGCGATCTCGAAGAAGCCGCCTTCGGAATCCAGTTTGAAGCGCTGATCGCGTACGGTGCGGGAGGTGTCGCGTTGCGCGTAGATCCACTCGCGGGGGGCGTATCCGGGAGCATCCCGCAGGAGCGGAACCCAAGAGTGACCGTCACTGGCGGCGCGAGGCAGACCGGCCAGATCGAGCATCGTTGGAAAAATGTCCGAGAAATCCGCGAGGGCGCTGGTTGCGCGGCCCCCGCTGACTCCGGGCAGGCGCACGATTAGCGGCACGTGGACGCCCCGCTCGATGGTGCGGCCTTTGCCGGCGGGAACGGCGCGATTGGCGTGCGTGCCTCCTGTGGAGGAGCCGTTGTCGCCGGCGAAAATCACGGCGGTATTTTGCGTGAGACCGAGGCGGTCGAGTTCGTCGAGGAGCTCACCGACGTGCCGATCCATGTAAGTGACCGAGCCGGCGTAGAGGGCGGCCTCGCCCGTGGGCGGATTGGCGCGATTGAGCGGGGTGGGCTCGTTGGGCGCGTGCACGGCGATCATCGGGTAATAGAGCAGAAATGGCCGGGACTTGTGCTCGCGGATGAATTCGAGGGCGAAGCGCTGCGTCACGTCGGGGCCGTATTCGTCCGTGTGGATCTTACGCTTTCCGTCTGTCTGTAGATAGGCGCCCCAGTAGCGATGCGAGGAAGGCGAGTTCCCCTCTTCGACTCCGGGCCACGTGCAGTGCCGCTGGAAGCCGTGGCGGGCAAGGATGTCGGGCTCCGGGCGGAGATCGTTGATCTGCCATTTGCCGGCGATGGCGGTGGCGTAGCCGGCCCGGCGCAACTGCTGCGGCCACGTCGAAAATTTCTCGGGTATGAGGCCGGCACCGCCCCAGCGCGGCACGTCGTAATGCTCGGTCCAGCCGGTGCGGCCGGGGTATTGGCCGGTGAGCATCATCACGCGCGTGGGCGTGCAGATTGGGGAGGTCCACGCGGTTTCGAAGCGCACCCCGCTCGCGGCGAGGCGGTCGACGTTGGGCGTGGGATGAGAGGAGCCGTAGCACCCGAGCCAGTCGGTGCCGAGATCGTCGGCGAGGATGAAGACGATGTTGAGGCGGGGCTCCGGTGCAGCAGCCCAGGCGGCGAGGGGAAGCAGCAACCCGACGAAGCGGAGGAAACGGACAACGTTCATGCGGGATGCTCTGGCCGGTTTTCTGAACGAGGGCGCCTTCACAGATCGAGCTTCACTGAGAATACGTATTGGCGCGGGTCGCTGCGGCCACCGCGGGAACGAAAGTAATCGCGATCGGAGAGATTGTCCGCGTTGAAACCGAACGTCACCGCGCGGGCCGCGAGCGTGGTCGAGTAGCGCACGAATGCGTTTGTGGCGGTGTAGTCGCCCTGGCTGATGAGTCGGTTGTTCGAGGTGCCGAACTGCTGGATCGGTCCCTGGGCGTGGACGATGCCGCCACCGAAGCGCAAGCCCTTGAGGGCGCCCTCGGAAAAACCGTAGCTCGTCCACACCGTGGTGCGCGCAGGGGTGGAGCCCTCGAGCGGGAGGCCGAGCGAGAGCGTGCGGCTCTTCACGACGCGGCCGTTGTTGTGGCTGTAGTTGGCCGTCGTTTGCCAGTTCTTCGTGAGATTGAGGAAGAGCTCGACATCGACGCCCTCGGCGCGCTGATCGGTGATCTCGGTGTCGCTGCGGAAAGTGACGGGGTTGAAGTCGCTGTTCACGACGTTGCTCTTGAGAATATTGTAGTAGGAAATCGTGCCGCTGAGTTTGCCGCGCCAGAGATCGACGAGCTTGAGGCCGGCCTCGTAGGCCTTGGAGGATTCGGCGGGGTAAAATGCGCCAGTGGTGGAATCGAAGCCGTTAGGATTGAAGGCCGAGGCCGTGTTCGCGAAGGCCACGATGTCGCGTGTGACATCGAAGACGGCGCCGAGCTGGTAGCCTTTCTTGCTCTGGTCGTTGAGGAGGCCGATCTTCTTGCCGGTGATGTCGGTGGATTGGCTGCGGATGCGGACGTAGCGCGTGCCGCCGAGGATTTTCAGGCGATTGTTGAGGAGCGAGACACTGTCCGTCACGTAGGCATTGCCCACGTAGGTGTCGCCGTGATCGGCGTTGCCGCTGCGGGTGCCGCGCTCGCGCAGCTCCTGGAACGAGGGCACGTCGTCGAGCCAGTATTTTTCGCCGGCGAGGACGGCGGCCTTGGTGAGGAAGAGGCGGATCTTCCGGCCCTGCGCGATCATGCTCTCGAGGATCGGGCGCTCGGTGGCGTTGAGGGCACGGAGATTTTGCGTGAGGGAGCGGTTCTCGGTCCAATCGTAGCGGCCACCAACGATCATGCGGTGCTGGAGACTGCCGGTCGGGAAGGACAGGAGCGTGTTGAACGTGTGGGCGTCGCTATGGTCATGGTCGATCTGAGCTGCGGTATTGAGGTCGGCGCTGTTCAGCACGGCAACGGGCCGAAGCGCGACATTGGGGTGAACGTTGTCGTTGGTGACCGGGTTGAAGGTATTAAATTCACGCCAGTTCATTTCCATGTTTAGTCCGGTGCGGAAAAACATGTATTGCATGGTGACGTGGGGATTGAAGGTGTGCCGCGCGCCAAGCTGCACGTAGTTGTTCACCTGCTCGAAGTGGTTGCCGGGCGTCTGCGCCGTGTAGTCGCGCGGGAGGAAGCTGTTGTTGAAACGGGCGGTGGACTCCGTCACGCCGTTGGAGCTGATGGTGGTGGCGATGCGGCCGTCGCCGTTGAGATCGGTGGGGATGACCTCGAAGGCGAATGCGCCGCGTTGCGCGGGAATGCCGGACGAGCGGCTCGTGCTGACGAGGGCGAGCAGCGTGGTGTCCCGCGTGACTTTGAAATCAGTCGTGACGCCGAAAGCCTTGATGGTGCGGCCGTCGGCGAGGCGATAACCGTCGGTCTCGGTATAGGAGCCAAGCACGCGCAGACCGAATTTCTTGTCGAGGAGTGGAGCGGGAGCGGCGTCGAGCTCGGTTACCCGAAGGCCGCGGTTGCCGATCTTTTGGGTGAGAGAGCGTTGCTGGCGGCCAAGCGGGCGCTTGCTGATAACGTTGATGAGGCCGCCGGGATCAGACTGACCGTAGAGCGTGTTCGGTCCTTTCACGACCTCGATGCGGTCGACCATGATGGGCGCGACAAACTCGCCGGCGCTCACGCCGTCGACGAGCGTGTTGCGATTGCGAAAGCCGCGAATCGCGAAGGAGCCGTTGTTGTTGCTGACCGGCTGCCGCTGAGTCTGCGTGATCGACGAGTTGAAATCAAAGGCACGAACAATATCCAGGCCCACGAGGCTATCGGACAGGAATTCGGAGGTGATGACGTTGATCGCCATCGGCACGTCGCGCAGGGGTGTATTCATGGCAGTGCCGGAAATCGTGTTGGTCGCCATGTAGCCCTTCGTGCCTCCCTCGGTCACGCTAAAGGGATTGAGTCGAATCGTTTCGTCGGCGGATCCCGTAGCCGGGGCGGCGGTCTGGGCGGAGCCGACAATAGCGGATGCGACGAAGGCGACGAGGGAGCGGCGCGCACGCGCCGCGGAACGGAGGAGTTTCATAGGGGGTGGGGAGCGCCGAACGTAACGGCACCTGTGTTAGACTTACCGATGCGAACGTGGCGGGGGCTGGCAAGGGCGCGGTTACTTAAACGCTTAAGTAGGGGACGGCGGTGCGGACGCCGTGCGGAATCGCGCGGTCCGGTGCAGGGGTTCCGAATCACCCCCCCATTCGACGAAAGTTTAAAATTACCCCGAACTCCGAAGCGTGAGCCCGTTCGCTCGGGCCCAGCTTCAGTCTTCCGCTCGTGAAGCTTTAGCAGCGAGTGAGACCCACGTCCTGTGAACTCTGGAGTTTTCGGTAGCCGCGCGCGCCAGCGAGTGGACGGATCACCGCTCGCTGGCGCTCGCGGCTACCCGGTAAATTAAAGTCTGAATTTTTTGGGCGATTGAAAGGAGACCGGCCACGCGTCAAAATTTCCGTTGGATTTTGTTCGTTCATGTTTATTGGCCAGCAGGTGAGCCCTGCCGGGCGCACCCACAAAAAAGCCCCGGCTTTGCAGCCGGGGCTCGTAAATTAACGAGTCTAATTATGGGCCCGACCGGCTCACATTGATGCTGGGATCAATTGGCGTCACGGGCGTTACAGGCGGTGGGGTAACGCCCCCGGCGGGAGGGGCCACCGGCGTTACGGGCGTGCCAGGCGGTGGAGTAACGCCCCCGGCGGGAGGGGCCACCGGGGTTACGGGCGTGCCAGGCGGTGGGGTAACGCCCCCAGCGGGAGGAGCCACCGGGGTTACGGGCGTGCCAGGCGGTGGAGTAACGCCCCCGGCGGGAGGGGCCACCGGCGTCACGGGTGTCACGGGTGTGACAGGCGGTGGAGTAACGCCCCCGGCGGGAGGGCCAACCGGCGTTACGGGCGTGACGGGCGTGACAGGCGGTGGGGTGACGCCTCCGCCGGGAGGGGCCACCGGCGTCACGGGTGTCACGGGTGTGACAGGCGGTGGAGTAACGCCCCCGGCGGGAGGGGCCACCGGCGTCACGGGTGTCACGGGTGTGACAGGCGGTGGGGTAACGCCCCCGGCGGGAGGGACCACCGGGGTTACGGGCGTCCCAGGCGGTGGAGTAACGCCCCCGGCGGGAGGGGCCACCGGCGGCACGGGCGTGATAGGCGGCACGGGCGTGACGGGCGGTGGGGTAACGCCCCCTGCAGGAGGGGCAACCGGCGCCACGGCAACCGTTGGGGTCGACGAACCAGCCTGTGCACCTGTGGCCGCTTGGGCTGTGACCGTCGTGTTATTTACAGAGGCACCTGCGCTGGTCGCACCCTTGCTCGCACCGGCAGCTGCGCCCCCCGCGATGACCGCCGCGTCAGCAGTCGATCTGCCAGCACTGGCGGCTTGCGCAGCACCTTGCGCCGCACCCGCCGCGATGGTCGTGCCGACGTTAGATGCCGTAATACCAGAGGAGCCCGCCGATGCCACAACCCCCGTGGTAGCGCCGATGGCGGCAGAACTGGAGGCCGCCGTGGCGATCGCCTGAGCCTGAGCGGCGGTCGTCGTCGAGGTCGTCTGGGCCGCAGTGGAGGCTTGCGCCACGCTCTTCGCTACAGTGGCCGCAGCGTTCGCAGCCGCCGCTGAGGCTGCCGCTTGGTTGCCGGGATTAGCCGCAATGGCGGCGGTGGTTGCTGCCGCAGCGGCACCCTGGGATGCCGCCTGAGTAACCTGCGCAGCAACCGCGGCCACATTAACCGTCGAGCCGGCCGTCGCCGCAGCCGTCACCGCCGCAGACACAGTAGCGGTAACCACATTAGCTGCTTGGGCCGGCACGTTCGTGGCTACCGCCAAAGCGACTTGAGCGATACTCGCTGGCGCGGATGTGACGACGGTCGCCATCGTGGAAGCCAGCAAACTCGCGGACGTAGCCGCGGCGGCTGTTTGCGCCGGGGTGGCCTCGACGCCGGCAGCTGGAGTGTTGTTTTGAGCGACCACCGCGATCGCCGTCACGGCCGCGGCAGCGATGGACGTGACATCAACATTCAACGTGCTTGCAGCCACGGCCAACGAAACGGCCGCCCCACCGGTCGAAGCGGTACCCGCTACGATCGTAATCGGCGCTTGCGCCACTCCAGCAACCGGCGGTGGCGTAATGGACACGGCCCCAGAGAGCGTCATCGTCACGGTAAACGGCTGCCCGTTGATCGTGACAACTGAGCTTCCGAATACCGTGCCACGAGCAGCCGCGACGCCCTTCGGCGTGCGCACGCCATACTTGGCCCTAGCCTTAGGATCGACCTGCGAGATCACGTTGCCTTGCTGGAGATCGAGCACGGCATCAAGATTGAGGGCTGCGACGGGCGCTTCAATCTTGACCTTGGTATTCGCCTTAATGGTGGCAATCACTCCAACGGTGGCTTCGACGTAGAGTTCGACGCCCGCCTTGGTTTCAATCACGGATTTTTCCTGGACCGTCATACCTTCGGTAGCCGCAACTTGCGATCCATTGGGCAAGGTAACTGTGGCAGCACCATCGCCCACCCTTTTGATAATTTTGGCGTCACGGGCGGCGGCGCTCGCGGAGAATAACGAGACCGCGAGTAAACCCGCAGAGAGAGTCGCCAGTAGTTGTTTGAAGTGCCTCATGGGAGGATTTTATTTACAATAACACCGAAGTCATCCGCAGACTGACACCTTTTGGACCGCACGCATGAGTATCAGTCAACCGCATACCCCCGATAATAAACGACCTCGGTTAATTGTAACAAACGGGCACGGTCGCTTGCACCTAGGCCACGGCTATTACGTTCTTAGTCGTTGATTTCAAATTGGTTAGGGATACCAATATCGTTATTGATAACCGCTCGAGCTGGTCGCGGCGCCCGGGGTCTGCTCACCGCCGGGAGGTGCCACCAGCTGACCCGCGGCAGTAAAAGCGGTCCTCACGAGAGAGACCGCTTTCCGTCAATTTCGGTCTCTCTGCAAGACTACGTCGTGGAGGTGATTCGCAAGAAACTGGGTGTTGCGGGGACGATGCCGTTCCCGCTGCTGACGCGGCGTGACCGGGTGGCGCTCGCCTAGTGGGGATGCGATCACTCGCTACGGGGGGCTACAGGCCGGCTTTGCGACGGAGTTTCCTGACGGTGCGCCCTTCGTGCCAGGAGCCGTCGATTTGGGTGCCTTGGGCGACGGCGTGCGGGCCGCGGTGGTTGCGGTGCAGCAGACCGTGGAGCGCGTCCACGGCCGCTGCGCCCATGACGTCGCGGTGTTGGAGAATGCCGCTCACGCCGGGGGTGTCGTCGAGGACATTGAGACTCGCGTAGCCGAGGTCGCGCGGGACGCGGAGCTTCACCGCCGCAGCGGCGGCGAGGACATCGTTGCAACGGCTGATCACGGCGTCGGGCCGGTGCGTGCGGAGCCACGCGCCGATCGTGGCCGCGGGCTGCGGCCCGGAGACGATGAGGGTCGGGATGGCGGCGGAGGCGGGCCCGGTGCGACTTTGTTCAAAGGCGTGGGTGGCTTCCCATTGGTGGGCGACACGCTCGGCGAGGTTCGCTTCGATGACGAGACCGATGCGGGTGTAGCCGCGCTCACGCAAGCGTATCCCCGCGAGCCGTACATCGGCGGAGTAGTTGGGCAACACGTGGTGGAAGTGCGCGTAGCGCACCGGGCGCTCGATGGTGACAGTTGAGAAGCGCGCCCAATCGAGATCGAGGCGGCTGTCGGGCTGTTCGAGTGGCGCGAGGATGAGCCCGCGAATCCCCCGCGACGTGAGCACGCGACTGAAGCGCGCCGGCGTCATGCCGTCCTCGCGGGCCCAGAGATGCTGCAGATCGTAGCCGTAGGCGCGGGCGCGGGCGGTCGCGCCGGCGAGCAGGCGCTGGGCACTCGGGCGCTGCAACCAGTCGTCGCGCGTCGGCCAATGGGAGACCAGAGCGATGACGGAAAAATCGCGGCGCACGCGCAGCTGTTGCCGGTAGGCGGCGAGGGCGCTGCCAGCGGGGTTAGGGGTGTAGTTGAGCTTGAGCGCCGCGCGCTTCACCCGTGCGATGGTGGCGGCGGGCAGCGAGGGGTGATCGCGCAACGCCATCGACACGGCGGCCACGCTCAAGTCGAGCTGCGCGGCGATGTGCTTGAGGGTCGTCGTAGGCGGGGTGGTCACTTAAGCGATTCAGTAGAAGCAGCCTTGTTTCGCACTGCAAGGATCGCCACACGTTATCGGCATGTCTCTTGGCGCTGGCCTTTCCCACCCCAACATCCTCTTCGTCGTCGTCGACGATCACCGGGCGGATGCTATCGGCGCGCTCGGTCATCTGGCCGTGCAGACCCCGGTGCTCGACGGCCTCGTGCGCCGCGGCACGGCGTTTACGCGTGCGACGATTCAGGGGAGCCTGATGCCGGCGGTGTGCGCACCCTCGCGGGCGTGCCTGCTGACGGGTAACGGAGTCTTTCGCGCCGATGCCGAGCCGAAGCTTGCTACGGGACCGATCTTTGAAGTCCCACTGCCGGCGGACGCGTGCACGCTACCGGAGCGATTGCGTGCGGCGGGCTACGAGACGTTTGTCACCGGCAAATGGCACAATGATCTGCCGGCGCTGCTGCGCTCGTTTGAGCGTGGGCAAGCGATTTTTCATGGTGGGATGTGCGATCACACGGCGGTGCCGGTGCGCAATCTTGAGGAGATTCGGCGCGGCGAGCCGGCGCGGATCGGCGGGGGATTTTCGTCGGAGATTTTTTGCGATGCGGCGGATAAATTTGTGCGCGAGCGCGGAAGGAAGCGGCCGTTCTTCGCGTGGGTCGCGCTGACCTCGCCGCACGATCCGCGGACGCCGCCCGCGGAATTTCGCGCGCGCTACGATGCGGCGCAGATTCAGCTGCCGAAGAACTTCCGCCCCGACCATGAGTTTGATAACGGCGAGCTCGCGGTGCGCGACGAACGGTTGGCGCCGAGGCCGCTTGCACCCGAGGCCGTGCGGGAACACC
>Ga0209597_1001612_pt1 | contig 14637 bp, 26 predicted proteins | sample M_140625_MF_Meta_FD_187316 | JGI IMG/M metagenome (GOLD analysis project Ga0209597, IMG submission 187316) | Freshwater microbial communities from Lake Montjoie, Canada to study carbon cycling - M_140625_MF_MetaG (SPAdes) (version 2) | ecosystem: Environmental > Aquatic > Freshwater > Lake...
TCAAATTTTAAAGGACAATGGACAACTTGTAACCAAAGTTGATAGTCCAGAAACATTTCATTCTTTTATAACAAAATTATAAATCATATTATTATGATTCAATAATTATTTACATGATACTTCGTATTGGCGGAATATACTGTTATAATGAAGAAATTAAAACAGAAGCAATAACGCCATATATTATAGGTAAATTATGGTTTCGTAATTCAGAAAAAAGCAGCCGATGGATCGAAAATAATGAGTTCATATTTATATTAGAATATGATTTTTCTCCTAGTAAAATATCAGTATATAAAATTTTAGTCGGAAGTGATGTTGGCTGGATATATACAGAAGAAAAATATTGGAACGAATTGTTGTAATATCATTTTTTTTATCAAAGAATTTACAATTAAATTATGAATAACAACATTAAGAAAAAAATTGGATTTACTTGCGGTTCCTTTGATTTGCTTCATGCAGGTCATGCGTTGATGCTTGCAGAAGCGAAATCATATTGCGATTATCTAATCGTTGCCATTCAAAGTGATCCAACATTAGATCGTGGAAGCAAGAATAAACCGGTTCAATCATATGAAGAACGTATCATTATGCTTAAGGCAATAAGATATGTTGATGAAATAACATATTATGATACAGAAAACGATTTATATGAGCTTCTGAAACGAATAAAGCCTGATGTTCGTATTGTTGGGGCTGATTGGCAAGGTAAACAATATACGGGATATGATTTAGACATTCCTGTTATTTTCAATTCCAGAAATCATGGATATTCAAGTTCTGAGTTAAGACGCAGAGTATATGAAGCCGAATTGAAAAAAAATAAATGATCTCATAGATAATCAGTTTACTTCCTTTGTCCTTGTGGTATATTGAATTACTTACTAAGGATTACGAAAAATGAGCATTCAGCTTCGTCCGGTTCCTTCTCGTAATACTCTGTCTCTTCTTGATCCTATCGATGGAATGTCGTTTCGACACAATGAGCTTCGCAAGCTTTCTTCGACAAAGCGTTGGACTCTGGAAAAGATTGAGACTTCTAATCCATGGCTTACTGTTAAGTTTACGGATAGCCGTAACAATGTCAATCGTCTAGAGGTTTTCAACCGAAACTACACTAAGTTTCAATGTACCTGCGGGCAGTTTGTTTCGGATGAATCTAACTTCTGTATGCACGCTGCTGCATTCGATAATCTTTGTAAGAATCGCACCAAGTTTAGCGATTATCGTAATCCTGCGTTCGTTAATTTTACTCGTGATATCGACAACGCTCTATTGTGTTTGCCTGAGAAGTTGAACGGCTATCGCAATACGCATTTCAACTTTTACAATGCATATAAGCAGCATACCCGTAGCTTTAGCAATAGTGCTCTTCCCGTTGTCAATAGTGTGACTGTGCTTGCTAATGAGCGTCGGGAACTTCGTGCCAATGAGAATGCCGATTCTATCATTGCAAATCCTTCAGACGAAGGTCTGCTAAATGGCGTAAATCTGTTCAACTATCAGAAGAATATCTTTGCTAAGATGGTTACTGCAAAGCGAGCTATTTGTAGCATGGTTATGGGTGCCGGTAAGACTCTTACTACCATTGCATGTTATGCTTGGATTCGTAAGCATCGCAATCCCAATGCACGTCTACTTGTGATTTGTCCTAAGAGTCTACGGATTCAATGGGCAAATGAGATTAAGCGTGTGACTAATCTGGATTCTACGCAGGTTATGCGGAAGGAAGACCTTACTCTTGATACGCCGGTTTTTGTTGCTACGTATCAATGGTATGCAAAGAATCATGCTGCTTTTCTAGAGCAGAATTTTGAGGTACTGGTTGCCGATGAAATCCAGTATGTTAAGAACTCTGAAAGTAAGACTTGGAAGGCATTGTCGAAGATCAAGACTGAATATTTCTTTGGTCTTTCTGGAACGGTTATTGAGAATCGTTTGGATGATCTTTATTCTATTATGCAGATTGTTTCTCCTGGAACTCTTGGTCCTAAGTGGCGTTTTAGTGACCGATTTCAGAATCTTGTCAACATTACTCGCACTAGGATCGTTTATAATGGCGTGAAGAATATCGAAGATTTGCAGGATCGTCTGCGTAATCACGTTTTTTCTTATACCGCTCTTGCTCTTCCTACAATTACGTATCACACGATCAATACCTCTCTTAATACTACGGAGAGTGACATGCACAATGAGTTTATGGAGAAGGCTAAGAGGATTATTGCTCGCAGCATGAATGGTTCCCCTTCTCCGAGCGATAAGCTTATTATTCAGGGTCTGCTTCTAAAGGCTCGACAGTCTTGTAATGCAGAGGAATTGATCACTAAGGAAGAGAGTAATACTCCGTCTTCGAAGATTGAGGCTTTTCTTGACCTTGTTCAAAAGGTATGTGTGGAACGGAATGAGAAGCTAGTGGTGTTTTCTGAGTGGACTGAAATGCTTAATCTCTGCAAGCGTTTCCTTCCTCGTGGTATTGGTTACGTTTCTTACACCGGAGCACAGTCGGCAGAAAAGCGTGCCAGCAATCTTGCAAGGTTCCAGAATGATCCTAATTGCAAGATCTTCTTCTCTTCTGACGCTGGCGGGGTCGGTCTTGATGGATTGCAGCTAGTTTCTCACAATATCGTTCATCTGGAACTTCCTTGGAACCCGAGCCGTCTAGACCAGCGTACCGGTCGTGTTTGGCGTACTCGACAGACCAAGCCTGTTAATTGTTACTACCTTGTTTCTAACGGTGGTATTGAGCAGCATATTCAGGAGATCCTTACTACTAAGCGTGATATCCGAAATGCAACTCTGAATGCTTTGGTTTGATTAAAACCAAGTACTATTTAAAACAAAAAAAGGAAAAATCAATGATTGAAGTTGGTAAATTTTATACTCTAAAACGTGATTTATCTATAGTTGGTTATAGTTTAAGCGACCATTACGATCCTCAACAAAGAAAAGATAAATCAGAAGTAATGACTTCGGTAGAGCTGGAAATGCCATTCATGATTTTAGATATGCATTTCATTGAGGATAAAGTAAATGAATTTGGAGATGAGGATTTCTGGATTTTAATCATGTCAAAGAATAAAGTTGGTTGGATTAATGTTGATCGTGATCAGCTTAGGAAGTATGTTACCTATAGTCGCTGACTTTATTTAAATCTTAAAATCTGTAATATATATTATTACTATGTGGAAAGACCCAAATAAAGTTATAGTAACGTTTCCGCTTCTTGGAGGCGGTAAGATTGAGTTTGGTTACGCTGTATATGATGGTGGCATGACTGTCGGAACAACGCCGCTAATGGCTCGTATAACCGTCTCAGAAGGTTGGGGGCACTATCCAGACATATGGTTCCGTGTCGGCAAGGAATATGGCGTCCATAAGCTCAAGGGCATCTTTAAAGAAAATGATACTAACTTCATACCAGACTGGTTGAGAGCCGATTGTTATGAATACCATTATTATCTTTTGAAAGATAAGTCATGATTAAAGTTGGTAGTTTAGTAAAGCTTAATTCAAAGCTTTATAGCATTACTTATGGTGCAAATCCTTTAAAGGATTATATTGGATTAGTCATAGAAGTTGAAAAAGACTTTTATAAAAACACCATTAACCTCAACAACATTCATATTTCGCAAAATAGATATAAGATACTTTTTGGAGATATCATAGGATATGAACCAGAAAATGCTCTCATAGAGATTATAGGCGAATATGAAGATCGGTGATTTGGTTTGGATCCGAGAAGAATATGTGGGCAATGCATTCCTTGAGCTTCCAAAAGGAATACATACAGCTTTGCTATTAAGAGAGAATAAAAACGTTTATGACAATTATGATTGGGAAGCATTGGTAGGCGATAGGATTGTTTATTTAGCGGTTTCTGAAATAGAACATTTTAACGAGTCATGAATATATTCTATTATCATTGTCATATCCATTTTCCAGGTGAAGACGATTACTATGGAAAATACATATATGAAATATATCTTGACGACGTATTGATATCAGAGGTATATGAAGCTTCAGTTAGTGAAAACTGGATAAGACTAAAAGTATATACCGACACAGATATGTTTCCATCTTCCAAAAAAGAAGGATTAGTAAAAATAATTAAGAATTATAATTACTAATTTTATGAAAATACCTGTATATCCAAAAATAGGTCAATTGTGCCAGATTAAAATGGAAAACACAAGGCATTGTCCGTTAATGGGTAAGTCATATACAATTTTAGATTGGCTTGGTAACAATGATATTTTTCTTGTAATAAATGTTATTGAACATTCTATGTATACAATTAATTTAGATGTTCTTTATAAGGATAAAAAAGGAAGAATTAGAATCAAGCCAACCAGTATAGAATTATTAAAATAATAAGAAACTTATATTTATTATAATGCCACGTAAAGAAATAAAAATAGGTGGGCTATACTACGTCTTTAACCAAGAAAATAAAAAAGATAATTCTATTACAATTTGTAACATCTTATCATTTCCAAAGATCAAGCACGAAGATCTAAACAATAAACCAGAAATATTAGGCAGAGTAGTTCAAAATATTCCATTTGTTGCCATTGAAATAGGTCCAGATATAAATCCATTTCACAGGATGTATGGAGATTACTATCCAATGTGGTTAAAAATTCTTTATAAAGAAACAATAGGATGGATCAAAATAGATTCAGATCGTATTAACGAATACAAATAGAACTATTTTATAAAAACAGTTTAAATAAAGAAGATATTGTATTATAATAAAGATATACAAATGATTAATGATTTTAATTTCAAGATAATGAGCGGCATTTATAAAAAGGGTTCCTCATATCCAATATATAATTTTTCTTATTTTAATGGAAGTTCTGTTTCAGTTGATATTCCAAAATCAAATGATGAACTTAGAAATTATATAGACAACCGTTTATACAAGAATCCTGAAATTAAAACTATTATCTATTTCTATTTGCAACCAAGAAATTGAAACATTAACGAAAGAAATAAAATGAAGAATCCTGGTCTATCTGGTGTTTTGTCTTTTATTGTTCCTGGGATGGGACAGCTATATAATGGATGCTTTTTTAGAGCATTTATGTGGCTCATTATCACTCCAGGGTTTTGGATTGGCAGCGGAGGCACATTGGGATTTGTTTGTCATTTTGTAGCCGCTTACACAGCGTATACTTGGGCTTCAAATAGTAATTCCTGAAAGGAAAAACAATGAGTAACAATAAGCTTAATGTCCCTAATTCTGTTGCTATTGTTGGTGCTTTTGGATTTATTTTGGTAGTGAAGTTTCTTAAGGAAATCACAAAGAATATGTTCCAGCCTAAGCAGGATAATATCTTTAAGCAGCGGCGAGAAAAGCAAGCGAGAAATAAAAAGTATTGATCAACGTTTTTTAGATCTTTGATATCCTATTTCCCTTGCTCTTTTTCTCGGCAAATCAAAACGAGTATCCATGTGTTCATACGTTGACATCAATTGAGATAATTCAAGAAGTATTTTTGATAATGCTTTAGCATCAGCAATAGCTGTATGCCAATTAGTTAAATTGACATCAAAACCAGCAGTTAAATGTCCGAGAGATACAAACATCTTGTTGACTGTTTTATATCTTTGTTCTAAATCAGGAATTGAATCTAGTTTTTGTTTTATTTCCTCAGAACTTAAAGATTTTATATCTTTTGCTGGAAAAGATAAAGCTACAATTAATCTTTGAACTCTAGGAGAAGCACTTCCTCCTTGAAGAATCTTTAACAAAGGTTTCATGTAGTTATTTACAAGTTGTAAAGTATCAAGAACTTGTAGCTTTGGCATATAACCGGAATTATGTCTTTTTAATCCATTGTTGATTTGCATCATGTCAAAAGTTGCATTATGAGCAATCAACAATGGATTTGGAAATGAAACAACGAAATTTTTGAATCCTTCAAGAGCTTCTTTCTCTTCTACGACTGGAGCAGTGTCTTTTTGATATCCGGTCATATCCAAGATATCTTCAATAGATTTCCATTTCCAATTCCAAACATCCTTTTCATTTGATGCAGGATCTTCTTTTCTTCTAGCTTCAATTTCTCTTTGTTGAATTTGTTTTTGTTTTTCTTTATCGATTTTTGATGTGACGCTAGGAGATAGTTCCGTTTTAAAATGATATTCTCCTAACTGTTGTCCTTGTGAATCAAAAGCTACCGCAGCAATTTCAGTTACCTGAGAAAATTCTTTTGTACCACTAAGTCCAGTTGTTTCGGTATCAAAAAAGATTAAAGTTTTATCTTGAAAAGAATCTAAGATATCTGTAATTGTTGTCATAGGATTTTCATAGAATCCTTCAGACATAATTTTTTTAACTTCAGATGTTATTATTTCTTGTAAAAATTTTTTCATTTTTCTTAAATAGTTTAGATATAGGGTTTAAACAAACTCTTGTTGTGATATATTGACAATATAGTTCACCAAAGAACAAAGGATTCTAAAAGATATGACGATCATGAATATGAATCTACAAGGACAGCCTGAGATTAACTTGAAAGCCGTGGTATTCAGTTTGAAGCAGATAATCCTACAGCTATTGTTTCTGATGATGATATTTGATTGCAAGTAAATTTGCTAATAAATTTATGTTAGAATAAATGGGATGAAGAGAAATCTTCATCCCATTTTTTATGTCTACACCTCACAAAAAATTTAAGTCCTTATTGCTAACCCCAAAAGGATTTAAAGATAAAGATTTAAATTTAGAGAGATATTCAACTAGTCTATCTGAAGACACTAAAAGAATAATAAACAAATTTGAATTTGAAGTTGGAAAGTTATATAGAACTACTCCTGGACCAATCCAAGTAAGATTAGTTTCATTTGAAGAGCCTTTTACTTATAAAACAAATGTGTATAAAAAAGAGCTTATAAAAGAACTATATGGTACAGAGGATTATAGTGTAAAAAATAAAATGAATGATTCTTTTACAAGAAAAGAATCATTACTACCAAACATTCAATTTATTTCTATTCCTAAAAAAACTCATTTGGTATTTCTTGAAAGTGCTATCGCTTTTTGGGAATCTAAGGAAAGTTATGTTGGTATGTTTTATTGGTGCTTTTTATATGGTGATATAAAAATTATATATGAAAGTACACAGTTTCATTCAGCATATAACACTTTCTTTCCTGTGTAAGCATATATTTACACAAGGATATGCCTGCAAATAGGAAGTTAGATATAAAATTCCGTCCTATGATTGGACGAATTTTCTTAATAAGAAAAATATCAAAGATACCATATTTTTCTGAAGAGAAAAATGGTAGACAAAATGGTATTTTACATCCTAAAGATTTAGGAGATGGAATTCTTGTATTAGATGAAAACAATACAAGAGTTAAAATCATCTTGCAAAATGGAAGTTCTGTGTGGATTGGAAAATATTATCTACATAGAGAATTGAAAACAGAATATAAAGATCCAAAAAAAGAACTATTATATAAGATACTAAATTTAGTACAAGAAACTTGTTTAAGTTTACATTCAGAAAATGTAGAATCAAAAAAAGCAGCAAAAACTCTAGAAAGCTGTTTATTAAAAATAAGACATCTAGAAGAATTAATCAAATGAGTCATTTTGGAAGAAAACATAAAGAACCTAAAGTTGGATACTACGCTTTGTTTTCTGAAAGTTGCCAAATCTTTTATCAGCCAAACAATCAACATAGAATTAGCATTTGGAGTGATGAAAATCTTTCTCTAAAAGCAGGAGATAAATTCTTGGTTGTAGATTTAGGACATGATGAAAAAAATAGATCAGTTATGAAATTGTTGATTCGTTCTAATGTTGTCAATGTTCCTATGCATTTGAAAAATCTAATGTTATTTATGAAACCTACAAATAAATTAGAAGGAAAAAGTTTCTGCATAACGGGAAAATTATATTATGAACGTAAATTTTATGAAAGCCTTATTGAAATAAATGGTGGTTCATATAAAAACTCAATGAATAGTAATATTAATTTTCTATTAACTAATGGTTCTCATCAAACAACAAAAATAGAAAAAGCAAAAAATGCCGGTTCATTAATTTTATCAGAACAGAAATTCTGGGAATTGATAGATAGTAAATAAAATTATGTCTCCAATATTAACAGATGAAATTGTAAAATATAAAGGGAAAATATTCCAATTACAAAATGATTCTCTAATGTTGCTTTTCTCAGAAAAAGAAATAAAAAATAGATTCCAACAAAAAGTAGCGTGGCTTGAAAGAATCTCTAATGTACAATTAACCAGTGTAAATTCTTCAGATTCATTTGATGTGTTAAAACCAAATGATATCTTTTTATTCCTTGATGCTGAAGAAAAAATATCAATGGGTGGAAGATTATATAAAATCTATAAAATCTTAAAAGAAGAAAAGGTTTGTTTCCTGATTTTTACACCGGGACACAAACCTTTTGATTTTTATTTCCTTGAAATTAATGACTAATCAATCATCTCTTTCTTGTTCTTCTTTCTTGCATTGCTGAAGCCATTACTGGTCTTTCTTGTGGAGGTGCTCCTTCTGGACGATATCCAACACGAACTACTTGTGAACCAGCTAATTGTCCAGGAGCTTGTCCTGGTCTTTCAGCAAATTGTGGGCTTGAAGATACAGCAGCCAATTGTGAAATCATTTGATCAGTTTGAGCATCTTGTGAACCTAATGCTTGATTAATGTTTCTTAAATCTCTTAATACAATACGAATGCTGTTAATTGTTTGTGAAGCGTTATTTTGTTCAACACGAGTTCTCAATATTTTTCTTAATGAATCAGCAACTTGTTTTGCTTCATTTTGTTTATTGACCATTATTATATCTGTATTCCTTGGTAAATTACTTAATACATTTTCTACATTTGGATTTTTCATTTTATCAAGCATAAAGTTTAATGATTGCAAATTAATTGTTTGTTGTGCAGTGCGGGAGTTTCTAATAGTGAATGCAAGACTGTATATAAGTTCACGTATTGATGTTGTTACAGAAGAAGGTCTACCATCAGCTTGTCTTTGACCAGTTTGAACTGGAGTTGGAGTTGAAGCCGTTGTTTGTCCTGGAACTGGAGGTGTTCGTGTCATAGCTCCTTGATTTGCCAATGGATTTGGTTGTTCTTTTAATGTTTCTTTAATAGATTCACGAATCATTGTTCTTAATTCTTGTAGTGTAATTTTCATGTTGTTTTCCTCAAATCATTTTGTACCAGTAAAAGAATCAATTCCTTCTTGTAATAATTTTTTTTTCATTTTTTTTCCTAAAAAAGTCAAATCATAAATAATCTTTTAAAGATCTTCTTTCAGTTATTCTTTGAGGACCAGGTGCTACTGGTGGAGGAAGCTTTGGACCACCAACAGATGCTACAGGATTTATTACATTTGGCTCAGGAACAGCAGGGGTAGCAGCAGGGGTAGCAGTTCTGCTTGTTCTTCTGGCTTGTTGTAATTGTCTTCTGACTTGTTGTAATTGTTGTTGTAATTGTTGATTTTGTTGATTTTGTTGCTCTAATTGTTGTAATTGTTGTTGTAATTGTTGATTTTCTTGTTGTAATTGTTGATTTTGTTGCTCTAATTGTTGTAATTGTTGTTGTAATTGTTGATTTTGTTGCTCTAATTGTTGTTTGGCTGTTTCGTATTGTGTTCTTAATTGTTGTAATTGATTAGTGGTTTCTGCTCTTGCTGTTTGTAATTGTTGTTGCAATTGGCTTTTGTCAGAACTAGTCCTAGCATTATATTCCTGATTTGATAATGCATTGTATCCAGCCCGAGCAGCGCCGGAGATGGCTCCAAGAGCAGTAAATCCAGGAATCGGAACCTGAGCGCCAGCATCAGCGCCGAGCGCAGCACCTACGCCTGCGGCACGGAGGACTTCACCTTGTTCTAAGATTGTTTTATTTTTATTAGACTTTGCTTCTTCTAAAGTCATTGGATTTCCATACAATCTTTCACGTCGTAAATTTTGCAATGCTCTTTTATATTGTAATCTTTCTCTGCTGGACATGATTCACCTTTTTAATACTATTCCTAAATATTACTTATACTTACAAAGTGCAAAAAAAAGGAGCTTAAAATGATAATAAACAAACTATCAAAACATGTTGAAACTTTTATAAATAATATTTCTTATGAAATCGCTGCTTATTCTTATAATGAATTAAGTAATATATTGGAAATTTTAAATGAAAATAAATTAAAACAAAACATGAAACATGCTAATGAAAATGAAATAACAAACTTAAAAAATTCAATTAAAGCTGCAAAAGAAGCAGCGAAAAAAGCTGCTGAAACTGTTAAAGAAGAAAATATAGAGAAATGAAAAAGGAGGGTTTGTCCCTCCTTAACTCATTCTACCTTCTTTACTACTGCGCCTGGAATCTCGTGCCAATCTTCCTTTCCAGGAGTTAGCATGTTTCTTTCCCAGGTTGCTTCCAACATGACTGGTTCAACACCAGCTTCTAATGCTATTCCCATTAATGCATTAATGTCTTTTGGTAAACATTTTGCTCCCCATTTACCATTAAATGTATTGTAATGATTCCCAATTCTTGGATCTAAACCAACTGCACCTTTAACAAATTCTGGGTCACAACCTAATGCTTCGCTTATAGCTCTTAATTCTTGGAAATAAGAAAGACGAAGCGCAAGATATGAATTCCTACCATATTTTACTAGTTCAATGTTAGTACAGTCTCCAAGAATAATTGTTTTAGTATTCCAAACTTTTTCGGTTGAAAGTGCTTTGAAAAGTTCTTGTGTTTTTTCAAAAACATTTTCATCAGATTGTTCTTGTTTTCCAATTCCTAAGAATTGATATTCTATATCAATAAAATCTTGTATAGCACTTTTTTCTAATAAGAATTCAGGATTAAAGAATACTTTACTACATTCTTTAGCAAGTTTTTCTGTTGTTCCTGGAGTTACTGTTGATTTTATTATAATTTCACAATCTTTATTTCCTTGACGAATTTCTCTTACTACAGATTCTACTATTGAAGTATCACATGTTTTTCTTGAGAAATCAGTTGGAGTTGGAACAGCTACAAAAGCGATATCTGCTTCTGTTATAGCTTGTTCTTTAGATACAGTGGCAATTTCAGGATTGACATCATATAAATGTATTTGCCATGAATCCCATTGTTTTTCTTCTAATTGTTTAAGAACTTTATAGGTAGTTCCGCCAACAAATCCGCCGCCAAAAATAGAAACTGTTGTCTTCTTAGTCATGCTAAAATGATGAAAAAAAAGACAACAGTTGTATAATTTTTATTGTTAGATTCAACCTTCTCTTCTGAGAGCTTCTAAGAGAGTAACAGCATTTATTCTTAGTTTACGAAGAGCACCAGAACGAACAAGTAAAATACGATTTCTTTCTCCAACTTTAGGATGATTTAAAATGTCTGCTCGCATCATTTCATCTGCTTTTAAAGCAAGTTCATTAGCTTTTTTAGCAGTTTCTTTAAGGAAATTATCTACTTCAAGTACGTATTCTTGTAGTTCTCCTCCAACCCCTGGTAGAAGATCAGAATATTGTAATGACATTTCTTCGTTGAGTTTGCCTTTCACAGCTTCACGAATCATTTCTTTTAAATTATTAACGCTTATTTTCATTTTAATTTTCCCTTATTGGAATAAATATATCATCTAGCAGAACGTTTTAGTTCTGCACGAACCACTTTTCTGACAGCTTCTTTTAGTTCTTCAACTTCGTCTAATTCTTTTTTTCCTTCGTAACCCATCATTTCTTCAATGATTTCACGAACCATTCTTCTAATTTCATTTGTTGGGGTTGGAGCTGGACGTGGCATTTCTGGTGTTCTTACAGAACCTCGAGGACGTGGCATCATTCCAACTCCTGCATCAGTAGGAGCATCGGCTGCACCTTCTGCAAGTGCTTTACGAATCATTTTTCTAATTTCATTTACTGGAACAGCTACCGTTTGTCCTTGTGCTCCGGTCATGCCAACAGTTTGTGGACGACCAGCAGCACGAAGAGCTTCTGGATTTTCTGGACGAATTCTGCTGAAATCTGATTCAAGTTGCCCCCATTCTCTTCCTAATCTTTCAACTAATTGAGTATTAATTTGTCGAAGTGTTTGAATCAATCGTTGTCTTTCAGGAGAACCAGCAGGCATAGCCTCAACATTTGGTGGCAACGCTCTTGATAATGTTGCTGCAACAGCCCTTGCTCTTGTAGCCCAGTCTACAATTTTATTTTTATAATTAGGATCTCTTAAAGCACCCACATTAGATCTTCTTGCATAATTTGCCATATTACTAGCACGAGTTTGTGCTGCTGTAGCAGCTTGTGTAATCCAAGTTAAAATTTGTGCAATTTCAGTTTCTTGACCTCTTTCAAGTAATCTAGACATTCTTGAAACAAGACTCGCTAAAGCAGTGGGTTCAACATTGTCCCATATTTTACGAGCATTGTCACCTAATTCCGATGGCACCTGAACTGTACCAGCATTAGGTGAAAATTCATATGGAGCCATTCGTCGCCCTGTGTCGCCACTAGGTGATGTTCCTTGTGATACGGAACCTCCTGTGGAATCACCTGTTGGCATTGGTGCTCTTGATCGAGCTGCACGTTGTGAGGCTGCATAATATGGATTTGTAAATTGCTCTTTTGTTATGTTTTTTGCTACTGACTCAGCGATCATTCTTTTTAATTCTGTTACTGTTACTCTCATTTTAATTCTCCAAATTATTATTAATTATATTATAAAGCTATCATTTACTAATAAGAACAAAACATATTTCAATATTGTTCTTCATGTTCTTCATGATGATCCATTTCACCATGCATATCAGATTTCTTATCACGTCCATATTTGATGTAATCATATACGGCATCAATATGTTCAGCGGCTGAATTGATTTTGCTTTCTACCCATGGTTCAGCATCATCTGTATACTTGGCTACGCCAGTAAGTTCACCAGCTTTTTTAGCAATTTTTTCAAGATTTTGAACAAGCATATAGCCTTGTGGTTCGTCTTCTGGTGCATTAAATGGTGATTTCATTTGGCAACCACATTCATTTAAATGCTGACATTTTTTCATGTATGAACTCATAACCTCTTTAAGTCCAAAAGGTTTATTTGTTCTTTTTATTCTACGAGGTTCTTTCATAGAAGCTCCACGACCCATACCCATGCGTTTTGGCATACGTTCTTCTTTTTCTTCTTCGGCTGATGGTTCAAGCTCTTTAATAGCTTCTTCTTTTTCAGCTTCTGCACCAAAGACTTTATCTTCCCAACGATTATCTTCTATCGACATATCGATATCGGCTTGCATATCATCAATCATTGCTTGAAGATCTTCATCTGAAAGATGACTGAGATCACGTCGAGGACGGACCCCATTGAGTTCTTTATACATATCGCTATATACCGATTCCATTTCATCTCGTTCAGAATATTCACTTTCACCTTCTAAACTTTCTTTAGATGAAATGTCACTATAAAGGTCTTCCATTTCATAAATCTTTGATTCTTTTATTATTTGTTTTTTTCTTTTATCAGATAATTTCATAATAACTCCTATCAAAACAATACTTTCAAAGAAACTCTTTCAACTTTTGATTCATTGAGTTTTTTCAAAGCTTCTGTTTGAACTTGTTGTGCAGCAGCAGATAATTGCTCTTCATCATGACCTGAAACATTTGTTAATGCTTCTACCGCTCTATCGAAAATAGATTTCAATTGGTCATATGCTTCCATGATACCTTCAATAACTGCTGAATTTTCGAATATTCCTCTTAAAGTATCGTTACCAAGAATAAAACTAACAATCGAATCTATTATGGAATTTCCTGTTTCGGATTCTGAGTTTTGTGTCGTAGATTCTGTACCACTTTCAGATCCATTTGCTTCAGCCATAGATGCATTTCTTTGACGGTTTCTTGCTCTAGCTTCTGTTTGTGCTCTTTTCAATCCTTTTTCTATATTTCCTCTATTGCTGACGATATATTGTTGTCCTCTTCTAACTGCTGAATTTATTGTGTCAGAATTTTGACCAACAAAAGTAGCAATTCGTCCAGCATTTCTTGCTATAGCTGATTCTTCTCCAAACAGTCTTCCTAATCTAACAATATATTCTATTGGTTTAGCTACTACATCGCCAGCCATAGGAATAATAGAAATTAATGATAATAAACCATATAAGAAATGAATACGATCTCCAGCTAATCCTCTGGTAAAATGGATTGCAGCATTAGCTGCATCTGCTATTTCAGATACCCCTAATGCTTCTAATGGAGGAAATGCTCCAACCGCATCTAAAGCCATCTGACCAAGATCCATCACTGAATCCCATATGCCTTCATTAAGTTGTTTTTTTCTTTCAAATAGAATTTGTTCTTTAACGGCTTTTTTTATTTCTCTACGAAGAACAATCTTTTGTGTTCTTTCTTGTAAATTATTTAAATTAGCTTTTTTTCTTTCTAACTGAGTTTTATACATAAAATACCTTTTCGACTTTCAATAAACATCATTTATTTTTTCTAAAAATTTTATATTTTCATCTAATCCCAAAGATGCACGACGATTAATTTTTCTTAAAACTTTTTTAATCTTTTTATCGTCACCAAGATGTTTGATAAATTTTTCACAAAAATCTCTTTCA
>Ga0209597_1001614_pt1 | contig 14629 bp, 12 predicted proteins | sample M_140625_MF_Meta_FD_187316 | JGI IMG/M metagenome (GOLD analysis project Ga0209597, IMG submission 187316) | Freshwater microbial communities from Lake Montjoie, Canada to study carbon cycling - M_140625_MF_MetaG (SPAdes) (version 2) | ecosystem: Environmental > Aquatic > Freshwater > Lake...
AATTTTAATATTAGGTAGTTTTACACGCTTCAGCTCTTCTTCCATTTCTGCTTTATCTCTACATAAATTGGCGGGCTTTAAACGAAATAAATCATACTTAATGCCATAACCTAAAATACCATTGTATGCTCCTACAATTCCTGCATATCGTCCAAAACCAATAATTCGATTATGCGTTTTATCAGTTAGTGTTTCGTAATCTATCATTTGAATACGTTTAGCAATTAATGCCTGCATTAAAATTTTATTGTGTGGCTGTTTTTTAATCGTATGCGAAAAGAAAAAATATTTTTTACCTTCAATTAATTTTTCGGGTGGCACTTGTTTTACACCCATTAAAACATCACAATCAGATAAATCTTCTTGAAATGATATTCCAAAAGAAGTATACTCTTCATCAGAATAACACCTTGTTTTACTTTGCTGAACAACAATTTCGAGGCTTTTATATTTCCGCATCAATTCTGCACAAATTAATGGTGTAAGTGGCACACGTTTATCAGGCGGATTTTTTTCTTCGCGTAATACACCTATTTTAAATGATTGCATCTATTTTTGTATTTTTACAAAGATAACATTTATGCGATTTTTAATCATCATTTGGTCTTTTATTTTTTTAGTTTATTTATTTATAAACCCTTGCTCTGCACAAAGTAATCAAAGTGCGATTTCTAAAAAATATACGGCAGCGGAATTAAAAGAAGATACTAAAATATTAAAAAATGTAACAATAGCCATGCATCCTGCCATTGGCATTTATCAATCCAAAAACTATTACATTAATCTTTTTGATATTTTTATTTCAAAATTAAACGATAGTTTAACAGAAAAAGAATTTAGAATAAAACTAAAATTATTGATGGAAAACCTGCACTGCGGGCATACAGAAGTAATTAATTCAAAAAAGTATTACCGTGAAATAAACAAAAATAAATTAAACTTTTCTACTTTATTATTTCTTCCTATTCAAAATAAATTATATGTAATTGGTGATTTAAATAAAAAAAAAGATACGAGCTTATTAAAAATCGGAACCGAAATTATTCGAATAAATGGGATTGCTGTTGACTCTATCATAAACTATAGCAAACGGTTTATTAGTAGCGACGGATATAATCAAACTTCAAAAAATCACTTTATTCAACTATCGTTTAATAATTTTTTAGTTGGCTTATTTGGAAGACCAGACACATTTAACATAGATTATTTAGCTGGTACAAAAATAAAAAACTTAAAATATAGCGCTTTTAAAACGAAGACTCTCCCACTTCTTCCACTTCAAAAAAAAGAGGATAGTTTATTTACAAAATATAAGCGCGCGCAAATAAAATATCGGTTTTTAGATTTACAAAATAAAACCATGTTATTAAAAATATCGGCTTTTTCTCCTGTTCAAAGCGCAAAAGCTTACCGAAAAATTTTTAAAAAATTACAAAAATACCAAACCGAAAATTTAGTTATTGATTTAAGAAATAATGGAGGTGGGAGTATTGAAAACGCTTATAGATTATTAAGCTACCTAATTGATACTTCAGAAAATCAAACGCTACGAACAAACATAAAAAAATATCCTTACAAAAAATATACTCGAGGCAACATTTTATTTAAACTTACACGCTTTGTTTTTGGAATTTTGAGTAAAAAAGAAACTAAGTTTGAAACCGATAACTATACCTTTACCATTAAACCAAGGAAAAAAAATCATTTTAATAAAAAAATATTAGTATTAATTAATGGCGGATCTTTTTCGGCATCGATTTTAGTAGCAGCTTATTTAAAAAATAATAACCGCGCCGAATTTATTGGAGAAGAAACTGGAGGGACTATCGAAGGATGTAATGCAGGTGTAATGTCCTATTATAAATTACCAAATACCAATGTTAGAGTTAGAATGCCTGCATTTAGAGTAATAAACGATGTTTGTCCCAAAATTACCGCACATGGCCTATTGCCAGATTATAAAACAAAATACAGTTTAACTGATTATTTACAACAAATAGATGTAGATTTAATAAAAGTTAAAGAAATACTTAAGCTTTACTAAATCTGAAATTTTGTTGTATCTTTATATTCTGTTCTTTAATTATTGGGTCCGACCGGTTTTGACAGTAAGCGCATCAAATAGGTAAGCACGTAGAGCGTTGTAAGACGAGCTCTTTAAACTGAACTTTCAAAACTTTTATTTGGCGAAGATAACTCTTACGCTATGGCTGCTTAATTTAGAATTAAGTAACCTTTGCTTTCCAAGGAGCTAAACTGCTCTGCGCTTTGGGTAAAGCATCATAAATGTGTAGTTTATTTTAGTGATGTTGTTAACTAAAATAATATAAACAACTAAGTTAAAGTTTGGTTTGAATTAACGCCTGGCTTTGATCGAAAATTAAGTTAATACTAAACGTGAAGAAAGCTTATTTTTTCCTTATTTGGACGAGAGTTCGAATCTCTCCGGATCCACCCGAAGGGACAAAGCAATATTTTTGTTTTGTCCCTTTTTTTATTTCCTATGAAACTATTGTAAATACTGGCGTTTCGAAAGATTCTGTTTTTATAAATTAGAGTTCGAACTTTTTTTGAAAATCACCATTTTTAGCCTACTATCTCAAAGGGATTCGAACTTTTTTATAAAGAGATTGGCATTACCCGATAACTATGACTTCAAAATGCGAATTAAATCATTGTTGATATAGAAAACTTCCTTGCCTTCTTGATGTGGTGATACAATTCCAATATCAGTTAATTCATGCATGTATTTTGTTAATGTAGTTCTACTTTTAACTTCTAGTAACTCACCAATTTTTTTAGGTTTTATATAGGGTTGTGAAAATAAAAGCTGATTCAATTCAAGACTATACCACTTCAATTTATTTTTTGCGTGTAAATGTGTAGCATTCATTTGATTCAATATCTCATCAATTGTTTGATTTGTTTCCTTTGCAGTTATTTCAACTGCAGTTAGCATGTAATTAAGCCAAGGCTTCCATGAATTTCGAGTTGTTACACCAGCTAAATTAGAATAGTAATCATCCTTATTATTTAAAATGTACTTACTTAAAAACAAAACAGGATGGGATAACAATTCTTGATGAACCAAGTATAACAAATTTAATATTCTTCCTGTTCTTCCATTACCATCTGTAAAAGGATGTATAGCTTCCAATTGGTAATGACCAATAATCATTTTAAAAAGTGGATCTATCGGGTATTTTTTGTGGTCGTTTAAAAATTCAATTAGGTTTTTTATTTTTTTCTCAACGATGCCTCGTCCACGTGGGGGTGTATATATAATCTCTCCCGGTTTAAACTCACTTTGCCCCCTTTTAATAAGAACCTGCGACTGTGGGGAACGAACACCTTGCCTTGTATTATTAATTTGTTGAAACACTTTAATGATTGTTGCTTCATCTAATTTATTTTTTGATTTTATAGTATTATATCCTTTCCATAAAGCTTCACGATAACGAAGCACTTCTTTCGTGGCATTATCTGTAGTTTCTTCCCTTAGTTTATCCGAAACCGCTTTAAAAAGTTCGTCGTCTGTAGTAAAAATGTTTTCTATTGCGGTTGAGGTTTGGGCTTCTTGCAGTGTAATTGTATTAACCAACATAGTCGGGTTTGGCATACGCATAATATTTCTGTTTAACTCAGCTAAAGCCCTTGAAGCAATACCCCATTTGAACAAAACATCTTTATCAAATATGATGTCTGATGGAGGTAAGTCTGGCAAATCATTGTAAGGTATATTTCTATCGAATTTTTTCATTTTACAAACATGTTCATTATTTGGTTAAAAATGAACATATAGCAAATATATGTCCAAATTTGATTAAAAACAAACTACGTGTCCAATATTTTTTAAAAACTGGACATATAGCGATATCGTGTTCATTTTTGCCTAAAATTTATATCTGACAAGTTTCTCATGTATAAATACTATACATGAGAAAACACCCCATATTATAGTTTTTTTCCTTCAGTAATAAGGAGTCTTAAAGCGCTCAAAATCTCTAAATCTTTCCTAAAAGAGTTCGAAAAAATGTCGGTGGGATCCACAGATTAGTATTTAGCCCTCAGTAAACACTGGGGGTTTTGTATTTAGGCATATCAAAAAGGAGCTTTTAAATGCTTCAAAAGGCTCTAATTCGACACCTACTCAAATGGTTTCAAAAATAGGTGTCTTTAGTCTTAGTAATAATTTATTAAACCTACTGCTATGCTAGAGAATCAATTAGATCTAATGTCTTAGTGAGAACTAAAAGTGGCTTAAAACGGCTTAAAACACCATTTAAAATAATTGTATGTAAGGATATAGAAAGTTATAAAATTGGTGATGAGTTAATCGTGAATTATGTTGGTTTTAATACAAAGGATAATTTACTTTATTTCATAGTCAACAGCTTGTCCATTTAATCCAATTGAAAAATGAATTTGAACAGTTTTCCATTCACCATTTATTTTTTTAATTACCCCACTCAGTCTGAGATCTTTTATTTCATTAGGCTTGTCATCAACAACAAAGGCAAAATCCGATTTTTGAGTATAAGAAGCCATATTTCCGTCATCGCTCATCACTACTTTTAAATTTCGATATGTGAATTGAGCGTTTTTAATAGTAGCAAGTTGCGCTTTCAAGGGATGCTCCATTTCTGACCATCCTACATGATACTCGGCAGCATCTGTGCCTATCAAGACAGCATCATCGGCAAAGGTTGACTTAGCAAGTTCTAAACTGTTTTTAGTAAAAAAATCTAATTGGTTTTCGATAAAAGCGTTAGCTTCTTGAGTGGCTTTTTCCATATTTACGGTTTTGTTGTTATTGCAACTTGTAAGAAAAAAGCAAATAGATAATAGATAAATTAAATGTTTCATTTTTTGTTTTTAAATTATTTTCCCCTACTCATAAGGATTTTCGGAATACTCCCCGTTTTTTTAAAGTGGGTGCTGGACTCCACTGATATTTAATAGTAAACTATTTTTTAGGAACTCTAGCTCTTGTATATGCATTAATTAGCTTTAATTTTCCATTTTCCCATTTAGTATCTATAACTAAATATCTTAATGTTGTGTCCCCATTAATTATTTCAGTTAGTTCTGATCCAGTTGTTAAATAAGGCTCAACAATCCCATCCTTATTTTGTCCAGAATTTGCAATCATCCAAGTTGTTTTCCATTTGGGGTTTGTTGTTGCAAATGAATTAGATAGAGATTCCATTTGGGCCTTAATTCCGTTTAGTTCAGTTCCATTAGAAAAATAAACCTTGACATCATTGGCAATCATTTCTGCTACCTTTTCCTTATTTCTATCGTTTAGTGCTTGTACGTAATCTTCCCATTTTTGAATAAGGGATGTATCACCTGCTATTATTGGAGACAAACCGTCTCGTCCTTCAATGTGTTCTGATCCGATTATTACAGGGCCATTTGTCTCTGTTTGTATTTTCTCTTGTTGGTTTTTGCAGGATATCAGTATTACTGATAAAGCAACAATGGAGTAGATTTTTTTCATTTTTTAAAATTTAATTTTTGTTCCTACTCTTAAGGCTTTTCAGAATACGCCCCGTTTTTTTTAGTGGGTTCTGTTCTCCACTCATTAATTTTTGTTTGTATTATAAATGTAATCATTTAAACTTCAAATCCTAGGAAATTATATTTTTTAGCTAAAATCATTTGTTTAAATGAATTAGATGCAATTAATAAAAAATAATTAATAAGTTCAGAGAATCAAAACCTATAAATCTGTTCTTTTTCTATTCAATTGGAATCGAATTGTTTTATAGACCAATTAAAAAATAAAATCAAGAAATAATTTAATTTTTAGAATTATTAATTTAATTCCTATTTACCTATCAACAATACTAAGAATATTTTCAATTTAACATAATTGAATTGTTTATTATCTATTAAAAAATTAGATTTACAAATCGAATGAAAAAAGTGCTTATACTAACTTATTATTGGCCACCTTCTGGTGGTGCAGGTGTTCAGCGTTGGCTAAAATTTACAAAATATTTAAAAACATATGGCTGGGAGCCAATCATATATACCGCTGAAAATGGAGAAATGCCGGTGTTTGACATGAGTTTATTAAAAGATGTTCCTGCAGAGTTAACCATTTTAAAAACACCTATTTGGGAGCCTTATCAACTATACAAACGTTTTATTGGTCGAAAAAAAGACGATAAAATAAACGCCTCTTTTTTAAGTGAAAATAAAAAGGCTGGACTAAGCGAAAAAATAAGTATTTGGATACGTGGTAATTTTTTTATTCCTGATGCTCGAAAATTTTGGATAAAACCAAGTATTAACTATTTAAAAAATTACATTATTAAAAATAATATCGAATACATCATAAGTAGCGGCCCCCCTCATAGTATGCACTTAATCGCTTTGGGCTTAAAAAATAAATTTACATCATTAAAATGGGTTGCCGATTTTAGAGACCCTTGGACAAACATAGATTTTTATGATAAATTAATGTTAACTAAGAGGTCTAACAACAAACACCACAGTCAGGAATTAAAGGTACTAACTACTGCTGATATCATTTTGAGTATTGGCAAAGGTATGAGCAATGAATTTTTAAATATATATCAAAAATCAGGGGGTAAAAATCTTAATAAATTTAAAGTAATTAGTAACGGTTTTGACGCTGACGACATTAAAACCAATGACATTGTTAAAGATAAAAAATTTAGCATAGCTCATATTGGAACCTTGGTAAAAGATAGAAATCCAATTGTTTTATGGAAAGTATTAAAGAAACTCACTGATACTCGCGATGATTTTAGATCACAACTAGAAATAAAATTAGTTGGCAAAGTTGACATTTTTGTAAAAGAACAACTCGAATATTATGGGCTAATAAATTTTGTTAACAAAATTGAATACTTACCGCACAGTGAAGTAATTATTGAACAACAAAAATCGAAAGTATTGTTATTGTTAATTAATAATACTAAAAATGCCAAAGACATATTAACTGGAAAATTTTTTGAATACATGGCTTCTGGATCTCCTATATTAGCAATAGGTCCAATAGATGGTGAATTAGCCGATATTATTAAACAAACTCAAACAGGATTAATTTCAAATTTTGAAGATGAAATCACACTCGAAAAAAATATTTTGAATTTATTTGTTAATCAAAGTTTACAAACCAACGGCGAGGAAGTGATAAAATATAGTCGGGAAGAACTCACGAAAAAACTTTGCGAATTGCTAAACGAATTAAATTAATAATTATTGAGCTAAATTAATTAATTTGTCTATAAAAAAATGTGCCATTTTATTGGTATAAAATTTATCTTTAAATTGCCCTACCCACTGAATACCATTAATTGAATTAGTTAAAAAAACCTCATCAGCTGAACTCAAAGTATACATAGTAATAGGGTTCTCAAAAGTTAAAATTTTATTTTCAGAAGCTAATTTGATAATTTGTTTTCGCATCACGCCATCGACACAACCATCTATTAATTTTGGAGTAAAAAGCGCACCGTTTTTTACAACAAAAATATTTGAACTAATGCTTTCGCAAACGGTTCCATTTTCATTAATTAAAAAACACTCGTCGAGGTTCATGCTTTTTTTTGAAATACCCGCCATCACATAAATTAAAGCATTACCACTTTTTATATTAGAAAGTTTATTTATGGGTTTTTTAATGTCAGCAAAAATATCTGCCCAAATACCTTTTTGGTTTAATTCGTAAACACCTTGAATTGATTCTGTCTCGATTAAAAAGGAGATGTCATTCGTTTGAGGTGTATAATAGCCTCCATTATTTCTAAAAACAGTTAATCGAATACGTGCATTAGGAGCGTGTGCATTATTTTTTATTAAATTTATAATTAAATTATGAAAATTATCATTTGTAAACTCAGCAGGCAAATTCATACGAAGAATAGTCATGCTAAGCTTTAAACGAGAAATGTGATCAGCTAAAAACATGATTTGATTGTTACAAAATCGAATGGTTTCGAACAAAGCGTCACCATACCGAAATGCTCGATTATTAAAAGTAATACTCGGCTCATAAAGACTTACTAAATGTCCATTATATATACAATAACTATCTGTCATCTATTAATTGTAAATTTTAAAAATAAATTATATTAATACACTCATTTTCAATTTATTTAGTAACAATCAAAAGTTAATCTCCGTTAATAATTATTTGAATATAAAATTGAAAAGTTATATTTCAAACACTACATTTGGTGAACAATTTTAAATAATAATATAATTTATGTTCGACAATAATGAATTTAAAAAATATGCCACAAAACACGCTGGCATTAATAGTTTAACTTACGAAAGTTATACTTCACGCATTCAATCTTCTTTAACTCCATATATTATAGAAGAACGTTCGCTTAATGTAGCGCAAATGGATGTATTTTCTCGATTGATGATGGATCGTATTATTTTTTTAGGCACTGCAATTAACGATCAAGTGGCTAATATAGTTCAAGCACAATTACTATTTTTAGAAAGCGTAGATTCAAAAAAAGACATTCAAATATATGTCAATTCTCCAGGTGGTAGTGTTTATGCTGGATTAGGCATTTATGATACTATGCAAATTATAAAGCCAGATGTAGCTACAATATGCACAGGTATGGCAGCTAGTATGGGCGCTGTATTGCAATGTGCCGGGGCTAAAGGAAAGCGTACAGCATTAAAACATGCTCGAATTATGATACACCAACCTATGGGTGGAGCAGAAGGTCAGGCAACTGATATAGAAATTACTGCACGTGAAATTCAAAAGTTAAAAAAAGAATTGTACGAAATTATTGCTCTTCATAGTGGGCAAACCTATGATAAAGTATGGGCGGATAGTGACCGTGATTATTGGATGATTGCTGCCGAAGCAAAAGAATACGGCATGATTGACGAGGTATTAGAGAAAAAACAATAATTTACTGTCTGTTTATTTTTAATTAATTATAATAAAATAAAACATAAATTTTGAGATTAAGCATCTTATAAATATATTTGATATAAATAATTTAACTCTTTTATGAAAAAACTAATTTCCTTAATTTTTATAGTTACAGCTTTTTCAATGGCTGGTCAGCCTAAAAAAGCTGCTAAAATGGCCCCAATTACTTCACCTGGATATTATTTATCTGCAAAAGGCGATACGGTTAAAGGTGAGGTAAGAACCAATCCAGATGATGAACTTGATTTTCATAAAGGATTTTCTTTTAAACCTGCAAAAGGTGGAAAATTACTTGAAATTGATATTAAAAAAGCAAAAGCTTACGCCTTTGAAAATAAACAATTTGAAAAAATAAATAATAATGGTGATGATGTTTATGCTGAAGTATTATCAAAAGGCAGGTTGAATTTTTATGAAATTAGATTTATGGGAAAAATTGATGGGTATGAAGCTATCGAATCATCTTATTTTATTCAAGATAATAATGCCGAAGGCGATGATCTTAAACTTCGCGAACCTAAAAAACTGAATGATAAATTTAATTATAAATTTTTTAAAAAAGGGCTTGCACCATACATGAAAGATCAAAAAATTATTTGGGATAATTTAAATGAATATCCGTTTAATAAACAAGCTGTAGTCGAAGCTATTAATGAATTTAATAAGCTTTATTTGATTGCTAAACCAGAATAATCAATATCAACATACTTTAAAAAAGACTCTTAAAAAAAGAGTCTTTTTTTTTAGATTCATTCAAAAAAATCTAGAGAGATTTAAACCTTTTTAATAGGATTATTTTATTATACTTAAATAAGTGAAAAATTATTTTATAAAACAGATTTATAATTCCATTTTTATTCCATTTGTGTTTGTCGTATTTTTTTGGTTGGTTTTTTTATTTGATTTTTTATATGATTTAAACTTAGTAAAATTTGGTGTATTACCTCGGGAAATAAAAGGATTAACAGGGATAATAACATCTGTTTTTATTCATGCTAATTTAAATCATGCCGCATCCAATACATTACCTATTTTAATATTAGGAATGATGTTATTTTATTTTTATAAAAAAATAGCAAAGTCAATTTTTTTATGGATTTGGTTAATAAGTGGAATATGGCTGTGGATTGGGGGAAGAAACGATCCTAATCATCCTAACTATCATATTGGAGCAAGCACGTTAATATATGGATTGGCTAGTTTTTTATTCTTTAGTGGTGTTTTTAGAAAACATTTAAGATTAATGGTTGTATCGACATTAGTTGTTTTTTTATATGGTAGCATTATTTGGGGTATTTTTCCAATACAAGAAGAAATTAGCTGGGAAGGTCATTTATTTGGAGCTATTGCAGGTATTATTGTGGCTTATAATTATCGTAAAGAAGGGCCTCAGATTAAAAAATACAATTGGGATAATGAGGATGATGTTTTTGAAACGGGAGAAGAAAATAATAGCCTTGCAGAAATACCTAATCAGGAAGAAAAAACAAATGAAGTCTTAACAATTCAATACCTATTCAAAGAAAAAAAAACAAATGATAATGAAGATCAAACTATTTAGTTTGTAATTGATTTAATTGGAAGTAATTTTTTTTAAGCTCCATTAATTGATCATGAGTTCCAGTTTCGATAATTCTGCCTCCGTTCATATAAATAATAACATCCGCGTGTTTTAAGCTTGATATTCTATGGCTTACAATAATGCTTGATTTATCCTTCATTTCGTTTTTTAAATTTGAAAGAATTAAAGTCTCGGTTTCACTATCTACGGCACTTAAACAATCATCAAAAATGAGAAGTTTTGGCTTATTAATTATGGCTCTTGCAATTGAGATTCGTTGTTTTTGACCTCCACTTAAAGTTACCCCTCTTTCTCCCACTATGGTTTCAAATTGTTCCGGAAAACTAACAATGTTATCATAAACACCTGCTTGTTTTGCAGCAAGTTCAACCTCGATTTGAGTAACTAGTTTTTCTTGTCCTCCAAAAGCAATATTATTATAAATAGTATCGCTAAACAAAAAAACTTCCTGCGGAACAATGCCACAATTTTTACGTAATAATTGTAAATTATGATATTTGATATTTTTATTATCAATTAAAATTTCGCCCTCGCTTGCATCATATTGGCGAGTTAATAAATTTAAAATGCTTGATTTGCCGCTGCCCACTAATCCTGTAATTCCTAAAGTTTGTCCACTTTTTAATTGGAATGAAATATTTTCTAATGCTTTTATTTGATTTTCTGGGTAAACAAAACTAACCTTCTTAAAAGTAATATCGCCAATAATAGGATAAATAGAAAAATTAGAGTTTGTTACAATTGGTTTAGTATCTAAAAATTCGTTAATTCTTTTTTGAGAAGCTTTAGCTCTTTGAACTAGAGAGGTTATCCATCCTAATGAGGCAAATGGCCATGTTAAACGAAACACATATAAAATAAATTCGGTTATATTTCCGGGTTCAATTTTATTCGCAATCACCAATTTACCACCATACCATATTGTCATTAAAACACTTAATCCTATCATCAGAGCCATTACCGGTCCAAATAAAGATTCTATTGCAGTTAGTTTTAAACTTATTTTTTTATAGCTCTCATTCTTTTGTTGCATTTGATCACTAAAAAATAATTCACGATTGTAAGCTTTTATAACTCTGATGGCGGCAAAAGTTTCTTGTGCTTGCGAGGTAAGTTTGCTCAATTCTTCCTGAACAGCGGTGCTTTGTTTATTTATTAAATCTGAAACTTTGTAAATTAAAAAAGACAAAATAGGTAAGGGAAAAAATACTAATAAGGTTAAAGTATAATTAACTTGTAACATAAAAATTAAAATTGTAATAGATGTAACAATAGTATTGGCTATATACATAATAGCTGGGCCAGTGTACATGCGAACTTTACTAACATCTTCACTAATGCGATTCATTAAATCACCGGTGGTTTGCTGTTTATAAAAATTAGCGTCTAAACTCTGATAATGTGAATAAATTTGATTTTTTTGATCATATTCAATATGACGACTCATCACAATAATAGTTTGACGCATTAAAAACATAAACAAACCACTAGTTATAGCTAATCCAATAATCAGAAGTGCAAATTCAACAAATACTTTAGAATCGAAAGTTGCTTGATGACCAATAATAGAGACTATCTTATTAGTACTTTTTCTAACAATAATGCCCTGATAGGTTCCAAAAATAGTAGAAAGGGAAACAAATAAAATGCCACCTAAAAAATGCCATTTATACTTTATAAAATAAGAATTTAATGAGCTGAGATCATTCACGCTGCAAATGTATAACAAATCATTTGGCCAAAGCCTAGATTTATACTTTTATTTATTAAAAATAAAGCGGTTACTATTTAAATAATAAATATGGGATGAGAATAGAAACATAGGTGATTGGAAATATGCTTGTTTTTTATTGTCAATAAACCTACATTTGCATTTCTTTGAAAAGCAATATGAAAATTAAAAATTCAATTACTCTTTTTTTTATCCCACAATCTGAATTTCGAAAAACTATTAATAAATAACTTCAAAATTAATTAAACAGTGAAGTAATTATATAAAAAACAATAAAGAAATTAGATCAAAAATAAAAAATGTTAAACAGAAGGTTTTTAAGAATAAAAGTAATGCAAGCACTGTATTCGTTTTTTCAACACGATAAAGCAGACCTTGTTTTTTTTGAAAAAGAATTATTTAAAAGTCTTGATAAAATATATGAGTTATATATTTCTATTATTGCTTTGGTAAATGATTTACATGATCTTTCGATGATAATGGTAGATGAAAATAAAAACAAACATTTACCGAATAAAAACGATTTAAATCCAAATTTAAAATTTGTAAATAATACATTATTGGTAAGTATTTCAAATAATAAGGAATTAAAATTACAAATTGAAAAGCGGAAAATTTCTTGGCAAAACGAAACCGATGTGATTCGAAAAATTTTTAACGAAATAAAAAATGGTGAACTTTTTAAGACTTATTTAGAGTCTGGGATTTCAAGTATAGAAGAAGATAGAGACTTTATTATTTCTTTAATTGCAGATAATTTAAGCGAAAATGAGGTTTTAATTTCTTTATTTGAAGAAAAAAATATCCATTGGGCCGACGATTCTTTTGTAGCATTTAATTCAGTAATTAGAAATTTTGAAGATTTTAATGGTGAATTTAAAATGCAAGCTTTATTAAAAGATGAAAAAGATGATCTTGAGTTTATGAGCATTTTATTTAAAAAAACTATTATTTACAAAACTGATTTTGAAGATTTAATTAATCGTCATACTCAAAACTGGGAAATAGAACGAATTGCAAATATGGATAAATTGTTAATGGAGATGGCCTTAGCTGAGATTATTCATCTTCCGAATGTTCCTATTAAGGTTTCTTTGAACGAATACATCGATATTAGCAAAGAATATAGCACGCCAAATAGCAAAACATTTGTAAATGGTGTGTTGGATAAAATTATTGCAGAATTAAAAAAAGATAATAGAATAAATAAAACTGGAAGAGGATTAAAAGAAAATTAAAATATACGCAGTATTCCTATGTAAGGCAATGGAGTTGTTGTTTCAAGTACATTACTCATTGAATTTGTTAACACAAAACATCCATAGGTCCAAGTTATACCCTGATTATTATTAGACTTAATTCCCAAACCTATTAATCCAGTATTAACTTCTGGAAAATACCAAGTTTCGGCAGTAAAAGCAAATCGAGTAATAAATTTTGTGAAATAAGCAGCGTTTACATAAGCTAAGTTTGAAAATGAAGAATTAGTGTTTTTAATGAAACCATCGGATCGAAGTCCAGCTAATCCGGCAGATAATGTAAAATTGTTGTCAATATTTCCACTTGAGTATTTAAAAGAAGAAACATAACCCATCACCGAGTTTCCTGGAGTATTACTAAAAAGACTTCCAAAACTATATTCAGCATTAAATCCAAGATAATTCTTTTTATTTAATTGATATACACATTTAAAACCTAAACTGATTGGTAAAATTCCAAAGCATGTTGATGTAGCTGCCCAATTTTTATTAAATGCATAATCTATTTTTTCAATTAAAAAGTAATGGCTACTTGTTGTAATCTTCTGTTTTTGGAACAAAAAAGCACTCGATGCGAATAAATAATTATTAGTAGGTTGCTCTACTTCAAGACCATCAGCATCTTCTGATTTTATTTTTTTTGAATTAGAATACTTTTTAACGTTTTCAATTTCTGATTTTTTTAAATTAATAAATTCATGGGGATTATTCTTTTCAATTGTTATATTATCCTTAGTCTCCTTAACAACATAGCCAACAAAAACTGATCCATAATTAGTTTTGAAGATGTATTTTTTGTTTTGCTTATATTCAGGGGCAACTAATAGACTATCTGCACTTTTTTGAGCAGAAAATTTAAAAGAATAGCAAATACAAAGAGTATAAATTAAAAACCGTTTCAATACTATTATTTTTTAGTTGCTTTCAAAAATCTTGTTTTACCACTCATGTCATTTATTAATTTTACTTCTAAAAAAAATTGAGATTGAATAGTATATAGTTTTACTAAATTAGCAGTTAACGGATTTAATTCAAAATAAAGTTTACCGCCAGAAACTAAAATATGTTCGCAAGCATTAATTATTTTTTTGTAAAATAAAATATCGTCTTCT
>Ga0209597_1001617_pt1 | contig 14615 bp, 15 predicted proteins | sample M_140625_MF_Meta_FD_187316 | JGI IMG/M metagenome (GOLD analysis project Ga0209597, IMG submission 187316) | Freshwater microbial communities from Lake Montjoie, Canada to study carbon cycling - M_140625_MF_MetaG (SPAdes) (version 2) | ecosystem: Environmental > Aquatic > Freshwater > Lake...
GTTGTTGCACCTATTGCTGCACCCGCTGAAACTGTCACTCCCGAACCTGTCAATGCAAGTGTCACAACAATCGACATGACAAGTACAGAAGTTAATGAGCAACTGGCAGCAAATGCACAACAAGATTTATTAACTAGTGCCGCTCTTGTAAATAACGCCGCCCAAACTCTGCAAGGCAATGGACAAGTGGGTGCTGGTGTTGCGACTTGGTCTAGCGAAATATATGATGTACCTTCTGCGCCCGCAAATGCTCTGACAGGAAATGCAGTCGACACACCCACTGTTGCCTTAATTTCCACAGATAGTCAAGCCCCTGCCCAAGCAATCCCCTCTTCAACAGCAGCAACCGATGAAGAGAAATCATCTGTCGCCATAACAACCTTTACTAGAGAAAACGCCACCTTAGGAAATACAGTAGAAGAAGCTGCGCCCAAAAGAACTAATGTGCAAGCAATTATTAAGAGACTTAACCAACCTGGTAGTGGCAGTCGTGGTGGCGGTCGATAATAATGGCGAATTAATTAACCGCGCCAAAAACACTTCTAAAAGAATTAGAATAAACCAGCCCCCATTTAGTCACACCCTAAAACACAAAACCCTCACCACACCACCAAAATCAACCTTCTGCGAATCGAACCTAAACCCATTTTCAATAAAAATTTTCTTCACATCATCATCTTGTCCATAGCCAATCTCGACAATCACCGGTGCTTGTGGCTTTAGAAAACCCGCAGCCGCCTTAGCAATTTGGCGATAAAAATCTAAACCATCATCGCCGCCATCTAGCGCCAACATTGGCTCGTGCAACCTTACCTCATCCGCTAAATCTGCAATTTCTTTTTTTGCAATATAAGGCGGATTAGAAATTATCAAATCAAATTTTTCTGGCGCAATTTCATTAAATAAATTTGACTCTTTAAGAAAGAGACGTTGCTCAACTTCATTTGAAATAGCATTTTTTTTACAAATTTCTAATGCTTTCAAGCTAATATCTGCGCCGATTGCAACGGCACTCGGAAAATATTTTAGTAACGTAATTATTAAACATCCCGAACCAACTCCGAGTTCTAAAATTTTTAATTCTTGATTTTTATTTGGAAATTTTTCAAAAACTGCTGCAATTAATATTTCTGAATCGGGGCGCGGATCAAGGACGCTAGAATTAACAAAAAAATCTAATCCGTAAAATTCACGATTACCAATAATATGCGAAACTGGTTCGCGCAAATTGCGACGCGCCACCGCGCTTATAAAATTTTCTTCTTGCTGATTAGTTAATTCAATGTCGGGGTTAAAAATTATTTTTTCCTTAGAAAATAACGTAACATGACCAAGCAGCACTCTAGCATCAAGCTCTGCCGTCTCTATGCCTGAAGATTCAAAAGATTTTTTAGCAAAAACTAAGGCGTCAGATATTTTCATTTTTAAATATTTCTGTACCCAGTATAAATTTAGGCAACAAAAAAGCCGACCCAGAAAGAATCGGCTTTTATGAATAAATTTTAAAACTTCCCAAGAACCTCACGAAGCGGGGTTTCGTTAATAACAAATTCAAGATTTTTTTCGCGACGAATATCGAAAACTTCCGAATTATCTTTGCTTAACTGATTTTTGCCCGCAAGTTCAAGCGAAACCGATGACAAGCCAGCAATAATTTTTTTCAGGAAATTTTTGTAAGCCTCATTTTGCGGAGAAGTTGCTTGCGCAGATAAATCTGCGGTTTGCTGCACCGAAACATCAGCTTGCTTAACATCATCAGAAGCCATTTGGTCGAAGCCTTTTGACAGGTAATTGATCAAGCTTGTTGCATTGTCCGCCCTAACAGTTACAAAGCCTGAAGGCATGCTGTCATCTTGAAAGAAATTAACTTGGCCATTAATTGCAATTTTATAAAGAGAGTTTGAAAACTCTAGGTTGTTGATTTTAAGAGATTTATTATATTGCAAATTTGACTCTTGAACAAGTTGCGACGGGTCAAGTGGCACATTGGCCTTTTGTTCATTTTTAATCGGAGTAAAGATATATTCAAAATCAACGATTAAATTACTTTTAACTGCCTCGTTTTGAGTGGCCGCCACCAAGGTAGATACATCTTGCACAGCAGGCACAGAATCAACTGGCTGCACAACTTCTTGTTTAGCATCAACAGTTGCCGCAGCGGCAACCACTGCCGTTGCTGGCTGAACAGAAGCACCAGAAACCACCGCAACCGAAGGAAGAGAGCTTGTCGCAGAAACGTCACTTGCCGCGTTGTTTCCAATTGCAATTTCACCAGTTTTAATTGCGTCAATAATTCTTTTTTCTGAAGAATTTTTATAGATTTCTAATATTCCAAAATTTTCAATATCAGCAATATTAACATTTAATTTTGCAGTAATTTGTTCGTTACTATCAATTGCCGATTCAATTTTTACAATCGTCGAAGAGGCTGAATAAATAATATTTTTTTCAGAATCAAGAACTCGATAGCCTAAATCTTGGTAAGAAAAATGCGAAATCATGCCATTTGAAATGGTGAATTTTATTTGTGGCACTTGGGTAAATTCAATAGTGCCAGCTTTTCCATCTAAGCTTTGCGTGGTTGGCTTTTCAACCAATTCAACTTCGAATTCGTCGCCAAAAATTGCTGATTTTGCCTCAATATGTTTTGCAATTATTTGATGCTTGCTAAAAGCAGGATTTGGAATTGTAAATTTAAGATCTTTGATAGTAATTTTTTGTGAAAATGGAAAGCCAGAAACTTTAATTTCTGCAGCCGAAACATTGGCGCTGTTTTCTGCAATAAAATTATTGATATGTTTTTCAAGCTGCCCTGCTTTAAAAAACCAAAAGACGCTATAAACAAGAATTATAACGACAAACGTAATAGCTAATTTTATTGTCAGACTTTTATTCATGGCGTAAAAAATAAAGTTATTTAACTGAAACATTACGAGTCTCGTCTGGCACTACCAGAGTAAGGCCATCCAATTCTTCTGTCATAATAATTTGACAACCCAAACGCGATGTTGGTGTCAAACCAAATGCTAAATCAAGCATATCTTCTTCGTCTTCGCTTGGCTCTGAAAGCATGTCGTAATATTTTTTATCAACAACAACATGGCAAGTTGAACAAGCAAGAGAGCCTTCGCAGGCGCCTTCCAAATCAATATCATTATTGTGCGCAGCTTCAAGGACAGTTGTTCCTACAGGAACTTGAAATTCTTTTGGTTCACCCTTGCAAATGAAAATTATTTTAACGGTTTTTGACATTGTAAAATAGTGCTTTTGTAAAGATTTCTCTTCGCAAAAATTAAATTAATAAACAGAAACTATATTTATAAAAACTTGAATTTAAAACACAAAATGTTTTTTATTTTATTTTCTAAAAAATCGCCTCATTTTTTAAATTTTATCTAATTCAGAACGCTTCGCGCTCAAGAAAATCAAAGTAAGTTTCGATTGGAACATGGTCTGATGGTTGCGTTGCCGCGCGAAAATCTTTATAAACTTTGGCTTCTTTTACACAATCTTTTAAACTAGGCGTTGCCCAAATGTGATCAAGCCTGCGCCCTTTATTGGCGCCAAGCGGATCTGCCGCGCGATAGCTCCACCAGCTATAAAGTTTTTGCGAATCATCGACAAACATGCGGTGCGTGTCAATAAAATCAAGACTTTCCTGCATTTTGTTTAATTTTTCAACCTCGATTGGCGTATGCGAAACCGTTTTTAGCAATTGCTTATGAGACCAGACGTCGTGCTCTTTTGGGGCAATGTTAAAATCTCCAAGAATGATAATATTTTTCTTTTTTTGCGCCAATGACAAAAAATATTGCGACATCCAATCGATAAATTTTAATTTGTGATCAAATTTTAAATTAAGCGCGACGTCAGCAATGTCGCCGCCTGCGGGAATATAAAAATTATGCAATTCAACCTCGCCAATTTTTGTATCAAATGCGACCGAAATGTGACGCTTGTGGCCGTAATCTAAAACGTCGATCACATTTTTTTTCTTCAATGGAATTTTTGATAAAATGGCCACGCCGTTGTAAGATTTTTCACCAACAAACTCAATAAAATCATAGCCCAAGGCCTTGGCTGCAAGTAATGGAAAATCTTCATCGACAACTTTGGTTTCTTGCAAGCAAATTATGTGCGGATTTGATTCTTTCACAAACCTTTCAAGCAAAGGAAGGCGCAGGCGCAGAGAGTTTATATTCCAAGAAACGATTTTCATTGATTAGCGAGAATTTGAAGTACCGTGCCCATTGCTAAAAGACTTTCCTGATTCGCCTAAACTAGAAAGCTCTCTTGATTTATCTAAAACATTTTGCGCCACAGGTTCTTGCACATCGGCTTTTGGCTTAGACGTCGCAGTATGTAAAACCGGCAAAGGCAATTTCATTACCACGTCACTCGCGCTATGAACTGCGCTTTTAATAATTCCGGTCACAGAAACTGCATTGATTCTTTCTAAATCTTGTTGCGACAAGCCTGTTTGCGATTCATTAACCATATTTGCAAATTGACCATCATGTTTCTTAGAAAGATCTTCTTTTTCAACCTTCCCCACCCCTGATTTAAAAGCATTTAAAGCCGCAATCTGTATATTTCTTATATCAGCATCAGTAATATGATGAGTTACCGCTTCATTTGCAACAGAGGCGCTTTGCTGCCGCGCTCTTTCGCGAGAATGCTCTTTTTCATTTCCGCCCTTTTCTTTATCGTGCAGCGTTTTTTCTTTTTCTATTTTATCAACAATTTTTTCAGCTTCTTTCCTTATCAACTCTTCAAGGGCCGCCCCTGCAGCACCAACAGCAATAGCGCCAATTCCAGAAGTAGGCAATCCCGCAACCACGGCAATTGCAGAAGTTACGGCCGCCATCACAAATTTAAAAACTGTTGGATGTTTAACAATTTGCTCGGACGCGCCGTCTCTTAGTCGCTCGAAAAAATTAGGCTCTTTTTTTTCAGCAGCAACGCTCGCCATAGGGGGAATTGCTGTAAATGAAGTCTTGAAAGGTTTTTCGGAAGATGTTGGGGACGCCATAATTTTTATTTAACTATTAATCTTGGAAAAATAATCTGCGGTTCAGAAATTTCATGCCCCGCGGCCAAACTATATTTTTTATCAATATTTTCAATCTTACATAATGTGCGCGAAGCCTGCAAAGAGTCAATAATTTTTATTGCCAAAACTGGTAAAAAAGGCTGAAGCGAAATTGCAATTATTCGTAAAGACTCGGCGATTGTTGATAGCACTAGGTTCATCTTGTCAATATTGCCATCTTTTTTTAATGTCCACGGCGCTTGATCATTGATAAATTGATTGCAAATTGAAGCAAATTGAATCACTTCAAAAATTGCTTGATCGTAGGCAAAGGCCTCCATTTTTTGCACAATTTTTTCTTTTAAATCATAACCATTTTTAAGCAAATTTTGCCCTTCTTCAAATGCAGAAATATCAACAATTTTGGCATTATTATTTTTATAAATCATCGTCAAAGACCGCTGCACTAGGTTTCCAATGTTATTTGCAAGCTCGGCATTGACGCGACTTATTAAATTTTCGCGCGAATAATCTCCGTCATTTCCAAAAGGAACTTCGCGCAATAAAAAATATTTGAAATAATCAATAGCGGTTTCGTCATTACAGCCAAGCGACTTTATCCACTCAATTTCTTGCGACGGGCTAATGACATTTCCTAAAGATTTCGAAATTTTTTGCCCCTGATTCGTCCACCATCCATGAGCAAAAATTTTATTTGGAAGAGGCAAGTCAGCCGCCATTAGAAAGGCTGGCCAATAGATTGCATGAAAACGCAAAATATCTTTTCCAACAATATGAACCGGCGAATCGAAAGTATTACACCAAAAATCTTGATAAAGCGAATTTTTTTCATCAGGAAAACCTAAGGCAGAAAGATAATTCGTTAGCGCGTCAAGCCATACGTACATTATGTGATCGCCCGATTCAGAATCTTGCTTTTTAGGAATAGGAATTCCCCATTTAAATGAATTTCGCGAAATTGATAAATCGCGCAAACCGCCTTTTACAAAAGACAAAACTTCATTCATTTTTGATTGCGGCAAAACAAAGTCTGGCGCGGCTTCGTAAAGCATCAATAATTTATTTTCAAAGGCAGAAAGTTTGAAAAAATAACTTTCTTCTTTGTGCCAAGAAACCTCTGCACCCGTTGGCGCCTTGCCGTCGACCAATTCGTCTTCATTGTAAAATGCTTCGTCGCGCAAAGCGTACCATCCCTCGTAAACATCCTTATAGATAAAGCCGCGTGACTCTAGGCGCCGCCAAAATTCTTGCGCGCAAACTTTATGACGTTCTTCGGTTGTGCGAATAAAATCATCATGCGACAAGCCCAACATTTGCGCCAGTTCGCGAAATTTTGATGACACTTCATCACAAAATTGTTGCGGCTGCAAACCACGCGCCAAAGCAGATTTCTCAACCTTTTGCCCATGTTCATCAGTGCCCGTTAAAAACCGCACATTCATATTTTGCATACGCCGAAAACGCGCCTGCACGTCGCAAGCCAATGACGTGTAAGCATGGCCAATGTGCGGAACATCGTTTACATAATAAATTGGCGAAGTGATGTAAAAATTTTTGTTCGTCATTGATTTAATTAAAAATTGCTGTTATATTAGGCAAAATTATAAGATTCAGAATCTTCAACTTGATTGATTATACTGCATTTTATCAATCTTCACAAAAACAATCAAGTCAACAAATATGTTGAAAAAAATTCACATCAAAAACTATAGAGGCATTGAAAAGCTAGAAATCGACGATTTTAAAAAAATAAATTTATTCTTAGGAAAAAACAACTCTGGAAAAACAACCATTCTAGAAGCAATTTCAATAGGATTAACGCCGAACATATTACCGATATTCCACATATTAAGCTTTAGAGAAATCGGCTTATTTGCAGACCTATCAAAAACCAACCTGTCTAGTCCAAAATTATGGGAAGATTTAGAATATCTAGTACATGAAAAAAAAACATTAGAAGGTTTTGCAATTGAATCAGAATTCGACGATTCTAAGTCCATCAAGCTTGAGGCTTCATTTAGCAAAGATGTCGAAAATTTTTCCAAGGTGCAACAAGGAGTTTTTGATTTTTCGTTTATCAGTCACAAACAAATCAACAGCTTAATCGTCTCATATACAAAAGATAAAAAAACTGTAAAGCTAGGTCTTTGTCGAAATGGAAAATATAACGACATAGGAAATTTTGATTTAGCAGAAATTAATATGGAAGCAATACAAAACCGAGTAATAAAGGCTTTCGAGCTAGTTGATGATCCAATATTATCCGATTTAATAAAAAATAACAAAGAAAAGGAAATTGTTGATATTTTATCAGAGATAGATCCTAAAATAAAACATCTTAAAATTGCTGGCGGCGAAATTTTATTCGATATAGGCGAAATATCTTTACCTTTAAAGTACATGGGCGATGGCATCATTCAGATTTTAAATATTTTACTTAAAATTCATAAGGCCAAAAATGGTATTTTATTAATTGACGAGATAGAAAATTGCCTACATTGGGAATCTCAAGAAACTATGTGGAAGGTTGTTATCAAGGCCTGCAAAGAATTTAATGTTCAAATTTTTGCCTCAACTCATTCAAAAGATATAATAAATTCTCTAGCTAAAATAAAGCATAATTTTCAACAAAATAATGAGGATTTGGTTAGGGTTTTTAGAATTGAAAAACAGGGCAATATTTCACGAGTCATAAAATATAACGATGAAATGATTGACTTTGCAACAGAGCAAAATAGAGAGGTGAGATGAATGAAGATATAGAGATATTGATAATAGTTGAAGGAACTTCCGACAAAGCTTTTATGGAAAAAATTGTTGAAAAAATATCGCCATCACAATCACAAAAAAATATTTTAATTACCACAGCCTTAAATCGAAGATCTAATAAAGAAGCCGTATTGAGTTGCAACAATTTATTAACAATTATAAACGAGCCAAAGCACGGCTCTGTAAAAAAAATATTACTACTCTGTGATGCCGATTATGCTAAACGCAATGCAAAATATTCTGGCTTTAAAAAAACAAAAAATACACTTGATTTATTATTGCCAGATCTAAAGGAAGAATGTAGTCGAGAAATTGAAATAAAATATTATATATTTCCTGACAATCATAATGATGGAAATCTAGAAACTCTTTTCTTAAAATCAATTTCCAAAGATTTAAAACAAAGCTTAATCTGTGTCGAAAATTATTTTGAGTGCTTAAAAGTAATTCCAAAAGATAAAACAAAGGCGCATACATTGATAACTGCGATTGGTGGCAATGAAGATATTTTTACAGTTGAATATGCCGCAACAGATAAATTCTTTAATTTTAATTCATTATTAATAACGAAATTAACCACTTTTCTTAAAAATTTTTTAGATATATAAAATGTCCTTCACAAAAAAGCTTGATGCTTTGGTTACAAAATTTAACGAACTAGAAAAAAAGCTTCTTGACCCGTCGGCACTTGGTCAAGACTATGCAAAAATTTCGAAAGAACATGCAAATTTAATTCCAATTGTTGATTTAATTAACAATTATCAAAAAACTAAAAAAGAATTAAAAGAAATTGAAGAAGGCCTTGCGACCACGACAGACAAGGAAATGAAAGATATGATGGAAGAAGAACAAATGACGCTTACAAAAAAACTTCCTGAAATTGAACAAGAAATGAAAATTTCTTTATTGCCAAAAGATGTGGCGGATGAAAAAAATGCTATCCTTGAAATCCGCGCTGGTACTGGTGGCGAAGAGGCAGCGCTTTTTGGATATAAACTGTTCAACATTTACCAAAAATACGCTGAAAAAAAACGCTGGAAATTTGAAATTTTAGAACTTTCTACAACTGGTCTTGGAGGCTATAAAGACGCGTCAGCATTGATTACAGGCAAAGGTGCGTTTGCGCGTTTAAAATTTGAATCTGGCGTTCATCGCGTACAGCGCGTTCCTGAAACCGAAGCGTCAGGGCGCGTGCACACTTCTGCCGCAACGGTTGCCGTGCTGCCAGAAGCCGAAGAGGTTGACGTTAAAATGGAAGAAAAAGATTTACGAATTGACGTGTTTCGTTCATCTGGCCCCGGTGGTCAATCGGTTAATACGACTGACTCGGCGGTGCGAATTGTTCATATTCCAACCGGAGTAACGGTTTCAATGCAAGATGAAAAATCGCAAATCAAAAACCGCGAAAAAGCCATGAAGGTACTGCGCGCAAGACTTTATGACGCCGAACGCGAAAAACAAGAAAAAGAACGCGCCGCCAGTCGCAAAGAACAAGTCGGAAGCGGCGACAGATCTGAACGCATCCGCACCTATAATTTCCCACAAAGCCGCGTCACAGACCACCGCATCAACCTTACCTCTTACCGCATTGACGACATTATGCTTGGCGAATTGGACGAATTTATCGACGCATTAACCGCGGATGATCAAGCAAGAAAATTGTCGGCGGAGGAGTAGAGGGTTGGGTGCGTGGGTTATGGTTAGCGAAACGAACCTGACCCACAAAATCGTAATCGAATCGTCATCGAAATAATCGAGCACAAAACATGACAGTTATCTACTTTGATACTTCCGCCATTAATTGGCTATTTGATAATATTCTAAAGCATCCAGAAGATGTCGTAGCTACAAAAAAACTTCAAATTCAAAAAGGTCAAAGATGGCGGAAATTTCAAACGATGAAATGATCGGCCTAAACCTAGATGAGTATTTGTTTAATAAAAAAGATGATCGGCTTTGCAGAGCTCAAAAACTAAAGGATGCGCTGATTAAGTTGAAGCCGCTTTTATATCAAGGCCCAATAGCAATACTATCTTTGATGGCATTTAATCAATTTAAAAAAAATTCTAAATTTAAGAGAGGAACTCATAATGATTCTCTTCATGCCATATACTTAACATATGTAGATCAATTTTTTACTTCGGATAAAGACTTTGCTGATTTTAGAGATCACTTAAGCGAAAGCGATGATGAGTCGCGAATACTTAACGCTCTCAAAATTCATTTGATGAAAGAGTTGAATATTACTTTGGGGGCAAGTTTTTTAATATAGATTATCTAATCGAATTTTCAATGCCTTCTACCACATAACGAAAGATTAAAAAGTTATCTCGAAATGATAAATTTTTAATTCATAAAACACAAACTCCCATCATTCCTGCGAAAGCAGGAATCTAATGACTTGCGAGGTTTAGATTCCTGCTTTCGCAGGAATGACAGAGCACTTAAGCAATTCAGAGGAACAAAAAGCTTGAGCCCTTAACAAAAAATAATTTTTTATACAACAACTCCCTACAAAATATCCGCAGCCAATATTTTCGTCACACCCGATTCCGCCAATAAAATCAAGCTTCCATCCTCATCCAAATCTTGAAAAATGCCATCAATCAACTTGCCATCCGACTTTACAAAAATTTTTTCGCCAAGCCTGTAAGCGCCTTCAAGCCATGCGGCCCTTATTCCAGCAAAGCCAAAGCTTAACCAATTTTGATATAAAATTTCAAACTCATCCAAAAAATTCTGCAATAAAATTTCTGGCTTAATTGCAATATTAAAATCTTTCAAATTAGCGGCAGGAAAAATAGTGTTATCGGGGCTTGAATCAATATTTACGCCGATTCCAACAATTACAAACTCGCAGATTTTTTGGTTAATTTTGCTTTCAAGAAGCAGGCCTGCAACTTTTTTGCCATTAATTAAAAGATCATTAGGCCATTTATTTTCAATTTTAAGAGCAGAGCCCGCAAAAGACAAACCCCGAATCGCTCGCCTTAAAGCCACAATTGCAACAAAAGAAATTTCTGGCACCAAGCCTTGCGGCTGTAAGGCAAGCGAGAAATATAAATTTCCCTGCGGCGACGCCCAAGCCCTGCCTTGGCGCCCCCTGCCCGCATTTTGCGCGTTGGCCATAATAATTTCTCCATCAAAAATCTGCTTTGAGGCCGCCATTTCAAAGGCTTTGTCGCTAGTGCTGTCAAGGCTTTCAAACTGATGCACAATATATTTTTTATAACTCCAATTTTTCATACTTGCTTTTAAAATGGCTTTTAGGTTAAGATTAACAACATTTCCTATTTAATTTCTACTAAAAATGACTGAACAAGCTCTTCCATTAATGCGCAAAGCCACGGCTGTATGGCTTATCGAGAACACTTCTTTAACTTTTGACCAGATCGCGCGCTTTTGCGGCCTGCACGAACTTGAAGTTCAAGGCATTGCTGACGGCGACGTTGCAAGCGGCATTATTGGGCAAAATCCAATTTTTTCTGGGCAATTGACCGAAGAAGAAATCAAAAAATGCGAAGCAAATCACGAGCGCTCATTAATTTTAAACAAAAGCGCCTCTTCTGAAATCAAAGAAACTGGCAAAAAATCTGGAAAATACACGCCAATCGCCAGACGCCAAGACAAGCCAGATGGCATCGCTTACCTACTTAAATATTATCCAGAAATTACCAATTTACAAATTAAAAAATTAATTGGCACAACCGACTCAATGATCGATTCAATTCGCAATCGTACTCACTGGAATTTAAAAAATATTAAGCCTCGCGACGTTGTACTGCTTGGGCTTTGCAGCCAATCACAATTTAACGACATTATTTTAACAGCGAAGAATTTTTCTGCAGAAGGTGAAGTTGAAAAATTGGCAAAAAAAGTGAAGGCAAAGAAAAAATAATTGAATCAATATTTTCATGAAAATTGAAATCGGCAAAACGGCCCCCAGCTTTAGTCTTCCTAGTGATAAAGGCGAAGAAATTTCTCTTGCTGGCCTTAAAGGCAAAAACGTTGTACTTTATTTTTATCCAAAAGACGACACTCCGGGTTGCACTATTGAAGCGCAAGATTTTACTAAAAAAAATAAAGAATTTGCGGCCCTAAATGCCGTGGTTCTTGGCGTTTCAAAGGATAGCGTTAAAAGCCATTGCAAATTTATCGAAAAATATAATTTAAATTTTAATTTGCTAGCTGACGAATCACAAAAAACTTGCAAAGATTACGAAGTGATTAAAGAAAAATCAATGATGGGCAAGAAATATATGGGCATTGAGCGCAGCACTTTTTTAATCGATAAAATTGGCAAAGTTATAAAAATTTGGCGTGAAGTTAAGGTTAATGGCCACGTTGAGGAAGTTTTAGAAGCCTTAAAAAAAGAGGAAAAATAACGCCAACTCTAGTTTTTTGCCAAAATTTTCACAAAAAAACCTTGATTATTCACAAACAAATCACTATAATTAGCGCCCTTTTTATTTTATAATAATTTTTACTTAAATAATATCATGTCTAGCTTTCAATTAAAAGCTGAAAAAAGAGAAAAACTTGGATCTCTAGAAGCACGCAGAATCAAACTTGCAGGAAAAATCCCTGCGATCATTTACTCAAAAAATGGCAACATTAATATTAGTGTTGATAAAAGAGAATTCGAAACCGAATATTTCAAAGGAAACATTCAAACTCGCGTTGCTGAAGTTGAAATTTCTGGCAAAAAAATCAAAGTTATTGCCCATAAAATTGACGTTGATCCAGTTTCTGACAAGCCAATTCACATTGACTTATTAAACTGCGATGAAACAAAGCAAATTAAGGCAAAACCTAAATTAATTTTCATCAATCAAGATAAATCTGCCGGCATCAAAAAAGGCGGAATTTTACACGTTGTAATGAGAAAAGTTGAAGTTGTTTGCACTGATGCAAATAAAATTCCTGATAAAATCGAAATTGACGTTGCGCCACTTCATATTGGCAGCAAAGTTAGAAGCGGCGATTTAATCCTTCCTGCTGGCTCTAAACTAAGCCGCAAAGACAATTTCTTGCTTGCAAGTATTATTGGTCGCGGTAAATCTGAAGATGAAGCAAAAGTTGGTGGCGCAGTTGATGCGGCGGCTGGTGCGGCTGCCCCTGCAGCTGGTGCGGCGGCTCCGGCAGCGGCTGGCGGTGCGAAAGCAGCAGCGGCTAAACCTGCAGCTAAAGCAGCAGAAAAGAAAAAATAACCTGTCTGTTGAAAAATTTATTAAAAAAATAGCGGCTCTTATGGGTCGCTATTTTTTTTTAGAAAAATTACCTTTTTGCCTTTGGGCCGCAAAGAATCTGCGATACAATCCCATTGCCTCTCGCGCATTAATTTGATTAATGCCATTTCCAAAAATAACTAATACCATTTCCCGCTAATAATTATACATTTAAGCAAAATAATTTAGAGGATAAAATTTTAAAGAAAAATCGGCAATATCAAGCGATGCGGATGATTTTTATTTGAAATTTTAGACCAGAATTATTTTTCTAAATGTAAAGTTATTAGTGGGAAATGGCATAACTTGCGTCATATTTTTTAATTTTAAATTTAGTTTAAAACCTTGATCTATTTAGATAAATCGTCGTTTTTAAACTAAATTTAAAATTAAAAATATTTAGCAAGTGTTAGATTTATTTTTAGAAATGGCATAGCGCCCTACTCTTTCTAAATTCTAAGTAATTTCTCAAGCGCGACAAACGCATTTTTAATTTTCTCTTCTACAGAAATCATTTTGCTTACAAACAAAACTTTTTGGTTTCCTTGTAATTTAATATTATTACCACTTGAAAAAATCATCTGCAATAATTTTTGTGGATTATTGAATTTATTATCACGAAACGAAATCAAAACACCATCTTTGGTGCTTTCTAGTTTTTCAATTCCAAGTTTTTGACATTCATGTTTTAATAAACTTACTGCCATTAAATTTTCAATTTCTTCTTTTATTTTTTCCGACATTTTTCCAAAGCGATCGCGCATTTCGCTCATTAGGCGGTCTTGGTCTTCGATGTTTTTTATTGAGGCAATTTTTTTGTAAAATGACATGCGCAGCGAAAGATCTGGAATGTAAGATTCTTCAATTAACAGCGAAATTCCTAATTTAATTTGCGGCGAAAAATCTTGTGAAGGTGCTTGGTAAGCTGTGTTTGCGCGATCTTGTGCGCCTTCAGATTTTAATTTCGCAATTTCTTCAAGCAATAATTGTTGATATAATTCGACGCCAGTTTCGCGAATATGGCCAGATTGTTCGTCGCCCAAAATGTCGCCACTGCCACGAATGTCCATGTCGTGCGAGGCAATGGTGAAGCCAATTCCTAGGTCATCCAAATTTTGCATCACTTCTAATTTTTGCTTCGACTCGCGATTTAATTTTTTTGGACTTAGCATAAAATATGCATAGGCGCGAATTTTTCCACGACCGACGCGGCCGCGCAACTGGTAAAGCTGCGCAAGTCCAAACATTTCGGCGCGATAAATTATAATTGTGTTGGCGCTTGCAATATCAATGCCCGATTCAATGATTGTTGTTGATAATAATACGTCGATTTTTCCATCGTAAAAATCATTCATAATTTTATCAAGCTCGCTTGGAGTCATCTGCCCGTGGGCGTGAGTAATTTTTATATCGGGCAATAATTTTTGTAATTTATCTTCCATTTCACGAATATCGCTAATTCTTGGCACAACAAAAAACACTTTCCCGCTGCGTTGATATTCGCGCATAATGGCTTCGCGCACAATTACTGAATCGTAAGGCATGACAAAATTTCTTACGGCCAA
>Ga0209597_1001618_pt1 | contig 14613 bp, 13 predicted proteins | sample M_140625_MF_Meta_FD_187316 | JGI IMG/M metagenome (GOLD analysis project Ga0209597, IMG submission 187316) | Freshwater microbial communities from Lake Montjoie, Canada to study carbon cycling - M_140625_MF_MetaG (SPAdes) (version 2) | ecosystem: Environmental > Aquatic > Freshwater > Lake...
TGCCCGCTTGAGTACCAACACATCCGTCTTCACTGCGAACATGACCTTGGGTTATGCCGCGTTTGGTCAGACCACACCACTCTTTGGATACGGAAGCTTTACGATCGGTGCAGTTCCAGCTCCAGGAGCGCTCGCGCTTCTTGGACTCGCCGGCGCCTTCGGTCGACGTCGACGCTCGTAATCTTGTAAGTAAAAATCGTCAAGAATTTCTTGACTGAACCGGTCGTCGTCCTTGGTCTCCCCGAGGACGACGACCTTTTTCTTTTTGCAGTTTGCTGTTTTTGATTTTTGATTTACTGCTGGAATTCATGATGTTTTATATGGATTTCTATTGCACCAGCTGGCCGCTCTCGCCTTGAAAAATATTTGAAAAATGAGCGAACAAAATTGCATTGTGTGTTTTTGGTGCTATGTTCTTTTTGAATTGCGTGAGATGAAACTTGAAAAAGTTTCTCTGCCTGCAAGGACACTGGAGAGGTTGAGTAGAAAAGGGATTTGATAACGAATATTTTTTGCGAAGGATGTTGTTCCATCAACAACTTCTAACGCAGCAGGCTCTCTTCGTTGAGTCTGACTTTCGATTTTCCTTCCCATCCATCCCGCGACACCCCCCCCAAAAGGGGGGGCTGTTGTTTTTGCGCTCTGGTTTTTTCGCTCAGAGATTCTTGCGTGTGAACACCGCCATCCAAGCCTGCGCACCCATTTGGTCTGTACTGATTTCGTATCGCGTGGGTTCGATTGATTGCGCATCCCACGAATCGCGCAGAGATGCGCGGAGTTCGGATTGGGTGACGCGCCGCGGACCAGGCCGAGTCTCGTGTTCATTGAAACAAATCAAGATGAGCGTTGCCGCGGGCTGTGCGATGCGTGCTAATTCTGAGGCATAGACCGCACGATCCTGATCGGAAAAGACGTGAAAGAGACCGCTGTCGAGAATTGAACCGGCCCAGCCGTCAGGGATGAGACCGCGCAAATTGAGAACATTGGCGTGTTCGAAGCGAATGAGATCGGTTGGGGGTGTCGATTGACGAGCCAGTTCTATCGCGCGCGCGACGGAATCGACTGCAAGCACCTGAAGACCATTTTGTGCGAGAAATCGAGCGTTTTCTCCTGTGCCGCAACCAAGGTCGACCACTGGCGAACGAAAGATGTTGCGATGGAGAGCGAGCTTGACCGCCGCTTGTGGTCGAGCGATTTCCCAAATTGGTGATCCCAAATAGAGCTGATCGAAAGACTCTGGCTTTACACCCCGCGCGTCAGCGATGAAGTCACGCGCGTCTGAGGTACGGTCAGGTTTGTCGTTCACGCTTCGTATCGGATCGCGCGTTACTTCTTGTCCGCGGCAATTGCGTCGGCCAAACTCATATATCGCAAGTATTGCAGGCCTACCGATGCGCCAGCCATCAAGCCTTTTTGCCCAGTGATATAGACCGCGACTCCGTGGTCATATGCAGCAGCGGCTGCAGTTCCAGCATCGCCGCCGACTGCGGTTCCGCCCGCGCTACCTGCGAGCACATTCTTTTTGAATTCATCGAAGCGCGCAGCAGTTTCAAAGACAATCAATAACTGAAGCCCCTGTCCACCAATTTGCAGACCGACATTTGGGTTGCTCAATGCAGCCCAACCCTCTTGGGTTCCACTTGGCGTGAAGACTGCACCGCGGCCAAACTGTCCACCGCCGAAGAGAAGCCCCCATTGACCAACTCCTGGGAATACTGCATAGCCAGCGCTCTTATCGAGTTGTGCTTGGAGTCCAGTCACTTGGCTTAAGAACAAGGCGCGACTGGTCTGAGCCTCTTGTGTGAATGCGGCGCGATCTTCAGTCTTGGGCGCGGTGTCGCATGCGGACAAGCCAGTGATTGCGATGACAGCGAGAATCGACGATGAGAGAAATGTTGATGCAGACTTCATATAGAGGGAACCTTATCACGCTTCGCCGACTTGAGCCGCGAGCCACGCAGGAACTCTTTCGATATTAATACTTTCTTGTTGTTGCGTGTCGCGGTGGCGAATCGTGACATTTTGCCCAGTCAGCGTGTCGGTATCAATGGTGATGCAGAATGGCGTCCCAGCTTCGTCCATGCGGGCGTAGCGCTTTCCAATCGTTTGCTTTGGGTCATATTCGCAGTTGTGACGCTTGCGAAGGTCCTTGTAAAGTTTTTCAGCGATTTCGGGAAGGCCGTCCTTGTTGACGAGTGGAAAAATGCCGGCTTTCACGGGAGCCATTCGAGGATGGAACTTCATATACACGCCGCTTGGACGCGTTTCGTCTTTGGTGTATGCCTCGCAAAGAAGCGCGAGCGTGCCGCGATCAGCACCAGCGGATGGTTCGATGACATGGGGGAAATATCGCTCGTTCTTTTCGGCGTCGAAGTATTTCATCTTGTCGCGGCGACCAGAATGCTCGGCATGTTGACAGAGGTCATAGTCGCTTCGATGCGCGACCCCTTCGAGTTCGCCGAATCCAGGCGCTGAAAACGGAAATCGATATTCGATATCACTTGTACCTGCGCCAGTCTTTGCATAGTGCGCGAGTTCGTCGCGGTCATGTTCGCGCAACTGAAGATTTTCGCTTGTCAGTCCAATCGACTGCCACCACGCGAAGCGTTGTTCGCGCCACCACGCGTACCACTCGTTGGCTTGCGTTGGATGAATGAAGAACTCGATTTCCATTTGTTCAAATTCACGGCTGCGGAAGGTGAAATTGCGCGGAGTGACTTCGTTGCGAAATGCCTTGCCGATTTGAGCGATGCCGAATGGAACTCGAACGCGCGTGCTGTTGACCACATTTTCGAAGTTGGCGAAGATGCCCTGCGCGGTTTCTGGGCGCAAATATGCGATGTTTGATGGGTCTTCGAGCGCGCCGACATTGGTCTTAAACATCAAGTTGAATTGGCGAGGTTCGGTGAGTGTTCCAACTTCTTTCGCATCTGGACCAATGCAGCGCGCGCGATCTTCGGCAGTCAACTGCGTGAATGGACGAAGCAGATGTCGTGCGGGATCGAGCGCATCGCACTTTTCATATTTCAGAAGTGTCTTGATGGCTTTGTCGCGTTGATCCGTGTCATTTTCGACGAAGGCGTACAAGCGTGCACTTGCATCCGCAGCGCCCAGAACAGTCAGATGATCCGCGCGGTATCTCGCCTTGCTCTCGCGGCAATCGACCATCGGATCATTGAAGCCGCCAACGTGCCCAGATGCTTCCCAGACTTTTGGATTCATGATGATCGTGCAGTCAACGCCGACGATGTGAACGGATTCGCCGTTTGGACCAGGCGTATCGCAGCGCACAACATCTTTCCACCATGCGTCTTTGAGATTGCGCTTCAGCTCGGTGCCGAGGGGGCCGTAATCCCAGAAGCCGTTGATGCCGCCATAGATTTCCGAACTTTGGAAGATGAATCCGCGGCGGCGACAGAGAGCGACAATTTCATCCATTGATTTCGTTGGTGTTTCGGGCATAGGGTGGGCGAGTGTATGGACAACTTCCGTTGCTGGCATATGCCCCGCTATTTATGTTTTCTGGGATCAGCGCGTCGCAAGAATAAAATCTGGAATTGCTTGGATGGCGAGATATCGCTTGAGAATTGCGGTGGGCAGTTCGTGGAAACTCCGAATCTTTTTTCGGCATGGCACTTCGCCGCAATTGCAAGGCATGATCCAAGAATCATCCGCGCCCAAGAGAGTTGAATAGTCGTGTGTGATTTCAGCGGTCGCTGCGATTGATTTGATCGCCCTGAAGAAAAGTCGACCTGTTTGTTTGACGACTCGCACATTTGGATTGCAAGAGTGATTTGCAAATGCGCCGATCTTGTCGTGTGGAGAGAGATAGCGATCAGCGTCGTATCGAAAACAATTTGCAGCCTTGCGTGGATCTGATTTCCAGAAGGACCAGACTTCATCGCTCGTGACGATGTCGCCATCGATTTCGCAAATGAGCGCACCGGAGCTGAAAGATTTCAGCGCAACAATTCCAAGGCCGTTGCGCACGGGTTGAACAGCGAGAAAACGGAGTGCAGACATTGAGGGCGGAGGGTACGAAACCCACGGATTTGAATTGGATCGAATGCGCACAAGAGACTTTCGTGAAAAGCGACATCGTGATATCCTGCGATTGTCGGGCGATTAGCTCAGTTGGCTAGAGCACACGCATCACACGCGTGGGGTCGCTGGTTCGAATCCAGTATCGCCCATTAACGCCACTTGCAAGGGTTTGTGCGTAGTCGCAAGACTACGCACAACCTTGCAGGGGGAAAGAGGTTGCGTTCCAAAGTGCGAGAACATGCAAGCTGGTGCCGCTGGGTGCTGCACCGCATTTTGCACCATGGATGCACCGCATTCTGCACCGCTCTTTTTGAAGACTGTTGTGGGACTCTCAGCCCGAACATTCACCCCGGTGGTTTGAATCCAATCACCGGTTCCGGTTGCTGCTTGAACATGCAAATCTTTATGTTTCAGATAATGGCGAGCGGCGATTGACGGGCTGTGGCCCAACCAAGAAGCGACTTGGTGCGAGGGATAGTGATCAACCCAGTCGGTTTCGCAAGACCCTCGCAGATTCTGAAAGAGTCGAGGCCAAGGCTTATGCCCCGCACGCTCAATGATCTTGTGAAATGATGTACGGAGATTTCCGCTTGAACTCACAAGCTTTGGAAACAGCCACATATCGCCGTCAGGCCGTTGATGTACATGGCAAACCAGTTGTCTGCATAGATGCTTCCGTGGACGGTGTCGCTCATTGAAGGTTTCACGATGCCGTCCTGCGGCGGCTTGCGCTTGCCACCCTGTCCACCCCCGCGACGCGGCGGATCCTGCGGGCGCGGAGGATCTTGCGCAACGGTGGCACCCGCCAGTAATGTCAGCGCGCTGATTGCGATCCATTTCTTGCTATTCATTATGAATCCTTCTTTGATGACACACCAGCAGTGCCAGGCTTGATTGCATAGGAAGCGATCACTGTTCCATTCGCTTCTTTCTCTTTGCGGCCACCGCTGCCTTGGTCTCCGAGCGAGGCGCGCACAAAGTCGACGGTTGCTGCATCGGGCGTTACCCGCACGCGTACATGTCCAGGGCTTCCAAGAATGGTGCCGGATGCGTACCCGTATTCCTCTGCGCTCCTCGTTCCGCCGAGCGCGTTGCCAGGTTGCGGCACGCACTGGTATGTCACGCCATCAAGTTCGCTATGCACATAGACATGGTCGTGACCATGGAACACCGCAGAAACGCCATTCTTTACTAAGAGGTCATGAATCGGCATCGGCCAACCGGGTCGGTGTGCGGCGAACCCGGGCGTTCCGTCCGCATTCTTGCCGCCCCACTCAAAGAAGGGCGCGCTCTCCACACCGCCGCGCGACTCTTGCCCACCCAATCCGCCAACAAGATGGTGGATGAAGACAAATTTGTACTTCGCCTTCGACGCTGCGAGTGTTCTCGCCAGCCAGTCGTACTGCGCGCGACCGAGCGTGCGAGTCCAACTTTGGTCGGTTGGTTCGAGTTTCTTTGCTGCCGCCTGCCCAGGTCCGCCGGGACCATCGGGACCGCCAGGTCCACCGCGTCCACCGCCGCCACCACCACCTCCGCCGCCAGATCCACCTCGCCCACCACCGCCCGCGCGCTCGGTCGTCGGCCAGAATGGATCGAGCACTACCACCAACGCATCACCCCAAGTGAACGCGTAATAGTTGGAGCCACGGCCATCGGTCATGGTGGTGAGACCCGAATACATCCCGCCGTTTGCGCCGCTCGTCGCGGAAGCGATGGCAGGAGCGGGGAAGCGTTCCGTGCGCATGGTGAATGACCACGGACCCATGTCATCGGGGCGCGTGCCAGCACTGCCGGATTCGCCGTCGTGATTTCCAAGCGTCATGAAGAGCGGCGCGTCAGCACACAGTTGCCCGAAGTACCAGCGCTGCGCTTCGTACTGCGGAGCGGTTTGGTGAAAGTCATCGCGACGCTTGTCAGTCATGAAGGTGTCGCCGAGGTCCATATGGAAATCGGGCGCATCTGCAAGCGCGTTCTGCAGCGCGCGGGTGTAGACCTTTGGGTCCATGTTGGCGTCCAGGTGCGAATCCGCCTGCATGGTGAAGGTGAATGGCTTTCCTGCGGGGGCCTGCGTTCGGAATCCGTGCTCCGCGCCGGGCACTGCGGCATCGGCGCCACTCTTGGTGATCAGCCGGTAGCGATACTCGGTGCCGGGTGCTAAATCCTTCAACTCAATCAGCGCCACATGCCCAGGCTCAACACGAACGGGCGCAGAGTGCTGCTTGACGGTGTCGCCGGCGCGCCAATGTTCGATCGATGCATCAACGGACGTTGACACCGCCACTGATGCAGTGATTGATCGATCGGTTGGACGTACCAGCACTATGTCGGACGCATGCGCGGGAACATCCGTATGAAAGGCCGTCATGCGACCGATCAGCGACCCGCGCTCGCCGGCTTGGCCGCCGCCACCACCACCGCCCTGACCGCCTCCGCCTTGTCCCCTCGCTTGTCCGCCTGGGCCGCCACTACCGCCACCCTGTCCACCACCTTGACCGCGACCGCCCTTACCGCCTTTGCCTCCCTTGCCATTCTGATCGCCCGGTGGCGGAGGTGGCGGGGGCGGAGGATCACCAGCACCGCCCTGCTCACCATCGCCGCGTGGCGGCGGCGGCTCATCACCAGCGCCGCGCTCGCGTGCATAGCGCAGCTCCACTTCGGCGATCGAGATGGTGGTGTCCTTCATCGCTGCAAGCAGCTCGGTGAAACCCGCGCGCCCAGCGGCGAGCTTTGGCTCCGCGGACAGCGCGTACACGGTCACCATGTAGGACTTCTCGCCCGGACCCTTTGAGCACGGCGGCGCATATTCCGCGCGACGATTGACGGTGTTGATTCCCCACGTGCCCAGATCATGCTGACTCTCAGCGAGCGCCTTCGTTGCAGGAGTCAGCCCCCACAGAACGATGTATGCGTGTTCGTCCACACCTTCCTTGCCGCCCGGCGGAATGTGATGCATGGCAATCGCCACGCTCTTGGTAGCTGCGGGCAGCCCAGTCCATTCGATCGGCGGCGAAATGCTGTCTCCATCGCACGTGTACTTCTTGTCCAACATTCCATCGGCACCGATGCCCGCTGAATGCACTTCGAATCCATCCTTCGAAGGAGCCGCGGTACGACGCACTTCACTTGGTGGCGGACCGCCGCCGCCTTGGCCTCCACCCTGCCCGCCGCGGCGACCGCCGCCGCCCTTCCCGCCGCCGCCGCCTTGGCCACCACCTGGACCGCCTGCTCCACCTTGTCCACCACCAGCGCGCGCTTGCCGTGAATATGACTCTTCTTGCGTCTTGCCATCAGGGCCGACAAAGGTCAACTTCACCTTGCCCGATTCATCGATCGCGTAATCAATCCGTGATGTTCGCCCCGAGACCTGATACGAGAGCGACCATGCCTTCGGACCTGTCTGCTTGAAACCAGTGATGCTGGCTCCGCGCAACGGCGGCAGCGATGGCCGGAACGGTGCGGCATGCGCCTGCGGATTAATTTCTTCGCCATCGGCAGATACGGTGACCTTGCCGCGCATGCCTCCGTTGATGTACGGATACGTCTTGCTTGCGTGATAGTGGTACGAACGCGTTCCACCATCAATGCCTTGGCCGGCAGGAACTGTGCATTCATGCCCATTCCACTGGTCAAGCGCCGTTGTTGCACCGAGCGGACACGCGCTATCCGCGCCAGCCTTCGCCTTCGGATCAAACAGACCATAGATGGCGAATCCATCGAGCGCAAATGCAATTGGGTTTTTGGCTCCAACCGCCTTCTGAAGTGCGAGCGGCGCTGCGTGATAGTGATAGTCATCCGCGCGTCCGCAATGGCCGCCGAAATCATCAAGTTCACCGATAGCGAACGAATCTTCGCCTCGGTTGTTGTACGCATTGAAGATCGGAATACCGTTCGCCGCCAACGCGATGGCGCCCCGGCGCAACCCGTTCTTGCCAGAAATAGGAATCTCTGCAAACGCCGGTCGAAGCGGAATCTGCCAAGCATTGTCGCCCGTGTATGCCTGGGGAATCGGTAACTGTTGCTGCCATGCGCGAATGCCAACCATCATCGTGAAATCCACTGGTGCATGCGGCAGCCCGTCCGACTCCACATAGAGCCACTGCGCGTCCGCGTGCGTACGAACGAACGGCGCAAAAGGCGCGAACGAAGCTGCTTGCCACGGCGTGGCGCTGTTCGGCAACTTGGGCGCAGTCGCGGTGGCAGCGGGCGGTGCAAACACTGACTCATTCAGTGAGCGCACCGCAGTGAGTTTTGATTCCGCCTGCGTGCGATCGTCGGGATCAAGATCCACCATCGGAATGCTGACTACCGCGCCGTCATCAAGCTGAAGAGTCACGCCGTCGGCGCGCACTGCCATGAGTGAGCCCTGATACTCCACGCCTTGGCGTGCATCATGCCAGGCTCGAGTAGCAACATCATGATGAGCCCCCGATGCTTCCGGTGGATGCGCCGTTGCAGCGGTGGAGAATGCCACCAGCGCCGCGCTGAGACCGAATGCCGTCATGCTTTGATTAGTTGTCATTGCTCGTTCCTTGGCCTTGCTTGTTACCGCCATTGTTTCCGCTGCCACCTTGACCGCCACCCTTGCCACTACCACCGCCGCCTTTACCGCCGCCACCCTTGCCGCCCTTGCCACCTGGCTGCTTGGGTGTATTGCCTCCAGTGTCAGCATCGGGACTGCCGGGGTTGGGATTCACCACCGGCAACTGCGCATTCACGGCTTTCAGATACGAATCCAGTCGAGAACGCAGGTCCTTCACGGTGTCCGCCTGCTCCGCGGCAACATCGTGCGCCTCGGGACGATCCTTGGAAATGTCGTACAGCATCACCTTGTCGGTGTCGTAGTTGTGAATCAGTTTCCAGTTTCCAACATAGATGGCTGATGCTGGCCCACCGTTATTCAGGTCGTAGTGCGGAAAGTGAATGACGATCTCTTCATGAGAACGCGCAACCTTTCCTTCACCGCCACTCTTGAGCACTGGCACCAAACTGCCACCCTCGATCGCCGTGCGGGCGTCAGGCTCAGAAGACTTTGCGACGGGCGCACCCGCAAGGTCAAGCATGGTCGGTAGTAGATCCATCCCAGTGCCGCGTACCGTGCTCACCTTTCCGGCTGCGATCCCTGGCCCAATCACAATGAACGGAACGCGAATTCCGCCCTCGCTCACGCTGCCCTTCGCACCGCTGAACGGCGGATTGGGCAGGCTGCGACCGCGACCGCCGCCGCTCGCACCTTGACCTCCTCCGCCGCCGCCGCCACCACCCTGCGAGCCATGGTCTGCGCTGTAGAAGACATAGGTGTTGTCAGCCACCCCCATTTCCTTGAGTGCTGCCAGTACGCGCCCAACTTGCGTATCAACATCGCGCGCACCGGCGATCGCGCCCATCGGCTTGCCACTGATGCCGGGCACAAGCGCCTTTGCCGCTGCGAGTGCTTCCGGAGTTGCCTCTTCCTCGCTACCGAATCCATAATGAGAGATCTGCACGAAGAACGGCTTGCCCGCCTTCACCTGCTGTTTCATGAACTCGATGCCGCGATCGGTGATCATCACCGCCTGCTTCGGATTCGGCGTGCTGCCACGATCGGGTCCCTGATTGCTGTTTGCACCATCGCAGAGATCGAATCCCACCGCGCTCGGTGCGGCACGACCAACATGCCATTTGCCGAAATGCGCGGTTCCGTAGCCAAGATCATGCAACATGCCGCCGCTGGTCTTTACGCCAGTCGGTAGATCGGTGTCAGGCGTCGGCGCGATGGTACGCATCAGTGGATAGCGCGACGAATCGCCAGTCTCGCGCTTGTTCGCGCCGCCCTCGTTCTGAAACGTCATATGTAACTTCGCAGGACTGATCCCCGTCACCCAACTTGCGCGCGACGGCGTGCAGCGCGGGCACGATGTATAGAAGTCGCTGAAGCGCATGCCGTCCGCTGCCATCTTCTGAATGTTCGGCGTAAGTCCATCAGGTCGCGCGACCGATGGCGGCTGACCATCCATGTCGACCGATGTGCTCGACCAACCCTGCGCTTCTGCTTGGATGAACACAAAGTTTGGTCGTGCGGCGATTGCGGCGGTACCGCCAACGCGCGTTGCTGATGTCGGCGCACTCGCTGGCGGCGCTGACGGCGGCGCGAAAGCAGCGAGCATAAGAAACGTCAATGTCAGAATCATTTGCACGGAATCAGTCCTCGTTGATCACTTGCCGATCAGCGTCGTGATGTAATTCATGAGTAAAGAACGCGGGATTGAGCGGAGACTCCGCCAATAAATCCAGTGTCACCGCGCGCGGTCCGCCCTGCGCTTGCGGCAATCGATCGAGCTGCATGCGGACGATGATGGCGGTTTCCGAGTCGTACCAAAGTTCAACGCCTTTCGGCCCGCGTGCAATACCAGCCTTGCGCGTAGCCACGATCGAACGCACCGGACGGCCATCGATTTCTCCGGCTGCGCCCAGCGCGATGTCATAGGAACGCATCAGCACATCAAGCCCGTCTTTCGGGTCGATGAACGGAAGATCATGCTGCTCGCCGGGCAGCGCACCGCGGAATCGTGCTAGATCACTGCTCACCCGGACCGCGCCACGATCAGGAATGCTCCACGAACGAAGACCATCGCTGCCAGTAATAATGGATCTTCCGTCGTCACCCGTGCGCGTCAATACATAGCAGCCTGCTGCTCCCAAGTTCAGCACGGCATCATCAATTGATGGCTGTGGGCGACCAGTGCCGCGACCCGACTGCGGGCCTGCCCCGCGGGCGACACTCGGATCGGCGCGACGGCCATCTTTCGAAGGCACGCGCCCATCGCCCGCGATCGCGCGAATGACGTACGTGCGCATGCCCGCGGGCGCAGCGGCTGCAATCCGCGCAAGTTCAACATACGCAGCATTTGCGGGCGAGCCGCGCATCCCTATATACGCAAGCGTGCCAACGGCAATCATGAGTACCGCCGCCCCTGCCAAGCGCCGCGCTCGTTGTATCCACATCACATTCCGTGCCGTGCGGCGACCGATCGGCGCGGCACTGAACTCACGCTCCATGGCATCGTGCAACAGCGCGGCGCGTGCAAACTCCCGAGCGCGCTCTTCATCAGCGGCAATGAGTGCGCCAAAGCGTTCGCGCTCTGCGTCACTCAATGTGCCGTCAAGCATTCCGTGCATGAGGGCGTACCATGCCTGCTGATCATGTTGGTCATGTCGACCATTCTGATCATTCGCCACGCCCGCGCGATTCAAGGATTCATCGCTCATACATGCCCCTCCGCACGGATGCGCGATTCAATGCACTCGCGCAATTGCTCACGCACTCGCTGCAACAATTTCGCCGCGGTGTTTGCCTGAAGGCCCATGAGTTCGGCGATGCGCGCGGGTTTGATGTCCATTCTGTAGCGCAGTTCACACGCCTCGCGCGCGCGGCCATCCAGTCGGGCAACGCATTCCGCAAGGTGATGAAGGCGGGCGCGCTCCACATCTTCGACCTCAGCAAACGCAGCCGCTACCGCGTCGGTTACTTCAGGGGCAAGCAACATCGGTCGCCGGCGCCGCTTGCGCAATGAATCTGCGATCGCATGGCGCGCGATTCCCATCGCCCACGGAAGGAACGGACGCGATGGGTCATAGTCCGCATACGACTCCAGAACTGCAACGGCGACATCTTGTAAGACATCGTCGCGCTCGGCGCGGTCTATCACCACCACATGTACAAACGCCGACACCGCAGGCTGAGCCTGGGTCCAGTGGGCGAATGCTTGGCGGGTGAGCTGGTCCATGCAGGAGGAGTTCGTCGGCGGACACCGATCGTGACAGGAAATCGGAACGTTTTTTCCCTACGCTCACAGATTTGTGGCTCTGCATTCCTGTTCAACGGATTCGGGCGAACGGGCGCCCGCGCCCCGGGTTTGCCTCCACCTACAACGGTTTCTCAAGCACCACTGATGCAATCAACTGGATTTGCAGGATGCCTGCACAATCGAACAAATCGCAGCACGCATCGGCGCAGGCAAGCTTCCCCATGCAGCGATCAACTTTTTCAGATCAGGATCATCTTGTGCAACGGGAAGATGCCATCCTGGAGCATCTGCACCGCATTCTGCACCACCTGTTTTGGAAACATCACCATTCCCCGTTGTTTCCTTCGTATCTTCGAGTCCAGTATCGCCCATTTTTTTATCTGCTGGGAAACACGGGGTGACGCAAACTCTCGCACATGCCCCACCCGAATGTCGTAAGGCGCAATGGCTGACGATGGGTTCGGTTGCGCCCGGTGATACGACTTCGCATTTCGAGTGTCGCAGGCAAAAATATTTAGGTTGAGTGAGTTCTAAAAAATCTCAACAAAAACCAAACGCGAATCGCCGATCATATTTATGAGAAAGGCCATTCATCTTGACAACTACTTTTGACTACCGAACAATCTTTATCAGTGACGTCCACTTAGGATTCCGCGGATGCCGGGCCGAGGAGTTGGCTGCGTTTCTAAAGCGCGTGAAGTGCGAACGAGTCTTCTTGATCGGCGATATTGTCGACATGTGGATGCTTCGTCAGCGTTGGAGTTGGCCATCAACGCACAATCAAGTCATTCGACGGCTATTGAAACTCGCACGACACGGAACCTCGATCATCTACGTGCCGGGAAATCACGACGATGCTCTCCGGTCATACTCTGGGCTTGATTTAGGTGGTATTCGAATTGCCAGACAAGCGATTCACACTCTGGCAGACGGCAAGCGAGTCTTGGTGACGCACGGCGACGAGTATGACCTCGTCATTCAGAACTCACGATTGCTCGCTCTTTTTGGGGCATGGGCATACGACCACCTCGTCGCACTCAATCGATTCGTGAATAATGTTCGATCACTCTTCGGTCTAGGTCGATGGAGTTTTTCACGAATCATCAAGAAACGAGTCAAAAGTGCCTGCACATTCGTGAGCCGATTCGAAGAGGCACTGACAGCTCAAGCGCATCGACGAGGGCTCGACGGCGTCGTCTGTGGGCACATTCATGAACCTCGTATCGACGAGCAATTTATTGATGGCGTGGCGGTTCTGTATGCAAATTGCGGCGATTGGATCGAACGTGCGAGTGCTCTGGTGGAGCATCACGACGGCCGACTTGAAATCATCGAAGTTGATCAACTCCTGAAGTCCATCGGATGGACTCCCAATGTCGAAGAAGAAATTGAAATACTCGAACAAGTCGAAGAGGGAATCCATGCGATCTGATTTGCGCGCACGAAAGAATTGCTCCGTCGTATTTGCGAGTGCCTCGATCGGTTGCGGTCACACACGCGCTGCCGTCGCTATCCAAGACGCACTGGCAGATCATTTAGGGCCGAATTTTGCCACATTCCTCGATGCAATGGAGGACTCACCGACTTGGTTCAAGCACATCTACCGAGGCGGCTATTTGGCAGCAATCCGATTTTTTCCCAGAGTCGTCGGAAGGCTCTACGCCAGATCAGACTCCACGTCCATCAGATCGACTCGAGCTTCGCGGTTTGCAGGTCGCATCGAAGATCAGGCACTCATGCGACTCTGCAACAGACCAGAACTTCATAGCGCCGACATCGTCGTATCAACTCATTTTCTTACGAGCGGGGTACTGGCGCGAATGCGACAACGCGGAGAACTTCACGCGCCACTTATCACTGTCGTGACCGACGAACATCCACACTCAACGTGGTTGCACCGCGGGAGCGATCTCACATGCGTCGCGAGCGAATCCGCTCGAATGACTGCGATTGCTGCTGGACTTTCTCCAGACGCAGTTTGCGCAACTGGAATACCTGTCGACCCCAGACTTGGGCGCTTGCCACAAACCATCTTGAGAGATGCCTTAGAAACTCGCCAACAAAAACCAACCATTTTGATCTGTGGCGGAGGACATGGACTTGGTGCGCTCTTCCAAGTAGTCCAATCGGTGATCGCGGCATCGCTCCATGCGACTGTGATCGTCGTCTGCGGTAAGAATGAATCGCTACGGCGAGAGATCGAATCACTCTCACGCAACAAATCCGATTCCACTGACCTTCGGGTCATCGGTTACTCAAACCAGATGCACACATTGATGTCGTCTGCAGATCTGCTCGTCGGAAAGCCCGGTGGATTGACGACAACCGAAGCGCGCGCAATCGGACTCCCCATGCTTCTTTTGCAACCCATCCCAGGTCAAGAAGAACACAATGCCGAGATGCTGGTGCGCTGCGGTGCAGCAGTACGTCTGCAGAATCCCAAAACAGCTGCGATGGAAATCAACGCGATTCTCGCGGATCCGCAAATACTTTGGCGAATGCGTGCCGCATCTGCCGCAGCGGGTCAACCACATGCTGCGACCGATATCGCGACTCGCATTCTTGGCAAAGTTCGCCAAGCCACCCCGTCGCATCGCCACGCACGGCTCGATCAACGAATCATGCATTGACAAATTGTGTGACGACGCATGCGGGTGAGGAGTCTTTACGCACTCCTTTGGTTCATGCAATCAAGCAAGCTTGCTCGACGAAATAAAATCCCTGAGCCAACGAAGAGCACAGCAATGTTTGTGTTCAAAACGAATGTCTTGATAAGACCGTCGTC
>Ga0209597_1001619_pt1 | contig 14611 bp, 13 predicted proteins | sample M_140625_MF_Meta_FD_187316 | JGI IMG/M metagenome (GOLD analysis project Ga0209597, IMG submission 187316) | Freshwater microbial communities from Lake Montjoie, Canada to study carbon cycling - M_140625_MF_MetaG (SPAdes) (version 2) | ecosystem: Environmental > Aquatic > Freshwater > Lake...
TTGCTTCATAATCAGTGCCTTAATGCTGTTTTAGTTTATTTTTGCTGCTGTGATAATAGCAGGATACAAAAATAACGTAAAATACAGGCGTTCTATTGTAAATGGTAGCATTTTACTAACATTAACAATAGTTTTAATGCCCATAATGGGTGTTTTTGCTCAGGCCAAAATACAGGCAGGTGCAAAAGACAGTATTTCTGTTAAAACAGATACCCTTTCAAAGAAAAATGATACTGCTTATAGTAAGTCACTTAGAATCTCCAAGGATAGTATTGATACCCCCGTTAATTATAATGCAGAAGATTCAGGTGTGATGATAATGTCTACCAAAGAATTCTTTTTGTATGGCAAGGCCAAGACTGTTTATAAAACTTCTCAATTAGAAGCCGCCACCATTGTATACGATCAGCAAAGTCAAAATATTAAAGCATATGGTGCTAAGGATACTACAGGCAACCCTTTAAGTAATCCAAAATTCAAAGAAGGCACTATGACTTCTGTGAATGACTCTATTTATTTTAATATGAAGTCGGGGAAAGGGCTTACAAAAAATACTAATTTTCAACAAGGTGAAATTTTTATCAATGCCACTACAATGAAAAAGGTTACCCAAGATCAGGCTTATGCATGGAAGGCAAGATTTACCACCTGTAATTTAGATGATCCCCATTTTGCTTTTAGAACGAATAGGTTAAAAATAATTACAGATAAAATTGGAGTCTCAGGGCCAGCCTTCCCAGAATTTGAAGGAGTCCCTTTTCCCATAGGTATTCCATTTGGAATTTTTCCTTTATCAAGAGGGAAGCATTCGGGTATGATGGCGCCCGCTTTTTCTACGAGTGAAGATTTTGGTTTAGGATTTGAAGGCTTAGGTTATTATAAAGTGCTAAGTGATAATTTCGATGCCACTATAAGAAGTAATATTTATTCTTATGGAGGTTGGAGTGCGAATTTAAATAGCAAATATATTTTACGCTATAAATACATTGGTAATTTTAATCTGAGTTTACAAAATTCAAGAATATTGAATAGGAATGTAAATATAGCCAGTGAATTTACGGGGGGTAAAACCTTTATGATTAACTGGTCTCATTCCATGGACTCAAGGGCTTTGCCGGGTACTAATTTTTCTGCCAATGTCAATTTTGGAAGCACGAAGTATAATAGTTATTTACTCAATAACCCTTATCAGAATTTCCAAAACCAAATTAGCTCTTCTATTAGTTATAATAAGTCTTGGGATAATAAATATAATTTATCGGTGAACTTGAATCATAGCCAGAACAATAATTTAGGTTTAGTGAATTTAAGTTTACCAAATATTAATTTTAATGCATTGACCTTATATCCTTTTCAGTCCAAAAATCAAGTAGGCGGCGGAAAATGGTATGAGAAATTAGGGGTAGGGTACAATGGATCTTTCCAAAACCAAATGGCTTTTTATGATTCTGCATTTAACATCAACAGATTATTAGATACGATGCAATGGGGCGCTACACATAATATACCTATTAGTGTTTCTCTTCCATCGCTTGGGCCAATTACCATTACACCCTCTATTGGTTTTGATGAAAAATGGTTTGGTCAACAAAACACGAAGTCTTGGAACAGCAAATTAAATAAGGTAGATACAAGTTATGAAAAAGGTTTTTTTAGAGCCCCTCATGTAAGTTTTGGTGTAGGAACAGCAAGTAGAATTTTTGGTACCTATAAATTTAAAAGCGATTATGTCCAAGCCATTCGTCATGAATTAAGACCCAATATCTCTTTTAATTTTTCACCTGATTTAGCGAAATCTTATCATTATTCCACACAAATTGATTCCACGGGTAGAACTTACCGCTTTTCTAAATTTGATGGAGGTGCTTTAGGCGGTGCCTATTCAGAAGGAACTTTTGGAGGTTTAAGTTTCGGTTTGGATAATTTATTGGAGATGAAAGTAAAAGATAAAAAAGATACGAGTGCCGAAAGCTTTAAAAAAGTAAAATTAATTGAAGGATTTGGTTTTACTTCTAATTATAACTTTCTAGCTGATAGCTTTCAGTTAGGAAATTTTAATTTTTATGCGCGTACTATTTTATTTGATAAGTTTAATATATCCTCTTCTTTCAGCTTAGACCCTTATGCCACTGATGCGCAAGGGTTCAGGGTGAATAAATTAGATATTGACCCTACTAAATTTAAATTCGGAAGTATCACCAATGGAGGAGTTTCTATTTCTACTTCTTTTAAAAGTAAATCCAAGGACGATGCTGCTTCTAAGAAAAAAGAAATTCCTTTAGACCCCTTCATGACACCCGATGAACAACAAAGGCAATTGCAATATGTAAAAGCCAATCCTGCAGAGTTTACCGATTTTGATATTCCATGGAGTTTGACAGTATCTTATTCTTTCCAATTTTCTAGAATGATTAAACCTGATTATTCAGGATTTAAATTACAAACCTATTCAAGTTTAAATTTTAATGGAGACTTTAGTTTAACGCCCAAGTGGAAATTGGGAGGAACAGGCTATGTGGATGTGGCGAAGGCTAGTATCCAACAACTAAGTATGTTTATTTCCCGTGAGATGCACTGCTGGCAATTATCTATCAATGTAACACCTATTGGCATGTACCGTTCTTTCAGTATTACAGTGAACCCTAAATCGGGTATTTTAAGAGACTTGAAAATTAATAGAAGTAGAACTTTCTCTTCTTCAAGTTACTAGTAAGATACTATCTTATTTCTTCCCATTATTTTCTAAGTAGTAATTAGCCATTACATCATAAACGGCTTGCTTCAAACTATCCTTAGTATGTCCTTGCGGGTAAATAGCAGGAAGAATATGCATATCTATTTTACCAGGGGTAAAATATAAAATAGGTTTTGCCGGGAGAATTTTTTTAGTGTTCAATAAAACAACGGGTATAATGGGCTTTTGTGCATCTATTGATAATTTAAAAGCCCCATCGTAAAAAGATTTTAAGGGTTCCGTAGTTTTATTCCTAGTACCTTCTGGATAAATAAGCATGTCTAGGCCATTGTCCAAAACCTTCACCATTTTATCAAAACTTTCTTTACGACTATTGTGGTCTTTTCTATCTACAACCACAGTGGCAAATTGGTAAATCCATCCAAATAAAGGAACATATACAAAACTTTTTTTAGCAATGGTTTTATTGGCTCTTGGTAAAAAAGGAGTGCTTATGGGAATATCAATTAAACTATTGTGGTTGCATACTACAACGGCATTGGGCATTCCTGTAAAAACTTCTTTTCCTTTTACAGTATAGCTGCAACCAGACAAAAATAAAAATAAGCGCATCCACATTTGGGATACTCTTCTATGGTATCTTGTTTTAAAAGGGTCTGGTACAAAGAAACATAATAAATAAAACCATAAAAAAATAAACATGGTAGAGGCAAATACGAGTAGTGCCCAAATAGCTAATGTTCTTGCAATAATATTTTTTACCAGTTTCATAGCGTTATTTAAATGGCCCAATCAATGGGATCTATATTATTTTTTACTAAGTATTCATTGGTAGCACTAAAATGCTTACAACCAAAAAAACCATTATAGGCACTAAAGGGGGAAGGGTGTGCTGCTTTTAAAATTTTATGTTTGGAACTGTCTATGAGTTTAATTTTTTCTTGTGCGAAATTACCCCATAAAATAAAAACCAACCCTTTTTTTTGGGATGAAAGTGATAGAATTACATCGTCTGTAAATTTTGTCCATCCAATTTTAGCATGACTGGCGGGTTCATTAGCCCTCACCGTTAGCACTGCATTTAATAATAGTACCCCTTGCTTTGCCCAGGAAGTTAAGTTGCCTGAACTTGGAATGGACATTCCAATATCTTTATGTAGTTCTTTAAAAATATTCATTAAAGAAGGGGGTGGCTTCATCCCATCGGGTACAGAAAAACTTAAACCCATTGCTTGTTGGGGGTTATGATAGGGGTCTTGTCCTAAAATAATCACCTTTACTTTATCATAGGGGGTTAAACTAAATGCATTGAATATAAGACCACCGTTAGGATAAATAGTTGTTTTTAATGCTTTTTCGGCTTTTAAATGGTCGGCAATTTGGCTGAAATAGGGCTTGTCGAATAAATCCGACAAAGCATTTTTCCAACTTGTTTCCATTTTAATTTCCATAGCGTATCAATAATTGTAGTTCAATCTGAATAAAGTCAATCTGAATAAAGATAAATGATGTTCAACAAACTACCATTATTGCTTTTACAAGCTAGCGTTTTGATAAGTGAACTTTAATAATTTGAATCGGTTTACATTTTTTTCCATGTCAATGATCAATTCTTTTCGGGCCAAGGTTTCAAATGCAGGTAAGTTAACATTATTCGCTTGCAAGCGTGCTAGGTTGTCTAAAGCTACATAACCAAAGGCAGCAATTACATTTAATATAATAGATAAATCGCTTTTACGACTATTTGATACAGGAAGTTGCCTTATACTTTCATTTAAGGCCTCTGCATGCTTATGGTATAGTGCATAAATAAGTTCATACTGCTTGGCTCTTATAGCAAGTGTAATAATACCTTCTTGCATGTCTTTATATATATCATATAAGTCATTGGTTAATTGAATAACACCTCCTAAAGCATACCAGCTAGCATCTGCTTCTTTTAGATAAGGGGTATCTAAGTAATGTCTGCACATAAGTAAACAGTAACCACCTTTTCTTGTGGTAATAGATAAAAGAGCCTCGTCACTTACTGCTGGATTGAATTGTTCTAAGGAATCTTTTTGGGCAATATGAAGCCCTTCAAAGTCTTTAAAATAGTGAGCACTATCTTCTACATCATTTAATAAACGGGTATGCGTATAGATAAATACTTTTTCAAAAAATGTTTCTGCACTATACTCATCGGGATGGTAAAAGATAGCATCTATCTGTTCAAGGGTTAAAGTTTTATCGTCAAAAAAATCGTCATAGACTGAAACCATTATAAAATAAAGCAAATTTCTTTCCTTTTCATTTGCATTATTAGTACGGCCATATAAACTGCTAAAACTATCGTTGATAAAATGTTGTTGAATGCTATATCTCTTTACAACTTTCTCCAAGGTTTTTTGATCAAAATTTCCATTAAATTTTAGCTCTACCGTATGTAGGTATTCAGTAGCCCATTTTTCGGACTGCTTTAATCCCCAAAAAGTTTTAAGCGTTAACCTTCCAATAGATTTGATAAAACTGTATAAGTACATATTTATTAAAATTATAATAAATTATTTATAAAGGCAGCAGAAATTAAGTAGGCTATTTATTTTTCTTAGCCAATGTAATGGGCTCAAAGGGGCCAAACTTATGCTGCTGTTCTGAAAAAGCGTCTGCATAAGGGCCAAAAGGGTAGTCGACTGGTTTGGTGGCAAGTAGGGGGAAGTCTTTCGATTTATCTTTACTAGGTCTTGGTTGTGTATTTATATAGGCAGCTAAATTCCAAGCATCTTGATTGCTTAAACTTGGTGCATGATAATTAATTCCATTGGGCATATTGTTTTTAATAAAACCTGCAAGTTTAGATAATTGGAATAAACCAGCTGCATCATTATAACTATGACTGCCCCATAATGGAGGGTACAAATACATTTTGCCGGTAGAATCCATAACGCCCTCGCCATTTGATAAATGACATCTTTGACAATTCTGCATATAAACAATTTTTCCTTCTTCTGGACTTGCAGCATTTTTTAAGTAAGGTAAAATTTCAATGCCTGAGCCTTTTACTTTTTTATCTTTAGGCACTTCATCACCTAACCATTTTATATATGCGTAGATGGCTTTCATTTCTTTGGAGTTGGTATCTAAAGCTTTACCATTTAAACTACGCTCCATACAATCGTTCACTCTTTTGTAAATAGTTTCAATGCTACCCGATCTCTCTCTAAACTTAGGATAACTAGAATACACCGATCCATAATTTAATCCCCAGGGTTTAGTGCCTGCTTCTAAATGACAGTTCTGACAATTCATTCCATTAGTAGTTTGTTGCACTGTTCCTTTTGGCCCTAAATATTTGGCCGTATGTGCAATTAATTCATAACCATAACGAATTAATTTTCCTTTTTCAGTTTCAACGGGAATCTGATAAGGGGAGGAACCCACCCATGCAGAAGTATCCATGCCTTCAATTCTTTTAAGCATGGCAGTTTCTTGTTCTTTAGCACTTCTACGAAAGCTATAATAGGTAGAAACCAATAAACCTATAATGAATAAACTATAAAAAATACGTCGAAGCATAGTAGATTTTTAAAAGCAATATTAATTCACACCGGCTTTTAAATAAGACCAACCTGCTTCTTGTTTTAGTATTACTTCAGCAACGCCTGAAGGAACGGTATTAGCTATACTTAATAATTCGCTTTTATCTATATGGTGTTTGCGCATTGAATTCTCACAGGCAGAAAATTGTACATTGGATTTAGATAACTCAATGACTTCATTGGCTAAATGCGTTTTTGCAGCTACTAATAAGTCTAAAGCTTTTCCATGTATTACAACTTCTACCACTAAATTACCAGGCCATAATTTTTGTAAATTTTTTATATTGCCAATGGTAGAAGACCAGGCTGAAGTATCGGCTGTATTTAATTGAATTACTACTTTATGTTTTACCTCTGTATTTTGAGCATTAAGACCTGTGCAAAGAAAGGAAGCAACTAAGCTTAGTATTAAAAAGCGCATCATTTTTTTCATAAAGATAATTTCAATGAATTTAAGAAAAATATCAATCACAATACAATTAGATAAAGCTTACCCAAAGCCTTTCAAGGAAACGGATTACCTCTCTACGCTCGGTGATCCTTGTTCCTCAAGCTTACCCAAAGCCTATCAAGGATACCGATACTCGGTATCCTTTGCTTTTGTCATTCTCGCAAGCTTACACAAGCGAGCTTGTGACGCTTCCTTAAATGACAAAAGCCTCTCACTTTCGTGAGAGGCTTTGTGATTCGGATTGGATTCGAACCAATGGCCCTCATCTTAGAAGGATGACGCTCTATCCAGCTGAGCTACCGAACCCTTTTCTTAGGCTGCAAATTTAATGAAAAATAAGCCTGATTTCAAAGAAAATAGGCCTATAAATCAATCTATTGCCATTAAATCTCTAATAACAACTGAGGCTACCGTACAGCCAAAAATGGCAGGCATATAGCTTAAAGTTCCAATAATGGACTTCTTGGGATATGCATTCTCCGTTTCAATTATACGAGACTGATCTGGTTTTTCTGGACTAAACACCACTTTCAAACCCTTTTTAATACCCAAGGCTTGCAAACGTTTTCTTACATATCGGGCTAAATTACATTCATGGGTTTTAGATAAGTCGGTGACTTTAATTTGTGAAGGATCTAGTTTTCCACCTGCACCCATTGAACTTACAATGTTTAATTTTCTATCCATACACCCTTTTATTAAATCTACTTTAGCAGATAAAGTATCAATACAATCTACCACATAATCCCATTTTTCTTTCTCAATTAATTGAATGGTTTTATCCTCTTCCATAAATTCTTCCAAGACCGTTACATCAAGTAAGGGGTTAATATCTAATAAACGAGCAGCCAACACTTTTGCTTTTGACATATTGGTGGTTGAATGCAAGGCAGGAATTTGTCTATTAATATTACTAGCATCAATAGTGTCATTGTCTACAATAGTCATTTTTCCAATGCCGGCTCTCACAATCATTTCAGCACAAATACCACCTACACCTCCTAGACCAATAATAAGTACATTTTTGCTCATTAATTTATCTACCTTTTCATCTCCTAACATTAATTGAGTTCTACTCATCCAATAAGGTATCATATCGTATCTTTAAGTCATTAAATAATATTCGTATGAAAAAAGCCTTCATTACTTTAGTTGCTTTTTTGTTGCTATATCAAAATAGCTTTGCGCAAAATTCGGGTAATAATTCCATAAAAATACTCACTCAGAAAAAAGGAGTAAGCATTAGAGGTTTAGCTGTGCCTAATACGAATACCATTTGGGCGAGTGGATCTAAAGGAAGTGTTGCTAAATCGGTAAATGGTGGAACCGATTTTGAATGGATGCAAGTACCAGGTTATGAGTCCAGAGATTTTAGATCCATACATGCCTGGGATGATAAGCAGGCTATCATAGTGGCAGTAGCCGCACCTGCTATCATTTTAAAAACAATAGATGGCGGAAATTCTTGGTATAAAGTATATGAGAATGCTGATACGCTAATGTTTTTAGATGCCATTCATTTTAAAGATGCCTCTAATGGTATAATAGTAGGAGATCCCATTCATAATTATATATTTTTATTAAATACCAATGATAAAGGAGAACATTGGAATGAAGTTCCTTCTAATTATTTTAAAACTAATTTAGAAAAAGGAGAAGCTTTTTTTGCTTCAAGTGGTTCTAATATTGCACAACTTAGTAAAGAAGATTTTTTAGTTTCAGGAGGACTAAGATCGCGATTATGGATAAATGGTTCAGCCATGGATATACCCATCCTACAAGGTGGGACATCGACGGGTGCCAATAGCATGGCCATATCTCCTAATGGAAATAATATAATGATAGTAGGGGGCGATTTTATGAAAGATACCAGTCGTTTACAAAATGCAGTGGGTTTGAAATTAATGGTGGAACCCAATAGCGATCAAAAATGGCAATCAAAAAGAAAATCATCATGGGTAATTGATAAAACTATTGGACATCCTAATGGATATAGATCAGGGGTTGAGTATATTACTCATTCTATTTTAATTGCTTGCGGTACTTCAGGAGTAGATATTTCAAAAAATAAAGGAGAAAGTTGGGATTTAATATCAACTGAAAGCTTCCATGTAGTTCGTAAACAACCGAATACAAAAGCAGTGTTTTTAGCAGGATCGGGTGGAAGAATTGGTTATTATAGTATTCCCTAAAAATCATTTTTAATTTTCAATACTTAGTGTACCTTAGTATAAGTATATAAACCATGAAAAAATTCCAAGCTATTATATCTTTTGAGATGGATGAGGACTTTATGTCTTTAGTGCCACCGCATCGTACTTATATCAATTATTTATTGAATAAGGGTATCATTGATAGCTATGCGGTAAGTATGGAAGTACTCAATTCATGGATTACCATTAATGCCAATACAAAAAAGGAAGTAGAAGATTACTTAAATAAGTCGCCTTTAAGTAAGTACTGGAACTACGAAATAGTAGAGCTTTTTGTATATGATAGTCAATCTACTAGGCTTCCTGCGGTACAATTAAATTAAATCACCTTTTTTTTGGGTATTTCCCTCCTGAACCTTATTTTTGCACTCCTCAAAAGGGGGCATAGCTCAGTTGGTTTAGAGCATCTGCCTTACAAGCAGAGGGTCCGCGGTTCGAACCCGTGTGCCCCCACAGAATAAGAGAAAAGGGTTTCAAGCAATTGAAGCCCTTTTGCTTTTTTTTAAAATACCTTCGCCTTATGCAAGTTTTCACTACTCCCAATAAAATTATCATCACCTGTCATAAATGGTTAGCACCCGCTTTGAGTAAAGAAGTGCTTGCCTTAGGTTTTACACCCGACAGAGTTTTTCAAACTGGGGTGGAACTAACGGGCACAGTGCAAGATTGTATTAAGTTGAATTTAAATTTAAGATGCGCCAGTCAGGTCATGTATTCACTAAAGTCATTTATTTGCAATGACCCCAACGAGCTTTATAATAATTTAGTAAACATAGCTTGGGAAAAGGTAATTGACCCAAAGGGTTATTTTTCTGTTACTAGTAATGTATTTCATCCCACTATCTCTACAAATTTGTTTGCGAATTTAAGAGTAAAGGATGCTATTGTAGATAGAATGCGTGAAGTCACTCAACAAAGACCATCTACTGGCTCTGATTTAGCGGGGGCGGTAGTTTATTTATTTTGGAAAAATGATGAAGCAGAAATTTTTTTAGATACCTCTGGAGAAACATTAGCTAAACATGGTTATCGAAAATTGCCAGGCACTGCTCCCATGTTAGAAGCGTTGGCAGCAGCTACCATACTTTCTACTAAATGGGATAGAAAAGGCGCCTTTGTAAATCCAATGTGTGGTTCTGGCACCTTAGCAATTGAAGCAGCACTTATTGCCACTAATAGAGTGCCGGGTTTATTGAGAACTCAATATGCCTTCATGCATATTCTAGGGTATAAAAAAGAAATATACGAAGTAGAAAATGCTAAATTGAAAGAACAAATTATTAAAATACCGGGGCTTAAAATTATAGCATCAGATATAAGTAAGCGAGCTACAGAAACCGCCAAAACCAATGCTACTATGGCAGGTGTCGATCACTTAATTTATTTTCAAGACTGTGATTTTGAACAAACCAATGTTCCTTCCAATTTTGATGGCGCTGTAGTTATGTTTAATCCAGAATATGGAGAGCGTTTAGGAGAGGAGTTAGAATTAGAAGCTACTTATGCTAGAATGGGTGACTTTTTGAAAAATAATTGCAAAGGATATACCGGTTATATATTTACGGGTAATTTAGAACTCGCTAAAAAGGTAAGATTAAAACCAAGTAGAAGAATAGAATTTTACAATGCCACCATTGATTGCAGATTATTAGAATATGAATTATACGCAGGTACTAAAAGAGTGGAGAAAAAGGAAGTACCAGTAAGCGAATAACAATTTACATCTAGAAATTAGATCCCTTATTTACTACTATAGATTTACTACTATTGGTAGAAACTATTTTTTAATATTTAGCTTTTGATTATGTATTAACATGTATTTAGAAGTTTCATACAATGTCTTTGTTAAAATATCCATTTGTTTTTGTGCAGTATCGTTTTTAACGATTTCATTATTTACTACACTTTCAAATATAGGCTTATTAGGATTTTTTAATTGATACCCATAATAATATTCATTATTCAATACTCCAATTTGTTGATTAAAATCGTCGTATAAAAATATCGTATTCTTATTTTGTTTTACTGTACTAAATACATTTTTACCCATGGTGGTATTGGTATATGGAATATTGCATAAAGCTGCAATACTTGGCATAACATCTACCTGAGACACAGGCATTGCATATTCTTTAGGCTGCAAAATAGAAGGCGCATAAAACAAGAAGGGAACATGCATATTGGTTAAACCTTGATCAGTAAAAGATTTAGGTAACATGGTGCCTGCATCTCCTTTAATGCCGTGGTCGCCAATAAATACAAACAAAGTTTCATTGAAATATTTTTCTTTCTTAGCAGCTTCTATAAATTGTTCAATACAGAAGTCGGTATAGCGAAAAGCATTGTACTCGTCATTGTTTTCAAAACCAAATTTTAATAAAGAATCCTTTGGTACTGTTTTTTTAACAAATACTTTTAAATCTTCAGCAGGAATGGTATAAGGGCGGTGGTTGTCGGCAGTTTGAATAATGGCAAAGAAAGGCTTTGTATTTTTGCTTAATGTTTTATTCGCTTCCAAGAATAAATCCTTATCACTAATACCCCAAACATTTATCTCACTAGACTCATAACTGCCTTGTTCAACTATTTTTAAATCTGTAATATTATTGTTTAAGACTCCTTTTATGTTTGCCCATCTTGTGCTACCTCCTAAAAAATAATACTTTTCAAAATTCTTAAATTCAGACAAAATGGTATGCTGATCCACCGCTAATGGATTTCTACTAGAGGTTTTGCCTTCTAATATATCTGGGGTGCCTGTTAGTAATGCCCAAACACCTCTAGCAGTGCCATAGGCAGGAGAGAAGGCCCTGTTAAAATAGACTCCTTGCTTTTTCATACTATTGAAATAAGGAGTCGTATTTAAGGGATTGCCCATCATTGAGCTTTTGTAGGCTGAAAAAGATTCACAAATAACTAATACAACATTTTTTATCTTAGGGGCTACTGTATCATTTTCTATTGCAGCATTTATTCTAGAAAATTGAAGATTTTGGGCATCTTGTTTATCTATAGGAATAGATAAGTAATTTGCCATGATGCTATAATTATTTTTAATTAAATTTTCATCAATTGTAGAAGATCTAAAATTTAAACTGCTGAAAAAAGATTGCATCGGGTTTAAAGCTAGATTGGCTTTATAATCACTGCCTAAACTGTAGGCATCACTCCACCTTAATGGGTATTGGCCCCCTTTATATATAATATTTCCAACGGCGCTGTAAATTAAGAGTATAAAGAAGGCTATTTGAATTAGATTATTCTTAATTCGATGGCTAGTAGTTTCATTGTCATTACTTAAGGTATAGGTAAAAGAAATAAACTTATACAAAACAAATTCAATCAAAATAAAAGCTAGCAATATAATGATAACGTGATAGGACTGCCACATCATTTGCATAGAAATAAGCGGGTTATCGATATAGCTTAAAATACTTGCATTTAATCTTTGATGTACATAGGCATAATGAATAAAATCGGCAGTATAAAAAAAGAGTAAAAGACTTACAAAAAGCATCCAAATGGTTATGGCAATTTTTTTTCCTATTTTATTATTAAAAGGGCTTAAAGGTTTAATAAAAGAAAATAATAAAGTTACCATCATAATAATAGTGACATATCTAAGATCATATCTTGCACCTAAAATAAAGCTTGCAGTTAAATCATTTTGAGAAGAGATGGGAGCCCTGAAAAAATAAACAAAAACCAATCTCATTATAGTCATTAGCATTAAAAAACTTATCCCTATCAGTATTATCCAATTAATTGGTTTAGGTAAAAATGTTTTTTTCATTTAATGTTTTAGTCGTAAAGTAAATAAGGTTGCATAGTTTTTTCCCATTGCGTCACCTTTAAAGCCGATACTACTTTGTTTAACCAGTCTTTTAAAGGAAGGTCAAATAGTTTTTCAGCATCGGGTATGCCTAATAGTAAAGATAAATGATTTGCCCCAGTAGGGTTTACATTCGTTGGATATGCCTGCCATTTAAAATCTTGAGGATGAATGTCCTTAATGAGCTTTAATAATATAAGGCCTGTCATTACCGGATTAAATGCAGTGGGGGCAATCACTTTAATACGAATGCCTTTGATATCTTCAATTTCATTATCAATTAACATAGTTAATCGAAGGGTTTCAATTTTGATATCGTCTTTCAATATATTTTGCCAAACCATTACAATAGCGGCCATATTAAACCAAGTAGCGCCTATCCATTCAAAACTATAGTCACTGCCTCTGCCCACAGAAACATTGGTGGCTTCAAATAAGCATAAACCAGGATACAATAAACAAGCTTCAAAATTTTGAAGTGCAGGAGAAGGGTTCACCCATTTATAATTCCAATCAAAGAATAAATTTTCTCTTTTTAAGTTTTTACAAGGAATTACTTTTAAATCGGCATTCCAGTTTTGGCTTTCATTAAAATACTTAGCCAATTCGCCAAAACTAGATTGATGTTTTATAGGGATAGAGAACCTGCCCAAAAAACTACTAAGCGAACTATCTAGCATGGGGCCTTCAACCAAATTAAACATACCTCCTAGGGGGTTCGGTCTGTCTAATATGTATATTTGTAATTTAAAGCTGGCAGCCGTTTCAATAAAATAACTCATTGTCCATAAATAGGTATAGAATCTAGTGCCCGCATCGGGTATATCAAATAATAATACATCAATACCTTTTAAGTCTTCTTTTGTAGGGGCTAATTTTTCATTATATAAACTAATGATAGGTAATTTAGTTATAGGGTCTACTTGGTCTTTAATTTTATGTCCATCTTCACCCTTAGTACTAATACCATGTTCAGGGGAAAATAATTGAACGATATTAAATCCGGCCTCTATTAAAGCTTTCCTACTTAAAATTCCTTTAGAAGTAGTGGCAGCATCATTGGTCAAAAAAGCAATCTTTTTTGTTTTCCATTTTGGATCAAGTGACAGTAAATTATCTATACCAAATTGAATGCTCATTATTTATTTTCCGGTTTCTTAAAATGTAAATTTAATTTCAAATTTTCTATCACATTAAATATAATTGGACAACGGTCGTAGTGCATATAAGTCGTAAACATTCTTTTCTTTAATTGAGGAATATGAAAAGCTGGAAATTCTTTACATCCTGCAAAACGGTGTTCATACACAGAACAACTATTACCTACTAAAAAATGACAGGGTATGGAGTTGATGACCATTCTGCCCGACTCCCCTTTAGAAATATAGGCTTCATCAAATTCAACCCTTGTTTTTCCTAAATGATTCGCCAAATTGGAAGCTTCGGCTTCGTCAATGTTGACCATTAAGCTTTTACAACAGTTTCCACAACTAGTGCAGTCAATTAGAGGACTAATTTGTTCAGACAAAGAAAAAGCTTCACTATCAAGGGCTTCGCTATCTATTTCAGTCAGAAATGCCTGGAATTGATCGTTTTCCGCGGTTAATGCACCTGCCTTCTGCTTTATATAAACAAGATCGGTAATGGGGTATTTTGGGTCTGTTTTGATGCTTTAAAGATAAGAGAATAATCGTTTATCCACATAATTACACCAATTGGTGAAAAGTAAAATTGGGGTAACCACCACGCTCATTAGATTTGCAGTCAGACAAGGGCCTTTTTATGCCCCTAAAGCATTGATAATTATGGCAGAAACTAAGATTCCATCAGAGTATAACGAAG
>Ga0209597_1001620_pt1 | contig 14609 bp, 2 predicted proteins | sample M_140625_MF_Meta_FD_187316 | JGI IMG/M metagenome (GOLD analysis project Ga0209597, IMG submission 187316) | Freshwater microbial communities from Lake Montjoie, Canada to study carbon cycling - M_140625_MF_MetaG (SPAdes) (version 2) | ecosystem: Environmental > Aquatic > Freshwater > Lake...
TACTAGCAAAAGTTGCTGTTAAAGCAACGGTTACCACATCAGGAGCAATAACTCCTGTTAGAGTTCCTGTAATTGCAGCTGTATTAGTACCATCGAATATTTTGTTTGCAGCTGCAGCTGAAGCAATTGTCAAAGCTTTCGCAGTAATATCAGCGGCTAATCCAGATGGCAAGGTTACGGTATATTTAGCAGCATCTGCACCACCCAATGTTTGGCTAGAAGTTACTACAATTCCGTTTCCAACTGTTGCAGCAGAAAAACTTCCTGTTCCAGAAATGGTTACGACATCAGCACCAACAATCCCTACTAAAGTAGATCCGGATATCGTTGCTGTTGTTGTTCTGTCATAAATTTTATTATCTGCCAAAGCACCAGAAATTGTTAAGTTTTTAGGTGAAATGGTATATACTAAAGTAGCACTTCCAGTCCCTGCTGCATTCGTAGCAGAAATATTCACATTAAAAACTCCTGTTACCGATGGCGTTCCCGTGATTTGTCCGTTTGTTGTATTAATGGATAAACCTGATGGCAATCCAGTAGCGTTATAGGATGTTGGACTTTCTGAAGCAGTAATAGTGTAAGTTGAAACATTGGTACCATAAGTTTCAGAGGCCGTTAATGTGCTTGAAATAATTGGTGTTGGCGTAGACGTAATGTCTGCTGTTAAACCCGTTGGTTGTGTTAAAGTATAATTGCCAGATCCAGCACCACTAAAGGAATATCCAGTTACCGTTACTGCAATTCCTGTTCCTGCTGCACTAGATGCAAAAGTTGCAACAGGCGTTCCGCCCAAAGTAACAACATCGCTATTCACAACACCCACTAAAGTGGCAGTACCACTTAGTGTAGCACTGGTGTTGCCATCATAAACTTTATTATTGGCACTAAGCCCTGAAATAGTAAGCACTTTTGCAGAAACTGTACTTGAAACCGTAGCAACATTTACAGATGTGGCTCCAGAACTAGATAACACAATATTGCCTGAATATGGAGAGCCTACAACAGTTGCAGTAGAAGTTAGTCTTACATAAACTGGTGTTGAGGCAATTGTTCCTGAACTTCCAACAGTTACTGTACTACCGTATCCAGAACCAGAAGTCAAAGATACTTCGTAACCAGCTGGAGGCGTTACTAAAATTCCCGCTGTTAAGCCTGAACCAGAAACGCTAATAGAAGTTGGTGAAGCAGATGTTGAACCATAAGTTGTATTTACAGCAGAAAGGGTTCCAGTTGTTGAAATTGTTGGAGTGGAAGAAACAGCATTAATTGAAACATCGTCAATTCCAAGTGCTTGTGCATTTGAAGTTGTAGTACCTGATGATACAGAATAACTCCATGCAAAATATATTGTACCACCAGCTGCTAAAGATTGAGCTAATGCAACGTTAGTAGCTGTTTTAGTTTCTAAAGGGTTTGTTGTTGAACCAGTATTATCGGTATTAGCTGTAAAACTTAAAGTTCCTGCCGTAATTTCAGTCCACGAATTTGCAGCACCTGTGGTTGAATAATATAGTCTTATTGAAAAACCAGCTGTATTAGTACCATTTCTAAATCTTTTAGCTTTATATGAAATACTAAAACTAGGAATACTAGATGTGATACTGGAGTTTGTTAATTTTAAAAACATATTTACAGACTGTGAAGCACTACTAGAAGAAAGACCTCCTACAGAGCGGTCAGATGCAGTAGCGTTACCAAAATTATATATACCATTACTCGCAGTAGCACCCATTGCCACATTATATGCATTTGATAAAGCAGTAGCTGTACCTGTAACTGCAGTATAAGCAGATGTTATGGTTCGTGCACCAGTTATTTTCTCTGCGACCCAACCTACTGGTAAACTTGCAGTAGCAGTTGTTCCAATAGCATCGAAATTTTGGGTATATGATTCAGAAGGAGCGATTGTCTGCCCTTTCATTTCATTAGCTCCAAATAACAGCACTAAAGTTAAAACAGCGAATGCGTTAACTCTAAAACGGTAGATTTGGCTATGTATTTTCATATTTATGAATGACACTGCATCCATTTTTTCATTTTTAATAGTTGATACTTTAGCTGAATTAGTAAAGCTTTTACACAACATTTGGTACATTTTTTGTAGAAATAATCTCATATTTTTTTTGAATAAATGTAAATTTTGACCACAAATGTACAAAAAAAATCATTTTTTATACAATGCAATACATTAAGTAAACGTTAAGTAATCTGCTATTAATTTGTTATTTTAGTTAATTGAATCTTTGGACTTCTTTTATAGTTGTTTAAACGACGAAATAGCATATTTGCATATTTTAAACTATAGTTAAACAGTGCAAAAAAATATTAAAAACTATAAATAAATAGTTGTTTATATTAGCAAACAAAGAGTAAAATCCTGATGCATTCTAAAATATAATTATCCCTCACGAAATAAACAAGCCAAAACTTTTTCGAAACTCATTAATTTATCTATTTTTGTTTGAATAATCTGTTTAAATTATTTAGGGCGAGTCAATTTTTGACATAATAATCCGAACGATTTGTAAGAATTAACTCAATATAAATTGATAAAATCATATTGTAACATTGAAAAATGCTCTTTAATACCAAATTTATTATTTCCAAAGCCAGCTCTTCCAAATTTATCAGGTCAAATAGCTTTAAATTTCTCAAATAAAATGAAACGATCTTTAATTTTAACTAAATCTATTTTCTAAATTAAAAAAAGTAAATTGAACCCAACGGTTTTATAAACATAACAATTAGTAATTGTTTTCTTTACATTAATACTATAAATTTGCAACTAATTATAACCTTAATTCTTACTTTTATAATAAATGAAAATTAAAACACCTCTATTTTTTATATTCTTACTATTTTCATTTACTAAAGCCACTTCGCAAACTACAATTGCATCTTGGACTTATGAAGCTTTACTAGGTACGGCAACTAATCCATTGCCCAATTTTGGAACCGGTTCTTCATCTGTTGTTAATTTGGCAACCCCAACTACTGCAACTGGATTTTCCTCAGTGACAGGATGCGGAAGCGGAAATTCAGGTACAGCATGGCAGCATAATAGTTTTAATCCAGGAAGTACAAATGAAGTAAATGGGGTTCAATTTAAAGTTGGAACAACCGGCTATATTAATACAATAGTTTCTTGGGATCAACGTTTTTCAAAAACATCGCCAAATACGGTTCGATTGCAATATACCCTTAATGGAACTACTTGGACTAACTTTACAATGAATGGTTCCAATACAACAATTTGTGCTGGTTCCATTAATGCAAATGGCTGTTTTGAAACAAATACAGGTGATTCGTATAGAAGGGTAAGAGTAGATTTTTCTTTGATTACTGCTGTAAACAATAACCCAAATTTCGGAATCCGTTTATTAGCTTCCCAATACCAGTTAACAGGACAATACAGACAAAGTACAACTCCCTCAGCTGGAGCTACTACAACTGGAGCTTGGCGATTTGATAACGTTTCTTTTTTAGGAACACCTGTAATAGCTGGTGCTGTGTTATCTGGATCCACAACAATTTGTCCTTTCAGTTCAACCAATATTAATGTAACTATTACAGGAGGCGTTTCTCCTTACACGGTTATTTATTCGAATGGAACTTCAAATTTTACTGTGAATAATTATATTTCGGGTGCCAATATTTCTGTTACACCTGTTTCTTCTACAACGTATACATTAGTTTCTGTAAAAGACAACACGAATACAAACATTAATCCAATTTCAGGTTCGGCCATAGTTACTGTTAATACAGGTGTTTCTCCAACTTTCACTTCTTCGGCAGGAGCTACTTCTTGTGCTGGTTCTAATATTGTTTATACTACCCAGACAGGGATGGATAATTACAATTGGACTTTTTTAAAGGGTATTGCCCCAGCAGTTTTAGGAACCGATTATAACATAATATCTGGCTCAACAGCCACAGAAACGGTGACTATTCAATGGTTGCTTTCTTCGGGCACCGCCACTTTTAATGTAGTTGTAGATTATGACTCTTGTTCTGGTGCAACTGCAACGGCTTCTACTATTGTCACTATTCCAAACGTAACTTTTACCTCTCAGCCAGGTTCATCAGCTTGTAATAATACAAGTGTTACCTATACAACTCAAGCAACTCAAGCCAATTATATTTGGACAATTTCAGGTGTTGCAGGTACTAATTACACTCTTGTTTCAGGAGGCAGTTTATCCGATAACACTTTGGTAATAAAATGGTTAACAGCCAATGGAACAGTTAGTGTAAATTATTCTAATAGTAGTGGATGCGCATCTTCACCAGCAATATCTTCAGCAATATCAATATTAAATGCATTACCAATCGTTACCTTTACGCTATCTCCATCTGCAACTATATGTTCAACAACTAGTGTTACTTATACCACTCAGTCTGGAAAGTCTAATTATGTATGGGTTCTTCCCGGAATTTTAGGAGTAGATTATACAATCACATCAGGAGGTATTGGAACAACAAGCAATACAGTAACTTTGAATTGGCTTACAGCTGGATCTAAATTAGTTACTGTAAATTACAATAATTCTAGTGGTTGTGCAGCTTCCGTTTCCGCATCTAGTTCAACCTTAGTAAATCTTGCACCTTCAATAACTTTACAGCCTACAAGTGTAGCTCAAAATACTTGTATAGGGACTTCATTTTCTCCTATATCCGTTGCCGCTTCTGGTTCAAATCTTACTTACCAATGGTGGGTTAGGACTTCTTATAGTAACCCTGCATCTGGAGGTTCACCCATTACAGGTGCCACTTTTTCTAATTATACGCCACAATCTACAGTTGCAAATTCCAATTATTATTATGTAGTAGTTTCTGTTTTAGGATGTACCGCCATAAAAAGTATTTGCACTAATTCGTTTACAGTAAATCCAGCTTCTGTTGGTGGTTCAATTTCTGGAAGTGCAACAGTTTGTTCTTTAACAAATAGTACAACGCTATCTATATCTGCATATACAGGAACTATTACTAAATGGCAATCTTCTCCAGACAGTAATTTTTCTAGTGGAGTAGTAGATGTTTTGAACACTACTTCTACATTAACTGTTACTAATTTAACCGCGGATACTTATTATAGAGCAGTTGTAACTAATGGTGTTTGTCCTCCCGCTAATTCATCTATAGCTTCTGTAGTATTTTCTAAAACAACTTGGAATGGTTTAACATGGGATTCAGGAAATCCAGACAGCACTAAAAAAGCAGTTTTCACTTCTAATTATAATTTGCCAAATGAGATTCAAGCTTGTTCTCTGCAAGTTGATCCTAATGTTGTTGTTACGGTGCAGCCAAATCATACTTTTACAATTTCCAATGAAATTATAGTAGATCAATCTACTTCTAATCCGGCCAGATTGATTTTTGAAGATAGCTCTAGTTTAATTCAAATTAACTCAAATATAACTAATTCTGATCCAATTTATTACAAAAGGAATAGTATGCCAATGAAAAAATACGATTATTCTTATTGGTCTTCTCCCGTTTACAATCAGGTTTTTAATGTGTTTTCTCCAAACACTAGGAACGATAAGTTTTATAAGTGGGATACAGCGATTAATTATTGGTCTAATGTTACTCCAAATTCGATAATGAATTCTGGTTCGGGCTATATAATTCGAGCTCCTGATGTGGCTCCATTTAATGTAAATACTCCTTCAGTTTTTAACGGACAATTTTATGGAATTCCAAATAATGGAACTATAACTACCCCAATTTTTTATTCTGCATCTGACGATTCTTATAATCTTATCGGAAATCCGTATCCGAGTGCTTTAGATGCAGATGCTTTTTTAAATTTCAATAATGGCATTGTAGCTGGAACAATGTACTTTTGGACGCACAATACTCCAATCACAAATTTTTCATATTCTTATAACGATTATGCTAGTTATAACTTAACAGGAGGAATTGGAACAATTGCTCCGAGCAATCCATGTATTGGTTGTAATTCATCGACTCCAAACGGAAAAGTAGGAGCGGGGCAATCCTTTTTTGTTCAAGGTTTGGCAAATGGTGTAGCAACGTTTAATAATCCTATGCGACTTGGGATTACCGATAACTCTCAATTTTTTAGAAACTATAACCCCATCTCCAGTAGTGATAATTCTAAAAGCAGAATTTGGTTAGATATTTTTAATTCTGCAGGTTTATATAAACAGTTATTGATTGGTTATGTATCAGGAGCAACAAATGATTATGATTCTAGTTACGATGGACCAGTAATGGATGCAGGTAATCCAATTATGTTCTATTCTATATTAAATAATAAAAAATTAGGAATTCAAGGTCGAGCACATCCTTTTTCTGTTAATGATGAAATTCCGTTAGGATATAAAACAACTTTTGCTGGAGATTATGAAATTAAACTTTCAAGTTTTGATGAATTTTTCAATAATCAAGAAGTATATCTTAAAGATAACCTCAAAAATGAATTGTTCAATTTAAAAAGCGGTAACTATTCTTTTTCAACTTCCGAAGGAACTTTTGAAAATAGGTTTAAAGTTCTTTTTACAAATTCTACTCTTTCTCCTTATAATTTTTCAACTCCAGCAAGTTCATTGATTGCATTTAAAAACGGAACTACTATTGCCATAAAATCAGAAGGGTCCAAAATGAATCTAATTGAAGTTTATGATATTCAAGGAAGATTGTTGAATGATTATAAAAATTTGAATATTTCAGAATTTCAATTTAATGCTCCTTGTGAATATCAAATTTTAGTAATAAAAGTTATTACCACGGATAATTCTTGTTTTTATAGAAAAATTTAAAAACACTTAGCAGCTATTCTACTTTTATTGCATTTATTTCTTTCTAAAAAATAAAAATGGGGCAATTTTAGAGAGTAAATTAAGGGAAACATTATTTTAAACAAAACCCATCCTCAAAAATGGGATGGGTCCTCTTTAGTAGCCTATCCAGACGAAATGTCGAACAATTTGCTGGAAGATTATGAGAAGTTTTTAAGGTTTATTTAGTAATAAAACTTTAATAAATTTACTTTTTTAGTGCTGTTTTCTTTTTAACCCAATATATTTATTCGACGAAATGGTTTGTTAAGTTTTTTAACAATATCTTAATATTTATTTCATATCTAAGTGATTACTGTCCGATATATTTGCATCGACTAAATACACTCATTATCATGAAACACTACTTACAATTTAAGGTAGAGAATTTATTGGATTCTCGCAATTTTGATTTGAAACAGCAATCAAAATCATTAAATCCTGATTCAGTAAATCAATTTGATTTGGGATTAAATTCTAAATCAGTGGTAAAAGCGAAAAAAACAAACTTAGCTTTTGTTTTCCTTTTTACTTTAATGTTCTCTTTATTTGGATTCGTCCAAAATGCAACCGCTCAAACTACTATTTCGCAATGGACATTTGAACCGCTGCAAGGTACCAATGCCAACCCAACACCTAATACAGGTTCCGGCTCTGCAACTTTAGTTGGAAGTATGACAGGAGTTGGTACAGGAACAGGAATGTCAGGAACAGGTTGTGGTACTCAAACCTCCGGAACATTAGCTTGGGCAATAGGTACCGCTAACCCAGGAACCACAAACGAATCAAGCGGTGCTCAGTTTAATGTATCTACTGTTGGACGTTCAGGAATAATTGTACAATGGGATCAACGTTTTTCCAACACTGCTACCAATACTGTTAGATTACAATATACCACAGATGGTAGTACATGGAATAATTTTACTATGACAGCATCAAATACCACGTTATGTGCAGGTAGTTTGAATAATGGGCGTTTTGAAAATAATGTAGGCGATTTGTATAGGAGGGTTATTGTAGATTTATCTGCTATTACTTCTGTTAATAATAACGCAAATTTTGGATTTAGGGCAGTTGCTGCGCATTACCAATCAACAGGACAATTTAGACAAGCTAATACTCCCGCCAGTGTTGCAACAGGAGGAACATGGCGATTCGACAACGTTACGGTTAGTGGAACTGTAATTCCTACCAACCCCATAGTTAACCTCTCTGTCTCAGCTAATGCAGGAACAGAAGCAGGAACAACTGTTATTACAGTTACTGCAACTGCATCATCAGCCGTAGCAGGAGATCAATCAGTAAATCTTGCTGTAACCGGTACAGGTATAACTGGAACTGATTACACTCTAAGTAACACAAGCATCACCATATTAAGTGGACAAACAACCGGAACCGTAACTTTTACTGTTGCGGATGATGCAGATGTTGAAGGAACAGAAATGGCAACTTTAACTATCAGCGGCCCTTCATCAGGAATTACATTGGGTACAACAACGACGCAGAATATTACTATCACTGATAATGACGCACCGCCACCACCTACAGTTAATCTTTCTGTAAGTTCCAATGCTGGTGCCGAAACAGGATCAACTTCTATTACAGTTACGGCCACTGCTTCTTCTGCTGTAACAGGAGATCAAACAGTAAATTTAGGCGTAACAGGAACAAATATTACTACTGGGGATTTTGCTTTAAGCAATTCAGTAATCACTATATTAAACGGACAAACTACAGGATCAGTAACTTTTACAGTTGTTGATGATGCCTTGTTCGAAGTGGAAGAAACGGCAACTTTAACTATTAGCAGCCCATCTTCAGGGATTGCTTTGGGTGTAACTACTACTCAAAATATCACCATTACGGATAATGATGTTGCTCCGCCTCCAACTGTTCAACTTTCTGTTAGTGCCAATACGGGGACTGAAGCAGCTGCAACAGTTTTAACAGTTACGGCCACTGCTTCTTATGCTGTAACAGGAGATCAAACAGTAAATCTTGCTGTAACTGGTACAGGAATTACAACAGCTGATTATTCTTTAAGCAATACGCAAATCACTATACTAAGTGGTTCAACAACTGGTAGTGTAACTTTTACAGTTTTAGATGATGCGGCCGACGAAGGAACGGAAACAGCTACATTAACTATCAGCAATCCTTCTTTGGGTATTTCTTTAGGTACCACTATTGCTCAAAATATTTCTATTACTGATAATGATGCACCACCTGTTACAATTATAGAAGCTGGTGACATTTCAGTGATTGGTTATAATACTTCAGGAGCTCCTGATAATTTTGCCATATTAGTTCATAAAGATTTAAGTGCCGGTACTATTTTTTATATTAACGATAATGAAGTAGCAAGTACAGGAGGGACAAGCTTTACAGATCTTGGTGAAGTAGAAGCTTCGTTTACCGTTAAAGCAGGTCAAACAATTCCAAAAGGAACAGTAATTATATTGCCTTGGGGTACATCGGCCGTTTCTACAACTACTTACGATTGGAGTTCAACTTCATCAGCAGGCTTAGGAAATAATAACGAAGAACTTTATATTTATACAGCTTCTTCAATTACAGCAACAACTCCAACTGCGTTTATTTATTTTGCAAAGATTGGATCAAGTGCAAGTAGTGTACCTGCGGGTTTAACTTCCGGTACAACAGCTATTTCACCAACAGGTACTGCCAGCAGGTACAAAATAAGCGGCGCTTTATATAATGCATGTCAAGCTGATTTATTAGCGGCAATTGGAAATACAACTACCAATTGGGAAGCTGTAGCGCCAGGTGCAGCAGCCGATTGGACTTTTACATTATTATCAACCTGCGCTCCTGTTATACCATCAGTTGCCCTTTCTATTTCTACCAATTCTGGTTCAGAAGCTGGAACGACTGCGATTACAGTTACAGCAACTGCATCTTCAGCTGTAAGTGCTGATCAAACAGTGGCTTTAGGAGTTTCTGGAACCAATATTACTTCTGGAGATTTTTCTTTAAGTAATTCAGTTATAACTGTATTAAATGGGCAGAGTTCTGGTTCAGTTACTTTTACTGTTGTTGATGACGTTTTAGTTGAAGGTATAGAAACTGCTGTTTTAACTATAAGTAATCCTTCATCTGGATAATAACTTGGTACAACAACTTCGCAAAATATTTCAATTACTGATAATGATGTTGCACCTAATTTAAACATAGATCTTTCTACTTATGTTAGAGTTGGTCGTTATAATTTGCCAGAACCAACAAGAACTGCTGCACCAACAAATAACTTATTGTGCCAAGAGGCATCGGCAGTAGCTTATAATTGGGACACAGATACCTTGTTTATTACTGCCGATGGTAGTACTTCTATAACTCAAGTATCAAAAACAGGAGAATTAATTGATACTATGACGATGGCTCAAGGTGGAAGTCCACAAGGAACCGAGTTTTATGATACCGAAGGACTCACTTATATAGGTAATGGTCAGTTCGTAATGAGTGAAGAGCGCGACCGTCAGTTGGTGAAGTTTACCTACGCTGCTGGAACTACGCTTACTAGAGCCAATACACAAACTGTAAAAATTGGGACTTTCGTTCCTAATACTGGAACAGAAGGATTATCTTATGATCCATTGACTGGTGGGTATATCGTTTTAAAAGAAATAACACCTATCGGAATTTTCCAAACAGGTGTTGATTTTAATGCTGGAACAGCTACAAATGGGTCAGCTACAACAGAGAATTCTACCAATCTTTTTGATCCAGCTTTGTTAGGTTTTTCAGATGTAGCAGATGTTTTTGCTTTATCTAACTTGCCTTTACTAAACGGTCAATCTTTATCTAATAACCTATTGGTATTGGGACAAGAAAATGCCAAAGTAGTTAATGTTGATAGAAATGGAGTTATTGCTAATACCTTAACAATTGTATCGGATGCAGGAAATCCATTGGATGTTGCTTCTCAACAGCATGAAGGATTGACTATGGATAGAGAGGGTAACTTATATATTGTAAGTGAAAATGGTGGCGGTACTATTGATTATCCTCAACTTTGGGTATATGCCCCTTCTACAGTGCCAAATCAAGCACCAACTGCTATTGCTTTAACAAATACTACTACTGCTATTATAGAAAATTCTAATACTACAGCAGCTGTTAAAGTAGCAGATATTAATGTGACTGATGACGGATTAGGAACAAATAACCTTACATTATCTGGGGATGATGCTAATTATTTTCAAATTACAGGTTCAAGTTTATATATTAAAGCAGGAACTGTGCTTGATTATGAAACTAAAACAAGTTACACCGTTAACATTAATGTTGACGATTCAACAATTGGAAATACACCTGATGCTTCAGTTAATTTTGTATTATCTGTAACGGATGTTTTAGTTGAAACAACTCCTATTGTTTCTGTAAGTATTACCGAAGCAGCTTCTTGGTCAAGTAGCACTACTAATGTAGGTGCTGATTGGTTTGAAGTAACTAATAATGGTAATGCTCCTTTGGATATTACGGGTTGGAAAGTAGATGATAGTTCAAATTCTTTTACTTCTGCATTAGCCTTAACAGGTATTACAAGCATTGCTGCAGGAGAATCTGTAATTTTCTTAGAAACTAGTGCTACAAATGCATCCACTATTATTGCTAATTTTAAATCAACTTGGTTTGGATCTAATTCACCAAGCGGTTTACAAGTAGGATCTTATACTGGAAATGGAATTGGATTAAGCACAGGTGGTGATGCAATAAATTTATTTAATTCATCCGGAGTTGTACAAGCTAATATTTCATTTGGAGCTGCAACTACAAATTTTACATTTAACAATGCTGCAAGTCTAAATAATAGTGCGATAACCACATTAAGTCAAGTTGGAGCTAATGAAGCTTTTGCTGCAGTAAATGATACTGTTCAAATTGGTTCACCAGGAACTGTTGGACGTTTATTTATTTCTGAAGTTGCTCCTTGGTCTAGCGGAAACAGCCCAGTTGGTGCTGATTGGTTCGAAGTAACCAATACTAAAGCTGTAACGGTTGATATTACAGGTTGGAAAGTGGATGATAATTCACAATCACCAGCAGCAGCTGTAGCCTTAAGCGGAATTACAAGCATTAATCCAGGAGAATCTGTAATATTCATAGAAACTAATGATTTAGCTAGTAAAACTTCAGCTTTCTTAAATAATTGGTTTGGTACTAATCCTTCATCAGGATTAAGAATCGGAAATTATACTGGAAGTGGAGTAGGTTTAGGAACTGGTGGTGATCAAGTTAATTTATACAATACTACTAGCAGCACACCAGTAGCTTCAGTATTGTTTGGTACTTCTCCATCTACTTCTCCATATACTACTTTTGATAATTCAAATGGAATCAACGTTATTACTACTCCTATAACTCAACTTAGTGTAGTAGGTATCAAAGGTGCTTTTATAGCTGCAAATAGTGCAGCTGAAATAGGTTCACCAGGTACTATTAAAACAGCAGCTTGTCCTACAATTACAGCTACCGCTACTCCAGCGTCTTCGTCTGTATGTGAAGGAGCTACAACTACGGTATCTGTAACTGCAACTAGCGGTACTACTCCATATACTCTAACTGGAAGTGCATTAACAGTAGGTGGTGGTACTTTTACTTATACTATTACAGATGCAAAAGGTTGTACTGCAACAGCCACTGCAACAGTAATCTCGATACCAGCAGCCACGGTAAATCTTTCAGTAAGTACAAATACAGCTTCTGAAACAGCAGGTACAGTAGTTACTGTTACTGCTACTGCCTCCGCAGCTGTTTGTGTTAATTCAACAATTTCTCTTGGTATAACTGGAACAGGTATTACCACTGCAGATTATGCTTTAAGTAATGCAACTATCACAATTCCTTCAGGTTCAACAACTGGTTCAGTTACATTTACAGTTTTAAATGATAATGCAGTTGAGGCTCTTGAATCAGCAGTTTTAACTATCAGCAATCCGTCATCTGGAATTGCTTTAGGAACTACAACTACTCAAAATATTGCAATCAGCGATTATGTATTTACATTACAAATATTACACGCTTCAGATTTTGAAGCCGCAGTCGATGCAGTACAAGATGCACCTCGTTTTGCTGCAATAGTAGATGTTCTAGAGGACACTTATGCTAACACAATTAAACTTTCATCAGGCGATAACTATATCCCAGGACCATTCTTAAGTTCTGGCGAAGACTCAAGTCTTTCTGCCGCATTAAAAACTTCTTATGAAAGTTATTATAATACAACTTTTAGCAGCAGTGCAGTTAACTTATTGCCAAGTATCGGAAGAGCAGATATTTCTATTTTGAACTTTATTGGGATAGAAGCTTCAGCATTGGGTAATCACGAATTTGATTTAGGAACAACCGAAGTTAGAAACATCATTCGCGGTGCCAATTCATCTTCAACAGTTAGATCTTGGTTTGGTGCACAATTTCCATACCTAAGCTCGAATCTTAATTTTAGTGGCGATTCAAATTTATCTGCCATTGCCACAACAGATCGTTTGAGATTAAATACCACCTTCATGTCTACTCCTTCTGAAGCAGTTACTGCTATTACTAATAAGACAAAGTTGGCCCCATCAACCATCATTATGAAAGGTGGTCAAAAAATTGGTATTGTAGGTGCTACAACACAAGTTTTAGCAAGTATTTCATCTCCAGGAGCTACCACAGTAGTAGGAGGCGGTGCCAATGACATGACGATATTGGCAGGCATAATACAACCTGTAGTTAATTCATTAATTGCTGATGGATGTAATAAAATTATTCTACTTTCTCACTTGCAGCAAATTGCATTTGAAAAAGAACTTGCCGGAAAATTAACTGGTGTAGATATTATCATGGCCGGTGGTTCAAACACCTTGATGGCTGATGCCAATGACCGTTTGCGTGCTGGCGATGTAGCTGCTGAAAGTTATCCATTTCTTACCACAGGTTTGGACGGAAAAGCATTGGCATTAATCAATACAGATGGAAACTACAAATACGTAGGAAGATTAGTTGTTGATTTTGATGCTGATGGTACGTTAATCCCATCTTCAATTGACCCTGTAATTTCTGGTGTTTATGCAGCCGATTCACAAGGATTGAATGATGTTTGGGGAGCCAACGTTGCCAATGCCTATGCAGTGGGTACACGTGGATACCAAGTGCAATTATTGTGTACTGCTGTTGCAAATGTAATTAATGTAAAAGATGGAAATCTTTTTGGTAAAACAGCTGTATTCCTTGAAGGACGTAGAAATATTATACGTACAGAAGAAACCAATCTTGGAAACCTATCAGCAGAAGCAAACCTTTGGATGGCCAAATTTTATGATCCGACTACCGTTATCTCTATCAAAAATGGTGGTGGAATCCGTTCTGCAATTGGAAACGTTATTGCTGTTGGTAATGATGTGACTTATGCACCACCAATTGCCAATGTGGGAGCAGGGAAACAAGCGGGAGACATCTCTCAATTGGATATCGAAAACTCGTTGCGATTTAACAATCAACTTTCATTGGTTACACTTACAGCAACGGGATTAAGAGCAGTATTAGAACACGCTGTAAATGGTACAACTGCTACTGCAACTCCTGGTCAATTTGCTCAGGTAGCTGGTGTGAGATTTAGTTATAATTTTAGTAATGCATCTGGTTCAAAAATACTAAATGCAGTGATTACGGATGCGTCAGGAAATATAATTGATACGTTAGTATTGAATGGTGTTACTCAAGGCGATTTAACACGAACTTTTAGAGTGGTTACTTTGAGCTTCCTTGCAGGCGGTGGTGACAGCTATCCTTTTGGTTCATTAT
>Ga0209597_1001623_pt1 | contig 14585 bp, 11 predicted proteins | sample M_140625_MF_Meta_FD_187316 | JGI IMG/M metagenome (GOLD analysis project Ga0209597, IMG submission 187316) | Freshwater microbial communities from Lake Montjoie, Canada to study carbon cycling - M_140625_MF_MetaG (SPAdes) (version 2) | ecosystem: Environmental > Aquatic > Freshwater > Lake...
GCACGGTGACCTACAAAATGGCCAGTCGCGTCCGACGGCTCTACAACCTGATGCCCGATCCGAAGTACGTGATCGCCATGGGCGCCTGCACGACCGGTGGCGGCCCGTACTTTAAGTGGGGCTATCACGTCGTTAAGGGCGTCGACCTCGTCGTGCCGGTCGACGTCTACGTGCCCGGTTGCCCACCGCGTCCTGAGAGCCTTCTCGAGGGGCTGATGCGGATCCAAGACAAGATCCTCGGTCAGCGAATCGCGAAGCAGAAGGGCGGCGTCGGCAAGATCGACGACGAACTGCCCGTGCCTCACCACTCCGGCTACGTCGCCCCGGCCGTGGCCTTCGATGATCTCGTGTTCAACCACCAGAAGGTCCAGCCCTGATCGCGGCGACCGCTGTTGGTCGTCGCTCACTCGTTCCCGTCTCTCCACCCCTGCCCACCACCCGACTGCCATGCCTTCCGCCGCCGAACAACTCGTCATCAAGGGCCTCCACGTCTCCGTCGAGGGGCAGGAGATTCTCAAGGGGGTTGATCTCACGATCGGCCGCGGCGAGGTGCACGCGCTCATGGGCCCCAACGGCTCCGGGAAGAGCACGCTCGGCTATGCGATCATGGGTCACCCGTCCTACGAAGTGACGGCCGGCTCGATCGAGATCGTGGATCCGAGCGGGGCGCGGCACGACGTGCTCGCCATGGAACCGGACCAACGGGCCCGGGCAGGCCTGTTTCTCGCATTCCAGCGGCCGATGTCGATTCCGGGGGTGCGGCTCGCCGACTTCCTGCGGCACGCGGTCACCAACTGCCGCAATCCCGACCGCAAGGAGGGGCAGGAACTGATGCCGATGCGGGAGTTCCGCAACGAACTCAAGGCCAAGATGGCCGAACTCTCGATGGATACCGAGTTTGCCCGCCGCTACGTCAACGACGGCTTCTCGGGGGGTGAGATGAAGCGGGCCGAGATCCTCCAACTCGCGATGCTGCGGCCGAAGTTCGCCGTGCTCGACGAGACCGACAGCGGCCTCGATGCCGACGCCGTGCGGCTTGCCAGCGAGAGCATTGCCCGGATCGGCGGCGCCGAGATGGGCATCCTCATCATCACCCACCACGAACAACTGCTCGAGCACAACATTCCGCTGCAGACCCACGTCATGCTCGGCGGTCGAATCGTGGAATCGGGCGGGCCGGAACTCGCCCGTGAACTCCACAAGCTGGGCTACGAGCGGATTCGAGCCGCTTATCCCGACGCCGCCGCCGCGGAGAAGGCGATGGAGGAGTCGGCCAAGGCGGCCGCCGTCTGACACGATTCCATTCCGCACACGCAGGAGCTTTCACCATGGCCACGGGACTCGACGAATCAGCGACGCTTGATGTCCGCCCTGAAATTGGCGAGATCAACAAGTACGACTTCCGCACCGACTCCCCGGCCGTGTTCAAGGCCCGGAAGGGCGTTGATGCAGAGATCGTCGCGCAGATCTCCGACATGAAGAAGGAGCCCGCCTGGATGCGGGACTTCCGCCTGAAGTCGCTGGAGATCTTCGAATCGAAGCCGATGCCCAACTGGGGCGGCCACATCGGCGTTGACTTCCAGGACATCTACTACTACCTCAAGCCCACGGAGCATCAGGGCAAGACGTGGGAAGAGGTGCCGGATGCCATCAAAAAGACGTTCGACCGGCTCGGTATCCCCGAGGCCGAGCGGAAGTTTCTCTCCGGCGTGAAGGCCCAGTTCGAGAGCGAAGTGGTCTATGGCTCGCTGCAGGAGGATCTCGCCAAGAAGGGTGTGATCTTCACCGACACCGACACGGCCGTCCGCGAGCACTCCGACCTGCTCCGCCAGTACTTCGGCACCATCATCCCGCCCACCGACAACAAGTTCGCCGCGCTCAACTCCGCCGTCTGGTCGGGTGGCTCGTTTATCTATGTCCCCAAAGGGGTGAAGATCGAGTTCCCGCTCCAGGCCTACTTCCGCATCAACGCCGAGAGCATGGGACAGTTCGAGCGGACGCTGATCATCGTCGACGAGGGAGCGCAGGTGCACTACGTCGAGGGCTGCACGGCGCCGATGTACTCCACCGAGAGCCTCCACTCGGCAGTGGTCGAGATCGTGGTCAAGAAGCACGGCCGCTGTCGCTACACCACGATCCAGAACTGGGCCAACAACATCTATAACCTCGTCACCAAGCGGGCCATGGCCTACGAGGGGGCGTTGATGGAGTGGATCGACGGCAACCTCGGCAGCCACCTGACGATGAAGTATCCGGCCGTCTATTTGATGGAGCCGGGAGCCCGCGGCGAGATCCTCTCGATCGCCTTCGCCTCGGCTGGCCAGCATCAGGACGCCGGCGCGAAGATCGTGCACGTCGCCCCGAATACGAGCGGCCGGATCGTCTCGAAGAGCATCTCGAAGAATGGTGGCCGGGCGAGTTACCGCGGCCTCGTGAAGGTCGAGCCGGGCGCGACGAAGAGCAAGTCGAGCGTGGTCTGCGACGCCCTGATCCTTGACGACAGAAGCCGCAGCGACACCTATCCCTACATCGAGATTGAGGAGCAGGACGTCTCCATCGGTCACGAGGCGAGCGTTTCCAAGATCGGCGAGGAGCAGCTCTTCTACTTGATGAGCCGCGGCCTCACCGAGGCGGAGGCGAGCACGATGATCGTCGGCGGGTTCATCGAGCCGCTCGTCAAGGAGCTGCCGATGGAATATGCCGTGGAGATGAACCGGCTGATCGAATTGCAGATGGAAGGCTCGGTGGGCTGACCTACCCCATGAGCACCGCCACGGCCTCTCCACGAGCCGCGTTCGACGCGGCCCTTCTTGAGCGGATCATTGCCTCGTCGTCGCTGCCGTCGTGGGCGAGCGACGTCCGCCGCGCCGCGTTCGACCGGTTCGTGTCACTCGGCCTACCTGGTCGCCGTGACGAGAGCTGGATGCGGACGGATGTTCGGCTCTTCAAGCCGCAGGCTTGGGGCCCGAGTGCGGCCCCGACGTCGCCCACTGCCCCCGAAGGCCTGCTCGCGCCCGCGATTCTCTCGGGCGACCTGGCGGCCGATTCCTACGCCGATTTCGACCGGGCACAGGCACCTTTTGCGTCGCAGCACGCCTCGACCGGCTCCGCCGCTGCTCCTGTTGCCGGAGGGAAACTGGCCGGCCGGTTGGCTTCCGTGGATGGCCACGTCGTTCGCCACGAACTCGATCCAGCGCTGGCCGCGAAAGGTGTGGTCTTCGGGCCGGCCGATGAACTGCTCGCCAGCCATGCCGATGCCCTGCGGCCGCACTGGTTTCGCGTCATTGACACAGGTTGCGACTGGTTCGCGGCCGCTCACGCCGCATTCCATTCCGCCAGCTCCGTGCTCTACGTGCCGCCGGGTGTGCGGATCGCCGATCCACTCCACGTGATCGCTGGCATGAGCGACGGCGGCGTCGACACATCGCACGTGCTCGTGGTCCTCGGCGAGGGTGCCGAGGCGACGGTGCTCACCGAGACGGCCGGCGGTGGTGCCACTGGCACGGCTGGTGGCTTCCACTGCGGGGGCACCGAGATCGTCGTCGGCAAGGGTGCCTTCCTGCGGATGGTGAACCTCCAAAACTGGAACACGGGCGTCTGGCACTTCGCCCGCCAGAAGGCCGTGGTGCACGCGAGCGGCCGGCTCCAGTGGACGCTCGGCGCGCTCGGTAGCCGGCTCTCACAGGTTGCCCAGGATGTGGCGCTCGCGGGTCGCAACGCGTCGGCCCAGGTCAACGGCGTGATGTTCACCGAGGGTCGCCAGCACCTCGTCTACAACACCCTCCAGCACCACGAAGCCCCCTCCTGCACCAGCGACCTGCTCTACAAGGGCGCGCTTCAGGGCAAGAGCCGGCTCGTCTGGCGGGGCATGATCAAGGTCGACAAGGCCGCGCAGAAGACCGACGGCTACCAGCGGAACGACAACCTGATGCTCTCGAACGAGGCCCGGGCCGACTCGATCCCCGGCCTGGAGATCGAGGCCGATGACGTCCGCTGCACCCACGGGGCGACCAGCGGCCGCGTCGATGCTGAGCAAATCTTCTACGCCCGCGCTCGCGGCCTTTCGGCCGAGGAGGCCGCGAGGCTCGTGGTCGCCGGCTTTTTCCAGCAGGTCTTCGACCGGATCACGATCCCCCAGGTCCGCGAAGCGCTCGCCAAGGCGATCGGCGGCCGCATTCACAGGATCGCGTGAGCCCACCGATGGCAGAGTTCGTCCGCGTCGCCGATATCGCTGAGATTCCTGATCCGGGCAAGACGCTCGTCGAGGTCAGCGGCGACATGGTCGCCTTGTTCCACGTCGGCGGCATCTTCTACGCCATCGACGACGTCTGCACGCACGACGGCGGTCCGCTCGCCGACGGCGAACTTCGCGACTACAAGATCGCCTGCCCGCGGCACGGGGCGAAGTTCGACATCCGCACCGGTGCCGCCCTGTCTATGCCCGCCGTGCGGCCCACCCGGGCCCACGACGTGAAGGTCGAGGAAGGCGGCGTGTGGATCCGCCTTCGGTCGGCGGCCGGGGCTGGCGGCCCGCCCTTGCACGGTACGATCGCCGCGCCGGTGGTGCCGACGTCGACCTGCTGCACGCCCGCGGCCAGCCGCGAGGCCGGCGAATCGACGGCGGAATCGACTGGCGCCGGCGGGCCGCTCTGCGAAGATCGTGTCCGCGAGATGCTCAAGGAGGTGAAAGACCCCGAGCTGTTCGTGAACATCGTGGACCTCGGCCTGATCTACGGCGTCACGCTCTCGCCCGCGACCGACGTGCCGGGCAAGCAGCACGTGTCGATCGACATGACGATGACCAGCCCCGCCTGTCCGGCGGGCCCGCAGCTGATCGCCGACACCAAGCGAGCTGTGGGCGCGAGCCCTGAGGTGTCGGCCGTGGAAGTTCGGATCGTGATGGATCCGCCCTGGACGCCCGACCGGATGACCGAAGCAGCCCGCGACCAGCTCGGAATTTTCTGACGAGCGTGCTCGTTGCTCCCGTAGCACAGGTTGGCAACCTGTGTGCTCCTCGTAGCACAGGTTTTCAACCTGTGCCCATTGTTCCGGCTACGCTCTGGGCTGTCGGTGTTGCGCCGCTCGGGGCTGCCCATGCCACATCGCCGGACGTTCGCTGCGGGCATCCTGCCCTTCGCTCACTCGATGCTGCCTGCGCTTCGCCATCGTGGCTCCGCTGGTCAGCAACGCCGGCTCCGCGGCACGGGCAGCCCCTCGCTGACCCCCACGTAGCACAGGTTGTCAACCTGTGTGATCCTGGTAGCAAAGGGTTTTCAACCTGTGCCATCCTGTCTCCTCGACCACACTGATGCGTCTCGTCATCTACGAATGGTGCTGTTCCGGGGGCCTTTCGGGGCCCGCCCGTGAACTCGTGCTTCATCCGGGCGACGACGTCAGCTCGCTGGCCCGTGAGGGGCAGGCGATGTTTCGCGCGATTGTCGCCGACGCGGTGCGCGACGGCGGCTTCGATGTCGCCGTCCTCGTCGATGAGTCGCTGCCGGTCGACCTGCCGGCCGCCGTGAGGCGGGTCGTTGTGCCTCGCGGCCGCGAGGTCGAAGCGCTCGTCGCGGCGGCTCGGAAGGCCGATGGTGTCCTTCTGGTCGCGCCCGAGACGGCGGGTGTGCTGGCGTCGCGGGTGGAGTCGGTTCGTCGGGCCGGGGGCACGGTGCTCGGCCCTTCGACGTCATTCATCCGAATCGCAGCCGACAAGCAGGCCACGATCGATGCGCTGGCGGCGGCCGGCGTGCCGGTGCCTGCCGGCCGGGCACTCGCCGCAGGCGAGGCGTGGCCAGTTGGCTTTCACCTGCCGGCCGTCCGCAAGGCTCGGGCCAGCACCGGCTGTGATGGCCTCGTAATGGTCCGCCCGGGCGACCCACTCCCCTGCCCCGCCCCCGTGGCCACACGGCTTGAAGCCGAATGGGCCGGTCAGCCGATCGGCGTGTCGTGCCTGATCGGGCCCAGCGGTGTCGTGCCATATGCGGCGCTCGTGCAGCGATTCTCCTTGAGGCCGCTGCCTGGCTATGCGGGCGGAGGGCCGCTGCGGAGCGCGAACGAACAACGCCGGGCCGAAGGGTTGGCCGTGCGCGCCGTCGAGGCCCTTCTCCGCCGCGATCCCGACGCGGCCCGCGCCGGCTGGGTTGGAGTCGATATGATCCTCGGGGACCGCCCCGATGGCCTCGACGACCGCGTGCTGGAAGTGAATCCTCGCGTCACCACGTCGTTCGTTGGGCTCGCGGCCGCGGCACCGGCGAGTCTCGTCCGGGCGATCGTGGATGCGGCCGCCGGTCGCGAGATCGGCCCTCCGGCACTGGCGGCAGGATTCACCTTCACGATCACCGATGACGTCCCTGACTTTCCGACGCGACGTGCTGGCTCTTGATGTCGGAGGCGCGAACATCAAGGCGGCCGACGGCACCGGCTGGACGTATGCCGAGCCGTTCGCGATGTGGCGCGATGCCCCGCAGCTCGCCGAAGCGCTAGCACGCATCATCCGCGGCGCCAGTCCGCGACGGATCGTCGCCACGATGACCGGCGAGATTGCCGATTGCTTCGCCGGTCGTGCCGAAGGGGTCGCGCACATCGTGGGGGCGCTGGCGGCGGCGGCCGAGGCCTGCGGGTGCGGCTCTCCCGGGATCTACCACGTCGATGGCCGGATCGTTGAGCCAACCGACGCGGTCGCCGATCCGCGTGGCGTTGCGGCGAGCAACTGGCACGCTGTCGCCCGGCTCGCGGCATCATTTGTTCCCGGCGTGCGGGCGCTGCTCGTGGACATCGGCTCCACCACCTGCGACATCGTGCCGCTCGCCGGCGGCCGGCCCACGCCGTTGGCCGATGACGATGCCGGAAGGATGGCGACCGGCGAACTCGTCTACACCGGTGTCGAGCGGACGCCGGTGCCCGCGATCGTTCGTGGACTGCCACATCGGGGCGTTCGCCGGCCGGTCGCGAGCGAGCGGTTTGCGGAGTCGCGAGATGCCTGGCTCCTCCTCGGGGGCCTCACCGAGGATCCGGCCTCGACAGACACCGCCGACGGTGGCCCCTTCACCCGCGACGCCTCTCGCATCCGGCTGGCCAGGGCGATGCTCGTGGAACCGTCCGCGGTGACGGCTGCCGATGCGGAACGGCTTGCCGCATGGATCGCCGAAGCGCAGGCTCGTCAGGTGGCTCGGGCGGTCGATCGAGTGGTCCGGCAGTGCGGTGGAAGGCCGGAAGCGGTTGTCTATTCCGGTCACGGAGAGCGGCTCGCACGCATGGCTCTCGACCGCCTCGGATGGAGTGTCGCCTCTGTGTCGCTGCCGGCCATCGTTGGTGCCGCCGTCTCTCGGTCAGCGCCCGCGCATGCCCTCGCCCTCATCGCCCGCGGAGAGCTTTCATGACCGCCGTCTGGATGCGGGGCGTGATCAGGGCCACCACGGACACGGCCATTCCGAGGACCGTGATCAAGTTTGGCGGTAGTTTGCTGGTGCGCCCCGCCTGGCGAGACGAACTCCGGTCGCTCGTGGCGGATTCCAACGGCCCAACGACGATCGTGATCGGCGGCGGGCCGCTCGTCGATGGTCTGCGGGCGATCGACGCGGCGGGCCCGTGCTCCGCGGAGGTCATGCACCGCGCGGCGATCGACGCGATGGGCATCACAGCACGATTGGCCGCGGAGGCCGCTTCGCTGAAGCTCGCCGCTGAGCCGGCCTGCGACGAGCGGGCCGTCGTTCTCGACGTGGCCGCGTGGCTCTCGCTGGCTGGCCGATACGACAACCTACCCGTGGGCTGGCATGTGACGAGCGATTCAATCGCGGCCGCCGTGGCCACGGCGTGCGGTGCCGCGCTTGTGCTCGCGAAAAGTATGCCGCCGCCGCCGCCGCAGTGCACAGGCAGCCTCGCCTCACTCGCTCGGGAGGGATGGGTCGACGATCACTTTCCGATCGCCGCGGCGGATCTTGAGCGGATCGAATGGGCGGTGCCGAGCATCATTCCCACGAGCAACCGCTGAGCGTGGCGGGCCGGGCCGCAATTGCGACCGTCCTGCTCGCCGCGAGTTCGGCCGCTTCGGCGGTGTTGGCAGCGAACTGCCAGGGCTGGAACTTCACGCCGCCTGATGCCGACAGCACCCACGTCGTCCCCTTCTTCACGCCGGTCGCCACGGTCGGCACCGACGCCGGCACGTCATACGACGGCAGCTTCAGGCCGGCCGCATCGGTGAGCGGCGAAAGATCGCAACCTGCCCGACCGTCGAGCTGCCGGCCCTTGATTAGGGCGGCCGCCACGGCGAGGTCGATGCAGTTCACCAGTTCAGCGAATACCGGCTGCTTGCCCGCCAGTTCGTCGTAGGACACCGTCATGGCATCGCACCACTTTTTGGCGAGGGCGTCGGCTGGGACGGCACCGCGATTCATGCCGCCTTGGGCGGCCACGTCGCTCTCGGTGAGGCACTTCATGCGGCGACCACCGATGCTCCAGGCCAACTCGTCCGGATCGCGGGAGATGGGGTCGTAGTCGGCCTCGAGCCAGAATCGCGGCAGCGTCGCGGCCCGGCCGCCGGCGGGGATCATGGCGAGGTAACTCGGCAGGGCCTTCAGGCCCGACTCCTCGAGCCCCATCCCGATCCGCTTCATGCGATAGTCGGCTGCGACCAGCACGCGGGCGATGCGGCTGTCGGTCGGCACGCCACCGACGGTGATCTTCTGCGGGCCGAGGGCCTGCTCCATGGCGGTGAACGTCGCCTTCGGGTCGGGGCCCATCGTGCCCTGCCGGCGGAGGACGGCCTGCAGTTTGGCAATGCCTTCGGGGGTGGGATCGATCGAACAGGTCATGCCGCCCGCTCGGGCCGCCTCGATGGCACGCAGGCAGACGACGAGATCCTCGAGGTGGAGAGGCGGCCGGCGGCTGGTGGCACCGACGATCGCTCCGGAGCCGTCGACCGCCAGCGCGTCGGCGGGGCCGCAGAGGAGGATGTCGTGCCCGTCAGGATCGACGAACACGCGTTCGATTCGCTGCAGGCCGCCGAGGAACTGCACCTCGGCCGGAAGCGGCGTGCCCTTTGCGGCCGACTCCTTCACGGCCGCAGCGACGGCCTTGAGCGACACCGTGCGCGACTCGCTTGCCTTGCCCGACCAGCCGGCGTCGGCCAGGGCCCGGGTCCGTTCGGCCGCCAGCGACTCCAGAGCCTGCGGCTCGAGCGTCCGAACGATGCCATCGGCGTCGACGGAGATGCCGCCCACGGCCTGGCTACCGAAGCCGCCGCCGAACTGACCGAAACAGACGTTCGCCTGAACCAGCGCAGCCAGCACGGGCACCAGGCAGGCCGCATGGCGGAAGGCAGCGGGGAGGCGGATCGCGGACATGGAGACCTCGCAGTGGCGGTGTAAAACCCCGGGGGCAAAACGTCCCCGATGCTAGTAAGGGCCGCATTTTCCGGCAAACCCGGTTCTCGCGGGGAAAGCCCGCCTTTTGATGCCCCTCGCCAATCGGTCGCCCCTGGATCATGATGCATGGACCGTGCCGCCGGCACCCAGCGACTTGCGGGGGCCGACGCGGCCAGCCCAGTTCCCGACGCATTGCATGACGGCCGTAACCCAGTCCTTTTTGCAGGTGGTCGATCCGGCGGTCGGCGAGAGCATCGTCCGGCTTGTGCCGGGAAACCGAGTGACCCTTGGCCGCGCTCCCTCGAACGACATCATTCTTCACGACGAGCGGGCCAGCCGAGTGCATGCCGAGATCGTCTCCGGTCCCGACGGCTGGCTGGTTCACGATCTGCAGAGCCGCAATGGCACCACCGTCAACGGCACGGCGGTGGTCTCCGAGCGGCCGCTGGCCGCGGGCGATGTCATCGGCATCGGACTCGTGCAGATCGCCTTCACGGATGGCGCACCGCCCACCGGCGCCAGCCAGGCGATCGGGCCATCCGACACGATCGCCGGCGACGTGCCGGCAGGCGCCGCCGAATGGATGGCGTCGATCACGCATCGCCGCAGCCACAGTCGACTGCTCGAAGTGATCAGCGAGGCGGCTGGCACGGCGCCGCGCGTGGGGCGGGCGGCCGCCGACCTCTGCCGCCTCGCCTTCGCGCTCGCCGCTGCCGATGATGCCCGCGGCATCGCCCGGCTCGCGGTCGACTCCGCGCTTCAGGGCACGGCGGCCACCCGCGGCATCGTCCTCCTGCCGGCGAGGCTTGGCGACGCGGCCCTCGACCGGACCACCGTCGACATGGTCGCCCCGACCGCTTCAACGCCCGACCCCTGGCCGGGCACGATTCCCCGCGCCGCGGCCGCCACGGTGCTGCTCACCGATGAGGCGGTATTGGCGTCCGGCGAGAGCGTGTTGGGCGGAGCCGCGACCACGATCGCCGCGCCGATTCGCTCGCGGGGCCGGCCGGTCGGCGTGATGCACCTCGAGGTCGAGGCCGGCGGCGCGGCGACTCCCGACGACCTGGAGTTTGTGATGGCGGTGTGCGACGCCCTCGGCGTGGCGCTCGACAACCTCGCCGCCCGCGAGGTCCTTTCCACCCGGCTCGCCACGGCCGCCGACGAGAACGAGCGGCTCCGCCGCCGTCTTGGCGAGGAGACCCACATGGTCGGGGCGAGCCCGGCGCTCCAGGGCATTCTCGGCCAGATGCAGCGGGTGGCGACGACCAAGGCGACGGTGCTCGTTCGCGGCGAGAGCGGTGCGGGCAAGGAACTGATCGCCCGTGCCATTCACGACTCCAGCGATCGCAGCAGCGGCCCGTTCGTCTGCCTTAACTGCGCAGCCCTCTCGGAGACGCTGCTGGAGAGCGAGCTGTTTGGCCACGAGAAGGGCGCCTTCACGGGCGCGACCGAGCGCAAGATCGGCAAGTTCGAGGCGGCCCACCGGGGCACGCTGATGCTCGACGAGATCGGCGAGATGAGCCCGGCCATTCAGGCCAAGTTTCTCCGCGTGCTCGAAGGCCATCCGTTCGAGCGCGTCGGCGGCAGCGGCCGAGTGCAGGTGGACGTCCGCGTCGTCGCGGCCACGAACCGCGATCTGGAACGGGCCGTCGCAGCCGGCGACTTCCGCCGCGACCTCTACTTCAGGCTCAAGGTGGTCGAGATCATCGTGCCGCCGCTCCGCCGGCGTCCCGAAGACATCGAGCCACTCGCCGCGCATTTCCTCGGCCGCTTCGCCGCCGAAACCGGCCGCAAGCTCCGCGGTTTCACGCCGGAGGCGATCGAGGCGATGCAGGCCTACCATTGGCCGGGCAACATCCGCGAACTCCGCAACGTGATCGAGCGGGCGGTGGTGCTCTCCCAAGACGAGTTGATCGACGTCCACGAACTGAGCCTCAGCCATCTGGCCATCCCCGGCGACACCGACAACCCCGCCATGTCGCGGCTCGGGCCTTTTGTGCCGGTGTCGATCGAGGAGATGGAGCGGCGGCACGTGCTGGCCACGCTCGAGGCGGTGGGTGGCAACAAAACCAAGGCCGCCACGATCCTCGGGATCGAGCGGTCGACGCTCGATCGCAAGCTCGCCAAGTGGGCCCGCGTGTAGGCAGTTGCCTGCCCCCGTAGCACAGGTTGTCAACCTGTGGCCTTCTCAGTAGCACAGGTTTTGAACCTGTGTTTGTGTGGAACCGCTCGGGGCTGCCCGTGCCCCGTCGCCGGACGTTCGCTACGGGCATCCTGCCCTCCGCTCACTCGATGCTGACTTCGCTTCGCCATCCATGGCTGCGCTCGTCAGCAACGCCGGCTCTCGGAGCACGGGCAGCCCCTCGCTGCATCCGCTTCCTTCTCCTCTCCCGTAGCACAGGTTGTCAACCTGTGCCGCCCCGCTATCCGGCCCCGCTCAGTCGCCGAGCCCGAAATACTTTTTCCAGTAGTCGGCCCCCTCGGGGCCGGGCTCCGGGGGCTTGGCGTCGGGAGATGGGTGGCCGCGGCGGCGACGGGCTTCGCGGGCCTCCGCCAGCCACTCCTCGCACGACACCGCCTTTGCCCGGCGGCGGCGGGCGGCGACCTGCAGCCGCCGGTCGCTCGACACCACCACGAGGTGGGTCGGTGCCGTGTCGTCCTCCACGAGTTCCTCGATCAGCGAATCCGCGTCGGGATACTCGCGGGCGAACCACACGCGGATGCCGCCGTGCGAGAGCCGCGCCGGCAGGCCGTCGGGGGCGCGGGCCGCGTCAAACACCACGATCGTGTCGGAGGCCTTCTCGCCGAGCAGGTCGACGAGCAGGTTGAGCAGCGCGATCCGCGACTGCTCGAACCCCCTCGGTCCGCGCGACTCGCCAAACACACCCGAGGCGTGCAGCAGGTTGTAGCCGTCGACGATCAGCGTCATTCAGCCGAGCCGGTACTTCACACGGCCCCCCACGATCGTGGCCACCGCCCTGCCCTGCAGCGTCCATCCGTGGAAGGGCGAGTTGACGCTCTTGGAGCGAAACGAGTTGACGTCGACCGTCCAGGAGAGATTTGGATCGATGAGTGTGATGTCGGCCACGGAGCCCGGGCGGAGCGTGCCGCGGTTGATGCCGAGGATCTTCGCGGGCAGTGTGCTCATCGCCTCGACGAGCCGCGGCCAGCCGATCCGTCCCGAGTTCACGAGCCGCGTGACGGAGAGGCCGACGGCCGTCTCCAGGCCGAGGATGCCGAACGGGGCCCGGTCGAGCTCCAGCATCTTCTTCTCGCGGGCGTGCGGTGCGTGGTCGGTGGCAATGCAGTCGATGGTGCCGTCGACGAGCCCCTCGATGATCGCCTCGACGTCGGCGGCCGTCCGCAGCGGCGGGCTCATCTTGAAGTTGGAGTCGAAGCCCCGCAGGCTCTCGTCGGTGAGCGTGAAGTGGTGCGGGCAGGCCTCCGCCGTCACGCGGATGCCCCGCCGCTTCGCCTCGCGGATCAGGGCCACGCCCCCGCCGGTCGAGACGTGCATGGCGTGCAGCCGGCCGCCGGTGACGTCCGCCAACGCGATGTCGCGGCCGATCAGCACCTCTTCGGCAGCCGCCGGCATCCCGCCGAGGCCGAGCACGAGCGAGACGAGCCCCTCGTGCATCACCCCGCCCCGCGAAAGCTCCAGCACCTCTTCGTGGGCCAGGATCGGCTTGTCGAACATCCGGCAGTATTCGAAGGCCCGCCGCATCAGTTCGGCGTCGTAGACGGGTGCGCCGTCGTCGCTGAAGGCCACCGCGCCCGCCTCGACGAGCTGGCCGATCTCGGCAAGTTCCTTCCCCTCGCGGCCTCGGCTCACGCATGCGACCACAAACACGTTGCAGGTGTCGGCCCGGGCCGCCTTCTGGTGGATGAACTCCACCGCCGCCTGCGTGTCGATCGGCGGCTCGGTGTTGGGGATGCAGGCCACGCTGGTGAATCCGCCTGCCAGCGCCGCCTGGGTGCCGGTCTCGATCGTCTCGTCCTCCTCGCGGCCCGGCTCGCGGAGGTGGACATGCATGTCGACCAGCCCGGGCGTCACCACCAGGCCGGTGGCTTCGATCGTCTCGTCGGCCTTGCCGATCGGCTGGGCGCCGGCGAGGCCCACGGCGACCACCTGTCCGTCGCGGACGAGCACGTCGTCGATGCGGTCGATGCCCTGCGAGGGGTCGACCACCCTGCCGCCGCGAATGAGAAGCGTGGCCATCGGCGAATCCTTGTCAGTAGATCCTGGTCGCGGAGGAAGACGATTCGCCGCCCGTTCGCGCCGCCGCCCGCGGCCCGCACGTCAGCCAGAGCACCGCCATCCGCACGGCGAGTCCGTTGGCAACCTGGCCGAGGATCAGCGACTGCGGACAGTCGGCCACCTCGGCCGTGACCTCGACGCCCCGGTTGATCGGGCCGGGCGCCAGGATGAGCAGGTCTCTCTTGGCCCGCTTCAGCCGGTCGCGGGTCATGGCGTAGAGGTGGGCGTATTCGCGGACGGAGGGAAAGGGCCTCGTGTTCTGCCGCTCGAACTGGATGCGGAGGAGATTGAGCACGTCGCACCGTGGCACGATCGCGTCGAGGTCGTGCGAAACCTCCACGCCCAGTTCCCGCCAGCGATCCGAGACGAGCGTGGGTGGGCCGCAGAGGATCACCTTGGCGCCGAGCTTCATCAGGCCCCAGAGGTTGGATCGCGCCGTCCGGCTGTGGGCGATGTCGCCGACGAGCCCAACGGTGATCCCGGAGAGGTCGCCGAGTCGCTCCTTGATCGTGAAGATGTCGAGCAGCCCCTGGGTGGGATGCTCGTGCGGGCCGTCGCCGGCGTTGATCACGCCGACGGAGAGATGCTGGGCGAGTAGGTGCGGTGTGCCGGGGGTCTGATGGCGGACGACGACGGCGTCGATCCCCATGGCCTCGAGGTTCTTGGCGGTGTCGATGAACGACTCGCCTTTCGAGAGGCTGCTCGACGAGGCCGAAAAGTCGACCACGTCGGCCCCCAGCCGGCGGGCCGCCAGGGCGAAGCTCGTCTTCGTGCGGGTCGAAGCCTCGAAGAAGAGCGTGACGATGGTGGTGCCGTTGAGGACGGCAAGCTTCCGGCGGCAGCCGTCGGTCGCCTCCTTGAGGAGGGTCGCCGTGTCGAGCAGCGTGCGGATCTCGTCCGAAGTGAGTCGCTCCAGGTCGAGCAGATGCCGGTGCTGCCAGTGCGACGGCACGGTCTCGTGGGCGTTT
>Ga0209597_1001630_pt1 | contig 14549 bp, 22 predicted proteins | sample M_140625_MF_Meta_FD_187316 | JGI IMG/M metagenome (GOLD analysis project Ga0209597, IMG submission 187316) | Freshwater microbial communities from Lake Montjoie, Canada to study carbon cycling - M_140625_MF_MetaG (SPAdes) (version 2) | ecosystem: Environmental > Aquatic > Freshwater > Lake...
TTGTACGACATTACCAGTTATGTGTTTGATATTTCTATAGATATGAACGCTGGAATAGGTGCAGCGGGCCGAACAAGTTGTTCAATAACTTTGAACAACAACACAGGGATTTTTACTCCTAGTGGAACAGGAACCTACGGTTCAACTGACTGGTTTAAGCAGGCAATCATTGTTTCTTGCACTGGTGGAAGTCTAACCGAATACGCATTTGTTGGTTTATTACAAGATTTTACAATTGATCAAACATCTATCAAAGAATCAAAAGTCTATATAACCGGACTTGATATTTTGACAGTGTGTGGCAGAACATCAAATCAATTGCAACAATCTGATGTATCAGAAAACTGGATTTCAGATTTAATAAATTCATTTACGCCATACGGTTCGACTGCTGGGTACGCAGTGACTCCGTTTATGGGGTCGACAACCTCAAAAAGAAGTCAATTCAACTTAACTTGTGCAACTGATCAAATAACAGCAATTTACATTTACGGTTTGTTACAAGGAACTGTTGGTGACTGGTTAAACAACAACATCCTCCCGACTGGCCCTGCAACAGTTTTTATGACCGATTACCAAATCACTTCAGATGAATGGATTTGGAACGGCTATGTGATTGATTCGCCACTAAACAGAACAACAAATGCCTATACAAGTAATTTTGTCGGTGACGGCACTTCCTTAACATCAGGTCAATTACCAATAAACCAAATTGACGTCGGATTTACTTTGGATACTTTGACAAATAGTTGTTACGCATACGGCACTCAAGCCAACTTAACTGTTCAACCAGTAACAGTTGATAACACGTCATCAGAAGACAAGTACGGAGTACGATCAAGAACTTATTCATCATGTGCCCCAGCAGTTGCGTTTGGGGGAAATATAGCCACCAACCAGTTCATGAAAACAGTTGCAAATTTTTGGGCAAACAGATACGGCGATATTCGTTACATACCACGAAGAGTAATTTCTAATTATTCAGCACTTAAAGCATTAGCTGTAGACGACGGCGTCGCTATGCAGGCTTTTGTCCGCCTGCTATCCGCAAAAACAGCATTATGGAACCGACAAAATGTCACTTACAAAGGTGCGGGCATGGCTTCGTCTCAAACAACTATGACTGTAACCACTGGACGCAAGATCATAATTACACCTTCAGACACTCGAATTGAACTTACAGTCGTTTCAGGTATTGATAATCAGTCGTTTGAATTGAATAGTTCAACATACGGGTTACTTGATACCAATAAACTTGCATAAAGGAGAAAACATTATGGCTACACAGTGGACAGCACAGGGGATTTCGTCGGGGGCGGTGCTTCCTGCTACGACGCTTCAAAGCATCGGGGCCGCATGGGAATCATGGACACCCGTTTGGACTGGCTCAACGACCAACCCCGTTATTGGCAACGGAACAATTACTGGAAGTTACGCCCGCATTAACAAAACTGTCATAGGTCAAATGTCAATAATTGTTGGTTCTACAACCACATTTGGAACAGGCACCTACCGGATATCGCTACCTTTTGGAACTATGGTTGCAACAAACGGCGCAGTGGGTTACGCCACATTATTAGATGCTTCAGCGGGCTATGTCGCCTACACAGGTTTAGCAACACAAGCCACTACTAGCCTTTTTGAGTTTCGTATCGGCAACGCACAAGGCCAATTCTCATCAACTGTTCCAGTTACTTTGGCATCCGCAGACCAATTTAGGTTTGCATTTATTTACGAGGCGGCATAACAATGAACCATGACCTAACTTCCACACTTGACCCCGACGAAGTACCTGTCGAATGGTGGCATGAACGTATGCGCCTACACCGTGACCGCCTACTCAAAGAATCCGACTGGACACAACTACCTGACGCATCCTGCGACACTCAGGCATGGGCGACCTATCGCCAAGCCTTACGGGACTTCCCAGCAACATGGACAGCAGGACCGCAAGCCGACCTACCAGATACACCATGAAAACTCTGGCCGTGATCGCAGGACTAGCCATAGCCCTAATGTTTGTTGTCACCAGCTGTAACGACCGCACTCGAGAAACATGTAGGACCGCAACAGTCGAGTCAAGGTGCCACAAATGAAACGCATGACCAACTCAGAAATCAAAGCCCGACTTATTTTGGTCGTCGGTGTCACCCTTGCGATCACTTTTGTGCTCAGTACCGCAGCTCTGCTCTACGGCCTCCTATTCGTGACACAGCCGGTAGACGTCTCCCCCAACGATATTTCAGCATGGGATTTACTCAAACCAATGATGTTGTTTTTGACAGGAAGCCTCACAGGAGTGCTTTCGGCAAATGGAATGAAGGACAAGGAACACCATGACCAGCCGTAAATACACAGGATCAACCGACGCTCGAGGCAACACCCGCCGTATGGGAACCCTCAAATTTTTGGATTACTGCGAATTTCTGTTCGGTGTCAAAAACATTGGTATCTATGCTGACCGTGGGATGCGATCAGACCCCTCTAAAAAGTCCGTGCACGCCACCTGGCGAGCAATAGATCTAAAGGGAACGGTTGAGCAACGCAAAGCCTTGAACGAGTTTCTAGTCGCTCACGCCGACATCCTCGGTTTGGAAGAGCTGCACTCATACGACGGTGTAGGCGTCCCTCTAAAGTGTGGCAAATGGGGTGCGGGCTGGAGATGCGACCGCGACGCCTGGAAGGTTTGGACCGACAAAGCCAACGGTGGCACCCCTGGAGCCGACTGGACCCACATTGAAATAGACCCTGCTCACGCCGACAGTGTGGCCCTAGTCGACCAGAGTTTCAAAACGATCTTTGGGCAATGACTTGACTACCGACCTTTGAGTCGGTAAACCTACTCCCGACCTCGGAAACCCGACTCAGGAGGAAAGATGCAACTATCACTATTAGCGGAACTAGACGTTCCCGAAGTTCCGGCCGAACGGCTCAAGTATGAAGCGTTCAAAGAGGCAAACCCGTGGGTTATAGAACGACTCACCAAAATGTGTTACGCCCTATACAACAACGGCCACAACCATTACGGCATCGGCGCACTCGTAGAAGTGCTCAGGTTTCAACACTCAACTACATACGATCCGAACAGCGAGTTCAAATTCAATAACAATTACCGCGCTTTTATGGCTCGAGAGATCATGCAAAATAACCCAATGCTTGAAGGCTTTTTCAGCACCCGCAAATCAGCTGCGGACCTAACAGAGGACTACTAAATGAACCTTAAACGACTAGCAATAATCGCAATATCAACTTATGCCCTATGCGCTCTATGGGCAATCACAGGCGTACAAGAAACAACTGCCGACCTCACTATCGCACCCAGGGGAACGATCACATTGCAAGATTTGACACCCCAGCAACAAATAGAACGGGCAGTCGAATTAACGTCTACGACCAGCACGACGACAAGTACCACGACAACTGTTCAGCCGTCTACGACCGTCGTCGCAGTACCAGCTGACACTAAATGCCAGGAATGGTTCCCTATTGCTATTGAAGTTGGCTGGCCCAACGACCCAGCAATCCTAGAAAAACTAGGTCAACTACTTTGGAAAGAAACTCGTTGCCTCAACGTCACCCCACTGTCCAGCGACCCTGACTTACGCGCTCGATTCAACGGTCACGATTGGGGCCCAGCACAAATCAACAAAATCCATACGAAATTCGTTGAGCAATTGTTCAATATGCCGTTTGGCGAAGCAATGTCAGACCCGACATTAAACCTCCGATTCGCTTTTCTGCTTTACTCCGATTTAGAGGAAACAGGCGCGTGCGGCTGGAAACCCTGGTCTTTGTGCTGAACATCCACCGACCCGACTGGCAAACCCTCGCAGCTTGTCACGACCTACCACTCGACTTATTCTTTCCCAGTTCCGGTATGCAATCCCTGCGAAACATCAACGTTATTAAACCTTTTTGTGCGGTCTGCCCTGTTGTCGTGGAATGTCTTGCCTACGCACTATCACACCCAGACGAACGCGGGATATGGGCGGGCACCACAGAAAATGACCGTCGCAAAATCAGGTCTAAAAACTTTCAAGCCACAGCCCTGGTCTATAGTGACGGAAAGTACCGACAAGTAAAGGACCCGACATGACAACCCACGAAATGATCGCTGCAATCGCCAAAGCAGATATCGCCATGAAGGCCGCCGCCTGGCAGATAGAACGCTTGTCGGAGGATGTAGCGATGTTGCGTAAAGCCCTGTTTGAGTTGGCTTATGTCGCTGAGGAGCACGGCATTTATCTATCAAATATGACTAAGTCAACACAGGACGCGATCGTCGCTATGCGTCTGGGCGGATTCAAATGAACGTGACAAATTGTCAGATTTGTGACAACGAACCGACAACCGCTGACGTCCGTATGCGCTACGAATTGCGCGGTATCTGTTTACTTTGTGCCGAGGAAGGCAAGTTTTACGGAATGACAATTGAGGAAACCGCCCGTTGCATTGCGATGATTCGAACCATCAGAGCCGAACAAAAAATGACGTCATTTCAGCGCCAACTACAAAAAGACAAAGAATCGTAATGGATCTCTCAAACTATGTAGATGTACCAACCCGTTTCGCAGCTGCACTAGAACGCTGGCCCGAACTCAGAATCATGGAGAACCGACCAGAGATCGTCACCATTGACGGCAAAACGTTTATCTCGGTAACAATGCAGGCCTGGCGGACACCCGACGATCCGATCCCATGTCAAGCAACCTGTTACGAACCTTTCCCAGGCAAAACAAGTTTCACCCGTGACAGTGAACAAATGAACGCGTCCACTTCGGCTTTGGGCCGTGTCCTCGGGCTAATGATGTCGTTCGGTAAGTTGGCATCGTTTGAGGAAGTACGCAACCGTCAACCTGAAACACCAGTTGAACTACATCACATGGCGCGTAAAGCACCAGCGCGCAATGAGACATTAGGGTCAAAGTATGAGGCACCAGCAGGAGCAGGTGAGGGACCAACACCGAAACAGTTGGGGATGCTTCGAGCAAAAAACTGGGAAGGCGCAGTGCCATCCACCAAACGTGAAGCGTCGCAACTGATAGATCGGCTTATGAACAATGGCTGACCCGTCCGAGGCAGAGTTCCAAAAAGCCGTTATCACCTTGGCTAAGTTGCATCGCTGGAAAGTTATGCACACCCAACCTGCACAGATTCGTCCGGGTAGATGGGTCACACCCAACACTGGCGACCAAGGCTTCCCCGACTTAGTGATGACACACCCAATTCGAGGCACGATCTTTGTGGAATTGAAAACTAATAAAGGTGTGGTGTCAAACACGCAATGGGAGTGGATTAACTCACTGGAGGACGCAGGACAAGAAGTCCACGTTTGGCGGCCTAAAGACTTAGACAAGATCAGCGAACGACTAGCAAGGAAACCAAACGATGAATGAGTTTATGCAACCAATTAACCCCATCAGGATTGTTACAGGAAACGACGAATGGTCATTCTGTACGCCCGTGTTTGCTATCGCTATATCAAACGACCACCAGGTTGAATATTTGACTATCAACGGCAACTTCTACACGCCTGAGAAGGTCAAGTTTGCTGAGATGAATATCAACGGCCAGTGGATTCGATTAGAGACCAATCACCTCAGAACTCCCGATCCCTCCAACATCTGACACCTAGCCCGCGTCTAATATGCGTACCGTCGGGTCAGCCGTGAACACTGACCCGACACCCCCTACAACAACAGCTCATAAAGAGATGAGCATTAGCCCTTGCAGGAACCTGAAGCCTGCTATGGGAACACTCGGTAACGAGGGTAGACGGTCGCGCCTAAGCGACCGATCAGCGTTCCCTAACGCAAAGGCGACTGGTTATCCACCGAACAAAACTAGACAGGCTTCCAGAGCGAGACATCGCCAAATAGTGGGGGACACAAACCACCACACTCTGTTACTTTAGAATGAGGACAACCGAGCGGTGCCCTTCCGCTTGGGCGTCAGTATCCATTGACCTTGACCTAAGGAGAACCCCGACATGACAGCACGTCACTACAACTCCAAGCAATACAAAGACAACCGCGCTCGAGTACTCGCAGACAACCCAACCTGCTACATCTGCGGCCGACACGCTTCAACCGTAGACCACCTCCTAGAAATGGACCGAGGAGGCACACACGACATAGAAAACCTCGCACCCTGCTGCACCTCATGCAACTCACGACGCGGACAAAAATACGGCGAAACCAAAAAGCAAATGAAAAAAAACGGCGACTTTTTTATCGCGCCAACAGATGACCCCGCCCTCTTTTTAGCGGTCTCTTTGGAGGAACTGGCGGGAACTGGCGTGAACCAGTCTGCATTACCGCAGGTCAACGCCTATTTGCCGAGACTGGAAACGACCGGCATTGGCGTTTTGTCTTATGGGCCTCAGGTTGTTTCTTGGGCTAAGACGTTTATGGGTTTGGATCTTTTCGAGTGGCAGGCTCATGCGTTGTTTGGGCAACTGGCTCATGATGAGAACGGCGATCTTTTGTTCCGTGAATCTCTGGTATCTACGGCCCGTCAGAACGGTAAGTCGATTGGGTTGCAGGCTTTGATCGGCTGGTGGTTGACGGAGATGCCGAGGTTGCGTGGGAAGCCTCAGAATATTTTGAGTGTGGCTAACCGTTTGGATCGTGCTGAGAGTTTGTTTAATGCGTTGGCTCCGATGCTTGTCGAGTTGTTTGGTGGTAAGGCGATGCGGACGTTTGGTCGTAAGAGTGTGGAGATGCCAGACGGGTCTATGTGGGAGGTCCGTTCGTCTAGCCCTAATTTGCATGGAGGATCGTATGACCTTGTTGCAGCTGACGAATTGTTTAATATCTCCGATCGGTTTATGGATGCCATTCGTCCGACAATGATTGCGCGCAAGTCGCCCTTGTTGAGTACTTGGTCAACAGCTGGTGATGAGTCAAGTACGGCCATGATTCATATGCGTGAGACGGCTATTAACGAAATAGAGAAAAGTGAGCGTTCACGGCTTTATTTTGCTGAGTGGAGTATTGGTGATCGGGATTGGCGGAACCCAGAGAATTGGGTTTACGCGAATCCGTGTCTAGGTAAGACGATTACTATTGAGGCGCTCCAGGCTGTGTCAAAAAAAGACAGTTTCTTGCGTGCTCACTTGAATATGTGGGTGAGTAGTCGAGGCAGTTGGCTGGAGGAGGGCGTGTGGGCGTCTTGCAAGGTTGACGGCCTTATGCCGGAAGGCGGTGTGCTTTGTGTGGAAATGTCAATGGATACCAACCGTTATGTCGGTGTCAGATCGTCAATGATGGACGGCATTGTGACGACGTTTGTTGAATTTATTGTTGATAATGAGGCGTCTATGTGGGCCGAGGTTGATCGAGTCATGGCCGACAAACTTGTTGCCCTGGCTATCACACCAACTTTGGAGATTCACGCACCTTTAATTTTGCGTCGCCGTATGACTGTGGTGGGTCAAGCGGAGTTAATCAAGTTCACGGGCCTTGCACAAAAGATGATTCTGGAGGGCCGTGTCAAGCATTTAGGGCAACTCACTTTGTCGGAACATATGAACCGCGCGGTGATGATTAAGACGGGTATGGGCGTGACGCTTTCGCATAAGTCGTCGCCTGGTCCGATCGAGTTGGCTAAATGTGCAGTGTGGGGTATCGCGCTTTCCAGCAAATATCAGAATCGGGCTAAACCCATGATGGTGGTTTCCTGAACTATTGTGGGTATGTGGTGGGCAGGTGTCGGGCTTGCCCATCACACCTTTAACGATCGGAACTAACTGTGGGCATATTCTCAAAACAAGTGACCAAAGCAGCGGTCAGTCCTGTTGACGAATCCCATAAAGCCGCAGCTGCTGGATCGTACGGCACATACACATCTAACCAGGGCGCAAACTTTATTGGTCAGTACTACGCGTACTATGAAGGCGACGCCCGCAACCGAGCAAACAGTATCCCGACGTTAAGTCGAGCGCGCGACCTGCTTGCTTCGGTTATCTCATCCACCGAGTTAGAGATGTATAACGAGGTTTGGAATGACACAGACAAAGAAATGGAATGTGTCTACATTGCGCCTCGTTCATGGTTGCGTCAGCCCGACCCGACGATCCCTTACGCCACACTAATGGCTTGGACGCTGGACGACCTGTTCTATTTTGGGCGAGCCTTCTGGTTTATTACCAGTCGTACGGCCGACGGATTTCCTGCATCGTTTACTCGTCTGCCAGCGGGCTCCGTTAACACGCAAGACCAAGCTGGTCCGGTATGGTACGCACCTTCTAAAGAGGTGTATTTCCAAGGCGGAATGATTGATCCCAACGATCTGGTGCAATTTATTAGCCCCGTCCAAGGCATCATTTATCAATCACAAACCGCTATAGAAACAGCGTTGCGTGTTGAAGCATCGCGTTACCGCAACGCAGAAAGCCTGTTGCCGTCGGGCGTTTTGATGCAGACTGGCGGCGAGCCCCTGTCCGCTCAAGAGTTAGCCGACCTTGCGACTGCGTTCAACTCTGCTCGAGTCAATAATCAGACTGCCGCACTTAACGAGTTTCTAAAGTACGAGGAAACTAAAGCGTTGCCGGACAATATGTTGATGATTGAGTCCGCCGATTTCAGCGGGAAAGAAATGTGCAGGCTTGGAAACATCCCGTTTTACTTGGCTGGATTTGACATTGGCAGTTACCAATACACGACCTCTGCTGGTGCTCGTGAGGACCTTTACCTGTTTGGGGCACGGCAATATCTTGATTGTGTGTCGCAGACGTTAAGTGGAAACAATGTTTTGCCTCGAGGCACTTATGTCAAGTTTGACATTGACTCATATCTTGAGTCAATGGTTGCCGAGGAAATGATGACCGAAACACCAACAAATACAGCCCCAATGACGGAGACAAACTCATGAAACTTACACTCTCAGCAGGATTCGCAGTTGATGTTGAAGCCGCAGCTGGTGACGCACCGACGCGCACCATCTCTGGTATTGCTGCACCTTACGGAATCTCAGCAACAGTTAGCGACGGAACCTCGGTCCAGTTTGCGCCAGGCTCATTGCCCGTTGACGGCAAAGCACCCAAATTGTTTATGTATCACGACTCATCGCAACCCGTCGGGCTCGTAACTTCACGCACCGAAACCCCTGAAGGCATGTTGTTTACCGCCAAAATTGCTGACACCGTTGCAGGAAACGAAGCGTTGCAACTTGCCAAAGAAGGCGTCCTAGACAATGTTTCGGTCGGCGTTGACGTTCTCACATCTACCCGTGCCGAGGACGGAACCATCATCATCACCTCAGCCGTATGGCGCGAGTTGAGCCTTGTCCCCATACCCGCCTTTAGCGGTGCTACTATCACAGATGTGGCCGCTTCAGCAGACACAACCCCCGACGAAATCTCAGTAACAGAACCACAAGTCGAGGAGACACCCATGTCGGAACATATCGAAGCCGCTGCACCTGAAGCCGCGCCAACCGCACCCACCATTTTTGCATCAGCAAAGAAGGCACCGCGCCTTCCTTCAGCTGGTGAGTGGATGGCCGCTTTTCACCAGGGCGGAGAAACTTTCTCCAAGGTAAACGCATCGGTCAACGATTGGAAGGCTGAACATCAGTCAACCTACGAAGCCGCTGCAGGCGATGTAGCCACCACCTCGACTCCAGGATTGCTCCCCGTTCCCGTGTTGGGACCGTTGGTGCAAAATATCAACTTTGTCCGTCCAGTCATCAATCGTCTCGGCGCTCGCGCTTATCCGGACAACGGTCAGCAAAAAACGTTCGTGAGACCCACCATCACGACCCATACATCAACGGCCGCTCAAAGTGCAGAATTCGACGCAGTGTCGGCCACCACAATGGTGATTGCCTCAAATACGATCAGCAAAACCACCGTTGCCGGTCAGGTTTCGTTGTCAATGCAAGACATTGACTTCACAAGCCCCGCAGCAATGGAACTCATCATGGCCGACCTCATGGGCGAACTCATGCTTAAGACCGACGACATCGCAGCCGACGCACTTCTCGCAGCTGCAACATCATCGGGCGTATGGGACCTCACCGCAACCGACTTAATGAAATCGCTATACGACGCCGCAGTTGACGTCAGCAACGGCACCAACTTTTTCCCAGACACCTTGTTCGTCAGCCCTGACGTTTGGGGCCAGTTGGGACAAGTCGTTGACTCAAGCAACCGTCCATTGTTCCCATATGTCGGCGCACCTGGTCTCGCAGGACAAAACGCAATGGGTGGCGGAAACGCAACCACCTGGGTTGGCTCTAACCCGCTCGGACTTGAAATCGTCGTTGACAGCAACTTTGCTGCCAAGACCATGATCGTCACCAACGCTTCCAAAGCATTCGAGTACTACGAATCAGTACGCGGAATCTTGAGCGTTGAACAGCCAGCCACGCTCAGTCGTTTGTTCTCGGTTCACGCTTACTGCAGCACCTTTGCCGCAGTTGGCTCCATGATCCGCAAGATCACCCAGGCCTGATCGGAGGCCGTCGTGACGGCAACTTACACTCTGCAATACGGCGGGATCATTCCTGGCTATGTCACCGTCTCAACGCTGACACCAAACGAAGTTGTAGTCGGCGCAACCATCACGATTACGTCTGCTACTGCCCCATACAACGGCACATATGTCGTTTACGAAATGCCACAATTTTTGCCAGTTAATGTTGGCACCGACGGCATCATTGAGTTTGATACTTCGTACCCAATTGAGAACGCGATCATGTATGCGCGTACGCAAACTTCTGAGGCTTGGCATGCCCATACCGGCACTCTGACATTTACGCAGACTTGCACTTGGGTGACAGGGCCACAGATCGCTACTTATCTTGGGATTACGACAGCTGGAGATGAAACCGCTTTTTTGGTGCAATGTGCAGATGCCACAAATGCGTTCTGTTTCAGGCGTCGCCAAGAATCTGGGTACATTGACTCGCTTACGACTTCGCCGTCGGGAGATGTCACTTTAGGAACGCTTATGTACGGGTCAGCCCTTTACCGTCAGCGCGGCTCGGTTGACCAGTTTGCTTCGTTCACTGACATGGCGTCAGCGCCCGTTGTAGGGCTCTCAGGCATCGTCAAACAGTTGTTAGGTATCAACAGACCACAGGTCGCCTGAAATGGCTTACACCGACTTCCTGAATGAGGCACTAGATGATCTGGTCACTACTCTCCAAACTATTTCGGGTTTGCGTGTCGTTAATGATCCTCGCAATATCGCTCCACCTTGCGCTTTTGTGGACGCTCCATCCATCGAATCGTTCAACTACAACATCGTCAAAATGACTTTCCCAGTGACCTTGATTTCTAACGGCCCAGGCAACTTGGACGCATTGCGTCAGCTGCTGAACCTGACGTCATCTTTGGTATTTAAAAACATTGCGGTCATGTCAGCCTCACCCAAAGTTGTCACGGTCGGCGGAGCAGATTACGCAGGCTTTGAACTCATCATCCCGATACAAGCACAGAACGGATAAACCAATGGATCGTTACATCATCAGTTCAATTCGAGTCGGCGAGATCGGTACGGCGTTTATCGCGTCACCGTCCGACGACATTGAATGGTTGCTTGAGGGCGGCTTTATTCAGCGTTCCGACACGCACCCGTCTAAGGGTGCTAAATTAGCGACGAAGCCCGACGCGACCGAAAACAAAAAGGATTGATCCGTCATGGCAACTTCAACAGTTCTCTCTAACCCAGTCGTCAAAATTGGCGCAGTCGACTTGTCGGACCAGTGCACAAGTGCAACCCTGTCATACAAAATTCAAGCGTTACAAGCAAATGCCTTTGGCAGCACTGGCATCGCATACGTCGGTGGTTTGCAGGACAACACTTTAAGCCTTGACCTGTACTGGTCAACTGCGGCCAGCGAGACTTACGCAACTCTGAAATCTTTGGTTGGCACTGTCATCGCCACAGTAACCATCCAAGGTTCATCTGCCGCTACTAGCGCAACAAACCCGATAGGCACCCTAAGTGGCTCGTTTCTTTCCGAGGAACCTGTCGTATATGCCCTCGGAGCCCTTACCACCTGCAACATAGTCCTGATGGGCGGCACGTTCGCCTGGGCTGAAGCCTGATCTAAAACCTCAACAGAAATGAGCCCGACATGAAGTTAACGATCCGATTCGACATCGGTTACGGTCCTGCCACGATCACGACAACGCTTGCAACACTTGTCGCGTGGGAACGGAAGTTCAAAATGAAAACGTCAGACCTTGCCGACAATTTTGGCATGGAGGACATGGCGTTCATGGCATGGCACTCAGCCAAAGTCCAGACGGAACACGGCCAGGCCATACCGGTGGAGTTTGATTCGTTTGTCAACAAGCTGGTGGAAATTCAGATTGTGACGAGTGAGCAGGGAAAAGTTATCCCAGCGGAAGTTTCCGAAACTCACTAGCGCAGCTGCTAGTCATTACGGGCTACTTCCCGCATGATGTAGAGTTTGATGTTGACGACCTCCTGACAGTCGCAGAGATACTGAAGGAGCGCAACAAATGACTATGCAAGTCCAAGGACTCGAGTCCACTTTGAAGGCGCTACAAAAGATTCAGCCTGAAGTCAAAAAGCAGTTCTTTAAGGACGCCAAACAGATTGTTCGTCCTGCGGTTGATGAGGCTAAAAACGCTTACCGTTCTGATTATTTGTCCGGTATGACTCGAGCATGGGCACCTGGCGGACGACCAATTTTTCCGTGGAATCAGTCGTCAGCTTCTCGAGGCGTTGCCGTTACAACGTCACTATCTAAAAAACAAGACGCAGTTTTAACGATTACACAAAAAGACGCTGCAGCCGCCATTTTTGATATTGCAGGCAAAAGCACCCCTAACCGCTTTGGCGACGCTCTGAACGCATTTAACACGCCTTCCCGTGTCATGTGGCGTTCATATGAACAACACGCAGGAGCAATTGAGGACCAGATGCGTCAGTCCGTTGATGAGGTTATGAAACAAATCTCAGCCTTGACTAAAAGGTTGGTGTTGTAATGGCTATTCGAATACCAATTATTACCGATCTGCAAGGCGACGGAATTAAACAAGCGAAACTTGCGTTTGGCAATTTTAAAACTGCCGTTAGTAATGCTGAAGGTGGGCTAGGCAAATTTAAGGCTGGATCAAAAGTTGCTTTTGAAACTGTGGCCGCTAACGCTGGATTGTTTGCCGCTGCAGGTGTTGCCGCGTTTGGCAAATTTGCGTTTTCGGGTGTCAGTGCGTTTGCAACTTTGGCTATTGAGTCAGGCAAATTTGCTGACGCTACAGGTCTGGCCGTTGAGGATGCGTCCCGCTGGAAAGAAGTCAGTGGCGACCTTGGTATTGGATCCGATGAAATCCAAACAGCCATAGGCAAAATGAACAAAACTTTAGGCACTTCGCCTCAATTGTTTGAAAACCTTGGCATTGAAGTTAAGAAAACTAAAGATGGCGCAACTGACGTCAACGGAACTTTTTTAAACGTCATTGAACGCTTAAAAGGTATTAAGGACCCAGCAGAAAAGGCTCGAGTCGCTACCCAACTTTTGGGTAAGGGTTGGCAGTCAATGGCCGAACTAATCAACGTCGGTTCAGTTGAATTGACAACAAGTCTGCGCGGAGTTTCTAATCAACAAGTCATTTCTGCAGAGGAACTTCAAAAAGCAAAAGATTATCGTGACGCCACAAACGACCTTGGTGACGCTTGGACAAAACTCAAGTATTCTGCTGGTCAAGACCTCATCCCTTTAGTGACAGGGATCGTCAATGTTGGCACAGCCATTGTTACAGCATTTACTTCTGAGGACCCACTGCAGTTCGCTAAAGACCAAATGGGTGCTTATATCCAAAGCGCCAAAGATGCACGCGAGGATACCGACGATTTTAGGCAGTCAATTAAAGACGCCCGCAATCCATTAAACGATTTTACTGAAGCAACAAGAAATGCGACTGTTGCTTTGATAAACGCTGATACCGCATGGAAAGTTTTGACCGATTCACTTGATGAGGAAGTCGCGCTAGATAACGCAAAAACTAAACTTGCCGAATTAGAAGCTGCCGCTAAACTTGCTTTTGGTACCGGGGCGCAAGCCGACATAGACGCCTACGAACAACAGGCCGCCGCTTTTGCTGGAATGTTGTCGGCAATCTCTGGCAACATGGACGACATTTCGTCTAAAGAAATTTTGATTAGGTACAAGACGCAGGGCCCAGCGGCCGCTCTTGAGTTGGCTGGCTATCTTGCTCGAGGTGCCGAGTACGGTGGCAAAAGTGCTTTTGATGCTTTAACCCTTGCAGGCATATCGGGTGGCGCAAGAGCCTCAGGGGGTCCCGTGGCAATGGGTCAAAGTTACTTAGTGGGCGAAAAGGGACCGGAACTGTTCACACCGTCGTCGTCTGGGAACATCACGCCTAACGGTGCGATGGGTGGCAACACGATCACAGTGAACGTCACTAGCGCGAATCCTGACGATGTGGTTGCGGCCATACAGAAATGGGTGCGCAATAATGGTTCGGTAGCTTTAGCAACCACTTCAGGTGTGCGTTTCTAATGGCTTTTAACCTTGTTTGGAAAGTTCAATTTGGTGATATTGGCGGC
>Ga0209597_1001631_pt1 | contig 14548 bp, 7 predicted proteins | sample M_140625_MF_Meta_FD_187316 | JGI IMG/M metagenome (GOLD analysis project Ga0209597, IMG submission 187316) | Freshwater microbial communities from Lake Montjoie, Canada to study carbon cycling - M_140625_MF_MetaG (SPAdes) (version 2) | ecosystem: Environmental > Aquatic > Freshwater > Lake...
GCCTTCCTTTGATACATATTGTATATCGCTCATCGTTGGTAGTTTTTAAGAAAAAATGTGCACCAGCGTTAGCCACTGATGCACACTTTACAAATATATAAAAATGCTTGTATTATTCGGCAGTTCCTAAGCCAATGCGCAAACCAAATGAATGCACACCATTAAAAGGATTTGTTGCCCTGTATGAGTAATCTAAACTAACTTGATTGCCGTCTTCACCTACCGCAAAATCATAACTGATACCTGCTTGAGGACCCGTAAAGGCGGAAGGACGTACTTCACTGTCAAAAATTCCCTGCTGATAAACAAATCCACCGCGCAATGTCAAGAATTCCTTATATGCATACTCACAAGCCAATGTCAACTGGTTCGCGGTATAGGCAAAATTCGTAAATCCGAATCCTACAGTCAACTTATTGTCGTATTGATTGGCGTTCTTATCCAAACGGATATCGTAAGAAGCAGCAATGTTCAACAAGGCTGGCAATTTGATCTGATCCACCTTCACCTGCACAGTTTTAGTAAACTTACCATTATCCAAAATCGCCTTGTAACTCAATCCATCGCCCGTATGAGTCATGTCGGGTCCGATGTTTTTCATCGAAATACCAAACTTGAAATCATCCTTCTTCATACCACCCTTGGTAGGACGGAATGTGGTTACGTATTGAACACCCGCATCCAAAGCAACACCAGAAGCGCTTGCATCAGGAATACCTTCCGAAACGATCTTTGCCATAACACCTGCAGAGATGTTATTACTGAAGCTCTTAGAATAGGCCAGTCCAATATTCGACATATTCACTCTAAAGGTACCAATACCTCCGTAAGGATTATCCTCTGTAGTGATATCAATGGGTTTAATGCTGTATTGCATTACAGAAATACCAAAGGTACCTCCTTCGCCGCCTTCACCCATTTTCTGAGCCAAAGCAACACTATTAATGGCAATCCCTGAACCCATCAACCATTCTGTACGAGCGAATACCAATTCGGTGTTATTCTTGAATCGGTCCAAACCTCCAACGTTCATGTACATGGCTTCTGCACCAGATATCTTACCGCCATTAGCCCAACCCATACCACTGGATCTCGCCCAACCATTGATGGTCAACTGAGCAGCACCTGACTGTCCCTGACGTTCAGGATTACCACCAAAAGCAGTTCCTACAAATCCAACAGCCATCAAACTGGCCCAAAGTATATTCTTTTGTTTGCGATTCATCATTCTATATTTTAATAACTGTCCAAATCAATGGCATGCATAATACCGTACCAACGAATAATCTTTTCACCCAAATCCTTAGTCTTCACATGGATCAAGTATAAACCACTGGCAATAGGTACATTACTTCCGTTTTTCAAATCCCACTCATAGTAAGTATTCACGTCCGCCTTGTTAACTCTGCGAATCAAATTACCCGCCATATCGTAAATTGTAATTGTACAATCTGGAGGCAAATTGGTGATTTTAACACGAGAATCAATTGGAGAGTTTTCATATGAACTATATCCGCGATAAGGGTTCGGAACAACATTCACCAAGTCCAAATTCTTCTTCCCAATTTCATTGCTCACCTTAGGTGCGATGCTCGCCGCATCAAATTCATACATCGGACGATCATTGTTGATCGCATTACCTGCATTGTAAGTAGTATATGCCTTGCGAATGTTAATCTTGATCTTCACATTGGTTGGAGGAACATTGCCATTTTCCATCTTGAAACCCGCAGCCATATAGGTTGGAATCACCCACATTGCTTGAGATAACAATTTCATTTTCTCCGTACTAGCTACTGATCCTCCTGCCGTTGTAGGCAACATTGCTGTCTTGAAACGTTGGAAATTGGATTCAGCGTCTCCCAAATATCTCTCACCTTTCACGTTACGTGAAATAGCCGAAACACCCGTACCAAAAATATAAATGAAGTGTTTACCACCCATTGCAGGATAACTACCATTGTCGTTGATCACCTGATCCGTAGGATTCCACATCATATCACGACCATTTTCACCAGCCAAATAACTATCCTCTGAGAATGCAATAACCAAGCGTTCGCCCGTTTCCATATTCACCGCATAGCCCGGGAACCAACCCAAACCTTGAGAACCTGCAATGTTGTTTCCGTCTTTATCCTTTGATGTACCCCAACGCATGTTGAACTTGGCCATCTGACCTTCGGTAGAAGCCTTCATCTCGTCGTCCGCCATCTCAAATACCGGGCAACGCGTCCACAAGCTCTTATCCTTGGTAATTACCAATTCTATACTTGCCAATTCCGCCATTGGGTTTTGCAAACCAACTGTATTACCCCACCAAGCAAAACCATAAGTATTTTTACCCGCTGCAGTCAACTTTTCACGAGCTGTTAAACCATAAGGCGCAATTCTACCATTCCAAATTCTTTCTAAAGCCTGACCTGGATCACAAGCCGTACCATCTTGGTTAAAGAAGTCATGTGCAACGGGATCATACTGAGTACTAGGCAAACCGCGTCCTGCCTGACCAGCACGAATCCAGTTCTGCCAAGGGAAATTTCCCGCAGCAGCACCATCATTGTCGGCAACAGCCGTTAACCACTGCTTTCCATTGTCTTCCCACTCAACATTCCAACTCAATACACCATTGGAAGGATCCGCCTGTGCATTTTCACCTGGATTATAAACTTGCTCCACCTCTACACTCAGTCCCCAATCTGCCAAAGTCTCTTTGGTGGCATTGTTTGCACTGCGCTTACCTTGCACCGATTCAAACTTCGATCTGATTGTTGTATCGGAGAAAATGGTATCGTTAGAAACGCCATCAGCGCCCTTTTTCACCATAAACCAACCCGTGTTTTTGGTCATTGAATCTTTCAATCCAGAAGCCAAACTCGCTTTATTCTCCTTTAATACGAATTCAAATTTGGCATTCGGCACCTTCAATGGATCAACCACTTTAATCTTCACCGGTCCAAACCCGCCAACATATGTAGGCTTACTTGCAATGTTATTTGCCAAGATGTCCTTCATGGTCTCAGGAGTGAATTCCAAAACATTACCGCCATTTCCACGACCTGCCAAACGAGTTAATACCGGACCACTTCCATATCCTGACGAAAGCTCAGTTCCAAAATTCTCAGGCTCCGTTTTGTGAGGAACAACCTTATATGTCTTGATGTTACGACGACCTGCAAGGAATTGATTTGGATCAACCTGCAAAGAATCATCAGCCAAGATGGCATAGGACATCACCAAATAATACACCGGCTTAAAATCCACCAATTGAGTATTCGCCGTTGTCGCAAAAAGATCGTTTTTGATACTCCAAGTATGTTGAACACCTGCATCCGCACCTTCAACCTTAATCACAGGTAACAAAGCAGCCAATTTTGGATCGTATACTTTGTTTACAATCATACCGCGGTTGTTTTTCAAATCACACTGAAACAACAAACGAGCCTTGTCAACGTTATCCAAATCACCGGTACTAACGGTACCGTCTTTCAACTGATAAACCAAATATCCTTCAAACTTATAAGTGCGAAGCTTATTCGTAGCATCTCTATACTTCTCTACATAGTTTTCGATTTTACCAGAATTGGTATTCATAAACTTCATTACCAATTCCTGTTCAAGCTCTTGGATCTCAATATCTGGAGCATTTGGACCATCCAAAATCTTAAAGTTGTTGTTAAACAACGTTTGTGCTTTGTCTGATGCCAATTTCAACAAATTCAAAGAACCGCTGGCACCACCGCTTGTAGTACGAGCCCAAACAACACCCACTGTAATACGCTGTATTTGTCCTGGACGCAAAGTGAAAGGACCTGTTGACTGAATGAAACGACGATCACCTGGCTTGTTACCTGCAATTTTTTCTGTCCATGGATCCGTGGGATAAGCTGGATCAGTATCACCAGGGAACATATACTTGGCTGGCTTTGAACCACCAAATCCTGTTCCGCCATAGGTTACATTCTGACCGCCCAACCATTTTCCTTGCAACAAATTATAATACTCAATCGCTTCACCTGGATTTCCACGCACAGGATCTCCGTCGTTGTTGTAATACATAAAGTGACTCAATCCCATTTGGTTACCTGCAGAATCCGTTGGACCTTCAAAGTAATCAACACCAATGGTTGGTGGATTCAAACCATAACCCAAGACACCTTCATCATCATCGTCACCATTGTAACAGAACCCCAATCCGCGACCCACATCACAACCTACATAGTCATCGGCGTAGTTACCCAAATCAGCATCAACCCACTGACCCATATAACAATCTTTCAACGTGGTAAATCCACGGTTAATAATCTTAGAACCGTAAAAAGTCATATTGTTTACCTCGTCGTTTGTGCTAAATGCAAACGCAGTAGTCTGAACTTCTACACCAATTGCTTGACCTTGAGTTTCCGAGTGAATGTTACCTTTGTCGTTATAAACCCACCAGATAAACATATCAGGTTGCTTGTCAACTCCATTGTCGATAGAAGGTCTGCGATCATCCAAAACGGGGTGCTCTCCTGAAAAAGGATCATACACACCATCGGGAGTGATTTCTTTGTACGGCGCCAAATATCTCGCTTCGTTACCATACAATACCGCACGCTGTCTTCCCGCTGGCCAATCACGAATACCTGCACTTTGGGTCAAATATTTGCTGTTCTCAAATTCTTCCAACTCATCGCGAGTCACCTTCCACATTTTATCGTAAGTCTTACAACGCACTGGATCCGTTGCAGCCGTGGTAGTATCCAATGGACCTGGCCAGAAATCTACTCCTTTTTGACGGTAGGTCATTGCGGCCAATTTCAAACTACCTCCATTGTCGCGGCCACCAATCCAAATGGCACCGGCAAACAACGAATGCTTACGCACAGCGTTTGGATCAGTCACCTTTGGGATTTCATATTTCGGATTAGTAATATCCCACCACATATCGCCACCATTCAACAATTTGGTACGTACGTTATTTACGTCCAAATCCACACTTTGAGAAGCCCATTCACATGTATTGGCAAATTGACCCGACCTTCGATCTATACGAGGACTATTGGACCTGCCATTCAAGTTAAGAATGGGACGTGCGATCGACATTTGAGCCAACATCGCACTGAACAAAATTAAACCTAATCGTTTCATACTTTAAATTCTTTAATGATTAATTGAAATTAATACGCAAACCCACTTTGATAGTTCTTGGTGCACCCAAGTTACCCGTCTGGGAGTTTAACAAAATTTTATATAGATCAACATAACTCTGTGCATCAATCTGATTCTTGGCCAACAATTTACCTTGGGGTGAATTGATAAATCCATCATCCAAAGGCTGACCTGTGTAAGGATAAACTGACACAACGTTGTAGGCATTCAAAACGTTAGATATGATAAAGAATACATTCATAAGCAATGGTTGAACTTTATCCTCTCTGTTGAAGCGCAATCCTTTGGTAATGTTGATATCAAATGTTTGATTCCATGGCAATCTCGCACCAAATGGAACACCCTTAATCCTAGAACGATCTACAGCACCAATCTGAACTGGGTTAATCGTTGGCGTATAAGGAGTACCACTATATGAGTTAGAGATGATGTTAAAGCTCGCATATTTGAAGATTTCTTTGCCTTTCCAACGAGGTCCATTATACATGTTCTTCTTCGTAATCGGGTTGATACCGCCGCCCCAAGCCCAAGTTGCGCTGAACTTAACGTTATGACGAATATCCAATTCACCCAATGGAATTACATTTCTAAGGTTAGGCTGGTTACTGGCTATCAATGCCGCCTGAGAATTGATGTTTGATCCCGTTCCATCAGCAAACTGCATCATGTAACTCGCAACCAAAGAGAAAGGCCCTGGCATGTTACCCTTACCACCAATGTCGTTCATCACGTATGTTCCACGGAATCCAGTGACAGTTGAGAAATCGATGTTACGGTAGGTAGTATACGTTACAGGATATCCCTGGCTAATTTGATACAAACCAAAATCTTTTCTGTTTTCACTGTACGATGCGGCAATTTCCAAACCGCGATCCTTTTTCTTACCCATGATTTGCTTGTACCCCACTTCGTAATCTGTTTTGATACGAGGCTTTAAGCTACCATTAGAAATAGTAGAACCCTGACGGTTTTTCAAGTAGTACAACTCATCAATCGACAAGAACGAGGCACCTGAGTTTGGTCGTTGTGCCAATACATCATAACTAACATAGAATGATTTTCTTCCTGGCTCCAATGGGAAAGAGAACCAAATACGTGGCAACAAATTCACAGCAGGTAGGAAGTCTTCTAAGGCGTCTTTGGTTAACTCCTGTTTGTTGGGGTTTACCAAATAAGGCGCGATACGACCGTTGCTGGTTTGGTTGGCCAAGAATTCCGCACTGCGCAATTCCGAACCATCCGCATTATACCACTTATCGCCATCTCTGTAACCAATAATCTTTGTGGGCGATTGAATGTCGTTCACATATACTTTAAAGTCATCGCCGATATTATTAGGATGCAAAACATCCAAACCATTGATTTGCTTCACTTCACCTTTGGTTTTGATTGGATACAATGTATAAGGATCTTTCAACACCAATTGGTTGGCATCATATCTTTCCATACGCAAACCCAAACGGAATACAAGGTCCTTGAACTGAAACTGATCCTGCAACCAAGCTGCAATATACACTGGCTGGAAAGCTCCAATCGTGCGCTGTGTTTTGTTGTTTAAGAATTGTTCGATACTTGGCTTGCCCGCAACGCGATTTCCTAAGTAATCGTATCCAAAGTAACTCACATAACTATTACCGCTGTTCAACAATTCATCCGCGTTGAACATATCTAACTTAAAATCCGAAGGCGCAAAAGAGTTAACATCTACAAATGTGCGCTCATCGATCTTGTTGCCATAAACATCCGTAGCACCGTCTTGAATTAATTTATCCCTGAAGTTACGGTCGAACTGAGATTGCTCACCATAGTTAATCAAACGATTGTAACGAACGGTATCCGTAAACTGACCGTTAGCATCATAACTCAAAACAGGATTAGACAAATCCAATTCTGAGATGTGCTTGTTCATCAACTGACGCATCAAAATCCACAAACCATTGGCACCCAATCCGTAGCCACGGTTAATTTGTTGCTCATAATAAAATCCTGCCTGTAAATCGTGTTGGGTCCTTTCACGTCCTCCAACAGTTTTACCTTTCACACTCATCTGACCTACCGCGAACAAACCATAACGCTCTGCACTAGACTTACTCCAACCTGAAGTGTTACCACCTGGGGTATTGTGCAAAGAATACACTGCATTGGGGTTCATGCCGTTCACCAATCCTTGACTCGCCAATAATGTATTGATTCCATTAATATTGAAACCTCTACCGTTGTAATAGTCATAGATACTCTGTGTGTATTTTGCTCTTACCGGATTCAAATCCCCGGCAGTATAAGTCATCAACGTATCCGTGTTTCCAACTTGCTCCCAATAGTTCCTCAACTGTACATAATTCCCAAACTGGTCACGCATAATCTTAGGCTCCCTGTTTGGATTCTGCTGCGGATCATTGTTAGAATATGCAAAAACCGCCGTAGGGTAGGATTTGAATTTACCTATATATCCGTAATTAAAAATGTTGTCCATGTGAACCGCATCTCTACTCTCAGAATAAGAATTCTGATATTCTGCACGAATTGAGTAATACGCATTCTTGATTGAACTCTCTTTGTTTGTCTTGAAATTCTGCGTAAACAAAAAATATCCACGGAACGTCTGGTTATCGCTTCTACCATTGTTCTTGAAGTTCATTACAGAGTTGCTCCCAGCCAAACTTTGCTGGTAAAAATAACTCGCATAACCCACAAGGCTTACTCCCTGAGAAGGTCGCCACTCTAATTTTCCTATAAAGTTACCATTTGACAAAGGACTATTCGGTCTTGCCTTCAATTGGTCAAAGTCTGACTCGCGCAAATAGGATGCAGTACTAACGAAACCATTTGGAGTAAACACCAAAGGATTATTTTCTATCTCTTGTAATTTTTGATCATTAACTACGTAAACACCTGTACGAGTTGGATTGGGATCTTTGTAATACCCCACGTTACCATTTAACACATAACCCAACTTCACCATTCTACGCTTCTTTCCAGTTTCAGCATCCTTCACATCTTTCACAATCAATGGGCCAGAGATAAATCCTTCCACCGTATTATGACCAAACGCATCCAAACCCGTTGAGGTCTGAGCTTCAACCGCCGTTACAATTCTATCTGTCGCACTCTTCGAAGTACTAGTAAAAACACCACCCGTTAAGTCACCATACATCGCCTGAATACCACCTACGTTGGCAGATATCTGCTCAGTACCTAAGGTTGGCAAACCGCCACCGCCGATTACACGCTGGCCATCAATGTAAGTACCGTTACCGTCCGACCTTGTTCCACGGACAGAAATACCCTGAGGAGTGCTCATGATGGCGGAGTTGGTTCCCACCAACAAACTTGTTCCACGACGACCTGAAACCAAAATCTGTTTTTGATCAATTACCGCTTCGCTCTTCATCATATCCACCGGCGTCCTTCTACCCTTAACTCGGATAATTACGTCGGTCATTTTACCATCGGATTTCACAAAAACGATTTCCTCCGGATTGTTATAACCAGGGCCCAATGAAATAGAATTCAATCGCTGATCTGGAAAGCCTTCTTTGGTAGCCGAAACATCGTAAATACCTGGGTTCAACGTGGTGAATTCGGCATTACCGTCCGAATCCGTTGTGTCAGATGCAACTTCAATGTCGTTCAGAATCATCCGAATGGTTACACCACTCAACTTTCTACTCTCGCCATCCTTCGCGGTAATTTTAAAATCGGCAAAGTTTGTTTGCGCCGTCACCAAGCCGGTGGCCAATAAGCCCATACACAGCGTGAAAATCTTGCGTATCATATTCTTCATAGGTCGTTTTCTATATTTATTAAGTCGTTATACGATTAACTATAACTTGGCAAGTTTACCCCAAAAGCAAGGATTTATCAAGTTTCTGCACCCGAATATTTCATGTTCCTTGCGATTTATTTTTCATCGCCTTTGCAACCGCAATCAAAAGTTACCGTCTATGTCGTACAATTTCAGCATTTTATCGAATAAAATTACAGAAATTTTACAATAGCTCTCAACCGTCCATCCACCCACATGCGGAGAAAAAATTGTATGGTTTAATTCCATCATACGCTCAAATGCACCCTTTCGATTTTCATCCAAATCCATCCAAGGCGGTTCAATCGGTAAAACATCCGCCGCAAAACCTAAAATTTGCCCCCTTTCTACGGCCTCTTCAACCACCAACAAATCCACCGTCATTCCTCTCGATAAATTGAGCAAATAAACACCCATTTTACATTGGTCTAATCGATATTTATTGATCCAATTTCGGGTTTCCGTAGTAAGGGGAATATGGAGTGAAATCACATCAGATTTCCTTAGCAATTCTGCCTCTGAAACCTCCGAAACCCATTGATTCCCAAATCCCGTTTTGTACTTATCATAGGCCAAAATTTCCACGCCAAAACCCCGGAGTTTTTCCGCCACGGCCGACCCTGTATTTCCATATCCAACAATCCCAACCGTTTTGCCTTTTAATTCCCTGCCGCGATTGCCTTCACGGTCCCAAATGCCAGATTTTACCTCCGAATTTGCTTTTGGCAAGCGGGTCAATAATCCCAGCAACATCGCAAGGGTATGTTCCCCAACCGCATCCGAATTTGCCTCACCCGCATTGAAACAGACGATGCCCATTTCTTGGGCCGAAACCTCATCAATATTGTCCATCCCAGCACCACCCCTACCTATCCACTTCAGCCCACTACTGGCAACCATCAATTCTTTATCTATAAACACCTTACTCCTCACAAAGAGGCCTTCGGGTTGATACAAATTTAGCAGATTACCTACCTCAGTTGGGGTACAATCCCGACAATCGATGACCTCAAATTTTCCCTGCATCGACTGATGCAAATACTCGTGAAAATCATCAATCAACAAGATTTTTGGCATCGTCAAATTAATAACCCTTACGCTGCAAATACCAATCTGTATGTCCGTGATTCGATCCAGCAGCCTCTGAAACTATCGCATCCGACTTACCTCCCTGCTGAAAAAACTGTACTGCCGCCATCGACAATAACTCTTGTTCAGCAACTGCCAATTCTGCCGCATCCAATTCCGTTCCAGTGAAATAATGCTGAATAAAGTGGGTATCAAATTTGCCCTCAATAAAAGCGGGGTGCTGCATCACAAAATCACCAAACATCAATGTCGTCTCGATTCCAGTAATCACATATTCACTGATCGCTCTTCGCATTTTTGCAATCGCCTCCAATCTCGTAGGTGCCCAAACGATGAGCTTCGCCAACATATTATCGTAGTAAATAGGAATCTCCATCCCGCTTTCCATACAATCATCCACCCTAATTCCAGGACCTTGGGGCACTTTGTAGGTTTCCACGGTGCCCACGTTAGGCAAAAATTGATTGACAGGATCTTCGGCACAGATTCTCAATTCGATGGCGTGACCGTTGATCTTCAATTCCTCTTGGGTAAAACTCAGTTTTTGTCCGGCCGCGACCAAAATCTGCTCTTTCACCAAATCAACCCCAGTAATCAACTCTGTAACGGGATGCTCCACTTGCAAACGCGTATTCATTTCAAGGAAATAGAATTCCATCGACTCGCTCAACAGAAACTCAACCGTACCTGCACCAGAGTAATTACACGCTTTGGCCACATTCACTGCCGCCTCGCCCATGGCTCGGCGAAGTTCAGGAGTCAGCACCGCACTCGGCGCTTCCTCAACCAACTTCTGATGCCTCCGCTGAATACTGCACTCCCTCTCAAACAAATAACAAGCATTACCAAAATTATCGGCCATCAACTGAATTTCAATATGTCGAGGACTACCAACGTATTTCTCAATAAAAACACTATCATCGCCAAACGCATTCCTCGCCTCGTTCTGAGCCATTTGCAACGCCGAAATAAAATCTTCTTTTCTCTCAACCACACGCATCCCTTTTCCTCCACCACCCGCACTCGCTTTCACCAACACCGGGAACCCCACCTCAATGGCCACCTGCAAGGCATCTTCCGCATTCTTAATTGCCTCATCAATTCCTGGGACCAAAGGCACGCCAAACGCCTTCACCGCCTGCTTAGAAGCAATTTTACTGCCCATCACCTCCATCGATTCAGCACTCGGACCAATCAGTACCAAGCCCTCCGCTTTCAAAGCCCGCGCAAAACCCGCATTTTCACTCAAAAAACCATACCCTGGATGCACTGCCTCAGCGCCTGTTTGGTTACACAATTCGATGATGCGATCCATCCTCAAATAACTGTCAGAACTAGCCGCACCGCCCACGCAATAAGCCTCATCCGCATAACGAACATGCAACGCCTGAACATCGGCTTCGCTATAAATAGCCACTGTTTTAATGCCCATCTCCTTGCAAGTACGCATAACCCGAATGGCAATTTCCCCGCGGTTGGCAATCAATATTTTCTTAAACATGAGTAAGTGCAAATATCGCAGTCTGATTCGTGATTTACACCCCCTTCATGCAAGAATTACTATCCACCCGCCTTTTGATTTAACTTCGCAGCCTCATCGCGATGCAAAATTTCTCTAATTTGGTCAAACTCGTGAGGGCTGAATTTCAGCTCGATCTAAAAAAACCTGCTGTGCTGGCCGCCGCCTTATTGCAGATGGCCACGATGACCCTACTCGCGTTTCTATCACAACCCAATATCAACGCAAAAGTATGGAGCAGCCTATTTTGGATCATCCTAATATTCTGTACCTTACAAGCTATATCCAAAAACTTTCTGAGCGTAAACCGCGCCCGATGGATCTATTTCAATCAGCTCTCCCCACCGCAAAATATCTTGTGGTCTAAGATGATTTATGGTTGGTTCACAATGACCCTCCTCACCCTCGCCAACCTACTACTTTTTGCATTTTTTATGGGTTTCCCCATTCAACACCCCGCCGCCTACTTCTGTAATCTAACCCTCGTAATTGCGGGAATCGGCAGCATATTTACCCTCATCGGTGCCATAGCCACCAAAGCCAACCAAGCTGGATTTCTAGCCCCCGTCCTTAGCCTGCCCGTCATTCTTCCCCTAATCTTGGTGGGAATGCAAGCATCCAATAAAACATTGAACCCTGTTTTGGTTTCTTCCGTTTGGAACGACATAGCGCTGGTAGGCGCGTTAGACGGCTTAATCGTTGTGCTCGCAGTAATACTTTTCCAACCCCTTTGGAAGGATTAAAAAATTACTTGCCCGCCCAATCAAATAGAATTCTTACCGCCTCGTCCATGCCGGCATCCTCGCGATAGCGCTTCAACCAGTCCAACTTCTGGGCCTCCTTAATCGCATCGCCTTTTACCCCTTGCATATCCACGTCCAATGCCATCACCGTATCACAAATGCTGCGGTACTTATAATCACGCAAAGGTTTGTCTTGTGCTCGAAGCGCGGCCTCTTGCTCCTCAAACTTCGACATATTCAATGAATACGTATACGATGTGCGGATCGCCGCCAGCTGCTTGGCACGCTGTTGAACCAACGAATAGTATGGGTTCTTTTGCAAACGCTTGGCAGATTGCTCAATCGCTTTCTTTCGCTGTGCCTCTTTATACGGGTTGAAAGGCTTGTAATCCGCTGCAGGAATTTTATCGTATGCCAAATGGAAATCCATCTCTTTTTCTCCCTGTTCGATGCCATCATACACGTCGGGCAAAACCACATCGGGCTCCACACCCTTTAACTGCGTAGTACCACCGTTGATGCGATAAAACTTCTGAATTGTCACCTTCAACTGACCGTAACCCCTTGGGAAAACCTCCGACATACCACCATCCAAAGGAACAAATGTTTGTACCGTTCCCTTGCCAAAAGTGCTCTTGCTACCCACAATTACAGCTCTGCCATAGTCTTGCAATGCAGCCGCCAAAATTTCAGAGGCCGATGCACTATACGTATTCGTCAAAATCACAATCGGACCCTTATAATTCACATCGTCGTCCTGATCCGCATAAACCTCAATCCCTCTCATATCCTTCACTTGCACAATTGGACCGCGAGGAATAAACAATCCGCCCATTTCAATGGCATCCGCCAAACTTCCACCCCCGTTATTTCTTAAGTCGATGATGATTCCATTGGCACCTGCCTTCACCAATTTATCCATCTCAATCTTCATGTCGCCGGTGCAATTTCTGCCCCTGCCACGCTGAGAAAAATCAGCATAAAAACTTGGCAAATGAATCAAACCAAAGGTCTTTCCAGAATATTTCAATAAAGCACTGCGCGCGAAACTCTCTTCAATTACAACCACTTCTCTAATGATTGGAATCACAACCACACTGCCGTCTGGCTTTTTCACTGTCAAACGCACCTCAGTCCCCTTTTTACCGCGAATCAACTGAATGGCATCATCCAATTTCATATCAACGATGTCCACAGCTTCGGCTGAGCCTTGGGCTACTTTTAGAATCAAATCACCCGCTTTCAATTCTCCCTGACGGTAACTGGCGCTACCAGGTACGATGCGTTCAACCTTTACATAGCCATCTCGCTCGGTAAGTGTGGCACCAATCCCCTCCAATTTGCCCGTCATGCTGATATCAAAATTCTCCTTGTCTTCAGGTGGAAAATAGTTGGTATGGGGATCATAAATTTCGGCAATCGCATTGGCATACATAGAAAGTTGATCTCTACGATCCATTTTTCTTAAACGCTTAAACCAATCGACATAGAACTTTTTGGTTTCGTTACGCGCTTGTAATTCCAAGGTATCGTAAGGTTTTTGCTTGGCGATGCCGGCTGAATCCTTCAATTTCTTTTGGGCTTCTACTTTGCGCGACAGTCTTTCCATCGATTGAAACTGCAACCATTTCTGCCAATCAGCCTCTAGCGTTTTCCAATCGGGTTGATAGGCAACAACATCGTCATACACCGTATATGAATCATCTGTTTGATAATTAAATGGTTGAGCGAGCGATGACTGAATCATCGGATCAAGTTGGTCCATTCGCTTCATCAAAAGGGTCCATGTAGAATCAAAAAAATCAAACTTACCCGCTTGAATTTGATCGTCGATGGAAGTTTTAAACACCGACAATTTATCGATATCGCCTTGGGTAAAAAAGTGCTTGTCGCGATCCAAGTTATTAATCACGTTGGTGAAGATCTCTCCAGACAACTGATCATCAATCGCTTTGGGCTGATAATGCGCTTCGGAAAGCATGCGCATCAGGGAACCTAAGAAACCATCATTATCACCAAACTTCTTGTTGCTACAAAAAACAAACAAGGCCAACATCATCGACGTGGAGGTTAGGACCACCCATTTATTAAATCTCATACGTTATTTCTCTTCAAATTTCGATTACAAAAACTCTTCAATTCTTTACTAAACGAGCAAAAATTGCTGCTCTTATTTTTTTGGCAATGGAGCAGGGGGAGGCATTTGTCCGCCAGGACCACCTTGACCGGGGATATTTGGCT
>Ga0209597_1001632_pt1 | contig 14539 bp, 22 predicted proteins | sample M_140625_MF_Meta_FD_187316 | JGI IMG/M metagenome (GOLD analysis project Ga0209597, IMG submission 187316) | Freshwater microbial communities from Lake Montjoie, Canada to study carbon cycling - M_140625_MF_MetaG (SPAdes) (version 2) | ecosystem: Environmental > Aquatic > Freshwater > Lake...
GGAACAAATGCGGCAATATCTAGAATAGATATAACTTATGGCTCTAATTATTCGGGCGGCACCTATGTATTATACGGAGTAAACTAATGAAAATCTACGAACACAATATAGAAACAAACACGGCAGAATTGCGCGATATGAACGCAGACGAAATAAAGGCTTGGCAAAAATATGAAAATGATGAAAAAATATATTTAGAAAAACAAGCCCAAGCCGCTACCAACAAAACAGTCCTATTAGCCAAACTTGGCATAACTGCCGATGAAGCAAAACTTTTATTGAGTTGACATGACTTATCCTGACGGCACAAATGCCAGGTTGATTGAAATTGCAGCAGCTGAAATTGGAACGGTTGAAGAAGGCGACAACCTGACCAAATACGGCAAATTCACAAAGGCAGATGGTTTGCCCTGGTGTGGCAGTTTTATTAATTGGTGTGCAGCCCAAGCAGGTGTCAAGATTCATTCAGTTGTTGGCACTTCCATTGGTGCGCATAAATTCAAAGAAATGAACCGTTGGTCAAACATGCCGCAATTGGGTTATTTGGCGTTTATGGATTTTCCACATGACGGCGTTGACAGAATTTCACACATTGGAATTGTGGTTGGCTTATTGCCAGGCAACCAGTGCATGACTATTGAAGGCAACACCAGTGGCAGCGGCGACCAACGCAACGGTGGCATGGTAATGGTCAAGGTTCGCAATTACGGTGAAGGAAAAGAAATTCTTGGGTTTGGAATTCCCAAGTTTGTTCCATACAAAGGCGACTTTCCAAAAGTTGCACTTCCACAATCGGGAGAAAAACCGAAAAAGGAGAAGACACAATGGAAAAAGCAAAAGCCATAGCAGCGTCATGGGGGCGTTCATTTTTAGCTGCAATTCTTGCCCTATACATGGCAGGCATTTCTGACCCAAAAACGTTATTCAGCGCGGGCATTGCAGCCCTTGCACCAGTTGTTTTGCGTTGGCTCAACCCCAATGACAAGGCATTTGGCAACAAGTGAGCGTGGGCGAATGGACGGCGGTTGGTGGGCTTGTTATTGCGGTGCTGACTGCCGTTTATTCGTCAACCCGATTCATGGTGAAGTCAATCATGCGGGAATTGACCCCGAACGGTGGCAAAAGTTTGAAAGACCAAGTCAGCCGTATTGAACACAGGCTTGACACCCTAATCCTGGAAATGGCTTTAAGAAAAAACGATTAAGACACGCCCAAAACCACGCTTGAAGGTTGATTTTGTCAGTGGCATGCCCCACCCTTAATCCAGGCGGCAATTTCGCCGCTTAGAATCGGGAGAATCTAAAAATGGTGCTTGACTTGATGGACGTCCAAACATTATGGCGTTTGATTTTGATTGGCATTTTGTGTGTCATGTTTAGTGCAGTTGGTTATGCCAGGGGACACAAAGACGGAAGCCGTGAAGGTTTCACACGCGGGCGGGCAGTAAGCCGTCACGCAAGCAGGGAAGTGAAATAAATGGGATTCCTGGACAATTATGAAGCAAGCCGCGCACGCCTTGAACGCTGGTGGTTAACTTACCCAAACGGGCGCATTGAAACTCGCATTGTTGAATTCAGTGCAGAAAAAGGATTTGCGCTGATTGAAGCAAAAGCATTTCGCAACGCTGAAGATTTACTACCCGCTGGCATTGATTTTGCATTTGGCTATCAAGCCGCATACGGAAAAAACATGGCACGTTGGTTTGTGGAAGATACGACAACAAGCGCAATTATGCGCGTGCAACAACTTGTCATGGGTGGGGCTGAAAGAAGCACGCAAGAAACAATGCAGCAGGTTGAAGACCTTTCAACAAAAGAAATTAAAGCGGGACAGGATTATGACTATTGGACAAAAACTTGGGGTGAAATCCCAAGTTACAAAGAAGACCCGTCATTGCAGGATTTAGGTATCCCAACGCTAGGTTCAACAATTGAAGAAATCACCACGCAATTGGGTGGGCAATTAATTGAAGAAAAGCCACGTTGCAAACATGGCACGCGCATTTTCAAAGAAGGAAAGTCCGAAAAGACCGGGAAAGCATGGGGCGGTTATTTCTGCACTGAGAAAACAAAAGCCACACAGTGTGACCCCGTTTGGTACATGCTAGGCAGTGACGGTCAATGGCGGATTCAGCTATGAACAAGAAAATGCTAATTTGCGCCCTGGTTATTTTTGAAATTATCTTGGTTGTTTGCCTGATTGTGATAATGGCACAATGAGCGATTACATGGAAATAATCCATATACAAAGTATGACCGCCAAATTAATGTGCAACGGTGTGGTGGTTGCGGAATACAAAATTGACCAATGTGACAAATGCTCGCAATTGAAGAAATTTGATAAATTTGGTTATCAAAAGGGTTATGACCACACAGAAAACATCATTTGGTTTTGTGGTGATTGCCGTTGAAAATGTCGTTAACGGCTGAAGAACATTGTGTGTGCATGTTGGCAGCGGTCAAATTAAGCGAACATGGCACAAAAATGGCAGATTACGTTCAGCGATACCAAACGCAAATGCCTTTTTTTGATTATTTGGCACAATCTGCCGAAACAATCGCAAGTGAATGGGTGGTTGCCAAATACTTTCAACTTCCATTTGACCCGTTTGAAAATAAATTCAAGGTCAAAGCGGACGTTGGCAGCGGCATTGAAGTCAAGTGGACTAAGTATGTCGCAGGGCAAATGATTGTCCACGAATATGACCGCATTGACGATATTGCCGTTTTGGTTACGGGGCAAGCCCCACACTATTTCATTGCAGGTTGGATTCCAGTTGCAATGGCACAAAAACCCAGGTATCGCCATTCTAGGCAGCCAAACTGGTGGGTCACACAAATCAATCTTCAGCCAATTGAGAATCTAAGGAAATCCAATTATGGACAATGTGCAATTTGAATGTCGAATGTGCAAAAAAATAACCAAACAATTGATTCACAAAATCACAGACCTTTTGCCGCCCAATGTGCAAACCATTCAATGCACGGTGTGCAGCACAATGACAATTGCAACGTTATGGGAAATCAGCTGATTACGGTATTAATGGGCGCACCAGGGGCAGGCAAGTCAACATGGGTGCGCAACAATGCCAGCGGTTTTGAGCATATTTACAATACGGAAGCCGTGCGCATAAACCGCGACCTAGACGTTGGGCGATATCTTTACATTGCCCGATTGAAAGCAATTGCAGCCCTGGAAGCAGGTCAAGACGTTATTGCAGATGGCACACACACCATTGCAACACACCGCCTGGTGTGGCTTAAAGCGGCTGAAAGGCTAGGCATTGACACGCAATTGATTGTGTTTGACACGCATTGGCAGATTTGCTTGGACGTACAAAAAGGGCGTGAATATCCCGCGCCGCGTTCAGTGGTGGTGAGTCATTGCCGTAATCTTAAAATCCAGGTCAGGTCAGCAATTGGACGTGAAGGGTGGGGGTCAATTGAAACCATTAAACGTTGAAAGTTATCCACAGACGTTTTCCACAGGTGGACAAAACCTGTTGGACACGCCCAAGCCCACGCCTAAGTTATCCCCACCGTTGACACGTCTGCTAGGCTGTTTTTGCTTGAAGCAAGACGCGGTCGCGGATATCTTGCAAGAGCGCAAACGCCTTATGGGGGCGCTCTATGCTTTCTTAGCATTGCTTTCAATAACCAGCCAATCAAATGCAAATGCAGCTAATTATTCAACAGACCATTTGCGCTTATACGCTCATTCAAGGATTCTTATTTATGATGAATTCAAATGTTTTGACCGCATAATTACAAAGGAAAGTCATTGGAATTACAAAGCACGCAACGGGTCGCATTGGGGATTGGGTCAGATGAAGTCCAGGCATTACGGGACGTTAGACCCTTACCGACAAATAGACGCAACCTTGCGTTATATTGAATTAAGATATTTCACGCCATGCAAGGCATGGGAACACCACCAAAAGAAGAATTGGTTTTAATGATGGCAAGTGCATTGAAAGACACTGGAAGCACTGACAAATGGCGCAAGATTCGTGCCAGGATTCTTGCCAGGGACGGTGGGATATGCCAGGAATGTGGTGCGGAAGGCAACACCGTTGACCACATAGTGCCACGAAGTGCAGGGGCAGGGGACGAAGACTGGAATTTGCAATGTTTGTGTGCAAAATGTAATTATTCCAAAGGGGGGCGGTTTTTTTTACGGCACGCAACACCCCTGACCCTTTCCTTGTCGCAAAAGCCCCAAAACGAGTCAAGAAGCCACGAACATGATGAATAAGGTCACAGACGGTCACGTTATGCCTGTACCTGCCTTAAAACGGCTGCAAACGGTTTTGGGTAGGGACACAGACACCGTTTATGGCATTTCCACGCCTAGAATCCACACACCACTGAACGATTTGCCGTCACGCGGGCATGAATTGATTGATTTGGCGGCTGACCTGGACATTTCCTTGATGGAATGGCAAAAATTCATGTTAATTCACTCTCACAAAATTAAACCTGACGGGCGGTGGGCTACCCCCTTGAATATCTGCACCGTTGCCAGGCAAAATGGAAAGTCATTTTTGCAGCAAATCAGAATTTTGGGCGGACTTTTTCTATGGGAAGAGCCGTTGCAAATTGGGTCAGCGCACCGCCTGGCAACCAGCCTGGAACAATTCAGGGCATTAATTTCACTTATTGAAGCAAATGACGGATTGGCAAAAAAAGTCAAACGCGTGCGTTGGGCGCATGGGGCTGAAGAAATCGAAACATTGCACGGCACGCGTTTTATGGTCAAGGCAGGTGGGTCAGCGGCGCGCGGTGTGTCCCGACCTGAAACCGTCCACCTGGACGAATTGCGCGAACAGACCGACCTTGAAAGTTTTGCAAGTTTGCGTTACACCCTTTTAGCTGCTAAAAACCCAATGGTCATGTGCTACACAAATGCCGGGGATTCTGCAAGCGTAGTTTTGAATTCTTTTCGTGATAGGGCGTTGGCAAAAATTGCAGGTGCGGAAGATGAAATTGGATATTTTGAATGGTCAGCCCCAACTGACGAAATCAGCGTTGAAAATGCCAGGCATGCCAATCCCGCAATGGGCGTAACAATCCATTCCGACAATATCAAAAGCGTTTTGAATGACCCGCCTGACGTGGTTATGACTGAAGTTTTGTGCAGGTGGGTTATTGCCATTTCAAGTGCGGTTGACTCAGGTTCATGGGCAAAATGCCTGGACAAGTCGGTTGACCTTGACCCTGACAAATTGACGTGGCTTGCCGTTGACTTATCACCTGACAGAAAAAATGGAAGTTTAGTTGCCGCCCAAAAATTGGGTGATGAAACGTTTGTGGTTAAATTGCTTCACACCTGGTCAAATGCCTTGCAGTTAGACGATAGGGCAGTTGCCAATGATTTGGCAGATTACGCGCGCAAGTACCCGACCGAATACGTTTTGTATAGCCGTAAAACTAGCGGCGCGGTTGCCGCACGCCTTGCACCTGCTGGAATCCCAATTTATGACATGGACAACGCCTATCCGCAATCGTGTGACGAACTTTTGTCGGCTATCAATAGCGGGCGGTTAAAACACAGGGGGCAAGCCCAATTGACGGACGAAATTCTTTCAGCGGTGCAATTGCGGCGTGGGGACGGCGGGTGGGTTATTGGAAGACGTGCCAGCGCAAAAATTGTGTGTGGCGCGGTGGCAACGGCACTTTTGACGCATTTTGCGACACGCCCAGTCAATGACCTTGACATTATGGTTGGGTGAGAGTAAAAGTCTGACACAATTTCTACATGGGATTTTCTGATTTATTTACGCGGGCAAAAGTATCTGCTGCCGTTCCAGCTAATACGCAAGAAGTTGACGCTTCCAGCATTGCGCCTTATTACAGTGAAATAGGAAATCTCTTTTTATTTGGTGGAATAGTCAATGCGTCCCGCGCTGAAGCCATGAGCGTGCCAACGGTTGCGCGCGCGTTGGGTATTGTGCAAACCATTGCGTCATTGCCTATGCACACCCGCAATCAGGCAACGGGCGAAAAAATATCGCAACCGCGCGTTATTAACCAGCCTGACCCAAGAATCCCAGGGGTTACATTTTGGGCGTGGATTATTTCAGATTTATTTTTTTTCCCAACCGCTTATGCTTACGTTAATGACAGGTATGCCGATACGGGCAGAATTCGCGCAATGGAAAGAATTGCACCTGAACGCGTAACAATTCAAACAAATGGTGTGGGTTTTGAAATTGTTTCTTATTCAATTGACGGTTCATTTGTTGACCCCGCAAATTTGGTCGTATTCAACGGCACGCAAGAAGGGTTGCTCAGTCGCGCTGGTCGCACAATAAAGGCAGCCGCCGCCCTGGAACGTGCGGCAATGAATTTTGCCAATGAACCAATTCCACAAATGGTTTTGAAATCAAATGGCACGTCATTACCTGCTGACCGCGTTTCAAAATTGTTAAGTGCCTGGAAAACGGCGCGTGCGTCACGCAGTACGGCATTTTTGAACGCAGATGTTACGTTGGAAACAATTGGTTATGACCCACGCAATCTTCAATTAAATGAAGCCCGAAATTACGTTAGTTTAGAATTAAGCAGGGCTTGCAATTTGCCCGCCTATTTCACAGATTCTCAACAATCAAGTTTTACTTATGCCAACGCGCTTGACAAGCGGCGTGATTTGGTGGATTTTGCGTTCAGAAATTACATGCACATAATTGAAGAAAGACTTTCATTTGCAGATTTCACGCCCGCTGGCAATACAGTAAAATTTGATTTGGACGATTTCTTGCGCGGCAATCCATTTGAACGTGCGCAAGTTTATGAAATCTTAAACCGCATTGGCGCAATGAGCGTTGATGAAATACGCGAGGAAGAAGACATGCTGCTATGAAAAAAGTCATCACACCAATGCTTATCACTGCTGCCGATTCAAGCAGCCGCACAATCACCGGTCGCATTGTCACATTTGAAGAAACAGGCAACACTTCAATGGGCAAATTACAATTTGCAAGTGATTCAATTTCACCTGAACCCGTCATGTTGAATTTAGAACATGACCGCACGCGGCGCATTGGTAAAACATTGTCAATTCAATCAAGTGACAAAGGCATTGACGCAACTTTCAAAATTGCAAACACTACTGCTGGCACTGACGCATTGGTGGAAGCGCAAGAAGGTTTGCGGGACGGTTTCAGCGTTGAAGTTTCATTTAATGAATACGAAACACTTAAAGATGGAACAATCCGCGTTTTGAAGGGTGACTTGACAGGCGTTGCATTAACCAGCGAACCTGCCATTAGGTCAGCGCGTGTGGCTGAAGTCGCCGCAACGGAAGACAATGAAATTTCAGATTCAACAACTGAAACTGAAGAAATACAAACTAACAAAGGGGAAGACAAAGTGGAAGACACCGTCAAAGACGCTTCAACCGCCGAAACGGTAGAAGCCGCACAGTCAGTCACCGCCGCTGCTCACGCAGTAGGTGGCTACAAAACCAAACCACGCATTGAAATCACTGCTGCAAAATATCTTGAAAACAAGGTGCTTGCCGCATTAGGTAATGAAGACGCGCGCCAGTACGTCATGGCAGCTGATAACAACACCACAGATTCAGCAGGACTTGTTCCAACACGTCAATTGACTGAAGTAATCAACGGACTTGCAAGCACAATTCGCCCAAGCATTGACGCCATTTCACGCGGCGCATTGCCTGACGCGGGAATGACATTTGAAATTCCAAAAATTTCCGTTGTCCCAACAGTCGCGCAAACAAATGAAGGCAGCGCATTTTCTGACACAAACATGGAGAGTGCTTTCCTATCAGTGGACGTCAAAAAATTCGCAGGGCAACAAAATTTCACGGTAGAATTATTGACCAGGACTTCACCACTTTTTTACAATGAATTACTCACTAACATGGTTGCGGCAATGGCTAAAGCGCAAAACGCTTATGTCAACAACATTCTTGTTACAAATGCAACAGTTGATGGAACAACACTTTCAGCACTTCCAACGGCTGCCGAATTGCTTGGGTACGTTTCACGCGGTGCGGCTTCCGTCTATTCAAACACCACTGGTTTTGCCCGTAACATAATTATGGGTGCAAGCCAATGGGCAAACACAATGTCACTGAACGAAAACGGACGCCCAATTTACATGGCTTCCCAACCTTCCAATGCGGGCGGCGCGTTGCGTCCTGATTCATTGCGCGGGAACGTTGCGGGACTTGATTTGTATGCTGATTTTGCTTCACCTGGTGGTTCAGATGATGGTTCACTACTTATTGTGAATCCTTCCGCATACACATGGTATGAAGGCACACAGTATCAATTGCGCGCGGAATCAACGGCAGATGGTTCAATCAACATTGGCGTTTATTCATTCGGTGCGGTCGCAGTTAAACTTGCGGGCGGCGCGTTCCGTAACAACAAGTAACAAAAACAATCATGCGGCAGATTCTCCCGATTCTGCCGCAGCAGTAGAAAGGAAACTGGCATGCCTAGCATTGTGACGGCGGGTCAATTACGCACGGTGCTTGGTGTGTCAGTTTCACTTTATTCAGACGCCTATTTGGACGAAATTATTAACACGGCTGAAGACGTCATTTTGCCTATGTTGGTTGCCAACGTTTCAGCAGTTACCGCTTACGAATTAAAAACAAACGTGGCTTATTATTACACCCAACGCGCTCACCATTTTGTTGAAGGTCAAAGCGTAATTGTCACGGGATTGCCCGCGCCATTTACTGCAACCGTCACATTAGGCGACTTGATTGGCGTTCATTTGTTTACCGCCGCAATTGTTTCCGGTGATGTGACATTGCGTGAGATTATTCCAAACGGCAAGGCAACATTGTCAGGCTATTCAGCAGCTAACATTTATGCGTCAACGCCTGCAATTGAATCTGCAATTTTGGCAGTGAGCGTTGAAGTTTTCCAGTCGCGCGTTGCAGCAGGTGGACAAATTGAAGGTGTGGACTTTACTAGCACGCCTTACAGAATGGGAAGAAGTTTGACCAACAGGGTGTCAACATTATTAATGCCGTACCTTGACGTTGAAACGGTTGTCCAATAATGCCAGCGTCTAGCATTGCAGGCACGCGCGCAGCCCTGGCAAATTCATTTTCAGCCTTGCAAGCCAGTGTTTATGAATCCGTGCCTGAATCGCCAATTCCACCTGCCATTTGTATTTTGCCAGGTTCGCCATATATGGAAGTTATTTTAATTAATGGGTCAACAACAAAGGTTCAAATCAATTTTGTTATTAGCGTCATTGTTGCGTCCAATAGCAATGCAGGTTCATTAGACAACCTTGAAAAACTAATAATCGGAATTCTTGCGGCAATGCCCGCAGGATATGAGTTGGGAACGATAGAAAAGCCAACAGTGTTGGAAGTGGGTCAAAGTCCAATGTTGGTGGCTGACATAAACGTTACAACCTATTACACGCAAACGAACTAAGGAGAAAAAGAAATGGCAACAACAGTCATAACTGGTCGTAACATTTCGTTGTCTTTCACAGGTGGAACAGACATTGAAGCCCAAGCGACCAGCGCAGTTTTAACCAAAACATTTGACCGTCAAACGTATCAGACACTTGATGGCGAAGCCTATTTTGTGACGAATGTTGAAGCGGAATTTGTTTTGGAAATGCTTGCGGATTGGGGCAAGGCAAGCAGCGTTTGTGAAGCAATTTGGACGGCATGCGACACCACACCAAATGGCGTGGTTACAATTACAATGACTGCAACAACAGGCGCACAATTTGTATTTGACGCATTGTTAAATTATCCAAGCGCAGGCGGTGCGGGTATGGACGCTCAAACCGTTACGTTCACTTGGAAGGTCTACCAGGGCGCAGTCACAGAAACATTCAGCTAAAAACTAGAATCGGGAGAAAAGAACATGAAATTACCAATCACAATTGAATTCAACAATGGCGAACAGGCAACTTACATTGCCGCCCCGCCTGAGTGGGTACGTTGGGAGAAATCAACGGGCAACACCATTGCCCAAGCCCAAGACAAAATTGGAATTTCAGATTTGGTGTTTTTGGCTTATCACGCCATGCGGCGTGAAGCGGGTGGCAAACCAGTCAAACCGCTTGAAGCCTGGACAGATACCATTTCTGAAGTCATTGTGGGTGAAGCAAGCCCAAAAGTTATCCAGTCGGAAGCCTTGCAAGAGTAGTTTGGGAACTAGCCCTGGCAACGGGGTTAGCCCCAAACGAATTTGAAACCGCTGAAGACATTTTGACCGTGATTGAAATTTTGGAAGGGCGGAACAATGGCAAATGAAGTAACCATTGGTTATGACAAGCAAGAATTGCGCGCCATCATTGGTTCATTTAAGGCAATGAATGAAGAAGCCACTGCCCAAGCAAAACAAGAAACTTCAGCCCTTGCCGAATGGGTCAAAGGCAGAATCGTCACGGCGTCCAGGGGTACGCGCAATTTGGTTGATAATAGAGTTGCTGAAGGTGCAAAAGTTTCAAAGTCTTCAAAGATTGGTGAAATTTCATTTGGTTTTGCTGGTCAGAAATTTAGCGGCGGTGCAACCACCCAACAAGTGTGGGGCGGTGTTGAATTTGGTTCAAACCGTTGGAAGCAATTTCCAGTTTGGTCAGGGCGTGAAGGGCGTGGGTCACGGGGGTGGTTTATTTATCCAACCTTGCGCGCTGCCCAACCTGAAATTGTAAAACGTTGGGAAGAATCCTTTTCAAAAATCATAAGGGAGTTTAACTAATGGCTGGCAGTCGCACGCTCAAACTCTCAATTCTTGGTGACGTTTCCGACCTGAACAAATCCTTAAAAGCGGGCGGGGCAGACGTTGACACGTTTGGCGACAAGATTGGCAACGCTGGCAAATTAATGGCAGCGGCATTTGTTGCCGCAGCCGCAGCCGCAGCCGCTTATGCAGTCAAGATTGGAATTGATGGCGTCAAGGCTGCATTGGAAGATGAAAAAGCACAAAGAATTCTTGCCCTGACGTTAGAAAATACAACAGGGGCAACCAACGCCCAAATTGCAGCGGTTGAAAAATACATAACAAAAACTGCTCTAGCAACAGGTGTGACAGATGATGAGTTGCGCCCGGCATTTTCACGTTTGGTTCGTTCAACAAAAGACGTTGAAGAAGCACAAAAATTATTGAGTTTGGCATTGGATATTTCAAGTGCAACTGGCAAGCCGTTGGAAGCAATTTCAAACAGTTTAGGCAAGGCGTATGACGGAAACACAAACGCACTTGGCAAACTAGGTTTAGGCATTGACCAATCAATTTTGAAAACCAAAGATTTTAATTTAGTTTATGAAAGTTTGCGTGGTTCATTTGCAGGGTTTGCAGCCCAAGAAGCCCAAACATTTCAAGGCAGACTTGACCGTTTGAATGTGGCGTTTGATGAAGCAAAAGAAACAATTGGTTTTGCCTTGTTGCCCGTTTTGGAAAAAATCATCACTTTTATTAATGACCAAGCCGTGCCAATCATTGACAAACTTTCAAGTGCTTTCAGTTTGACTGAAGGACAGGGATTGGGCAAGATAATCACGGACGTTGTTGCAGTTGTTCGTGACGTGGCTGAACCAATTTTCAAAGCCTGGATTACAGTTTTTGACAAGTTAAAAAAAGTTATTGTTGACAACAAAGACAATTTTCAAGCATTTTTTGACGTGGTCAAAGCACTTGCCCCTATTCTTGGAAAGGTCATTGGCGGGGCGGTGACGGTCATTGGTGACGTGGCTGAAGTGGTTTTAGCTATATTTGCAAAAGTATTAGGCGCATTGAAACCCTTAATCAATGGGGCAATTGATGGAATCAATGCAGTTATTTCTGCTTACAATTTTGCAAACAACATTTTTGGTGGCAAGGACGTTTCCTTACTTCCTAAAATTGGCGGTCAAACTTTTGCCACAACAGGCGCACCAGGTGCAATTTCAGGCGGCGGGGCAACAACAGGGACAGGAACAGGCACGGGGACAGGCACGGGGACAGGCGGAACAGGTGGGGCAGTGGCAGCAGCGGTGGCAGGGGCAGTCACCGCTGGTGCTAAGGCTGGTGCGGCTGCTGCAACTGCTGCCAACCCTTTTGCGGGGCTTGGACTTGGTATTTCAGGCGGTGGCACGGTCAACGCGTCCGATTACGCTCAACGCAATGCAGGAATGGCTGCAATCACCGCGCCCGTTTTTCAATCGGCATTGACCCAATCGGCAGCAATTCGCCGTGCGGAAGCGGCGACCGCGTCACCAACAATAAACATAACCGTTAACGGCGCAACCAATTCTGAAGACGCCGCCCGCGCAATTGTGGACACACTTAACCGTTCAACCTATCGCGGCACGGGCGGTTCAAGCAATTTGGTCGCGGTATGACCATTTGGAATCCCATTTGGAAAGTTGAAATTGACGGTGTTCCCTACACCACTGCAATTTTGGCAAACTTAATCATTCGCAGCGGGCGAACCAATATCTATGAACAAGCCCAAGCGGGATTTTGCACTATTGAATTAATTGACACCACACAAACGGCAATCCCCGTTTCAATCAATTCAACCATTGGCATTTCAGTAAAAGACAGTGCAGCGGCGTTTGTTCCCATTTTTGGTGGCAATGTGGTGGACATTGCGTTGGAAGTGCGTGACGCGGGGCAAATTGGTTTCAGCCAAACTTATTCCATAACGGCATTAGGTGCATTGGCGCGCTTGCCTAAAGCCTTGACAGATGGTGTTTTGGCGCAAGATTTTGACGGCGACCAAATTTTTGAGATTCTTCAGGACGTGTTGTTTGCAACATGGGCGCAAGTACCAGGGGCAGAAACTTGGGCGACTTATGACCCAACAATTACTTGGGCAAATGCTGAAAACAATGGATTGGGTGAAATAGACAGACCAGGCAATTATGAATTGGCAGCCCGCACTTCAGACCGTACCAACGTTTATGCCCTAGTTTCAGCCCTTGCCACGTCAGGTTTGGGCTATATTTATGAAAACGCGCAAGGGCTTATTGGGTATGCCGATTCCACACACCGCACGGTTTATTTGGCAGCAAACGGTTATGTTGATTTGGACGCAAACCAGGCACGGGCAGCAGGGTTGCGGATTGAAACGCGGGTGGGTGACGTTCGCAATGACGTAACTATCAAGTACGGGACAACCAGCCAATTTGAAGAATCAGCTAATGACGCAATTTCGATTGCCCAATACGGTCAACTTGCACAAATTATTAACACCACCATAAAACACGCCGCTGACGCCCTAGACCAAGCCCAATTCTATTTGACCTTACGCGCCCAACCGCAGCCCATTTTTAGTGAAATCACATTTGACTTGACAAACCCTGAAATTGATGATGGCGACCGTGACAACCTAATTGGCGTTTTCATGGGTGAAGCCATTGCCCTGGTCAATTTGCCGTTAAACATGAGCGCAGGCACATTTCAAGGTTTTGTTGAAGGCTGGTCATTTAGGGCAGGCTTTAATGAATTGTCCGTGACGTTGTTACTATCGCCCCTTGCCTATTCGTTGCAGGCAATGCGTTGGAATGACGTTCCAATAACGGAAACGTGGACAAGCGTGTTGCCGACATTAGATTGGGAAAATGCCACAATAGTGGCTTAGAAAAGGGGAACAAATGACAAATCCAACAAGCAATTTTGGCTGGCAAATGCCAACGGCGACCGATTTGGTCACGGATTTGCCCGCAGATTTTGAAGTTTTTGGACAAGCAGTTGACACTGATTTTGTGGATTTATTGGGTGGAACAACTGGACAGGTTTTGTCAAAGACAAGTGCCACTGATTTGGACTTTACTTGGATTAATAACGACACGGGCGACATAACTGGTGTGACGGCTGGCACGGGAATTAGCGGCGGCGGCACTAGCGGCACGGTTACAGTGACAAATGACATGGCAACAACAATCACTACAAACGGCGATTTGATTTATGGAACTGGTTCAGGCACTTACACTCGCAGAGCAATTGGAACAACTGGACAAATTTTGACAGTCGCAAGTGGAATTCCGACTTGGTCTACACCAAGCGCTTCTATGACTTCGATTGCCTCAGGCAGTATTCCTACAGGCACAAACATTTTAACGCTGAGTAGCATTTCTTCTTCTTATACGCATTTACAGTTAGTGCTTTTGGCGTGGAATGGTTCAGGGAATAACACGCTAGTAGCTAAAGTCAACAACGATTCAACAGCCGTATATGCTACTAATGTGGTGCAAATTGTTGCAGGTGCTTCGGCAGCATTTGGCGATGTAGATTATACGAGCATTAGATTAACTGGTAATGGCGCTGCCAATGCTGGTAATAATAAAAATGTAACAATTATGAATTTTCCATTTTATACTAATGCAACAACTGGAAAAATTATTTTATCAACAACAGGCTTTCAAGATTCAGGAACAACAAGGTCGTTTGTATCTACAAATAATTATTATTCGGGAACAAATGCGGCAATATCTAGAATAGATATAACTTATGGCTCTAATTATTCGGGCGGCACCTATGTATTATACGGAGTAAACTAATGAAAATCTACGAACACAATATAGAAACAAACACGGCAGA
>Ga0209597_1001633_pt1 | contig 14538 bp, 21 predicted proteins | sample M_140625_MF_Meta_FD_187316 | JGI IMG/M metagenome (GOLD analysis project Ga0209597, IMG submission 187316) | Freshwater microbial communities from Lake Montjoie, Canada to study carbon cycling - M_140625_MF_MetaG (SPAdes) (version 2) | ecosystem: Environmental > Aquatic > Freshwater > Lake...
GGGCTCGGGGTGAGGCTTGGGTCAAAAAAAGAAAGATCGGATGATTTCTTGCGGTTTTGTATGCGTTGGGCGGTCTTTCGGTTCACATAGTGTGCGCCTCTGGACGAGTTGCAGGACGCGCATGATGGGACGAGATTGGATGCGTCGTAGGGGTCTATGCCGGCGTCTATCTCAATGACATGGTCTACTTGTGTGGCCTTGACTCTCTTGCCTTTGAGTCTGCACCAGTGGCAGTCGCTGTCTGCTTCGAGTATCTGTGTGCGCAGCTCTCGCCATTGCTTCGTGCTGTAGATGGGGTTACCTGCCATGAATCTCCATGCCTACGAGGCATCCGCATTTGTCTAGTTCTAGTCCTTTGATGATCTTCCATCCTGTGTCTCTGCATTGTCCACAGGGTGTGTGTGTTCCTTCTTGAGTACGCGTAGGGACTATCTCATAGTCTTTATTTATCAGTTCTTGATATACATCGGCATTTTCCCCATAGGGATTATCCCCACGAGGTGCGACCTGCGGTGATGCGTTTCTCACAGACTTATTCACATGCTGGGGAATGTCATAGACCAGCGTGTCATACTGCCACTTCCCTGTCTCATCTTGATATCTCCTGCGCTGCACATAGCCGGCGGACTCCAGCTCTGTCATGGCGGTACGGACAGCGTCTATCCCTTCCTTCTTGACAGTGCTCAGATGCCTCGTGGAGGTCCTCCAGTTGTCAGGCTTGGACAAGATGTAGATCAGTACAGCTGTGGCCTTGAAGGTGATCCTCTGGTCGTCAATGATGCCGTTACGAATCTGAGTCCAATTTGACTCTGGGCGAGGTGCTCTGTAGATACTCATGAAACATCCTGCAAGGTGACGCGCTTACCTGCCCGATACGACTGATAGCCGGCGACAGTCCCGTCCACAATGACCTTCACATAACGGTCAAGATGCTGGTCTTGGTTCAGGAGAGTCATCACGATCGAAGGGTTCGTATGAAGCTCTGACGCTTGACTCTCGGTGAGTTTCCGAGGGTTGCCGACTCGATACATGGAGATCACTTGATACTGAATCATTCTCCCAACCTCAACCATTGAGCATCAATCAAAGTCTCGGCATACATGACGGATTTTGATCGGGCCTGAATGAAGATGCCGTCAATGGTCAGATACTCGCATTCATCGCCAGCGGTACGCAGAGCGAACACATGAATGTAGTAACGATGCTCCTCGTCTGCTTTGAATAAGACGCGCATAGGTCGAATAGGTTGCATCCATTCAGAAGTGGGTCGGTCGTCGGGGTTCATATTGCTTCTTCCTTTTCTTGTAGTGACTTGAAATGTTTCAGTGCTGCACTCGGCGGTGCGAGCTGTGAGATCGGCATCAGGTTCGTGTCGTAAGTGAAATATCTGCCATTCGCGACCTCATTGCCGTCGGCATAATGCTTCATCATTGGTGAACCTTGCAGATGCTTCTGCGAAAGCCTCCAAAATTTGTCCCAAGAACATCCACCAATCAGCCACACTGCTTCAGGCTTGCCGGCGACATATTGAAGATGAGTGAAGAACAAGAAGTCAGAGATCTCGGTCTGTTCACATCTGGATTCCATAAGCACTCGATAGTGCTCTTGAGGTTCAGTAGTGACCTTCTGAGTTTTCACTTCGATCGTGTGGCCTGAGTACAGTTTCAGATCTGAGGTGAGTTGAGTGTTCTTGAATGCGAGAAGGTTATTGCTCCAGCAGTAATCAATGACAGCGATCTCGCCGAGCGCGCCGATCATTCTTCGCTCAAGAGGCATCGCTTCAGACCGAGGCAACTTGAGCATCGGCTGGAAAAGCTCCTCTGCTTCTTTGAGCATCCTTTCCGAGACCTGCATTCTGATCATCAGAACGCTTCCCCATCAGTCATCTTCTTCGCTTTCAGATCAGCGACGAGAGCTTCAAATGCGACACGCCCATCAGGGATCTCGCCGGCATGACCGAGAGCTTTCAAAAGTCTCCTCTGACCTTCCGAAACTTGCCAAGGTTTAGCGGTCGCTGGTTGAGTCTGACGATTCTGCACTTCCTCAAGTGAGGCCATCTTCGGGAACGACATCATGAGACCTGCCAACCGTCCGAGACATGAGGTGGACGCGTTCATCTGCTCGCTGTCACGAGTAAACGAGGTCTTGCCGGGGAACGGCTCAAAACAAGTCGCCTGACACGGCTGAGGATCATCAGGAGTTCGCCAAGCCTGCATCGTGACTGAGATGAAAGTCTTGTCACCGATCGTGACGATCTCTGGACGGTGCTCCTTGATACGAAGCTCAGGCCACTTGGCGAGAAGAGCTGCGAAGCGTGTCGGTACATCAACATACTCACTGAGGTTCATACTTGACCGCTTCCTCGAATCGGTTGATCGTGGTCGTGATAGATCCGAAGGGATCGCTGTCAGGCTTGTAGAAGCCGATCAACTCGTCATACAGATCCGAGGCCATACCTTGCCACCACAGGATTCGTTTGTCTCGTAGTTTCAAACGAAGCTCAAGATCAGCGATGTGCTTTTCCTGCTCTCTGATCGTCTGAACCATACCGTCGGGGTCGTTCATTGGATTTCCTTCCTAGTTGGATAATCCGACCTTACTGGATCGGTGTGTCAGAGAGGAGCATTGCGTGACGCTGATTCTCCGATGTGCCTCCCCAGATGCCGGGGAGAGCCCGATAGCCGAATGAGAGCGCATACTTGAGACAGTCATCAATCACTGGACATGATTCGCACACGGCGACAGCTCGACGAAGTTGATGCCAAGCGTCCGGGCCTTGCTCAGGGAAGAACCAGTTCACGGGCAGTTCACGACAAGCCGCTTTCTCTTGCCAGTTCAGCACGAGATACTCCAAGGCTGCCATCCGCAGAGACCTTGCTCTTCACGAGAATTCCATAGAAGAAATGCAAAACGAAGATTCGAGGATGGGACCGCCATATCGTCAAGCGTCCAACCCATCTCTGCAAGCCATTCTTCGTGAATCTGGTTGATTTGTGTCAGACCGTAGTCATGACCATTGAACCATTCAGAGTCAGCTGAGATCGCTTGACAGCGCGACTCCTTGAACAGGACGCGTCCGAGGGTCTGCAGGATCTTTGTGTCATTGGGCCATCCCATCTCTACAGCGAGCGGAAGCCATTCCTGACACTTAGTGTCGGGATCTATCTCGGCGAGCTCTACGAGCGTCGTAGTGGTCTCTACGGGCTCATCGTAGATGGTTGCGTTCTCTTCTTCTATCTGTTGAGCGATCTCAGCGTTACGGTCTGCGATCTGCTCATCGCTGAGTGGCACGATCTGGACGGTCTGAGGGACCGATACAACTGGTGGATCAATGTTGCCGGCATCGCCACCGAAGATCACCACCAGACCGAAATACAGAAACGCGACTGATGCTAGGAATTTGAATGGATTCATATTGCCTCCAGTGTCGGGGCTCAGCGGTTGCTGGGCTCTATTGGCTGGATCATCTGACCGAATCTGAGAGCCGATGTCAAGTCATTAGTTGAAGATTCGAGCGAACGCGTCCTCAACCAGTTTCGGGGAATCCGCCATGAGAGGCGATATCTCAACATGAGTCCAGTCAGCTCCGGGCGTTCCGCCGTTACGGGAGATAGTCCACAAGAGCCAATTATCTCTGGAACAGCGATATCCAGCTCCCCACTTGTCAGTCGGGAACGGTACGCCTACGCCATCGTAGGAATGGATCTCTTCAATGTTCAGATCGTCCCGATGAGTGAACAGAAACTCGACAAGAGCTTTCCGTTGAGCTTTCGTACCTTTCAGGTCTGTTGCTCGCCATGTGGCATGAACGGAGAGCTGCGGGCCTGATCGCATCGGACGGTTTGCATAGATGCCGATGTTCTTGACACCGAACAAATACTCGCAGAATTCCACGAATCGTTTTGTGCCGGCTCGAGGTGTCGGATGGTTGCCGTCGGTGTTTCCTGTGTACGGTCTAGCTGTCATGTTCTTTGTCCTTGTCCTTGAGGCCGTTACTCGCCAATAGGCCTGTCAATGCCCCAGCGAGTACGAGAAGTACGCTCGAGAGCGTCTCCCACGATTTTGAGTCATTCGGTGATACTTCAAGCGGTTGCACGACGAATGTCAGCGAGTAGAGAATCATGCCGATTGACATGATGAAGGTCAGCGAGAGTGCGACTCCGACCATGAGGACGAGTCGTGCTTTGATCTCGGAGTTAGTGTATTTCTTCATGGTGTCGTCGCTTCATTTCCTGTGTCACATCTGGGAGCTTCGGGTTTCGTTACGCAGCTACCTCGAATGGAATCGTCGCACGAGGTGACGACGAACATCAGACCGATGGCGAGAGCTGCAATCACGACCAGCGTTTTCATTCGTCGGTCGGTTCTGGTGTCCAGCCTGAGGCCAGTAATTCGGCGTATTCTTCGTCTGTCATTTCACGGATTTCGTCGTCTATTTGTATGTTTGGGTTGCTCATTACTGACTCCTGTATCCGTAGACGGTAATAGTTCCGCCTGTGATCGTTCCTGCGTCTGGTCGAATGGTAAACGTCGTAAACGATGTTGATGACGCTTGTGTTCCACCAAACCAGCCCGAATATGACGCACCATAGTAAGTACCATTAATGCTTGTAGATGAGGCTAGGAACGGGTTTGCAATATCAAAACTGTGGACATCTTCGCCCAAAGTATTTTCTGCAGCACCGATGTAAAGATTTGCGCCGTTGTTTCGTCTGTTTGCACCAGTGGTCGCACCTGTGTATGCGTCATAGTATTGGCTGCCGTAATAACCAGTAACAGTTGCGCCAAAATTTAAAAGTAAATTAGCGTTCACCGCTGATGTCTTGACGCCTCGAATGATGACACGATAATTGTCGTAATCAGACGAAAACACTGTGCCAGTCGTAACCGTAGCAACCGCGCTGCCGATAGTGGTCTTGGATACAAGCCACATTCCGACGCTGTTCATTTGTGCAGCTGTCAGGACTGAGCCGCTGCTAAAGACTGGGGGGGTTGCCATAATGTTTTCTCCTTATGCGAGTCTATTGGTGTTAAGTATTCCGTAGGTGGAACTGTTCAATTGAAACGACTGGTTATCTACACCGGGAAGAAGCTCTATAACGACATCGGTATCTGATGGTGTGATGGCGATACTGATCTTTCTGATCATCAATTGTTCCGTTGTCTGACTAGATAAGCCCGGAGCGACATAATCCACTTGCGCGCGTTGCCATATTCCATAGTTGGCGGTCAAAAGTTTTGAGAAGGCTTGGTCTGCGACACCGTTGTCTACAGCTTGCTTCAATGTTGAGTAGGAAGTTTTGATTCTTTTGACTGTGTAGCGCGATGTGCCGTATCGGTTTGACCAGAAGTAGGCCACTCGATCAACATCGGCCTGAGCTTGGGTACAGGTGCTGTTGAATGCGACATTTCGAATCCCGTATTTGGCAGTTGAGACTGTGTCGGTTGCTGTCGTCTGCGTGTAGAAGGATCGCTGATCTTGAGCTGTGCAAGAATTCACTACTTGATCGAAGTTGTATTGAACATCTATTGCTTCGTATGGGATTTCTCCACTGACAAGAGCTGCTGAAGCGTCTGAAAATTTGTAAAGTTCCGGATCGACCCTGTTGAGTGGATAGTCAATGTAGTAGATATACCAAAGGAATTTTCCTGCAGAGGTTTTGAGGTCTGTACAGAATGCTGTGCCGGGTCCAGTTACTAGTAGGTTGTTATTTATCCAGTCACCAACTCGTCCAGCAGGGAAATCGTCATTTGTGACATAGGTGAGTGCGTCGGTCACACAAAAGGTATTTACTTCAGATTCATTTGCTTCGCCAATATACGGCATATCTACGCCGGAGTAGTAGACCGTTCCTGAGTCGGTGTAACCATTGAACATCATCCCTAGTGACTGCCACGCCGGAGTGGATAGAATAAATGCAGAGTATGAAGTCGTGGCGGTAGACCGTCCAGCGATCGTCATGATGTCTACAAGTGTCAGAGTGAAGCGTGATTCTTTTGTCGATATGATTTCAATGTTTACATCGGAGACCATGCCACAAAAGCTCGTGACATATGCGCCAGTACTACTCTTGTTCTCAATAATGAAACCTTGTTTGAACCAGTCCACCGATGAATATGTTCCGGTCCCGTTTGGAGTAAACGCTCCAGTATTGTTATTCAGAACGATCTTTGCTGTTGATCGTCCAGCAAGACCAATACCGACCTCAATATCAATTCCTGCCGACTGAGTGAAACTTGTCAGATCAACCGATGTCGCCGTATTTGAGTAATACTTGACTCTCCAAGTGAGGCTAATAGTCATCAGAATCTGACCGCTGAGTTAGTCGTGACTGCAAGAGCTCCGTTCTGTCGGACCCACTTCTGAAGAGCTGCGACAACAGCATTCGGATCTGCAGAAGTGACCGTCACATTCACCGTAGTACCCATACCCATTCCGCCGGCACGATTGAGAGGTATGACTGCTTCTGGGCCCGCTTCGCCGATCATGGCGACCGTAGGCGACATAACGATTCCACCAGACGCTAAGCGAGGGAGACTGACTTCTGGTACAGAACCGAAGTTGATCCAAGGGCCTGCAGCTGAGTCAATTCCATCAAGGATGATGTTCAAGCCTTTGATGGCGAAGTTGAGACCTCGTTCAAGATTCGAGATGACCGCGTTGATGACTCCTTTGAATGCTCCGCCGACTCCATCAAAGATCTTCCCAGCGAGATCTTTGAGACCGTTGAATACTCCGATTACTGAATCTTTGAAGAAGAGGATCGCCGAGAATGCGAGACCGAACGGACCAGTGATGACAGCGAGGATGAGTTTCCAGTTGTCCGTTACCCATGAGATGATCGCTGCGAAGAAGCCGATGATGTCGTCTTTGAATTTGATGACGACGAGAGCTGCGAGACCGAATGGTCCTGTCAGGACTGCGAGCAAAAGTTCCCAGTGTTCTTTGATCCAGTCAAAGACCCACTTCACGGCTCCCCACATGATGTCGAAACCTGCTTTTATTCCGTCTACAGCTTTTCCGAATATGTCGAATTTCATTTGTAGTGCGACAAGTGCTGCGATGACTGCGAGGATGATGACTGCACCTGTGGCGACCCATAGTGCTGAGAATGATGCTGTCGTTACAGCGTTCACGGCAGCTGTGACCGCTTGTAGTGCGTTCCATGCTGCCATCGCTCCGTTCACTAGGAGAACTGCCGTAGCGATCCCTGCGATGACTCCTGCGATGACGACGATCACGGTCTTATGCTTCTGAGCCCAGTCGCCGAACTTTTGTAGAGCTGGGATGAGCTTCATGGCGAGAGGGGCGATGATCGCTCCGATGGACTCCTTGAATTCGCCCATCTGAATTCCGAGCGACTTCATTTTGCCTTGAGTTGTATTTGCTGCAGTTGAGGCTTGACCTGAGAAAGTTTTGCCGAGAGCTGCGAATACTTCTTCGGTACTTGCTCCGCTCTTGATAAGTGCAGCAAGTTCTGGACTCAGTTTCTTCAGTGGTCCGAGTTGCCCGTTGAAAGCTTTTGAGAGAGCGTCAGAGACTGAGCCGAGATCTTTTCCTGTACCGGCAGAGATGTCTAGAGCGAGGCCCAAGAGGTCTTGAGCTTTTGTGACATCTCCAGTGCCTCGAACAAGTTTGTCGAGAGCTGGGCGTAGTTCGTCGTCAGCGACAGCTGCAGCGATAGAAGTCTTGGTGATGAAGTTCTCTACCGATCTGACTTGACTATCGGTCGCTCCTGCAGAGTTCTCAAGAGTTTTGGCAAGTTTTGAAGCTGCGACTTCGTCCTCTGCGAATGCTTTGACTGATGCGACAGCGACAGCACCTAGAGCTGCGAGAGCGAGGCCTGCGGGGACTGCAGCCTTCTTGATGGCAAACGCAGCTCTCTCACCGTTGGTCTCCAACTTCTTGAAGTCGGCGATCGCACGATCAATTCCTTTCGGATTCCATTCGCTGATGATGGGGAGGTTGATTGCCATTGTTTATCTTCTCACGATGTTCGACTCAGTTTTACCCATGACTTCAATGACGATCTGTTCAACTCTGTTCATTGTTTCTTCTAGGTGTCGTTCTCCTCCAGCCCAGACGAAGCGTGATGGGCCTCGTCCAAGTTTGGCGGTCAATAGTCCAGCGAAATTTGGTCTTGCTTTCAGAGGGTTCGTGTTGCGCGTCTGGTTCGGTCCTCGTCCAGCCATATCAGCCATACCGAGAGCTGGACCTTTTGCAGTGATCTTCACGACAGCAAGCGACTCAAATTCTGCACCCTGAGCGATGTTTCTCTTGCGGGCCTTGCGTGTGTCTAGTTTTGCGACAACTTTCTTCTGCTGGTTACCTTGCCATCCGGTGCGACCGTAGTTGTTTCGGAATCCTCGAGTTGGACCTGTCATGGGGATCGTGTCACGAATGCCAGTGAGGATCGGATCGCAAGCTGCGACGATGTCCTTGGTGATCTGTCGGCGAAGCATCGGATCAATTTTGTTGATCTCCTTGAGCGCATTCTTGAGACCGTAGTAGTCGATCCCTATCTCTGCGCTCATTGATGCTTCCTCTGTTCGTTGATGATTTGGATGCAAGTTGCCAGATCATCGGATTCGAATGTTATGTCAGGAGGCCAGAATCCCGAAGCGACGAGCAGCTCTGCTAGTTGCCTCCGGTGGCCTCCTGCGTAGGGACTGATGACTCGGTCTCCACAACTTCTAGATCTTCAAGTTTCTTAATGAATTCATCAAACGAGATCGGTACAGCGTGACCTTGTGTTCGGCTGGCCTCATAGGCCATGAACGCGAGATCTTCCATACCGATTCCGTTGGATAGATCGGATGCTCGTCGCTTCATTTTGCGTTCCCATGCGATGATGACGAATAGGTTCGTCTGTACTTCGTAGGTCTCGCCGTCTGTGAGCTTTACTCTGAGCGTGAGTTTCATGTGTTCTCCTTAGTCGGGGTTCGGATTACTTATGGATCAGGGCGTGACATCTCGAGCGTATGTGCCACCCTTGAATGTGGCCTCGATAACGCTCAGTTCGCCGACCTTAGTGTTGATCGGTGTCACGGTCTCCAAGTAGCAACCAGTGAGCGTGTACTCAGGGTTGGATGCGGTTTCGGATGTTCCAGATGGGCTCACGACGATTGTTGCGATTGTACCGAACAAGGTGTTCAAGTAGGTTTCAATTTCGGTCGCTCCGTAGCCTTGGAACAAGGTCAAGGTCAATTCATTACTGAACAAACCTGCAGTGAAGGTGCGTGAGGTCTGACCGAAGGCTGTGTTTTCCAACGCTTCCGCCTTCAAAGTTAGCACTGCAGCAGAAGCGTGTTCCGTGAGCGACATGGCTGAAGGGCTGGTGACATTGACTGTCGGATTCGATAAGTAGGTGACTGTTGCTGGCATGATGGGTTCCTTTATACGCGGCTTGTGCCGATTCTTATTGTGAGGTCATAAGCAGGAAGTTCAGCCGAGCCGATCTGGGCGATCGTGGGCCGTCCTGAAGTTACTGCGAGAGAAGAGTTCATGAGCGTATCAACGACTCCGAGTATGTAGTCCGAAGTGTCTTGGTTGCCGGGTGGCGCGCCCAACACTCGGAGATCAATCGTGATGTCCGCTGTCTGGTTATTGAACGAACTGAAAGTAGGAAGCTCAATGAATACAGTAAGCGGTCGAGCGTTGCGAGGGTCAGTGACCGGGACAAGCCCGAGAGCTGTGATCGTCGCTGAGACAGCACTGATCGTGTCTGTGAAGAGGCCTGCCATCTCATGCCACTTGCGATCTCTTGATGCCGAGCAACTGGTTGATTCGACCCATAGATGCCACTGGTGCAGAGACAGTCATATCTTGAAAACTATTGAACGAGTCAATGCTTCCGCGTTCACGGTAAAGGCTCGCAGCCATAAGGACGGCTCCTGCTTTTACTGCAGAGTCAGGGACGGTCGTGAGACTGTCGTGATAGCCGGCCTGAACGCGTCGCTTGAAGCACCATGCATTCGAGGCATTCACTGATGAGGTCATGAACGCTGTGTCATTAGCAGTTGCTCCGCTGATACCAAGAAATTCGGTGAGGTCGGCAACTGTGATCCATGTGCAGGTCTGAGTCCAGACGAGCGAGCCGACTGGATCAACTGCTTCTCGAGCAAGATCTGCTCCAACATCTTGAAAAAGAAGCTGATTCGGGATGATGATGTCGGTGTTGTAAAGGTAATCGCCTTGGTCATCTGTTCCGATGAACAAGTAGGTCGGTACAGCGAAAACGACATGACTGCCGTTTAACTGTGCTGCACATCCTGAAAGCGTGATCGTCTGACCGACAGCGATGTCGGTTGATTCGAGAGTCTGAACGACGGCGACATTGTCCAGCACCATTTGGTGCGTGACTGTGTATGTTGCCATCGTTCAGATCTCTCTCTTCGGTGTTTCGGCTCAGGCCTTGGTGACGAACTTAGTGTCGTCAATCATCACGGATGAGAAGTAGCCGCGGAACTTGATGATGCGACCAAGTGCTCCGTCTGCCAATTCAACCGAGATGGCTCCGCGCTGTTGTTCCCAGCATTCGAAGCCTGTGCTGTCACCAACATACGGCGAGTTCGCGGTGATGTTGCGGTCCACGACAAGCGACAAACCGAATGCGTTGCCGTTGAAAGTTGATGCCGATGCACCAGTTCCAACTGCGTTCATTGGGCCGACATTCGGGAACAACGGACGACCAGCAGTGTCCACCAATGCGCCGAGTGACTCGTAATACGCGGGACTGAGAACGAGCACATTGGGCAAGTTTCCGTTTGAGTTGTTCAAGATCTGAGCAGCTGCTCCGTAGATGAATGAGACCCAGTCTGCCGGGTCGGTGTCGTCTGCAAGTGCTTGAGTCTGGGTGACTCCTGCTTCAAATGTGGTGCAAGCTGCGATGTCGGTCTGGTTCGCGTAGATGCGAGCCATGTCGTCAATCAATGCGCCGAGAACCTCGGGTGAGGTCATGTCCATTGATTCCTCGGAGAGCTTGACATATCCGCCGTACAAGGCTTTCGTGATTTGAACATCGTCCACGACGAAAGTTCCTTGATCAAGCGGAACTAGTTCACCATTGGATGCACCGATGGTCGTGTGTGTGGTCACCTTCGGACGGATGAAGACCTTGCCACTAACGGGCATCTGGCGCACGCCCATTGCCGTGATGAGGGGCCTATAGTTCGCTACAAAATTATTGTAGATGGGCGAGATGATCGGCACTGGCAAGATGCCGGGTGTGTCGGTCGTGGTGACATTCGGTGCAGCTGCGACGATGCGCTGGTTGAATTCTGCGAATTCAGAACCGCCTGCGACGAACTTGACCATGTACTCGGCAGCGGTCGGAAGCTTGAACTCACGCTTCGGTGCTGCGAACTGGATCGGAGCAGTAGGTACTGCTGCGGCTTCGATTGCTTCTGACATTTCATCCTCCTCGGATGGTTGGGTTGGGGTTGGTATTACTTCTTCTTCGTCGGGTGCTTCCTCGTCTGGCGAAGAGGCTGCGACTGAATAGACCTGAGCATCGGCGTATGCCGGAGTGGTGACGACCGACAGCTCAACGAACTTGGCCTCAGAGACCTCTAGCGTTCCGTCTGCGAGGCGTTTGAATTTCGTTGGCACTGCACCAACGGAAACCGAATCTAGAGCACCATCAGCGAGCAATGCGAGAGCATCATCTGCAGCTCTCGTCGCACTCAGTTTTGCCACAAACATCATGCCCTCGGCAGTTGATACGCGCTCAATGACTCGACCGATGACGCGCGTGTCGTCATGGAATTCTAGGAGCTTCGGCATGGGGCCATCTTCGGGAAGTGAACCTTCAAGAAAGACGACCGATTCGCCACCACTCAAAGTCGCTTTCACATTCCAAGGGACCGCGAGACCTGTGATCTGACGCGTTGGTTCGCCATCTGCTGATGCGTCAAGTGTGATCTGTTGCGCTGTGAGTTGAATCATGATGGCATCTCCTGAGGTGTTCGCATTGAGGCAGGATCTTCAATGTTGATGTCGGTGCGGTTCATTTCAACATCTGCGATGAGATCATGTGTATCAAATTCGACATAACGATTGCGCGGAAGTAGATCGGGTCCACTGAGTGTTTCTTGGATACAGTCCATATAGAGCTTGGCCCCCAGCAGATATAGATCCTGCTTGGCCTGCATGGCATTCGAATAATTGTAGCCTTGTATGCCGATTCCTAGTAAGTACGCAGGGACCCCGATTGCTCGAGAAATTTCGAGACTGCTGAAGTTTCGTGCTTCCACGAGTTGAAGTTTGCTCGGGTCTGTGTCAAATTGTTCGTACTTGACAGCACTGTTCAATGCGCCTACAGCGTTCACTCGGCGAGCATTTGACCATGCTGCAGCAAGTTCACCGAGTGACTCAGCATCAAGCGGTTCGGAGCTGTCGGTCTGTTGTAAATATCCTGCAGCGATCTCATTGGTGGCGAAGCGTTCAGCGGAACGATCAAGCTTGATAGCGGTGTCAATGACTCGGCGACCTGTCCAGAGGAATCCTTGAACGGGTGCGAGGAATTGGATGACATCTTGTGTCGGAATGTTGAGCCCGTTGAATGTGATCGCGTTGCTTTTGCCGAAGAACTGTGGACCGGGCTGGTCCAATGTGTCAATCATTTCGCAGGGCATCCATTGGAATGACAGAGGCCGTCCAGTGGCAGAGCTGCGTGATGTCACATACCAGAATGCGCGTCCTCGCATCATCAGATCCATGCAGGTATTTGACATGATGAAGTTACGCGTCAAAGTCGGATCTGGAGTGTCCATCCAAGATTCGGTTTCGAGGAAAATTTTCTCGTACTCCTCGCCGGTCCACTGTGTCGTGTAATGCCGAAGAGGTAACGAGCCGACGAGCGAGATGATCATCTGTGTCGCTCTGGAGACAGTCGGAACGGACAAGGCCAGCTCTGAAGCAGCCCCGACGGTATAACTCCAAAACTGACCAAGCCCGCTCTGAGAAGCACTACTAGCTGCAGCTTGAAGCGGTGCGTGTGCAAACGCGGGGGTCGCGTCTTGCTTCTTACTTCCGAAGAGTGCCATCGGTTGCGAGTCTCCCAAACTTTCTCGCAGGTATCAACTAAGGTCAGCCGAAAGCCATCGCTGGTTTCGCTCGAGTGGTCGGCTTGGATGCAAGCATCATTCCCCACACTGCACATCGGGCGAGCTCTATCGGTCCGGGCGACTTTTGTGAACTGAGCACGACCGAATGGCCTCCCGTTTTTACTGCGACCGCTCGAGCCATATGTTCGGCAAGAGCGAGGTCTCCAGTGTGACGACAGCGATCCTCAACGATCATCGCTTTCGCTGATGCAGTCCACTTCAAGAGCTCGGCATATCCGACGATGGTCATACGCCGGCGGAGGTCAGGAGGGCAATGAATTTCTAGTGATGGCGTACAAGCAAGACGGACACTGGGGTCGTTCATGATGCGGACGACTTGCTCCCACATTTGGGCGGACGACTCAACGACAAAAGCAGTTTTTACGATGACGCGGTCACCATCAAAAGCCGAACCGATCCCGATGTACCGAGACTCATCAATGCTCGAGTCAATCGTGATCCACTGGTACGCCGGCATCTCATGGTCTGAGATTCTTTGAGACCAGAGCGACAGTGGAAGCCATGCACTATTCGAGTCAATCCAGAGGTTCAAGTGTCCTCGGATGAACGCTTGCCGATTCGGTGAGTCGTATGCGAGCTCTAGAGCTTTCATGGTGATCGTTGTCCCGAGCGCAGGATTTGCCCATCCCCAATAGCGACGGTCCTCTACTGAGACATCTGGCGGGAGTGACCACTCGGCAAAATACAGCGAACCAGTTCGGCCCGAGTCAATCGCTGCCATACCTTGCTCTCGAAGTTGAAGAAGCACCGTTGAGGATTGATCGCCGGCGGTACTGAACATCATCATCATCGGATTCTTGACTGCGATCTGTGAAGGCCGTAAAGCTGTGAATACGACCTCGGGACTGATGTCCCAGAGCTCATCGACAAGAAGATGAGTTGCTGTCATTCCGTGTGCGTGAGCTGATGCAGCGACAACTGAGATACTGCTTCCGTCTGGGAAGTTGATTCTCTCGTCGCCGTTCTGCCATCGGACTTTGCACTCGAACTTCTCGTCAAGGTCACGAACGACATCACGGAACAAGGCCATAGATCGTCGCTTCTGGTTGGCAACGATCACGATCGTCTGGGGTTCTTTTCGGTGAGCTGCGTATTCGGTTGCAAAGAAGCCAGCGCAGGCCCTCATCACCAAGCTCTTCCCACACTGGCGCGCTGTGGATACACAAGCCTCTCGGAAGATGAAGTCGCCGTTCTCGTCCAGAGTCAAAGCATCATTTACGATCCGCTTCTGCCACTCCATGAGATCAATGTTGAGCACGCGCTTCGCCCAAGCGGTCAGGGCAGGGCCGAAACTCTCGCCGGCTGGAACGGGCGTGACCAGTCTCGGTTCGATCCTTCCAGATGTTGGAATATCCGACTCGGTTCTTGCTGGTTCAGGCTGGTTCCGACTGATGGAGGGGATTTCCGAGT
>Ga0209597_1001634_pt1 | contig 14532 bp, 8 predicted proteins | sample M_140625_MF_Meta_FD_187316 | JGI IMG/M metagenome (GOLD analysis project Ga0209597, IMG submission 187316) | Freshwater microbial communities from Lake Montjoie, Canada to study carbon cycling - M_140625_MF_MetaG (SPAdes) (version 2) | ecosystem: Environmental > Aquatic > Freshwater > Lake...
ATTTTTTATTTTGGTGGCGGTACTTTCGAAACCAAGAACACTTAAAAAGCTACAAAATTTCTCGACTTTTTTCTGGCGTTGCACTAAATAAACTTCCCGGTAATTACTCGGCAAACTTGTTATTTCTGTTGGTGGAATCCATTTCCCAAAACATTTTGGCCAATCAGGGCAGCCCATTCCACTTCCTGTAACTCGCACAAAACTTCCTGCAACTACAACAAGGTATATAAGAACTAAAGAAACCCAATTGAAACGGATAAATAATTTGGAGAAAAGCATGTGCAAATTTAAGGATATTTTTTTTTCAAATAGACCAAAAATTTATTCTAACTTTAACATAACATTAATTTAAAATTAATAATTTATTATGATATTTAAATCAAAAAAAAGACTAAACAATTCTTTTTTAATCATTATTTCTGGCTTACTTCTTTCTTTGTTTTCATTTAAGAGTACAGCACAATCTTACAACAATGATGGAGACTCGCTCTTTGCATCATCTGCTATTCACACAGTCTATTTTAATTTTTACCACACTTCCTTTTATGATTCGCTTACAGCATCAAAAATAAGCGATGAATATTATACATGTAATATGATTGTCGATGGAATTCAATATGATTCTGTTGGCGTAAAATTTAAGGGGAACTCTTCTTATGGTATCGCAAATCAAAAAAAATCAATGAAAGTCGACTTAGACATAAACATTGATGGACAAGATATTGATGATTTGAATAAGTTTAATTTAAACAACCTATACCATGATCCAACGGGAGTTCGTGAAAAGATTTTAAGTGACTTTGCTGTTAAAAATAGTATCCCTGCGCCGCGTGTTGCATACGCAAAAGTTTATTACAACAATACTTATTGGGGCTTGTACACCCTTGTAGAAGAAGTAAATAAGGATTTTATTGATGGATGGTTCAATGATCAAGTGGGGAACTTATTTAAAGGCGACCCTTCCGGAGATTTAAGATGGATAAACAGTTCTCCTTCCTCCTATTATCCTAAGTATGAATTAAAAACAAATGAAACAGCAAACGATTGGAGTGATTTGGTAGGATTCATTGATAAAATAAATAACACACCAATTTCTGGACTGCGAGATACCTTGAATAATAACTTGGATGTCACTGGATTTTTAAAGACCTGGGCGATCTGCAATATCTTTGTCAGTCTAGATTCTTACATTGGTAGCAAACACAATTACTATATTTACCACGATTCAACGGACAATAGATTTAAGTGGATTATGTGGGATCTTAATTCTTGTTTTGGAGTTTTTAACCAAAATATGTCGGTGACCCAAATGGAAAATTTAAGTTTGGATTACTTAAGTGCGCCAGCTACTGGTCATCCTTTGAGTTCTCGACTACTAGAGGATGTTGCTACAAAAAATGAACTTTACAGCTGGTTTTGCACTTTTTTGGAGAACGATCAATTTAGCAATGAACACCTTGATCCAATAATTGATAGTTTAACAAATCGCATTCGAGCGGATATTTTTGCTGATCCAAATTTTACTTATTCTGACCAACAATTTGAGGATAATAGAACGCTAACAGTTCTTGCAGATAATAAGAGTTACCCTGGACTTAAAACTTTTATCAGCAATCGAAGAACAGCACTCTTTAATGCCTTGGCAAGCTTTGGTTGTTTTGCTGGTATAGAACAAGAAGACAAAGAAACTTTTTTGGTGTATCCCAATCCAAGTTCAAAAGAAATAACAATTCAGCTTGAAAATCCCTTAGAAAAAACAACAATTTCCTTAAGTGATTTGAGTGGTAGAGTTGTTTTAACCAAAACATCTGAAAATGCTAATTCTGTTATTCTTGATGTCAGCACGCTAAATTCTGGAACATACATCTTAACGTTAAACAAGCGTGATTTTGTAAAATTACAGGTCCTACATTAAGTTAATTTCCGAATACAAAAAGTAATTTTGTAGTAATAGTAAGGGTTGTATAGGGCCATATACAAATGTGATAAAAAAACAAAAAAAATCTTCCCTTACTTACTCTGAATTAGCAGTAATTCAAATTTATTTAGTTCTATTGTATGTTGAAAGGTGAAAATAATACAGGGGGTTCTATATTTGAAAAATAGGAATTTAGTACTTTAATTATCAATAAAATTGATAAATTTGAATGACCTAAAATTTATTTAGGACTCTTTTGAATTTTACCAAAAAACTATATTATGAAAATCGCACATTCAATTTTTATTTTACTTGTTAGTTATTTTACTTTCTCGCAAAAAACAGTAAATGAGAAGCAATTAACAAAATCAGAAAGCAAGTTATTTTTACAACAAGAACTCTATTCAGGAATGGTTTTTAATCAATTTGGAAACAATCAAGTAAAATCTATTTATAAAGTAAATCAAGGGCTTGTTAAAGGTAAAATGATAGAGTATTTGTTCGATATTGAATTTAAAAACTATCAAGATACAACAGAATTAAATAAATTGAACTTTGATTTGACAATAAAATCAAATGAACTGGAAGCAATTTTTCCAAAGCACATTAATATCTTTAACTTGGCTAAGGATTATTTAGATTATGAAATTGGGGGAGATAAAAAATGGATTGCTTTAGAAAAAAAAAACAAACAAGGAAAACTTAAATCAAAGAAAAAAGAAATTTTCGATAAATACGTACAGTTAGTAAAGAGTAATGATTCGTCAAATCTCATATTATTCGAATTAAACCAAGAAATATCTATAATCAAATTTAAAATTAATAAAGAAACTCAAAAGCCATCTTTTATAGGTAAAAAATCAAAAGAATTTGAACAAGAAAACTTTATTGCAGATGGTAATGCGATAATATATGATTCCTTTGGAAATAAATTTGGAGAAGGTAATTTTATTAAAGGCTCACAAAATGGGGCTTGGGTATATTATTTTAATAACGGCGCAAAAATGGCAGATGTTAACTTTTTAAATGGAAACGGTATTATATCAGATTCATCTGGCATTCCTAAAAATGGAAGAGAAGGGTTATTTAATTCATATTATAAAAACGGGAATCCTGAAACCATACAAACATTAAAGTCTGGCAAATTTGACGGTGTGTATAATTCTTTTTATGAAAATGGAAATAAAAAACAGGTTTCAAATTATAAGGAAGGTGAATTAGACGGTGTGTATAATTCTTTTTATGAAAATGGCAAACCAAAAGATGTTCGAAATTATACGGCAGGTAAATTAAATGGGTTGTATTCTTTTTACGATGAAAATGGAAATAAAAAAGAGGTTTCAAATTATAAGGAAGGTGAATTAGACGGTGTGTATAATTATTATTACGAAAATGGCAAACCAAAAGATGTTCGAAATTATACGGCAGGCAAATTAAATGGGTTATATTCTTTTTACGATGAAAATGGAAATAAAAAAGAGGTTTCAAATTATAAGTCAGGTGAATTTGATGGATTAGTTACTTTATTTTATGAAAATGGAAATAAAAAACAGGTTTCAAATTATAAGTTTGGTAAATTGGAAGGGTTGGAAACACAATATGATGATTTGGGCTTGAAAATAATTGAAAGAAATTATTCTAATGGTCTTTTAAATGGCAAACTGACATTTTATGAAAAAGCAGGAGTGAAAAATTATGAAGTTGAAACAATTAAAGGAAAAATTCATGGCCCTTTTGTTCGTTATTTTGAGAATGGTAAAATATATCAAAAAGGTTTGATTGACACAACATTCGCCCCAAACATTTTTTTCAAGATTTATTTTAAACTTCCCGAGAAGGACGAAGTGAACAAAGTTTATTTGCAGAAAATTAAAGAAGTTTCAGAATACAATGAAGATGGTTCCATAAAATTTCATTATTTTTTCAATAAAGATGGTACCAAAAAAAAACCTAAAGTAGTACTTAATTCTGCTGAATTAAATAAATCATATAAATGTGAATGTTGTAAAGCCAAAATTAATGGAGTTATAAACGGATATATGGCAGATGGAACGAAAAATAGTATCGCAGTTTTATCATTATTTGATGATGAGCTGTTACCACAGTTAGCAAGCCTTGGCTTTGCCAATAAATATGATTTTTTTAGGAGTGTATTTCCTTATTGTACTTTGAAATGTGCACGAACTTGTCATTAGAAATGAATCTACTTGGTTTCGAAAGTGGTATAGTATTTTATTACTTAAAAGGTCTATCAGCTGGGTTGTCTGTTCGTTGTATTAAGGATTAGAAATTCTACGATTTTTTGTATCTTATTAAGTTTTCAATCTTCCGAACAACATCAATGTTGGTGATTTTATTTTTGAAATACTTATGAAGATTAATTCTCAATACAGAAAGCAATTTTCCATTGCTATCATCGGATACAGAGAATTGAGATGCAAATATGATACGAAAACTACCCTCCCTTACTTAATCTGAATTAGTAGCAATTAAAATATTTAGTATTATTGTTTTTTATCATTCATATTTCGATTTCGATTTATTTTTTCATCCCAAGAAATCTTTTTTTTTCTTCTTCTATGATTTTTTTTTAGCTGTTGACAAAGAAAAAATTTAACTCATTAATTAACAATAATATAGAAGATATAATGGTGCCCACAACTGAACATAAGCTAAATTAATTCTATTTAATCAAAAAACTATTTTATACAACGATTAAACCCAATAAAATTAATACTTTTTATTGTACAATATTATACTTGGATCTGCATATATTGTTTTTGTATTTAAATTCAAATCAATTGATTCTATAATCTTGTTTATGACAACAACGGCAGGTAAATCCCACTTTCCGGCAATTCTAGCAGCTACGTTTGTACCTAGTGATTTAATATCAATATATGCTACTTGTTTTTCATGTTTATATATGAAATGATCTTTAGTCTTATACCATCGTTCTTCTCCCAATGATTTCGGAAATACACTAACGCTATTAGTTGAATCAACCGGAGTCGTTAAAATTAAATTAGATTTTATTTTATCTAACTCATCTAAACTATTTTCACCGTTATATGTAAAAACTAAGGTCTTCTTTTTTTTTACTAGATCATATGTATAATACAACACATCAAATTCATGTCTACTTGTTTTAAACTCAGCGTCTTTTATTTCACATTCTAACCAAAAACTATTTTGATTATTTATTATATCTACTTTTTTACGAATTTTACTACTAATTTTTATAATATTAGCATCCTCTTCAGCTTCATCTTCAGCATCATCAACTTTAGCTTGTTTCATCTTGTGAAATTTAGGTATATTGTTTTTGAATTCGTCTAATAACTCTGCATTGGTTTTAATCTTTGATTTTAATGTATCTGACCAATCAATAGCCGTATCTACATCTATTAATGGAATACATCCAGCAATTAATGACTGCATATTTACAGTGGTTGAATTATTAGTTTTAGCAAGGTCGTTTGCTTTGTGTATAATAAGTTTAATTCGTCTAGTATATACAATCCAAACAACAAAAGTTTTTCTATATTTAGTATTTTTTGTACAAGTCCAGACAAACAAATAATCTCCTGATTTATATCTAGCCTGAGCCGTGATAAGAGGACTTTCTGAAATCATATCAGTAAGATCAGCAATAAATGCCGGATCTGTTAATTTAAAATCTAAATGTCTATAAGCTTGATCCGGATCCATTTCAACAGACCCAATTCCTACTGCGCTAGATCTAGCAGAATATAGACTTTTTATCTTAGTATTTTTAAATTTAATAACCATAGACCTTTCTGCTAAATTTTTAATTGCGAAATTATTAGCACTATTAGCCCGTAAATTTGCGTCACCAAGCCTTGTTATACGCCACCCAGTTTTAGAAGTGCCATCACTTTCATTTTTGGATTCGGAAAAGGAAACACCAGACATAAATATAAAGGCAAGAATTAATTGTAAATTTTTCATCTTATTTTTGTTTTTATTAAATCTAAAAGTAATAATAATTTATAATTCATGCCAATTCTTCTGCGGTGGTTCAGGCTCCCCAATGTATGTTTTACACTTTCTGATTTTAGTATAACAAGGCCGGAATGTTAAGATAATTTGGAAGATTATTTCCCAATACAATAAGTAGGGCCAAATTATATTTGCTCTGAATTCTTCCACTTTTTTGATTAAAAATCAAAATCGTATCTTTGTAGCTTAATTAGAACGATGACTTTAAATCCTCTCACAGCTATTTCTCCTATTGACGGTCGCTACCACGCGAAAACAAAAAAATTAGCTGACTATTTCTCTGAATTTGGACTTATTCGTTACCGCGTACAAATTGAAGTAGAATACTTTATTGCCCTAAGTCAAACTGAGATTCCTATTTTTAAAAGCTTTCCGAGTGATAAATTAGCGGATTTAAGAGCGATTTATCTGAATTTCACAGAAGAAGATGCAAATTGGATTAAAAACTCAGAGAAAACAACAAACCACGATGTTAAAGCCGTAGAATATTTCTTAAAAGATAAAATGAAATCCCTTGGACTTGAATCTTTTCTTGAATTCATTCATTTTGGACTGACATCACAAGACATTAACAATACAGCAATTCCTCTATCTTTAAAAGAAGGCATTCAAAAGATTTATTTGCCGCAGATTCATGATTTGATAGCTATTTTAAATCGCTACAAACAAGAATGGAAGGAAATTCCAATGTTGGCAAAAACACATGGGCAAGCAGCAACACCAACTCGCTTAGGAAAAGAAATTCAAGTTTTTAGTGAGCGCATAGAAAATCAATTAAAGCAATTAGAGCAAATACCCTATTCCGCAAAATTTGGAGGAGCTACAGGTAATTTTAATGCTCACTTTGTTGCTTTCCCAGAAATTGACTGGGTGCTTTTCGCAAATAACTTTGTAAATTCAACATTAGAACTTTCAAGAAGTCAAACAACCACACAAATTGAGCACTATGACAATCTTGCAGCACTTTTTGATTGCTTAAAGCGCATAAACACAATTATTTTAGATTTAAACCGTGATATGTGGACCTATATTTCCATGGATTATTTCAAGCAAAAATTGAAAGATGGCGAAATTGGTTCTTCAGCTATGCCGCACAAAGTAAATCCGATTGATTTTGAAAATTCTGAGGGAAATATCGGAATTGCAAATGCAGTATTCGAACACCTATCGTCAAAATTACCTGTTTCTCGTTTACAAAGAGATCTAAGCGATTCTACTGTTCTCCGAAATATTGGTGTTCCACTTGGACATACTGTCATTGCCTTAGAGTCCTGCATAAATGGATTGAATAAATTAGTAATTAATGAAGTCAAAATAGCCGAAGATTTAGAAAATAATTGGGCTGTTGTTGCCGAAGCCATTCAAACAATTCTAAGAAGAGAAGGATTTGAAAAACCATATGAAGCACTCAAAGAATTAACACGTAAAAACGAAAAAATAAGCAAAGAATCCGTTCATGACTTTATTGATTCTCTTCCACTTGAAGAAAAAATAAAAAATGAACTGAAATTAATTAGTCCTCATAATTATTTGGGAATTCAACTTGTAAAATAAATGAAAAAAGCACTTGTCTTTTTTGTTTTTCTTGCCTCTATCGCTAAATTTTATAGTCAGGAAATACCAATAATATGGAGTGACCTACAAAAAAATACAGGTTCATTAATGGATATTTTACCAAAATCCAGTAGAGATTTTGTTGCATTACGTTGGTCGGGAGGAAATACTTTTGGGTCTTATAAATTTAATAACTACGAGAATTTAACCTTTCTTGAAGAAAAAAAAGTAAAACTAAAGACGCAATCTGGAATTGGTACATTTGAAACAAGTTTCTTTTTTGGAAATAAAACCTGCGTTTTTCTCTCAGATTTTGCTAATTATAAAATGATGATTTTTCTTCAAAAATACGACGAGTACTTGGAGCCAGAAGATGAGCCAATCTTAATGGCAGATTACGAGAATAAAAAATTTAATGCGCAACCAAATTTTCAAATTATTACCTCAAACAACAATAAGTTTATTTCTATTTTTTGGCAAATTCCAGGAAAATTTTCAAATAGCGATGCCTATGGCTACAAAATATTTGATGTAAATTTTAACGAAGTTCAAACTGGAGAATACACACTTCCTTTTGATGGTAACTTGACTATTATATCAAATTATCATCTAACAAACAATGGTGAATGCTTGATAAGTTTGACGGAATATATTAAACCAGTCGATCGTTTATTTGCAAATAACAATGAGAATTTTAAAGCATTACATGTATATAAATTAAAAAATAATGTCCTCAAAGAATTTTCCCTAGAATTAGATGGCTTGAGAATTGATGATATGCAACTTGGCTCAAATGATAGCTCTTCCTATAGCCTTATTGGAATTTATGCAAAAGGGAATTCTAATAAATCTCTTGGAGTATTTTCACTCCTTATTGATGCGCAAAAAGACAGTCTAAGTTCCTCTGCGTTTATCCCTTTAACGAGCGTCTCGGCAAATGATAGATGGGCTGATAACGATCAAAATAACAGGCAAAGCTTCGGAAGAATGATAAACTCTTTCAATACTGATGTTTACACCTATAAACTTCGAGATGTTTTCACCTTAAATGATGGCTCAATTCTCGGTTCAATAGAACAATATTACATGTATCGGAGGGTAAGTCAAGATTCTCGAACTGGGGCTTCATCTTCTGTAAATTACTATTATTATGACGATATAATTGCATTTAAAATAAATGATAAAAGCATGCTAAATTGGGAAAAACGCATTAAAAAATCACAGGTTTCGATAAACGACCAAGGGGCTTACAGTTCCTATAGCTCTTTTTATACAGATTCTTCTTTTTGCTTTATTTTCAATGATAATACCACTAATTATGATGAATTTGGCAACTATACAAGAGAAAATTCAAATCCCCAGAATACTAATTTTTCAAGGCAGAGAAATACCTCAGCAATTTGTCAGATCAATAAAATAGATGGTTTATATTCAAGGAAAATCCTTCTAGATAAAAAAGAATTAAATGCGCTAATCGTTCCTAAAGCCTTTAAACTTGACCTTGTTAATCAAGAATTATTACTCTATGCAATTCAAGGATTTAAAGAGAAATTTGGGATTTTAAAATTAAATCTGAAATGAAAAATTTCTACTGCTTATTTTTTCTTGTTGGGCTATTAATATCTTGTGATCAAAAGCCTAGTGCCACAGAAACAAGTACAGAAAAACTAGCTGACTCAACATTTGATGATCATAGTTATTCAAATCTTCGAGAAATTCATACTACACACCTAGACTTAGAACTTGAAGTTAATTTTCAAAACAAAACAATTTATGGTGTTGCTAGGCATACGATGAACAATAACAATTCAGATACTGCAATCTTTGATATCAATGGTCTTTTAATTCAAAAGGTCACGCTGGGAACTAAAAACCACGAAAAAGAAACAGATTTCGTAATTGGAAATATGGATAAAGATTCCATTTTAGGGCAACCTTTACTCGTGACTACTAAAAATAAAACACAACAGATTAACATTTATTATCAAACTACAGAAAATTCTGCCGCACTTGATTGGCTAGATTCTAATTTAACATCCTCCAAAACAAAGCCATTTTTATATACTCAAGGGCAGGCGATTTTAACTAGAACATGGATTCCCATTCAAGATTCTCCTTCAAACAGAATAACGTATTCAGCAAAAGTAACTGTGCCTGATGATTTAATGGCTGTTATGAGTGCTAAAAATAAAAGAGAGAAAAGCAGTGATGGAAATTATTTCTTTGAAATGAAAAAACCAATTCCATCTTATTTAATTGCGCTAGCAGTTGGTGATTTAAGTTATCAATCCTTAGGTCCAAATACAGGATTTTATTGCGAACCAGAATTAGCAAAGGCCTGTTTGTTCGAGTTTCAAGATTTGCCAAAAATGATGCAAGCAGCAGAAAAAATATACGGTAAATACCAATGGGACCAATACGATTTATTGGTTCTACCCTACTCCTTTCCTTTTGGAGGAATGGAAAACCCAATGTTAACTTTTGTTAATCCAACAATTATAACAGGAGATCGAAGTTTAACATCTGTTGTAGCGCATGAATTAGCACATTCCTGGTCTGGAAATTTAGTAACTAATCGTACTTGGAATGACTTTTGGTTAAACGAGGGTTTTACAGTATATTTTGAACAAAGAATCATGGAAGAGCTTTATGGTAAAGACGTCTCCGACATTCTTGCTGCAGTTGAATTCTATGAATTACAAGATGAATTAAAAACAATAGCCAATTCTAAATATCCTGAAGACAGTCGCTTATTTCTAGATTTAAAAAATCGAAATCCAGACGACGGAATGACAGATATTGCGTATGTAAAAGGTGCGTTCTTTCTAAAAACATTAGAGCAAAAAGTTGGACGCAAAAAATTTGACATTTTTATTCAATCCTATTTTGAAAAACATGCATTTAAAACAATAAATTCTGAGGAGTTTATTCGTTATCTAGATAAAAATCTTTTGTCGAATGAAGAAGTTAAATTCAATCATTTAGACTGGATTTACAAGGAAGGTTTACCAAAAAACTGTCTTCAAATACATTCTACTCGCTTGGACAAAATGAAAGTCTTAGCAAATGATTTCACAAAAGGCAAAGCTATTTTTAAAGTTAAGATAAGTTATAAAAAAATTCGAATTAAGGGAAAAATGCGTAAAAAGAAAATGATAGAACGCTTAAAAAGAGAAGACCATATTGTACAAGAATGGCAGACTTTTATTCGGACGCTTCCTAAAAGTATTTCAAAAGAAAAACTTAAAATCATTGATGTTCACTTAGGATTTAAAAATTGTGGTAATTCTGAAATAATGACCGAATGGTTTACCTTGGCTCTCGAAAATAACTATACCGAGATTAATAGCGAAATAGAACGATTTCTCAAAAAAGTAGGGAGAAGGAAATACTTAGTTCCAATCTATAAAGCAATGAATAAAGTAAATCCTAAATTAGCAAAGCAGATTTTTGATAACTCAAAAAATCAATACCACGCTGTCTCTAGAAATTCGATTGAAGAACTACTAAAGAAAGCGAATTAGTTAGCAAGTTCACTCATAAAGCGAATACGTATCAGACGTAATTCCTCTTCTGTGTAAACACCGTCAAATTCTCTGTAAGCTGCCTCTATATCATCTGTTTCCGACTCCGTGAAATACTCAAAAACTTCGTTTTGATCAGTACTCTCCAATAAAGTATTAATGTAATAATTGATGTTAACACGAGTTCCAGAATTAACAATTGACTCAATTTCGTCTAACAATTCACCAAAACTTTTTCCTTGAGAATCTGCAATATCCTCTAGAGGTAACTTTCGATCAATATTTTGAATTAATTGTACCTTAAGAACTGATTTGTTAACAAGCGTTTTTACAACCATGTCTTGTGGACGTTCAATTTCATTGTCTTCAACATAATTGGCAATTAAGGCAACAAAAGGTTCACCATAACGCTGGGCTTTTCCTGTTCCAACACCTTGTATATTTGTCAACTCCTCGACTGTAATTGGATACTGAAAACACATATCTTTTAGTGAAGGTTCTTGAAAAATTACAAATGGGGGAATTCCTTTCTCCTTTGACAGAGATTTACGCATATCAATTAGCAAAGAATATAAGGTTTCATCAAAGGCTCCACCCTTCCCTCCCATTTCAATAACAGAATCATCGTCATCAGTATTTGAAAAATCATGCTGCTTAATTAATTGAAAGGATTTTGGGTTTTTAATGAATTCTTTTCCTTGGTCTGTCAATTTCAGCGTGCCAAATGTATCGATTTCCTTGCTTGCAAGTCCCCCAACACAAACTTGTCTAATTACGGCATTCCAAAAATGCTCATCTTTCTCTTTCCCAACTCCAAAGCTTGGAAATAAATCGTGTTTATATTGCTTAATATCTGCAGTAAGATGGCCGGATAAAAAAGCACAATAATGTTTTGCTTTCTGTGTCTCTTCGAGTAAAGAAATAGCATTTAAAAGCATTAATACAAATGTCTGCCCCTCTGTCCGTTCTCGAGGATTTTTACAATTATCACAATTTTTATTACAGCCTTCCTCATCGAAATATTCGCCAAAATAATGCAAGATAAATTTTCTCCTACATACTGATGTTTCAGAATATGAAACAATTTCATTCAAGAGCTGTCTGCCAATTTCCTGCTCTGCAGCGAGTTTTCCTTGAAGGAATTTCTCTAGTTTCTCAATGTCTTTATAGCTGTAAAAAGCCAAGCATTCTCCTTCTCCTCCGTCTCTTCCTGCACGACCAGTTTCTTGGTAATAACTTTCCAATGATTTTGGAATATCGTGATGGATAACAAAACGAACATCGGGTTTATCAATTCCCATTCCAAAGGCAATCGTTGCAACAATCACCTCGATATCTTCCATAAGAAACATATCTTGATGTTTCCCACGTGTATGAGCGTCTAAACCCGCGTGATAGGGTAATGCATTGATTCCATTCACCTGAAGTAATTCAGCGATTTCCTCTACTTTCTTTCTACTAAGACAATAAATAATTCCACTTTTACCTTTGTGCTTGCGTATGAATTTTATTATTTCTTTCTCAACTTCTCTCTTAGGTCGAATTTCGTAGAATAAATTATCGCGGTTGAACGAAGATTTAAAAACATCTGCATCCAACATGTTCAAGTTCTTCTGAATATCATATTGAACTTTTGGCGTGGCAGTGGCAGTTAAAGCAATAATTGGAACATTTGATATTTTTTCAAAAATCTCTCTTAATCTTCTGTATTCTGGTCGAAAATCGTGGCCCCACTCAGAAATACAGTGCGCTTCATCTATCGCGAAAAAAGAAACGTTGACAGAGGTTAAAAACTCAATGTTTTCTTTCTTAGTTAATGATTCAGGAGCAACATACAGCATTTTTGTTTTACCAGCTGTTATGTCGTTTCGAACTTGCTGGAGTTCTGATTTAGAAAGCGAAGAATTCATAAAATGCGCTATACTCTCTTCGTCACTCACATTTCGGATAGCATCTACTTGATTTTTCATCAAGGCAATTAAAGGAGAAACAATGATGGCTGTCCCCTGCAATAACAATGCTGGTAACTGATAACACATCGATTTACCACCACCTGTTGGCATGATGACAAAACTATTTCTGCCACTTAAAACGTTATCAATTATGATTTTTTGTTCACCTTTAAAGGTGTCAAAACCAAAATACTTTCTAAGCGAAGCTTTTAAATCAATATTTTGACTTTCTTTAGAATTAATTGTAATGTACTCTTCCATTGATGTAATAACAAAATTCGATAGGAACTTGTTTAATATAAATGTAGATAAAATTTATGAGCTAAATCAAGAGATTATCATAAAAATGAAAATATCATTAAACTTTTAGAAAAAGAGTTACAACAATTAGCCATTTATAGCAACAACCTCTAACACTTCTGGAAGGTGTTGCTTCAATAAATTTTCAATACCTCCTTTTAATGTTGCAGTTGATGAGGGACAACCGGCACATGAACCTTTTAAAAGAACTGTAACTTTTCCATCTTCAAAACCAAGGAAATCTATCGCTCCACCATCATTTTCAACCGCTGGACGGACATACTGATCTAAAAGTGCTTTTATCGGGTCATCAAAATCACTCGCATTGAATTCAATAGGACTTTCATCAGAACCTTCAGCAACCTGTACTTTTGGAGTAGGCATTTGAATTAAAACATCTTTGGAATTTGAAATCCATTCTTTTATAAATTCTCTTAATTCCATTGTAATAAAATCCCAAGGAACATTGTCGGTTTTTGTAATCGTGATGAAATTTGCAGCAATGAATACATTTTTTACAAAGGGAAAATCAAAAAGTGCTTCTGCAAGTGGAGAAAATCCTTTGGCTTCCTTTCGCGAGGTAAACTCTGCAGAATCTCCAGAAATTAAGAGGTATTTATTTGCCACAAACTTCATTGTTGAAGGATTTGGCGTCATTTCTGTGTAAATCGTAACAGGAACATTCATTTTTTAATGATTTTTTCAAATTTACGAAGAAAGAGTGAAGCTTAACTGAAAACACGAATATTAATACTACAAATTCCTAGGTCAAGATTAAAATAAAATCGAGAATCCTGACTTTAAAATCTAGTCCATTGATAAGTGACTAGGATTAATTAAATCCAATACTGTTTTTACGGGGCTAAAAACTTCATTTCCAATCTCAACAAATAAAGTATTCCAATTTGCCATTCCGCCATTCCAAAGCCCTGGCAATTCTATAAAAACGACATCTTTACCAGCATGATTTTTCTCCACTTTCAAGAACTGCTCATCATCATTAAATGTAAATAAATCATAGATTTCACCTTGTTCATTTTTGATGTCTAAAACCATCATAACAGGATTAAAATGTGTGCTTTCAAAAAAAATAGCGGCTTGGTCACCTGCTAAATCCACTTGTGCTTTTTCTATGATTTGCTTTTGAATTATGCCATTCTTTGAGACAAAGAAAGGACCTCCTCCATTTTGACCTTCATTTCTGACCATTCCACAGATTCTCAGGGGACGTTTAAGCAACAATAGAATGGACTCCACAGAT